>Ga0068869_100002499_pt1 | contig 11086 bp, 6 predicted proteins | sample KBSMisM52_FD_64676 | JGI IMG/M metagenome (GOLD analysis project Ga0068869, IMG submission 64676) | Miscanthus rhizosphere microbial communities from Kellogg Biological Station, Michigan, USA - KBS Miscanthus M5-2 | ecosystem: Host-associated > Plants > Roots > Rhizosphere > Soil ... | reverse complement strand
CATCGTCTCGGGAACACGACGGCTGATCGCTGATGTCACGCGTGGCGATCGCGAGGACGCGTATACCCTGGCGGCTCCAGTGTTCGTAACAGGCCTCGAGCTGCCGAATCATGGCGGCATCCAGAGAGGCGCCGTGGCTGCTCTGTGTGCAGACCTCCAGGACGTGGTGGAAGGCGCCCTTGATGATCAGGCGGGTGCCAGCACCGTCACTGATGGCGACGGTGACACGCTTGCGGACGAAGTCGAACGGGATCTCGGCCAGCTTGCATACGCCGGAGAGATCTGGGCGCCGCGCGTTCAGGATGGCCTCGTCCAACGGATTGTCGAGGCCCGTTTCGAGCGCTGCATTCCGTGCGGCGAGTTCCAGGACCTCGGATGATGGTGTGCCGGTGGAGTCGTACGCACCTTCGATTCGGATGACACCTTCGGTAAGCGTGCCGGTCTTATCCGTGCACAGGATGTCCATGCTCCCGAGGTTTTCGATTGCGTTCAGCCGCCGGACCAGCACGCCGCGATGCGCGAGCATGCGCGCACCACGCGTCAGGTTCACGCTGAGGATGGCCGGCAGCAGCTCCGGGCTCAGTCCAACGGCCAGTGCGATCGCGAAGAGGAGCGTTTCGACAGCGGCCCGACCCTGGAGTACGTGCGCAGTGAAGACCACGACGACCAGGATCAGCATGGCGATCGACAACAGGTAGCCGAAGTGCCGGATGCCGCGATCGAACTCGGTTTCGGGCGGCCTGAGCATGAGCCGACTGGCGATGGAACCGAACTCGGTGGCGGCGCCTGTGTGCGTGACGAGACACCGGGCCGTGCCACTTCGAACGTTGGTTCCGAGAAACACACAATTGGTCCGCTCCGCGAGCGCGCATCGCGCGTCGATGGCGCCGGGTTGCTTCTGGACGGGAAAGCTCTCGCCGGTCAGCACCGCTTCACTCACGAAGAAGTCGGTCGCCTCGACGATACGGGCGTCTGCGGGGACGAGGCAGCCCGCCGACAACAACACCAGATCGCCGGGCACGATGCCCCTCGTGTCAACGGTGTCGACACGGCCGTCGCGTATGACTTGCGTGCGCACGTGCACGCGGGCGCGCAGTGCGTCGGCGGCCGCTTGTGCGCTGTACTCGCGCGAGTAGCCGACAGCGACCGTGGCGACGACGATCGTGAGCACGATGCCGGCGTCGAACCATTCACCCGTAAGCCCGGAGGCGGCGGCCGCGAAGATCAGCAGCAGCAACAGCGGGCTGCGGACCTGATTCAGCAGCACGCCGGCTCTGGACAGGGGCCGTATCGCATCCAGCGCGTTGGGGCCGTAGTCGTGGAGGCGCGCCTCCGCCTCCGCCGACGTCAGGCCCTGAACACCCGAGCGGAGCGTTGCAGCGAGCTCGTCCGGTCCGTGCGACCAGTACGCCCCGAGCTCAGTCATTGCTATCCACGGCTCGTTCGCGTCGGCCGGGAACGTTGCCGGCCAAGGATCTCCCTGATGCCGGACAACCCGCGGTGGTAGCCCGCAGCGTCTCCGTAGTCAAAAAACAATTGGTAATGAGTGTGAGGGCCCGGGACCACTCGTGCGTGCTTGATGGGGCACCAGTACTGTTCCGTTCTGCCCGCGACCTCACGTACATACGCTACGACACCGTTCGCGTAGCTGCAGTACATGCAGTTCGCTTTCTCGATCGCATTCAAGTAGCCAAGCTTGTGACGGTCGATCGCGAAGTACCGCCGGCGCACCACGCGATCGATCCCATAGATCGGAAAGCAGATCCACTGATACAGGCTGACCCAGATGTCGAGCAGCACGAATGGCAAGCTGAGGGAATAGATGATCGGCGTGGTGAGCAGGTTGAGCGCACTTCCGTGCCGGAGGAACGATGGAATTCCCTGTCTGAGTTGCTTCTGCGCGTGGTGCACCTCTTTGTCGAACCAGACCCGCCCCTGATGGAGGCCATATTGCCACCGCTGCTGCTGGTCGCGCACGTCGTCTGAGAGCGCTTCTTCCGCTTCGTGAATGGTGGCGACGATGCGGTCGACATAGCGGGACACGGCGTCATCTCCCTTCTCCTCGCCGGTCAACCGGCTAACAGATTTCGTCAGCCGGCTCGAGCTCGGGTGGTTCCGCGGCCGCCACGACGATCTGATTGTCGACGCGGGCGATCCCTGGTGCGCTGCCGGCAGCGCGTTCCGCCGCATCGCGCTGCATCCAGGAGGCGACCTCTCCTTTCAGTGTCACGACATCATCGTTGACCGCGACGGTGATGCGACGGGCATCCACGTCGGCATCATGGTGCAGTGTTCGCACGATGCGGCGCACGACGTCACGCTGACCCGCCGCCGGTCTGACGGTGATGTGATTCCGCACGTCGACCAGGCCGCGCACATGCCTGATCGCTTCTTCCGCTTGTGCTTTCTGAAGCAGCCACTCCACCCGTCCCGTGAGCGTCACGTGCCCGCGGTGAACCGCCACTTGCACGGTGTCGGCGAGAGCAGGTCTGAGTTTGAGAGCCTGTGCCGCGTCGTGGGCGATGTCCGAATCAGTGCGGTCGACCATCAGACGCACCGTGATGTCGTTAGCGACGGCTCGCACGCCGCGCACGCGCTTGGCAACACGCTCCGCGGCGAGCTTGTCCGCGTAACTGTCGACGAAGCCGGTCAAGGTGACCACGCCCTCGTCAGCGCTCACGCCGATGGCGCTGGCATCGACCTCTGGATCCCAGTCGAGTTGACGGACGACAGCGCCTCGGAGGCGAATGTCGGTGCCGGTGATGCTTACGGTAGCCATGATGGACTCCTTCAGTCTCTTTGCATTTCAACGAGCGTTTCGCGTCCTCCGCGCCAGACGATCACGAACGTCGGGCGCCCGGCCTGACTGAGCTGCAGCTCTCGCGTCGCCTCCGCAGCGGTATGGACGACGCGCCGGTTTACTTTCCGCACAATGTCGCCCTCCTCAATGCCCGCCTCTGACGCCGGGCTGTTGTCCTCGACGCGACGGACGAAAGAACCATCCCTGCTGTCGCCAAGTAACAGCCCGAAAGTCGCCGACTCTGTGATGCGCAGCTGGTCGTGCGTCGTGATGGCCGATGGAAGCTCCTCGACCTCCACGTCTACCGTATGCGTTCGCCCATCGCGCTGTACCGTCGCTCGGGCGCGCGAGCCTGGCAGCGTGGCCGAGATACGGGCGATGAGATCGTCGGCACTGATGACCGCCGCGCCGGCGAAATCCACGATGACATCGCCGCACTGCAGGCCCGCCGTGTCGGCGGTGGAGTCCATCTCGACCGACGTAATCAACGCGCCCCCTGCGCGCGGCAGCCCAAGCGCCGTGGCATCGTCGTCCGTGATGCGCTCCTGGCGGAGCGTGACGCCAAGATGGCCGCGGACAACCTTGCCTGCACGGAGTTGCGGGAGGAGCGCCTTGACGTCGTTGATCGGGACGGCGAATCCGATGCCGCTGCCTGCGCCGATCTCGTCGGCAACCATCGCCGCGTTGATCCCGACGACCTCGCCGCGCACGTTGAGGAGCGGGCCACCCGAACTGCCCGGGTTCATGGATGCGTCGGTCTGGATCAATAGCTGGCGCTGGCCTTCGGCACCCTCGAACGCCCGTGCCTGATGGCCGACAACGCCGACGGTCACGGTGTGACCGAGCTCGTACGGATGGCCGATGGCCATGACCCAGTCGCCTGTTTGGAGCGCATCGGAATCACCGAGCGTCGCAAACGGCAGATCGTCCGGAGGATCCTGCAATCGAATCAAGGCGCTGTCAGAGATCGGATCGCGCCCGATAACCGTGGCGCGGTACGTGGTGGTCTCCTTGCCCAGCAGACGCACACGGAGGACATCAGCGTCCGCCACGACGTGGTCACTGGTGAGGATGTCGCCGTCGCGGCTGATGAGGAATCCCGAACCCATTTCGTGTCGCACGCCGAAATCCTCCGGGAGCGACCGGCCGAAGATCCGCTCGAATGATTCGATATCCCGCGGGCTTGGCGTTTCGCGACGCGCGCTGGTCAAGATGGCGACCACTGCTGGATTCTGTCTTCGCGCAATGGTGCGAAACAGGTCGGTGTCCATCGACGTGGGGGAGGAGGCGTGAGACCAACCGTCGTACACGGGCAGCGCTGAAACTGCAACGAAGGTGAGAGCGATGAGCGACGGCCAGAATCGAGCGTTTCCCCGCATGCAAGCCTCCACTGAGGATGGAGAGCAGACTCCATGCCGTGACTCGGCGCGCGACGCCCTTAAGAAACCACCGGTTGGGGCTGGGGCCAGGGCCGCCCGGGAGGTGGGGGGCCCAACCGAGTGCGAAGAAATCCCCGAGAGTGCCGATAAATCCGCGCCCGCGATGCGAACGCCGCGCACCGAAGTCCTCTGGCCGAATCGAGTAGCCTGTGGCCGTCGGGCTGATGACTAATCGACAACCGAGCGACCTCACGTTCGCGGATGTCGCGGAACGGGTGGCTCCGCGTCTCTTTCGTATCGGCGTCCGGATGTGCGGAAGCGCGGACGAAGCAGAGGACCTGGTACAGGACGCGTTGCTGCAGGGATTCAGGAAGTGGCACCAGTTCGAGGGGCGCTCTGATCCGGCCACATGGCTCTATACGATCGCCGGCCGGCTCTGTCAGCGGCGGCATCGGCGGCGCGCAGGTGAGCCGTCGCGAATGGAGTCTCTCTCCGCGTTATCTCCCTCACCTGAGGACCCGGTGGTGGCACTTCCGGCCACGGGAGAAAGCCCGCTCGACGAGCATCTCCGGAAGGACGCTGAACGCGCGGTTTCCGAAGCTCTCGCTCAGCTCCCACCGCACGTTCGCCTGCCACTCGTACTCGCTGACATCGCCGAGCTTTCAACCTCGGAGGTCGCTCGCATTCTCGGGTTGAAGGAGGCCACGGTGAAAACACGGGTGCATCGCGCGCGTCTGAGCCTGCGCCGCGCGCTTCTCGAGCACCTGCCGGTTCGATCCGCGCCGCCTCCGGATCACGACCGACAGGTGTGCCTCGATCTGCTGCAGGCCAAGCAGGACGCCATGGATCGTCGCGTGCCGTTCCCCTTCTCGACCGAAGAGCTGTGCGCACGTTGCCGTTCCGTGTTCGCGACGCTCGATCTCGGACGGGACACGTGTGTGAACCTGGGACGTGGTCAGTTGCCCCCTGCCTTGCGAAAGTTGATCGAGCGGCAACGTCAGCGCGGAATGACGCCGGCCTCCTCTCGCCAGCGTCGCTAATCCCCACCGATCGGAAAGAGTCCGCGCCGTCCTGCCACCGCGGGCAGTAATTGACAGCGCCCTTGGATGGCCGCTCTCACCGCCAAGTCCTTGCTCGGCAATGTCTTGAGTGCGCCATGGCCCCTGTCGTGCCCGGCCCGCCCGATCTGGAACGGCGATTGGACTCTCTGTGCCGGTACGCCCGTGAAACCAAATCGAGCGGCCGTGTCTCTCACCAGACAACGGGACTGATTCCAGGGGGAGTGAACAGAGGTGTGCAGCCGTCAAGCGAAGCGAGCGAATGTCGTCCTTCTGGCTATTTACGTCCTGGCCGGAGCGGACGCGCGCGCACAGACTTCACTCACACTCGGCGAGGCCATGCAGCGTGCGCGGACCTCGACCGCCGCGGCGCGTGCGCTGGCCGCCGCCGACAGCGAGGCAGCCGAGCGTGTGCGCCAGGCGCGCGCCGGTTTCCTGCCTCGTGTTGACGTCACGGAGAGCATCCAGCGCGGCGATCAGCCGGTCTTCGTCTTCAGCTCTTTGTTATCGCAGCGACGCTTCACCGCCGCGAACTTCGCGATCGATACGCTCAATCAGCCCTCGCCGGTCACCAACACGCGCACCGCCGTCGCGGTGGAGCAGTCCGTGTTCGACGCGGGACTCACCAAACTCGGCGTCGAGGGCGCCGAGATCAGGCGCGATCTCGCGACGGCAACCAGCGCTGGCGCGCGGCAGGATCTGGCCCTCACGTCGGCGCGCGCATTTGTGCGCGTGCTGCACCTCGAGTCGGCGGCCCGTGCGAGTCAAGGTGCGGTCGAAGCCGCGGACAGCGATCTCGCTCGCGCGCGTGCCCGACGGGACGTGGGCCTGGTCACCGACGCCGATGTGCTCGACGTCGAAGTTCACCTCGCGGACATGCGGCAGCGTCAGCTCAGTACGACGGCGGATCTGGCCGTCGCTCGCATCCAGCTGAATGAAGTCATTGGCGCTCCCCTTGGTGATGTCCTGACTGTTGTGCCACCTGCCATGCCGCCGTCATCCAATTCGATCGAAGCCCTCATTCGCGAGGCACTGTCGTCGCGATCGGATCGGCGCGAAGCCGAGCTCCGCACCACGCTCGCCGCAAACGCTCATGACACGGCGCGGGCCGCGTTTCTCCCACGCGTCGGTGTGCAGGGCGGATGGGAGTTCAACGGTCAGAGCCTCACGGATCAGCGCGCGAGCTGGATCGTCGGAGCACAGGTGCAGATGAACCTGTTTCGCGGATTCGCCGATTCGGCGCGGATGGCCGAGGCTCGATATGCGCACGTGCGCGCACAGGCAGAGCGCGAAGGGCTCGATCGTGCGATCGAAGTCGACGTCAGAGCCGCTATGGCTCGCCTGGATGCTGCACGCGAGCGCGAACGTGTGGGACAGGCGGCGTTGACGCAAGCGCGCGAGAGCCAGCGGATCGTGCGCGATCGCTATGAGGGCGGCCTGGCGACGATTGGCGACGTACTTCGCGCCGCCGGCGCGGTGCTCGATGCAGAGTCGCGAGCGACAGGCGCGCAGGTGGACGTCATCATCGAGGCCGTCGCGCTCGACCGCGCGGTTGGACGGCTATGAAAGCGATGCCTCGCATGTCGCACCGTCTGACGCCGACTCATGGCGTGAGCGTCATCGTTGGGCTCACCATTCTGGTGGCCGCGTGCCGCGGTTCTCAGAGCTCCCAGGCCACAGTGGCCGCCGCCCCTCCACTCAGTGTGTCCACGGTGGTTGCGGCGGTCATGCCGATCGCCGACCAACTGGAAGCCGGCGGGGTCGTCGCTGCGAAGGAGACCGCGACACTCACCAGCCGAATCGTCGCACCGGTGGTGGAGGTTCGTGTACGCGCCGGCGACCGGGTACGAGCGGGCGATGTGCTCGTTGTGCTGGATGACAAGGCGATGGCGGACCAGGCACGTGCGGCTGTAGCCGCCGCCAGTGCAGCACAGCAGGGCCTTACGGTCGCGACGTCAGAACAGGCCGCCGCGGTTGCCGAGCGGAAGCTGGCCGCGGCCTGGCACTCGCGCATCGCGTCCCTTCACGAGCGGCGTTCAGCCACGACGCAGGAGCTCGACGAGGCCGAAGCGCGCCTGTCGAGCGCTGTCGCGCGCGCCGAGAGCGCGAGTGCTCGCGTCGCCCAGGCAAACGCCCAGCTAATGGCTGCGCGTGCAGCGGCCGACGCCGCGACGACGACGGAATCGTTTGGTCTCGTCAAAGCACCCTTCGATGGACTCGTGACGGAGAGGCTCGCCGATCCGGGCAACCTTGCGTCGCCCAGCATGCCGCTGTTGCGTCTCGACTCCACAGGCGCGTCGCATGTCGATGTGAGAGTGGACGAGGCTCGCGTGCGCTACGTGCGAGAAGGTGACCGCGTCGAGGTGCGCTTCGAAGCAGGTGCTGGCGCCTCGAGCACGGTCGAGGGGGTCGTGACCGAGATCGCACGTGCCGTGACCGCGGATGAGCGTGCGTTCATGGTCGAAGTGTCGTTGCCGAGCGACCACATGCCGCGGACCGGCACGTTTGCACGGGTTCGTTTCCGTGGCGCCAGTCGCGAGGCACTCGTCGTTCCCGCGACCACGATCCGGCGCCAGGGGCAGCTGTCGACGGTGTTTGTCGTTGAAGACGGCGTCGCACGTCTGCGACTGCTGCAGGCAGGTCATGAAGGCGCCGAAGGCGTCGAGATACTCGCTGGCCTCAACCGCAATGAGGTGATTGTGAACGCTCCGCCGCCGGAATTGACCGACGGCCGGCGCGTCGTCGCGCATGACCCGCTGTCGAGCGGAGCACGGCCATGAATCAACGCATGGGTGTGGCTGGCCGGCTGGCCGAGGCCTTCATTCATTCCAAGCTCACGCCACTCTTCATCGTGGCGTCGCTCGCGCTCGGAGCCTTCGCCGTCGTCTCGCTTCCGCGCGAGGAAGAGCCGCAGATCGTGGTGCCCATGGTCGACGTCTTCGTGGATGTACCCGGCGCCACATCCGCCGAGGTCGAACAGCGGGTGACGCGACCGATGGAGAAGCTGCTCTGGGAAGTACCGGGCGTCGAGTATCTCTATTCGACCTCGAGCCCGGGGCAATCGATGGTGATCGTGCGGTTCTACGTCGGCCAGGACGAAGAGCGCGCACTCGTGCGACTCAATCAGAAGCTGGCGGCCAACGCCGACCGCATCCCGCCTGGCGTCAGCCCCCCTCTCGTCAAGGCCCGTTCCATCGATGACGTGCCGGTCGTCGCGGTGACGTTATGGGGCGGCAGATACGACGACCACCAGCTCCGTCAAGCCGCGGCACAGATACGGGAGGCAATTGCTGAAGTACCTGACGTGTCTGAGGTCACGCTGATCGGCGGCCGGCCGCGAGAGGTTCACGTGGATGTCGATCCCGCCAGGCTGGCGGCAGCGTCACTCGATCCGTTGCGTGTCGCGCAAGCCGTTCGGGAGGGAAACGCACGCTCGACCGGCGCAGGCCCGGTCAGCGGCGGCGGCGTCACTCGGCTTCAAGCCGGCAACTCGCTCGATCGCGTGGACGCCTTGCGCGACGTTGTCGTCTCGGGCGCGGCTGGGCGTTCGGTCCTGCTGCGCGACGTCGCCACGGTCACCGACGAGGATGCCGAACCGGTGGCGTATGTGCGCTACCACTCGCGCACGGAAGGCGCGCACCCGGCGGTCACCATTTCAGTAGCGAAGCGTAAAGGTGCCAACGCCATCACCGTGGCGCGTCTCATCGAGCAGAAGCTCGACACGCTTCACGGTGTCGTGCTGCCACGCGACCTGACCTTGAGCATCACACGCAACTATGGCGAGACGGCGGCGGAGAAGTCGAACGAGCTTCTCTATCACATGTTTCTCGCCGTTATCTCCGTCACGGTGCTGATCGCGCTCGCGCTTGGACGACGCGAGGCGGCCGTGGTGCTCATCGCCATTCCCGTGACGCTGGCACTGACGCTCTTTGCGTTCGCGCTCTACGGCTACACGCTGAACCGCATCACCCTCTTCGCGCTCATCTTCTCGATCGGCATCCTCGTGGACGACGCAATCGTGGTCGTGGAGAACGTGGTGAGGCACGCGCGGATGCAGACTGGCGAACAGTCCGGCTTGGCGGCGCTCACGGTGCGCGCCGTCGACGAAGTTGGCAACCCGACCATCCTCGCGACGCTCACGGTCGTGGCCGCGATTCTTCCGATGGCGTTCGTCGGCGGGTTGATGGGACCGTACATGCGGCCGATTCCGATCGGTGCCACGGCCGCGATGTTGTTCTCGCTCGCCGCGGCGTTCATCGTCACGCCGTGGGCTGCGGTGCGGCTGTTGCGCGTCGATGACGGGCAGGCGCACGCGACCGAGGGGGCAGCGACGCGCCTGTATCGCCGCGCGATGGCGCGGCTCATCGCCAACGGGCGAACGCGGCTGATGTTTCTGGGTGGCGTGGCGGCCCTGTTGCTGTCGGCGATTGCGCTGGTGCCGCTCCAATTCGCGACGGTGAAGATGCTTCCGTTCGACAACAAGAGTGAATTCCAGGTCGTCATCGACATGGGGGAAGGCACCGCGCTCGAGCAGACGGCGCGGGTGGCCGGCGACCTCGCGAGCGAAGCACTGAAAGATCCTGACGTCACCGATGTCCAGAGCTATGTCGGCACTGCGGCGCCGTACAACTTCAACGGGCTCGTGCGGCACTACTTCCTGAGACGGGCCCCCCATCTGGCGGACCTGCAGGTGAACCTGCTTCCGAAAGATGACCGGCGCGAGCAGAGCCACGATGTAGCCAAGCGGGTGCGTCAGCGGCTCCTGCCGATCGCCGCGCGCTTCAACGCGACGATTCAGGTCTCCGAGGTCCCGCCCGGTCCGCCAGTGCTGCAAACGCTCGTGGCTGAAATCTACGGGCCAGACGCCGGCCGGCGGATGGAGCTCGCACGGCAAGTGAAGGATGTGTTCGAACGAACTGCCGGCGTGGTGGACGTCGACTGGTACGTGGAATCACCGCAGACCAAGACCACGCTGTTCGTCGATCAGGATCGATCGAGGGCCGCCGGCGTGTCGCCGGCGGATGTGGCGGCTGCCGTCCGGCTGGCGAGTGACGGGGTGCACGCGGGGCTGCTGCACGATCCGGCGTCACGGGAAGACGTGCCCATTGTGATGCGGCTCCCGCGTCAGGCACGTGGCTCGCTCGAAAGCCTGCGGCAGCTCCGCCTCGAGGGAACGCATTCGGTCGCACTCGGCGAGTTGACACGCGAGACGCGAACGACTGAAGACGGCAGTCTCTATCACAAGAACCTGTTGCCCGTGACCTACGTCACCGGCGATCTCGCCGGAGCGGCGGAGAGCCCCGTGTACGCCATCCTGCAGATGAACAAAGCGCTCGAGCAGTTCGTGCTGCCGGAAGGGTACATGTTCGAGATCTTCAACACGCAGCAGCCGTTCGACACCACCAAGTACGCGATGAAGTGGGATGGCGAGTGGCACATCACCTATGAGGTGTTTCGCGATCTCGGCTTGGCATTCGCGGCGGTCCTGGTCCTGATCTACATCCTCGTTGTGTGGTGGTTCGAGGGCTTCGGCGTGCCGCTGACGATCATGGCGGCGATCCCGTTCTCCCTCGTCGGCATCCTGCCGGCGCACGCGGCCATGGGCGCCTTCTTCACGGCCACGTCGATGATCGGCTTCATCGCCGGTGCCGGCATCGTCGTACGGAATTCGATCATTCTGGTGGACTTCATCGAGATGCGCGTGCGCGAAGGGATGCCACTCGATGAGGCAGTGGTCGACGCAGGCGCCGTTCGCTTCCGACCGATGGCGTTGACGGCGGCGGCGGTGATCGTCGGGTCAGCAGTGATCCTGTTCGACCCGATCTTCCAGGGATTGGCGATTTCATTGA
>Ga0068869_100002497_pt1 | contig 11088 bp, 11 predicted proteins | sample KBSMisM52_FD_64676 | JGI IMG/M metagenome (GOLD analysis project Ga0068869, IMG submission 64676) | Miscanthus rhizosphere microbial communities from Kellogg Biological Station, Michigan, USA - KBS Miscanthus M5-2 | ecosystem: Host-associated > Plants > Roots > Rhizosphere > Soil ... | reverse complement strand
CTGGCTCTCCAGACGGAACCAGGCAGCCTGCGCGGCGACGTCGTGCGTGTGGCCTTGCACACCAAGCAAAGCCCAGCGCCGCAGGCCATCCAAGCTGAGCTGATCCAACAATTGACCGAGTCGCTCGAACATGAACGAGAGTCCGCCCGGCGCGAGTCCGGCCAACTCATCGATGAAGTCCAGATAGCTGTGCAGCCCATCGGATCGATTGAGCCTGCGCGTCGCCTGCGGCAAAGAATCCAGGAAGGTGTCCAGCGCCCGCGGGTTGGCATACCGCAGAATGGACAGGCAGACTCCGACGATCTCGGGCAAGCGCGCTTCGCCCGCCTCTTGCACAACGCCAGGGAGGATGCGCAGATAGGTAACGATGGGACTCAAACCCGCGCCGGCATCCAGCAGCAGTTTGACACCGCCGAGCCAGCCGCTCAGCGCTTGCGGACTCAGGGTTTTTGCTGCCTCGGGCAATGCCGCTGAAACGAGTTGTCTCGCCTGGGGCGGGAGAGCTTGCAGCAGTGGTTCGAGATCGGGGGTAATTGTTTGCACGGCGTCAGGATTTCAATCTCAACGCAGAGGCGCAGAGGACGCGGAGGACACAGAGAAGAGCAAAAGAGAGTTTCGTGGAATCCTACAGTCGGGGTTCAGAGCCATCAACTCTCCCGCACAGGGGCAGGATTATTGGGATATGCCTCGATCCACTCCAGTTTTCCTCTGCGCCCTCTGCGTCCTCCGCGCCTCTGCGTTGAGATGTTGCTGTTGACGTTAGAAGTACGCTTTAACCGCAGCATCCAAAGCATCGCGAATATCTGCATCGTCGGTGATCGGCCGAACGAGCGCCACGTTGCACGCCGCGACAGGCTCGACTCCGCGCGCGATGAGTTGGCCCGCGTAGATCAGCATACGGGTGGAAATGCCCTCTTCCAAGCCGTGACCCTTCAGGTTGCGCGAGCGCTCCCCAATGCTCACGAGCTTCCCCGCGATATCCGGCGTTGCGGTGGATTCGTGCGCCACGATCTCGATCTCGATATCGCGCACCGGCCAGCCGAAATCCAGTCCGCCGAAGCGCTGCTTGGTCGACTGCTTCAAGTCTTTCATAATGTTCTGATAGCCGGGGTTGTACGAAATCACCAGCTGGAAGTCGGGGTGCGCGTGTACCAGTTCGCCTTTTTTCTCCAGCGGCAACACGCGACGCGCGTCCGTCAGAGGGTGAATCACGACGGTGGTGTCCTGGCGCGCTTCGACGACCTCATCCAGGTAGCAGATCGCGCCGTGGCGCACCGCCAATGTAAGCGGTCCGTCCTGCCAGAGCGTGCCCTTCGCATCCAACAGGTGCCGGCCCACCAGATCGGACCCGGTCATGTCTTCGTGGCACGCAATAGTAACGAGCGGCTTCCCCAGTTTCCAGGCCATGTACTCGACGAAGCGCGTTTTCCCGCAGCCGGTGGGACCCTTCAGCATCATAGGCATGCGCACAGCGTAGGCTGCTTCGTACAGAGACACCTCGTTTCCGGTGGGCCGGTAATAGGGCTCCTCGCGAATCAGATATTGGCTGACGAGATCGTCAGTTGGATTGCGGTCCATGGTGGGTTCCAGAGTTGGGGCGAACGAGCTATTTGCGGCGCGGCGCCGGCTCGGCACCCAGAAGAGATTTCCTTGCAGAATACCATGCCCGACGCAGCGCTTCGCGCAGTGCGCAGGCGTCCTGTGCGAGCACGCGAACCCACGCACCACATTCGCCGGGTAGCTTGGTTACACCGCTGTAGACATCGCCATCTGCCGGCATAGCAGCACGCAACGATTCGATGATCTGTGCTGCAGGGAAGCGTCGACTGAGCACTATGAAGCCGCCCTGGCATCGCCACGATCCGGTGATACCGGGCACATTTCGCGACAGCGTGTTGCCATGAAGCCGATAGCGATCACGCGCCAGAAGCGTCCCCTGGGGATCTTCCACGCGAAGCTCTGCCGCGATCCAGTCGAAAGTCCCACCTTCGCCTGTTGGATCATGTGGCACCATTGAATCGCACGCCAATACCGTGGCGTCCTGATGTAATCGAATCCTTAGACGGCTGTGCAGACGCGCATCACGGAAGAGAATCAGCGGGTCGGGCAGATATTCGAGATAGGAACCGGCCTGTGCCTCCAGCACTACCTCCTGTCTTGCCTCGCCGGCCTCCATTGCATGCACGATCGTCGAAGCAGAGCTGGTGATATGAGCCTGTGTACGTTGCCCGGCAACGATGCGCCAAGCCAGGTGGTCGTGCTCGAAAATACCGCCTGAACAAGATTGAATGTACAAGGTAGGCATACCCACGGGGTCCTCGGGCGCATGCAAGCTGCGCCCGAGATGGAAGGGGTATGCCACCCGCTGGCGCGCGACAAAAGTGTTTCCGCCGGGGTCGGTAGCTAGCTCGACGTCGACCTGCGCGCGAGCCTCGGCTGCCGCTGCCAACACCGCGAGGTCATGCGCCAGCAGGCGATCACCGCTCAACGTTCGACTCGTGTGTCGAACAGCACGTCGGCGGCGATACGCTCCACGACAGCGTCCACACCCTCGCCTGTATGGCAGTTGGTCAGCAGGATCGGGCGTCCACTGCGCACCTGACCTCCCTCTCGCACCATGCGCTCGACGTCCACGCGCACGTATGGCGCCAGATCGATTTTGTTGATCACGAGCACATCCGACTGAACGATGCCCAGTCCACGCTTGCGGGGAATGTCGTCGCCACCGGCCGTGTCGATCACGAACAGCCAGTAGTCCACCAAGTCGAGCGAAAAGGTCGAGGCCAGATTGTCGCCGCCGCTTTCGATCAGCACCAGGTCGAGCGGACCGAACTTCGCCTCGAGCTCGTCCGCGGCTTGAATATTCAGCGTCGGATCTTCACGGATGGCCGTGTGCGGACAGGCGCCTGTCTCGACCGCCATCACGCGCGCCGGGTCGATGAGGCCGCTGCGCTTGACCCGCTCGGCGTCCTCCTTCGTCACAAGATCGTTGGTGATGACAGCGATGTCGGTGCCGCGTTCGATGAACCGGGGGATGAGTTGCTCGAGCAAGGCAGTCTTGCCCGAGCCCACTGGACCCCCGATACCGACACGCGCGGCACCTGGATGAGTCCGTCTACCGCTGTCTCTGGAAAAACCGGGAATTGCGGTGTTCATCGCTATCGCTACTCCAATTGACTATTTGTTCTGTTCACACGCTTCTTCATCGCAGCATATACCGCTGCGCCAGAGGCACCACCTTCGCCGGTTCGCACGTGATGACCTTGCCGTCGATCATCACGTCGAAGGTCTGCGGGTTGACCGTAATGTTCGGACAGGCGTCGTTGTGGAGCATGTGCGCCTTGTTCAGCTTGCGCGTGCCCTTGGCGGACAGGCATTGCTTGGTTATGCCGAGCTTGCCCTGCACACCGGCATCCACCGCAACCTGCGTCACGAAATTCACCGCCAGGTGTTTCTTTGCTTCCCCGAAGGCACCCCATTGTGGCCGCATGAGCAACGGCTCACAGGTCATCAGGCTCGCGGCGCTATCCCCCATGGCGGACCATGCAATGAATCCACTCTTCACGACGAGTTCGGGCTTGACGCCGAAGAAGCCTGGGCGCCACAGCACGATGTCGGCGAGCTTCCCCGACTCCAACGAACCGATGTAATCGTCGATCCCGAAAGTACGTGCGGCATTCAGCGTGTACTTCGCAATGTAGCGTTTGATGCGTTCATTGTCCCCGCGACGCGTCTTCTCGATGGATAGACGTCCGCGCTGATCTTTCATCTTCGACGCGAGTTGCCAGGTGCGGCAGATCACCTCGTTGATCCGGCCCATGCCCTGGCTGTCCGACCCCAGCATAGATATGGCGCCGATGTCATGCAGCACATCTTCGGCGGCGATCGTCTGCGCGCGAATGCGCGACTCGGCGAATGCCACATCCTCCGGGACCGCAGGATTGAGGTGATGGCACACCATGATCATGTCCAGATGCTCGTCGAAAGTGTTGATGGTGTAAGGATTGGTCGGGTTCGTCGAGGATGGCAGGCAATTCATTTGGCCAGCCACGGCGATGATGTCGGGCGCGTGGCCGCCACCCGCGCCTTCGGTGTGATACATGTGGATGGTGCGGCCGTTGATCGCCGCCAGCGTATCCTCCAGGAAGCCCGACTCGTTCAATGTGTCGGTGTGCAATTGCACCTGGAAGTCGAGCTCGTCCGCCACCCCCAGACAGGTATCGATCACCGCGGGCATCGAACCCCAGTCCTCGTGGATTTTCAACCCTAAGCAACCGCCGCGCATCTGGTCGAGCAGCGAGCGCGGTTTCGACGAATTGCCGCGCCCGAGGAAACCGAAATTCATCGGCCACTGCTCGGAGGCCTGCAGCATCTTGCCCACGTTCCACTCGCCGCCGCAATCGATGCCAACAGTGATGGGCCCGAGCGACCCGCCGATCATGGTGGTCAGCCCGGAAGCGATGGCATGCTCCACCAGTTGCGCGCTGTCGAAGTGCACGTGCACATCGATGCCGCCGGGCGTGGCGATCAGACCTTCGGCATCGCGCACCGTGGTAGAAGCCGCGCAGATCAGCTTCGGATGCACGCCATCCATGGTGGCCGGGTTGCCCGCTTTGCCCACCGCCACGATCCTGCCGTCTTTGATGCCGATATCGCCTTTCACCACCCCCAGCACCGGATCTATGATGACCGCGTTGCTGATGAGCATGTCGAGCGCACCTTGGGCACTGTCGTAGCCAGGCGTCAGACCCATGCCGTCGCGCAGCGTCTTGCCGCCCCCATGCAAACACTCGTCGCCCGGCACGGCGTAGTCGTGCTCGATCTCGGCCAGCAGCGAGGTATCACCCAACCGCACGGCATCCCCCGTGGTCGGGCCATAGAGTTGTGCGTATTCTTTTCTGGAGATCTTGGCCAATGGTTACTCCTAACGTTGTGAAGGAGTGAATGGGTGAATGAGTGAATGGGCAAAGACGGGTGCGGAGGTGAAAAGGTGATTTAGGTGAAGAGGCGAGTTAGATACGCACTGCGCTTCAGGCCCTAACCCATTCACTCATTCACTTCTTCACCTGTTCAATCACCTCTTCACCTTTTTCACTCACGCCCCCTTAAATCCCCGCTCCTTCGCCTTGCGCAACGCGTCGGCTTTGCGGCTTGCGCTGCGTGTTGATCCGTCCGTCAAGCTATTCAATCCGAAGATTTCGCCGGTGCCGCCGAATTCCACCAGCGTCACTTCCTTGGCCTCACCAGGCTCGAAGCGCACTGCGGTCCCCGCGGGGATGTCGAGGTGCATACCGAAGGCTTTCCCGCGATCGAAATCCAGCGCTTTGTTCACTTCGAAGAAATGGAAGTGGCTGCCGACTTGAATCGGACGGTCGCCCGTATTGATGGCTTTGACCGCCGCCTTGCGCCGCCCGGCATTGATCTCGATATCGCCGTCCGCGGCAATGATTTCTCCTGGCGCGACAGCACCTATTGCGGCCGCCTGCTTGCCCGGACGGATGGGCTCGTGGATCGTGACCAGCTTGGTTCCATCCGGAAATGTGCCTTCCACCTGGAGCATGGGCATCAAGTCGGCGACGCCGGGCATCACATCGTCGCTGGTCAGGATCGTCGATCCGAATCCTATGAGATCGGCCACGGAGCGGCCCTCCCGAGCACCCTCCAGGATCTCGTCCGCGATGATGGCGGTGGCCTCGGGGTGATTGAGCTTCAAACCTTTTGCCTTGCGCTTCCTTGCCAGTTCCGCGGCCGTATAAATCGTGAGGCGCTCGAGCTCTGTAGGTGTCAGCAACATGTCTGTCCTCGTGTGACTCTAACCGCGTCGACCAACGTTCTAGTTCGCAAAGAGGCGCGCGGACTGCACTTCGTGTCGCATGGCTGCGATCTCGCCAGCGGGCGCGCACGCAGAGATTTCTTCCATCGGTAGCGCAGGCACGCCAAGCAGCTCCGCGATGACTGGCCGCATGCGCAACAGCGTCTCCTGCCCTTGAATATGTCCGATGGAGCCAAGCCGCAAAGCCGCCCCCAGCATGCCGACACAGAAGATATGCGCCGACACCGCTTCCACTGCCGTTTCGCTCAGCCCCGCTCCACGCCACAACAGTCCCTGGACCACCGGCAGATGTCCGTGCGCCTTGCCCATACGGATGGCGGTGCGATATTGGGCAGCACCGGGTGTCCCGAGCCGTTCGTGCACTGTCAGCAACGATACACCTGCGCGCTTGGAGCCCCCACGCAGTTCCATCGCAAGCGTCATGGCGTCCAGCTCCGCGTCGATGTCCTGCAGACGAAGGATATCGCCCGCCGCGCGCACGGCCGTAATCAGGGCGACCCGGTCACAGGTCGCCCAACGATAGCGTAGTTGACCCTCAACATAAGCTTCGACCTGCTCGGCGCCACTCACGGCGCCATCGGCGATGAGGGTCTCCAGACCCCACGAAAATGAAACGCCGCCACTGGGAAAGAAGCTGTCAGCGTTCTGCAGCGATGCCAGCAGCACTTCGGCGGTTGTCAATTCGGGAGCCCTCTAAGTCTCGTGGACGACGCGCCCGTCTTGCAACAGAGGGGCGAGGCGTTCGAGATAGCCCTCCGCGGGCCCCTGTAACGCGACGCGCAGGGTTGTCCCGTCGAACTCGACTTTCCAGTGCATGTTTCCCGCGAAGTAACCCAACTGCAATGCGGCTTGTGCGTCGCGCGCCTGCAGCCTGAGCCATTGCGTCTCTTGCATCCGGACGACCACGGCACGATGCTCTTCCAGCAGAAGCACGGCACCGTTGGACAGGTGCGCGGTGCGCGGCAACGCAATGGCGCACTCGGTCCCGCGATCGGTAAGGGCCCGCAGGCGGTGTCGTTGCGTATCAGCTTGCGTCAGGGTGAGGTATTCGACCACTCCCTCGTGATCGAGACGATGCAGCAACTCTGCGATCTCCGGCTCGCTCGCCAATCCGATGATGTGTTCCAGCCTCAGCATGTCCGCCGCCGGCCGCATAGCGCCGAGCCTGTTGTCCATTACGGGAGTGAACGACATTGAATGGTATCGAAATGAAACTTAGTCGCCTGCACGCGCTACGCCAAAACGATCCGGGGCGCTTCGCCAAAAAATGAACGGGCACCGGCCGCCGGCCGGTGCCCGCGTCGTGCCTTTAAGCGTGCGCCTTCTGGTTCGGGATGCCTGGGATCGGACACTCTTCCGTGCCGACGGTCGGACGAGTGATCGCCTCGACCATCTTCTTGGTGCCTTCCGGATCGGTGATCCACTTCTTGTAGAAGTCATACGGACACGCGGCAACACCCTCGTCGCCCTCGCGGGAGTTGATCTTCCCGGTATAGCCACGGTGCAGCAATTTGAACAGGTGGTTCTCGGACTGCATGTTCTTCCGCGCGTCACGGATCAAACCTTTGGACAAAGCGGCGTATTGGACGCCCATGTCCTCTTCGCCGCACTCGCCCAGCGTCCGTCCATCGAAACCGATGATCGCGGAGTGGCCGAAGTAGGAGTACACGCCGTCGAATCCGGACGCGTTGGCCACCGCGACATAGCAGTTATTCGCCCAGGCCATTGCCTTGGCCATGATGATCTGCTGCTCTTTCGCGGGATACATGTAGCCCTGACAGCGGATGATGAGTTCCGCACCACGCATCGCGCAGTCGCGCCAGATCTCCGGGTAGTTGCCGTCGTCACAGATGATGAGGCTGATCTTGAGACCTTTGGGACCATCGGAGACGTAGGTGCAGTTGCCTGGATACCAGCCTTCGATCGGAACCCAGGGCATGATCTTGCGGTACTTCTGCACGATCTCGCCTTTGTTGCTCATGAGGATCAGCGTGTTGTACGGCGCCTTCTTGGGATGCTCCTCGTGCCGCTCGCCGGTGAGCGAGAACACGCCCCACACGTTGGCCTTGCGACAAGCCGCAGCGAAGATCTCGGTCTCCTCCCCGGGAATGCTGGAAGCGGTCTCGTACATCTCCTTGGAGTCGTACATGATCCCGTGCGTGCTGTATTCGGGGAAGATGACCAGGTCCATGCCGGGCAGACCGATCTTCATCCCTTCGACCATTTCGCCGATCTTGCGCGCGTTGTCGAGAACCTCTTTCTTCGTGTGCAGGCGCGGCATCTTATAGTTGACGACCGCGACGCCTATAGTGTCGTTGCTGCTGGAAATGTCTCCGTGCATCATTTTCGGACTCTCCTCTTCACTTTGGTGTGGACGTAACGCTCTTCCTTGAGCGTCGCTTCTCAAGCCACTCCGGCAACTCCACGCATCGCCGAAAGCGGAACCGACTCGGCCGCCTGACAGTCCGGTCAGACCGTCAGGTAGCCGTGAATCTTGGCGGCATCTACCCGGTCGCGTGTGTCCCGGTAGACGAATTGACCTTTTTCGATGATGAGAAAGCGGTCAGCGATCTCCAATGTAAAGCTTAGCACTTGCTCCGACACGAGCAACGCAAATCCCCGCTCCGCTTTGAGTTTGTTGAGCGCCTTGGCAATATCCTTAATGATCGAAGGCTGAATCCCTTCGGTAGGTTCATCCAGAATGAGAACCTTGGGGTTGCTGACCAGGGCGCGCGCGATGGCAAGTTGTTGCTGCTGTCCGCCGGACAGATTGCCCCCTTTGCGATCGTTCATATCCTTGAGCACGGGAAAGACGTCATAGACGTACTGTGGAATGGTCTTGTCGGCGACCGTCTCCATGCCCGCGAGTATGTTCTCCTCCACTGTCAGATACGGGAAGATCATTCGCCCCTGCGGGACATAGCCCATCCCCGCCGCCACGCGATCGAACGTCTCGGCGGCCGAGAGGTCGCGGCCTGTCAGCCAGACCGAACCGCTGCGTCCGCGCAGCAGTCCGATAATGGCTTTGAGCAGGGTGCTCTTACCCATGCCGTTGCGCCCCATGATGGCGACGGTCTCACCAGGCTCGACATCAAAGGAGACGTCCCGAACCACATGGCTCTCGCCGTAGAACACGTTCAGGTTTTTCACGCTCAGCACGATCGTCGCTCTAAAGGTTAGTGACCCAGATAGACGTCGATGACGCGCTCGTCGCTTTGTATCTGGTCCATGGTACCTTCAGCCAGCAGTTTGCCTTGGTGCAACACCGTTACCTTGTGAGCAATCATTCGAACGAATGCCATATCGTGCTCGATCACCACGATCGAGCGACCCTTGGAAATGCGATTGAGCAACTCAGCAGTCTGCTCGCGCTCCCGTGCGCTCATGCCCGCCACCGGTTCGTCCAGTAGTAACAACTCCGGGTCCTGCATCAGCAGCATGCCGATCTCCAGCCATTGCTTCTGACCATGACTGAGCCGTCCAGCCTTGTGACGCAGCACCTCGTCAAGAAAGATCTGCTCGGCGACTTGGTCGATCTTACCCACCAATTCGTCCTCACGCTTGAAGAACAATGAGCCGAGGATGCCGCGACGCTTGGGGTAGGAAATCTCCAAATTCTCGAACACAGTGAGATCTTCGTACACGCTCGGAGTCTGAAACTTACGTCCGACGCCCACGCGCGTGATCTGGTACTCGATCATGCCGGTGAGGTTGTAGTTCTTGAAGCGCACGACGCCGCCGGACGGTTTGGTTTTTCCGCAGATCATGTCGAGCAACGTGGTCTTGCCGGCGCCATTGGGACCGATGACACAGCGCAGTTCGTCTTTTTCGACGTAGAAATTGAGGCCGTCGACCGCCTTGAATCCATCGAACGAGACAGTCAGATCCTCCACCGAAAGGATCAACTCGCTCACTTCGCTATCCCCGATTCGCTCACCGAACCGGCATCCGGTTGCACTGCGGCTGCGACCGGATTCTTCCGGCCTCGCATGCGCATGTGCACACGCCCCAGCACTCCCGCCAGCCCATCGGGTAGGAACATGACCACGAAAATGAACAAGCATCCGATGAAGTACATCCAGTACTGCACGAAGTTCTCGGAGAAGAAGGTTTTGGCCGATCCTACCAATACCGCTCCGTAGACCGCACCGATGAGGGAAACCCGCCCTCCCACCGCGGCATAGATCACCATCTCGACGGACGGAACGATACCGACCAGCGATGGGGATGCCAGCCCGACCTGGATCGTGAACAAGGCCCCGCCGATGGAAGAGAACAGAGCGGCCACCGCAAAGATGAAGGCTTTAAACAATGCCGGGTCGTATCCGGAGAAGCGCACGCGATCCTCCTTGTCGCGAATGGCCACCAACACCTTGCCGAGCTTGCTCCTCAGAATGAAACCGCCGGCGCCTACGCACAGCAGCAGCAGCACGCACGTGATGAAATACATGGTGCGCTTGGCCTGATCGGTGTCCAGGTTGATGCCCATGAAGGTACGGAAGTCGTTGATGCCGTTGACGCCGCCGGTGACGCCTTGTTGTCCGATGATCACGATGGACAGTATCGCGGACAGTGCCAGAGTGATGATCGAGAAATACACCCCGCCGACGCGCTTGCGGAAATTCGCGTAAGCCAGAATGAAGGCCAGTAACGGCGGCAACAACAGGATCGCGGGGATGGTGAACCAGACGTAGTGGAAGGGCTCCCACCACCATGGCAATGTTTCCACGCTGTTCCAAACCATGAAATCGGGGAGGTTGGATCCGAAGAAGGAGGACAGGGCCTGTGCCGAACTGTCCGCCGAAGTGGATTCGAGCTTGAGGAACATGGCCATCATGTAACTGCCCAAGCCGAAGAACGCACCCTGACCGAGGCTCAGGATGCCGCCGTAGCCCCAGATCAATACGATTCCAACCGCGCAAAAACCGAGCGACAAGTACTTGGCCGCCAGTCCGAGTCGGAAGACGTCGAGCGACAGCGGCACCACCAGCAGGAGTAAAACAGCGAGGATCACGAATGCGTACTTCTCACCCCAGCCGCGTTCCGTCGCCACACCGGCCACGGTCACGCCGCCATTGGCGCCTTGACGCGCAGGCTTTGACATCAACGCCTCACCTTCGCCGCAAACAGTCCGTTAGGCCGGAAGTACAGCACGACGATGACCAGCAGCAGAATGCTGGCCCTCGCCATCGAACCGCTCAGGCTGTACTCGAACCAGGACTGCATCTGACCAATGATGAAGGCGGAAAAGATGG
>Ga0068869_100002490_pt1 | contig 11105 bp, 9 predicted proteins | sample KBSMisM52_FD_64676 | JGI IMG/M metagenome (GOLD analysis project Ga0068869, IMG submission 64676) | Miscanthus rhizosphere microbial communities from Kellogg Biological Station, Michigan, USA - KBS Miscanthus M5-2 | ecosystem: Host-associated > Plants > Roots > Rhizosphere > Soil ... | reverse complement strand
CTCAGCCGGGTCGGCTTCGCCGCGGCCGACGCGTTGCGGGCCGTCGCCGGCACCCCGGCGGCGGCGCTGCCCCGCGCCCGCCGGATCGGCGCCGCCGAGGTGCTCCGCCTGCTGCCTGCGGTGCGCCGCGCCGGCCTGCGCGGCGGGCTCGTGCAGTGGGACGGCCAACTCGTCGACGACGTTCGCCTGGTTGTCGCGCTGGCCCGCACCGCGGCCGGCCGGGGCGCCCGCATCCTGACGCGGTGCCGCGTCGAGGCGGTCGACGGCGGCACCGTGGCGGTGCTCGACACCCTCACCGGTTCACGGCACGCGATCCGGGCCCGGGCGGTGGTCAACGCGACCGGCGTGTGGGCGCAGCACCTCGACCCGACGGTGCGGCTGCGGCCGTCCCGGGGCACGCACCTGGTGCTGCGCGCGGAGGCGCTCGGGCATCCGGCTGCGGCGCTCGTCGTGCCGGTTCCGGGCGAGCGCAACCGGTTCGTGTTCGCGGTTCCGCAACCGGACGGGCTGGTCTACCTCGGCCTCACCGACGAAGCGGCGGACGGGCCGGTCCCCGACGTCCCGGAGCCGACCACGGCTGAGATCCGCTTCCTGCTGGAGACCCTGAACGCGACGCTCGGCGCCGCCCTGACCGACGCCGACGTCGTCGGCGCGTTCGCCGGGCTGCGCCCGCTCCTGGCGAGCCGCGCGGGCGGCTCGGGCGGCTCGGCCGGCGCGGACGGCTCGGCCGGCGCGGACGGCTCGGCCGGCCGCGCCGTGCGGACCGCGGACCTGTCGCGGCGGCACCTGGTGCACACGTCGGCGGCCGGCATCACCACCGTCGTCGGCGGCAAGCTGACGACGTACCGCCGGATGGCGCGCGACGCCGTCGACGCCGCGGTGGCGCACGCCGGCCTCCCGGCGGCGGCCTGCCGCACGGCGTGGCTGCCGCTCGTCGGCGCCGCCCCGGCGAGCGTGCTCGCGCGCGTGCCGGCGCCGGCCCGGCTGGTCGCCCGCTACGGCGCGGAGGCGCCGGCCGTGCTCGCGCTGGCCCAGGGCGATCCGGAGCTGCTCGTGCCGATCGCCGACGGCACCGAGGTCACCGGGGCCGAACTGCTCTGGGCTGTTCGGCACGAGGGTGCTCTCGACGTGGACGACCTGCTCGACAGGCGCACCCGCATCGGCCTGCGGCCGGTCGACAGGGCCCGCGCCCTTGCCGCCGCCCGTGGTGTTTTCGCACGCCAGGAGCCATAGCCGGGGCGCTGGGGGCGGCTCGCTTCGTGGAGATCCGCCACGTGTACATACGCCAGGTGGCCGATGTCTCGCTGTGCGTGCCGACGAGAATCAAAACCCTGTGCAAACAGCCGGGATCCGGTGCGCAGGTCATCGGAGCCGGCTCCTGCCGACGTGGTCTAAAGGGGCGTGGCAGCGTTGCTGGCTGACCATTACTTCCTGATCGCACATGAAGATCGAACGGGTCGGTCCCGCCTGCATCCGCGGGCGACCGGCCTCGGCCTTGCCGCCGGGCTCATCGGTGAGCTCGTGATGCAGGGCCGCGTCCGCGCCATCGAGGGCGAGCTCCACGTGGTCAATCCGGAGCCGCCCCGCGACTCGCTTTCCCATGGCGTACTCGCCATGCTCATCGCTCAACCGCAGCACCGTGAGCTGCGGACGTGGCTGGCGTTCCTGGCCCAGGACGCCGCCGCCCGGGTGGGCGAACGCCTGATCCGCGCCGGCGTGGTCGAATCGGTGACCCGTCGGCGGCTGCTCGGCACCCAGACGCTCTACGTGCCGAGCAGTTCCGAGCAGCGCAACGCCGCCGCCTGGATACAGGTGCGCCTCGCGAACATCCTGGTTCAGGGCCGGGTGGTCGACATCACCGACCGGGCCCTCGCGGGCCTCGTCGTCGCCACCGGGCTCACCCGGCACGTGCTGTGGGACTACTCCGCACACCGCTCGGGGTTCACGCACCTGCACACGGTCGTGGACTCCCTCCCGGCCGACCTGCGCGAGCTCGTCGACCACACCGAGGCCGCCGTCGGCTCCGTGCTCGCGGCCGGTCGCCGGTGATTCCTTTCGGGCGCCACGCCCTCATCCGTCGAGGGCCCTACGCCAACATCCAGTTCTGGAGGCCGGTAATGACGCGACCTGACCCCGCCGGACCCGACATCGTGTCGCAGGCCCTGGCCCGCAACCGGCTCGGGGTTCCCTCGGTGGTGTTCTTCGGGGTCGCCGGTGCGGCACCGCTCACCGTGATCCTCGGCGCCGTCACCACGATCTATGCGGTGGTCGGCAGCACGGTGGTGCCGGTGTCGTACCTCGTCGCCGCGGCGATCCTGGCGGTGTTCACCGTCGGGTTCGTGGCGATGAGCCGGCACATCGTCAACTCGGGCGCGTTCTACTCGTACATCAGCCGCGGGCTCGGCCGGGTGGTGGGCGTCGGTGCCGCGTTCGTGGCACTACCGGCGTACGCGGTGATGCAGATCGGCCTGTTCGGGCTGTTCGGCGTCGTCGCGTCTGGCCTGCTGGATTCGTTCGGCATACCCGTCGACTGGTTCCAGTGCGCGCTTGTGGCGTGGGCGGTGGTCGCCGTCCTCGGTCTGCTGTGGGTCGACCTCAGCGGCCGGGTGCTCGCGGTACTGCTGGTCGCGGAGATCACCATCGTGCTGCTCTACGACCTGGTGATGGTCCTGCACCCGGCCGGCGGTTCGGTCAGCCTCGCCACCTTGTCCCCGGCGCACGCGCTGACCCCCGAGTTCGCGGCGCTGCTGGTGGTCGCGATTGCCGGGTTCGTGGGCTTCGAGGCGACTGTCGTGCTGTCGGAGGAGGCCAAGGACCCGCGCCGGACGATCGCCCGCGCGACCCACTGGGCCGTCCTGCTGCCCGGCCTGCTCTGCGCGCTCTCGGCGTGGGCGATGTCGGTGGCCACCGGTCCGGACAAGATCGTGGAGTCGGCGAAGGCGCAGCAGACCGACCTCGTCTTCTCGCTCGTGGCGCCGCATCTGCCGGCCCCGCTCGTGCAGATCGGCTACGTGCTGTTCCTCACCAGCGTGTTCGCCGCGCTGCTGGCCTTCCACGCGGCCGTCTCCCGGTACCAGTTCGCCCTCGGCCGGGAACGTGTGCTGCCCTCCGCCTGGGGCCGCACCCACCCGCGCACCGGCGCGCCGATGATCGGCTCGATCACACAGAGTCTGCTGGCGCTGGCGGTGCTGATCACCTACTCGTTCTTCAAGCTGGATCCGCTGGTGTACCTGTTCGCCTGGCTGACGACCGTCGGCGGGCTGGGTGTGCTGATCCTCATGTGGGGCGCCTCGATGGCCGTCATGGTGTTCTTCTTCCGGAACCGGCTGGAGAACATCTGGCGCGGCCAGGTGGCGCCGCTGATCGCGTTCCTCTTCCTGACCCTGATCCTCGCGGCGACGGTGATCGGCCTCGGTGATCTGCTCCAGGCCCCCGAGGACTCGATCTTCCAGTGGCTCTTCCCGGCCGCCTACGCCTTCTTCGCGTTGGTGGGGTGCGTCTGGGCGCTGGTCATGCGGGCCGCGCGTCCCGAGGTGTACGCGGCGATCGGACGCGGTGCCGACCGTGCCGCGCCCGCACCGCCCCCGGCGACCGGCGCCCAGCACGCCCAGCCCGGTCCCGGCAGCACCACGCGTCCGCTGCCCCGGTTCGAGGGCCGCAAGCCGCTCGGCTACGACATCAAGGAGGTGGTGGTCCGCGACGTCCAGCCGATCGACATGGCGGAGGTCAGCGCGCTGCTCGCGAGCACGATCGGCGAGCAACCGGTGGCGTGCTGGCTGAGCCCCGACCCGGTCGTCCGGCGGGAGACCAGCCCGGCCTACTTCGACATCCTGGTCGAGCACGCCGTCGAGCACGGCGAGATCTATGCGACCGTCGACCCGGGCAGCGGCGACCTGTTGGGTGTGGCCGTATGGTTCCCGTTCACCCAGCCGATCCCGCCGCCGCGCGACTACGACATGCGCCTGAAGGACGCCTGTGGGGCGGCGTTCGACCGGGTACGCGAGATGGACGCCGCGTTCGAGGTCTACCACCCGACGGATCCGCACCACTATCTCGCGTTCCTGGCCGTCCGCCCGGACAAGCAGAACCTCGGCATCGGCAGCGCGCTGCTCGCCAAGCACCACGCCCGCATCGACGCCGCCGGCATCCCCGCGTATCTCGAGGCGAACGACGCGCGCAACCGCGACCTGTACCTGCGCCACGGGTACACGTTCGACGCGATGATCTGGCTACCCGACGACGGTCCGCCGGTGTGGCCCATGCGCCGGGCGTCCCGGCTCGAGAACGTGCTCACGCCGGGCGCTACCAGGCTCGAAATCGGGTAGTTCGAGGCTCCGGAAACCAGCTCCGCGATCTTGGAAGCTCAGGGCTCGTTTCGAGCCCAGGTTTCCAAGATCGCGGAGGTGCGCGCATCGTATGTTGCTATCGGTAGTGGACCAGTAGCTGAGCGCCACATGTCAAGATCGTGTGCCGTATCGCCGCCGGTCATTGTGACGGCGCGTGATGGATCCTATCCTCATCGTAACGAGAGCTTCCCGGATTCACTCATGTTTCAGAGTCCCCGGCACGGCTCTCGTTCGTGTACCCGGCGGAGGATCCGCCGGGACGGGCGATCGGGGTTAGGGATGACTATCAAGGTAGTTGATGAAGTCCACGAGAGCCTGATCGAGGAAGCGTGGACCCTGTACTACACGGCATTCCACGAGCTGAACGCCTACGCGGTTCAGCGACACCTGATGTACCGCCACGAGTTCGACGAGGTCATGCGCGACACGCGGGTGCAGAAGTACCTGTGCCTCGACGACGAGGGCGTGCTGTGCGGGCTGTCGACCTACACGAACGACCTGGACGCCGTTCCCCTGATCTCCCCGCCGTACTTCGAGCGCCGGTGGCCGCAGCTCTACGCCGAGCGCCGGATCTGGTACTGCGGCTTCGTCGGCGTCCACCCGGAATCGAGCATCCGCAACGCGTTCAGCGAAATGGTCGAGGCGATGTACCTGGAGGCGGCCACGCAGTGCGGCATCATCGCGCTGGACATGTGCCGCTTCAACGACGAGGGCCGCCGGCTGTCCCGCGTCATCCCGCTCATGCTGCACCGCCTGTCCGGCAATGTGCGCACCGAGCGGATGGACGACCAGTCCTACTGGCTGTACGAGTTCCCGGCAGCCTGAGCGCACACCGTCCCCCGGCGATGATCATCCTGGTGACGAGCGCGGTCGGCCGCGGACCGACCCAACTGTCGGCCTTCGACGCCGCCCTCGTGTCCGCGGGCGTGGCAGACCGCAACCTGATCTACCTCAGCTCCGTGCTGCCGCCGGCCAGCGACGTCCGGCAGGTCGCGCGGATCGACTGCACACCGGGCGCCTGGGGGGACCGGTTGTACTGCGTCATGGCGCAGTCGTCGGCAGGGGTGCCCGGTGCGCAGGCGTGGGCCGGCGTCGGCTGGGGACAGGACTCCACCGGTCGCGGGCTGCTCGTCGAGCATCACGCCGACGACGAGCGCGGCCTGCGCGGCCTCATCGACGCCTCGCTGGACGGGTTGTGCCGCAACCGCGGGATCACCCTGCCGGACCGCGGCATCGAGGTCGCGGGCGTGGAATGCACAGGCGAACCGGCCTGCGCGCTGGTGGTCGCGGTGTTCGAGTCGGCCGCGTGGAACTCGGCCGCCGTCCAGCCACCGCTGCGGCTGCCGCTGCGCCGGCGCGCCTCCTGACCGGCCGGCGCGCCTCCTGACCGGCCGGCGCGCCTCCTGACCGGCCGGCCGCCCCCGGACCGGTCTCCGCGCCGATCTTGGACGTGCGCTACCGCCCCAGGCGGTAGCAACCGTCCAAGATCGCGCGTGGGGCGTCTACCCCGTCGCCTGGGCGCGCCCGCCCGTGCCTGAGCGCGCCGTCCGTCGCCTGGGCGCGCCTACCCCGTCCCAGCGATCGCGCTCAGGCGGCCCACCTGCTCGGCCAGTGAGTCGCGCGCCGGGTCGCCGGGTTCGCCGAACCAGGTGACCGCGACCTCGTCGCCGTGCAGCGACCAGGTACCCGACACCACCCCGCCGGCGATCACGAGGTTGGCGCCGCGGCTGATCGGCGTCCGCTCGGCGGGCGGCACGACGTGGGCGTCGGCGGTGCCCGGGCCGAGCACCCACTGGTCGTACGCGGGCAGCAGCCGCACGGCCGTCGACGGCGGCGTCGCGGACAGCTCATCGAGGTCCTCGCGCAGGACGTGGGCCGACTGCCCGTCGACGTCCACTGTCGCGAGGCGGTCACCGAGGCCGGTGATCCAGCCCGTGATCCGCTTGCGGCCGGCGCCGAGGCCCTCGCCGAGCCAGTAGTGCAGGCGGTCGGGGGTCGCCGGCCCGTACACCCGGAAGTAGTGCTCGACCGCGCGGGTGCCGGCGTCGTCGAGGTCGGGTATGCCGGCCCAGCGCGGGTTGGTGTCCAGGCGCTGGAAGGTGGCGCGCCCGTCGCGCGGCGGGCCGAAGCTCATCTCGCCTTGCCAGGCCAGCGGCTTCAGCAGCGTGCCGGCCCCGTCGGCGAAGGCGAAGGCGAGGTGCCGGAACTTCGGACGGGCGGTGACCGCGGCGCCCAGTTCGTCGCGGGTCAGCGGGCCGGCGGCGAGCGCCTCGCGAACCGTCTCCCGCAGCGGCGTCCAGTCCGCGGGCGTCAGGCCGTAGTGGCTCTGCCAGCTGGGCAGCTCCCACATCCGGCTGGCGGCCCGCAGGGCCAGGTACGCGCCGCCGTCCTCCGGGGTCATCAGGTGGGTGGCGCCGCGGAACGCGAACGTCTTGATGATCCGGCCGTCGGCCAGGGCCTTCGCGACGTCGCCCGGCCGGGACCGCTGCCGTCGCATGCGCACGGCGAGCTCCGTCGCCGCGTCGTGCTGAGCCGGGACGGCGCCGAGGCGGCGCACGACGTCGGCGACCGACCCGGTGCCGATCGGCTCGAGCAGGTGACGCCGCATCCGCCAGGCGAGAGCTGCCGGCCAGGTCAGCGACATCGTCGCAGGCTACCCCGGCGGGGTCCCCGGTCCCATCGCGCAGACACTACGCATGGGACGCCGTCGGAATCGGCGGTCGACTTGTCGATCTGCCGGTCCACGCGTACGCCGCCGCGCCCAGGACCAGCACACCGAGCACGGGCAGCAGCAGCCGGTAGCTGACGACGCCGACGAGCGCCGCACCGGCCGCGATCGACGTCACCTGGCAGATCCCGCCGAGCGCGTCGTAGGCGGTGGCCGCACGGCCGAGCAGGCCGGCCGGCGTCGAGCGCTGCAGCAGGGTCACCCGGGCCACTGTCGGCACCGTGAGCCCGACCCCGGTGGCGACGGCGGCCGCGAGCACGGCCGGCAGCGCGGGAACCGACATCGCGATCGCGGCCGCCGCGTAGACAGCGACGCCGATGCCCACTGCCGCCAGTTCGCCGAGGCGCCGGACGAGGCGCGCGGCGGCCAGGCCGCCCAGGATCGCGCCGACCCCGGTCGTGGTGGCCAGGACACCGACGAACGCGGGCGGGCGGTGCAGGCCGTCGGTGACGATCGCGAAGACGACGGATTCGCCGACGCCGCCGGCGAGGAACATCGCGCAGATCGCGACGACGCTGCGCCGGATCGCACGGTTGCCGGCGATCACCCGGGCGCCGGCGGTCAGCTCCGCCAACAGCACGAACCGCGACCGTGGCAGTGGCGACTCGGCCACGCGGAGCCGCCGGAACAGTGCCGCCGCGACGACGAAGCTCAGCATGTCGAGCACCGCCACGGCGTCGATGCCGAGGGCGGCGTACAGCGCGGCGCCGAGCAGCGGACCGCCGATGCGAAGACCCTGCCGTACCGTCTGGACGGCGCCGTTGGCGTCCGCCAGCAGGTCGGTGGGCAGCAGGTCCTTCACCAGTGCGGTCACCGCGCCGAAGACGCAGACGTACGACGCACCCAGCGCCGCCGAGACCGCGTACACGATCCACCGGTCGTGCCGGTCCTCGACGGCGAGCAGCGGCGCCAGCGCGGCCGACGACGCCAGGCACGCGCCGACGAGGAAGGTCCGCCGACGGATCCGGTCGATCAGCCAGCCGAACGCCGGCGCCGCGCAGATCGGCAGCATGAAGAACAGCACCGTCAGTCCGGCGGCGCCGGCCGATCCGGTCACGTCCTTCATGAGGATGCCGGGCACCAGCAGCATCGCCGAGTCGCCGACCATGCTGACGGCGAGCCCGACGAACAGGAGCCGGAAGTCGGCGCGGCGGAACAGCTCGATATCGAGGACTGTATATGGCAATGCGATCAGGATCGGACCGGGTGGTGACGGCCGCCGACGACTGACGGCGGCCCCGGCGCCCCGACGCGCCGGCGCCCCGGCGCCCGGGTCAGCCGATCAGCGGCAGGCGCGGGTCGGGGTGCGGGCCCCGCCCGGAGGCCGCGCGGATCCACGCCAGATCGTCGGTGAGGTCCGGCGGCCGGCCGGCGACGGTGCGGCGGCCCAGCAGATCGTCGAGGATCCCGGCGGTCACGGCGATGCCGTCGGGGGTCGCGATGCTGTCGCGGCCGAGCGCGTCGGTGAGGTCCATGCCGTGGACCACCGCCTCGACGATGCGACTGGTGACGAACTCGTCGATGCGCATCAACGCGTAGTAGCCGGAGCCGACGGTGCCCGGCGCGGACGCGCGCGCCTCCTCAACGGTGCGGCTGAACGTCTCGTGCAGCACGTCCGGCATCTGCTCGGGCGTCTTGCCCTCGACCATCGTGTACGCGTAGTCGTACACGACAGGCGCGACCTCCGACCGGGGGAAGATGAAGAAGCTGACCCGGTCGCGGCCGACCTGGCCGTCCGGATCCTGGTTCTGCAGGAGCATGCGGGCCAGGCCGATCGAGATGTCGAAGTGGCCGGCCAGTTCGAACAGCGTCCACGGCGGGCGTTCGGCGTCGACGGGGCGCAGCAGCGTCGGCGTCTTCCACTGGTCTTCGGTCAGCGATCGGAACGCCTCCTCGACGCCGCGAAGCTCGCGGTCGAGAATGTCGATGGCCTGCTCGTACGTGCCCATGTGGACCTCCCAGCGACGAGCGCACAACCTGCACCGAACGGTGGATCGTCAATCGTGGACTGTCCATCGGTCGAACGGGTGCCGCTGCCGGATCGGCTAGTCGCGAGCCGGGCCGATGCTTTCATAGAGTCTCGGCGACGGGGCCAACGTGTCGGCCGTTGTCGCGCGGCGCCGCTTCAGGGCGACGGCGCCGCCGGCCGCGGCCAGGACCGCCACCGTGGTGAGCACCACGACGTTCGGCAGCTCGAGCAGCTTGAGCGAGCTGGCCACCAGCACGATGACCAGGGCGGCGCGGACCAGCGCCGCCGGGGCCCGGGCCGACATGCGGGCGCCGAGCAGCACCCCGGGCACCGAGCCGAGCAGCACCGTGCCGGCAATGTCGAGGCGCAGGTCGCCGAGGATCGCGTGCCCCAGCGCGGCGGCCGCGACCAGCGGAATCGCCTGCACGAGATCGGTGCCGACCAGGTTGTTGGCGCGCAGCGTCGGGTAGAGCACGAGCAGCACGATGATGATCAACGAGCCGGAGCCCACCGACGTCAGCCCGACCACCAGGCCACCGACGGCGCCGAGCAGCGCGGTCGGCAGCGGCCGGGCCCGGGGCGGCGGCGCGTCGCCGCCGGCGTCCGCGCCGCTGCGGCCGTACATCTTGACGACGAGACCGGCCGCCGCCAGCAGCAGCGCCACGGCGAGGGCGAACCGGATCGCCTCCTGGACCACGGCGTCGGACCCGATCAGGCGCAGCAGGAACACGCCGAGGAACGCGCTCGGGATACTGCCGGCGCAGAGCCACCCCACCAGCGACCAGTGGACCGTGCCGCGCCGGGCGTGGACGAAGCCGCCGAACGGCTTCATCACGGCGCTCGCCGCGAGGTCGCTGGACACCGCCGCCATCGGCGGGACGCCGAAGAACAGCACGAGGATCGGCGTCATCAGGGCGCCGCCGCCCATGCCCGTCAGGCCGACGACGATGCCCACACCGAAGCTGGCGAGCGTCAACAGCGCGTCCATCGGTGCAGTGTGCGTCACCGGAGTCTACCTTGTCGACAAGTCCGCTCGATTTAGTCGGGATTCCCACGATGCGGTGATCGTTCCGGAAGGCCGATCAAACTGATTTGATGTATTGTGCGAGGGGTGGGTCCGGAATTCGTTCGTCTGGCCGGCCACCCGGTGCGGTGGCGGCTGCTGACCGCCCTGGCCGGCGGCGACCTGCGGGTGCGCGAGCTCGTGGCGCTCACCGGCGAGCCACAGAACCTCGTCTCCTATCACTTGCGCCTGCTGCGCGACGGCGGCCTGGTCACCGCGTCGCGAAGCAGTTTCGACGGCCGCGACAGCTACTACCACCTCGCCCTGGAGCGCTGCGCCGAGGGCCTCGCCGCCACCGGTGCCGCACTGCACCCCGCACTGCACCCGGCGCTGCGGCCCGTGCCGGCCGGGCCGCCACAGCCGGCCGTGCCCGTCGCGGTGCTGTTCGTCTGCACCGGCAACAGCGCCCGCTCGCCGATCGCCGCGGCGCTGCTGAAGCGACGGGGCGCCGGCCGCGTCAAGGCGACGAGCGCCGGCACGATCCCCAAGCCCCAACTGCACCCGGGCACCGTGCGGGTGCTGCGCGACGGCTACGGCGTCGACGTCGCGCGCCAGCGGCCCCGGCACCTGAACACGCTCAGCGGCCGCCGCTTCGACTACCTGATCACGTTGTGCGACAAGGCCCGCGAGACGGCCCCCGATCTCGTCGAGCATTCCCGCCGGATGCACTGGAGCATCGCCGACCCCGCGGCGGCCGAGGGCTATCCGGCCTTCGCCCGGGCGGCGGCCGAGATCGACACACGCGTCCGGCACCTGCTGCCGGTGCTGGCCACCGGCGACCACAAGGAGGATCCGTCGTGAACACTCCCGACCAGTACGCCAGCGTCCGTTACCTCGTCGACGACGTGCAGGCGGCCGTCGACTTCTACACCACGCACCTCGGCTTCACGCTGAACACCAGCGCCGCACCCGCGTTCGCCGACGTGGTGCGCGGACCGTTGCGGCTGCTGCTCTCCGGGCCCGCCAGTTCGGGCGCCCGCGCCACGCCGGCCGAAGCCG
>Ga0068869_100002489_pt1 | contig 11108 bp, 7 predicted proteins | sample KBSMisM52_FD_64676 | JGI IMG/M metagenome (GOLD analysis project Ga0068869, IMG submission 64676) | Miscanthus rhizosphere microbial communities from Kellogg Biological Station, Michigan, USA - KBS Miscanthus M5-2 | ecosystem: Host-associated > Plants > Roots > Rhizosphere > Soil ... | reverse complement strand
GGCCTCGTCAACAACGCCGCCGGCAACTTCGTCGCGCCGACCGAGAGCCTCTCGTCGCGCGCGTTCGACGCCGTCGCCAACATCGTCTTCCACGGCACGTTCTACGTCACGCAGGCGGTCGGCAAGCGCTGGGTCGCCGGCGCCAAGGCGGGCGAGTGGACGCCCGAGACCAAGCCCTACCGCAGCGTCATGAGCATCATCGTGACGTGGGTCGAGAACGGCTCGCCCTACGTCGTGCCCTCGGCGATGAGCAAGGCCGGCATCGAGGTGATGACCAAGTCGCTCGCGATCGAGTGGGCGCGCTACGGCATCCGGCTCAACGCCGTCGGCCCCGGCGAGATCCCGACCGAAGGCATGAGCAAGCGCCTCAGCCCCGGCCAGGACCCCGGCGCGCGCTCGCGCGAGCGCAACCCGATGGCGCGCGAGGGCAAGATGAGCGAGCTGCAGAACCTCGCGACGTTCCTGATGGCGCCGGGGCAGTGCGATTGGCTGACGGGCCAGAGCATCTTCATGGACGGCGGCCACGCGCTCGCGACGGGGGGCAACTTCTTCGAGCTGCGCCAGTGGAGCGACGAGCAGTGGAAGCAGGCCCGCGAGGCGATCGAGAAGCAGAACGCGAAGGACAAGGCGCAGCGGTGACGGCCAATGAGCAGCAACGTACACGCGACTTAGCTAGCGCTTGAGCACTCCTCGGAGCTTGCGTCCGATGCGCTGCTCGACAACACTGCGAATCGATTGTGTGAAAGGCCATTCGACCACCGCCGCTCCGTATGTCGAAAATCTTCATCAGTCATTCGAGCGCGAACAACGCAAGTGCTCTGGCGGTTGGAGAGTGGCTCAAGGAAGCCGGCTGGACCGAGTTCTTCCTCGACATCACGCCGTCTCGCGGGCTGTTGCCGGGTGAGCGTTGGCAAGAGGCGCTGAAAGCGGCAGCCGATCGCTGCCAGGTCGTCCTCTTCCTCATTTCTCCGGCCTGGCAGGCCTCCCGCTGGTGTCAAGCCGAGTTCCTACTCGCGAAGCAGCTAGGAAAGACGATTTTCGGCGTCCTCATTGAACCGACGCCGCTGAACCAATTGCAGCCCGAGATGGTCGCGGAGTGGCAGCTCTGTGATCTGACGTCCGGCCTCGCACGACGCGATTTTCATGTGTCGCAAGAGCCCGTCGTGCCAGAGATGGTCGTCTCGTTGTCCGAAGACGGACTCTTGCGGTTGCGCATGGGGCTGTTGCGCGCAGGACTGGATCCGTCCAGCTTCCCGTGGCCTCCCAAGGACGATCGGTATCGCGCACCGTACCGAGGCCTGAGGACAATGGAGCTCGAGGACGCCGCCATCTTCTTCGGCCGAGAGGCCGCGACCGTGCGGGGTCTGGACGCGATCAGGGGCGTGTGCGAACGCGGCATCGAATCGGTATTCCTCATTCTTGGCGCTTCGGGTGCAGGCAAGTCTTCGTTCCTTCGCGCGGGTCTCTTGCCGCGTCTCTTGCGCGACGACCAGCATTTCCTGCCCCTGCCCGTGATACGCCCCGAGCAGGCAGTCATCTCCGGTGCAACGGGCGTGGCGGCAAGCCTGGAGGCTGTCGGGCGCAAGTACGGCGTGTCGCGAAGCCGTGCCTCGATTCGACACGAACTCCGAACGGCGGCAGGTCTCGATCGGCTGCTCCGGGAACTTGGGGAGCTCGCATCGGCACGCGTCGGCTCGAGCGACAAGGCGCCGACGCTCCTAATTCCGATCGATCAAGGGGAAGAGCTTTTCGGAGAGGAGGGCAAGCAGGAAGCCGGACAGCTTCTTGACCTGCTCGGGCATGTGCTTTCGCGCAAGCGCGGAGACCAACGCCCGAGCGTCATCGCCATCATCGCCATCCGCTCGGACGCCTATGAGCGCCTGCAAACAGCGCCACAGCTCGCGCAGTTGTCTCCATATCTCTTCAGCTTGCCCCCGATCGTCAGTGCCGAATTCAAAGCGGTCATCGAAGGACCGGCGAGACGGCAGTCCGAAGCGGGGCAGAAGTTGACGGTCGATCCCGCCCTGAGCGAAAGCCTCGTCGGTGGTGCTACGGGTGCCGATGCGCTACCCCTGCTCGCCTTCACGCTGGAACGCCTGTTCCTGGAGCACGGTGGTGCAGGAACGCTGACGCTTGCGCAGTACGAGTCGCTAGGGGGAATGCGGGGTTCGATCGAGGCAGCGGTGGACTCAGCGTTCGCAGAGCCGGGGCGGCAGCCGGCAGTTCCCCCAACAAGAGCAGAACGAGAGCGACTGCTCCGAGCGGGCTTCATCCCTTGGCTGGCACGCGTCGATCCCGACAACGGCGAGCCGAAGCGTCGAGTGGCGAGATGGGACGAAATTCCCGAGCCGGCCCGGCCGCTGCTCGAGCGCCTGATCGAGCAACGCCTGCTGGTTCTGGACCGCCCCAAGTTCGACGATCGAGAAGACCGGGTCGTCGTCGAGGTCGCACACGAAGCGCTGCTGCGGCAATGGCCGGTGCTCACGACCTGGCTGCAGGAAGACGGCGAAGCGTTGACGATGCTCGATGGGGTGCAGCGCGCAGTTGCCGAGCACGCGCGACACCAACACGACGTGCGGGGCGGCGAGGCATGGCTGGTCCATACCGGTGAACGTCTCGCCGCGGCGCAGGGGCTGCGTCTGCGGGCGGATTTCGCGCGCATCCTCGGCGCGGAGGGCCAGTCTTATCTCGACGCATGCCAGGCCAGGGCCGACCGTCTGCATCGCGAAGAGGAAGCTCGAGCGGACGCCGAGCGCCGAGCGCTCGAACGAGAGCTGGAACAAGCCAAGGCGCTCGCAGAAGTGCAGCGCCATCGAGCCGATGAGCAAACCACGGCCCGCACGCGTCAGAGGCGATTCGCCTCTCTGTTGGGCGTCTTGCTGGTCGTATCAGTTGCAGTCGGTCTCTACGGGTGGAAGCAGCGTCGTGTCGCGGAGCAGGAGCAACGCCACGCCGAGTCAGGCAAGCTGGCTGCAGATGCCCTCAACAGTCTTGCGATCGATCCCGAGCGCAGCCTCTTGTTGGCTTTGGAAGCGGCAGCGCTCGGTGACTCGAGCCAAAACGCGCTGTCGGCTGAGGTTCAGGAGGCGTTGAATCGAGCTCTGCATGAAAGTCACGCGCGGCTGCGGTTGGTCGGTGGTCTTCGCTTCTCGCACGTGGAGTACAGCCCGGACGGGAGGGTCATCGCAGGTGCTTACGCCGGTGGTGTGAAGTTCTGGGACAGCGCCACAGGCAGGCTACTACCTCTCCAGCTCACGGACGTTGGCAAGGTCGTCGGTCTTGCATTTACTCCTGATGGCAAAAGGTTGATCACCGGTGGCAGTGCAGACGCCAACGTGTGGGACCTCGCCACGGGTCGACGGCTGAGCACGCTGCGTGGCCACACGAACCTGATCTGGAGTGTCGCCATCAGCGCCGACGGAAGCCGCGTCGCGACAGCGAGCCACGACGGGACAGCGAAGATCTGGGATCTCGAGACCGCAAAGGAACTGGCGACCCTGTCGGGGCACCAGAAGGGCGTCAGGGCCTTGGCATTCGCCAAGGGAGACAAACGTCTGATCACGTGCGGCCTGGATGGTCGCGCCATCGTCTGGGACGCTTTGAGCTCCCGAATGCTGCGTGACATCCCGGTGGGCGACCCGGTTGCCGGTATCACCCTCAATGCGGACAAGACGCAATTCGCAACGGTGGAAACCGGTGCGACGGCAGTCAAGGTCTGGGACGCCACATCCGGCCGGGAGCTCTTCCGCATGGACGGACATACGTCGTCCGTGATGGCGGTGGCCTATAGCCGCGACGGCAAGCGTCTTGCGACCGCAAGTCTGGACAAGACCGTCCGGATCTGGGACGTCGACTCGCGCAAGGAGCTGTACGTCCTTCGCGGCCACTTGGACTCGGTGCTCACCGTCAGCTTCGGGCCTGATGCAACTCACGTCGTCAGCGGGAGCGAAGACGGCACGACCATCGTCTGGGATCTCGCGGACGCATCGGAGATCGTTTCGTTGCGCGGCCATTCCGGAGAAACTGGTCAAGTCGCGTTCAGCGCGGACGGCAAGTGGATCGCCAGCGCCAGCGAGGACGCTACGGCGCGAGTGTGGGATGCCCACAGCGGCGAGGAGCGTCGGGTGTTCGACACCCATCGCGCTGCCCTCGGGGCGTTGGCGTTCAGCCCGGATGGGACACGCCTGGCGACGGCTGGAGCCGACAACGCCGTCAGTGTGTTCGATGTGACCTCGGGGCGCGAGCTGATGGCGTTGCGGGGCCACAAGGACACGGTCAACGCCGTCGCTTTCAGCCGAGATGGACGCCTGCTTGCGTCGGGAAGCTCCGACAAGACCGCGAAGGTATGGGATGGCACGTCCGGCAAGGAGTTGGCAGTCTTCGACATCAACGCGGGCAAGGTACAGGGAGTCGAGTTCAGCCCGGACGCGAAGAAACTGGCCATCTCCGTCGCTGTCGATCACTCCGACTCCGGCAACGCGGGGCAGGTCTGGGACTTGCGATCGCATGACTTGCTCCGGGTGCTCGATGGTGATGCGCTCTCGGTGAGCCGTATCACGTTCAGTCCCGACGGTGCTCGGATCGCGACCGCCGGAACAGCTCCGCCGTATGCGGCGAAGATCTGGAATGCCGCTACCGGTGAACCGCTGATGAGCCTGCTGGGGCACAAGAACAGCATCCTCAGCCTTGCCTTCAGCCACGACGGCAATCGCCTCGTCACGGGAGGCTACTACTCGGAAGCGAAGTTGTGGGACACCACCAGCGGTCGAATGCTCTTCGATCTGCCTGGACTTCCCGGAGTCGTCTGGGGTGTCGCCTACAGCCCCGACGGCAAGCGGGTCGCGATCGCCGGTTCCGACTGGCTCGTGAGAGTGCGTTCGGTGGACGTCGATGAAGTCCGAAGACTGGCGTTGTCGCGGCGGCTGACTCGCACGCTGACTTCGGAGGAATGTCGGCGCTACTTGAGTGCCAACAGCTGCACTGAAAGGGCGACCTCGCTCTTCGTGAAAGCCAAAGGCCTGCTTCGGGACGGGGACCTGGAGGCTGCTCGCTCCACTTTCCGGCTTGCGGCGGCGCGCTACGAGCCGCCGGATGCGGACTCCGAGGCCAAGCAACTCTTGTCCTCGTTGATGATGGCCGAAGGCCGAGAGCGGGCCGCGACCGCCGATCTCGAGGGAACGACCGAGAGCTTTCGAAAGGCTCATGAATGGGCCGCGACGAACGCCGAGGATCCCCGACGCGAAGCGGCAATGAAGGTTTCGAGAGCGAAGGTCGAGGAAGCGAGCGTCCTGCGAGACCGACGCCAAAGTCGAGAGGCGATCGACAAGCTTCACGCAGCTCTCGCGCTCGACCCGAGCAGCGAGCGTGCGCAGGTCGAGCTCGGCTTCGCGTATGACGATCTGGACCGCCATGAGGAAGCGGTGGTGACGCTTCGACGCCTCGTCGACGCACGCCCCACCCCGATGAACATGAGCTACCTGGCGCGCAGCCTGCGGCTGAAGGGTGACCATCAGCAGGCGATCGACCTGCTGCGGCGCGCGGTGGTCATCGCTCCGAACCTCGAGCGAACGCATCGGGAGCTGGGAAATGCGCTGCTCGCGAGCGGACAGAGCGCCGAAGCCATCGAGCAGTTCGGTGCGGCAATCCGCATCGCGCCGAGCACTTCGGCCTACCTGGAAAAGTCGCGTGCCCACGAAAACTTGAAGCAGTACGAAGCAGCCCTCGAGAGCGCCAACAGGGCAAAGGAGATCGATTCGAAGAACCCCGAGCCCTACGCGCGAGCCGGTCTCATCTATCACGAAGACTTGCGTGATTTCGAGTCAGCGTATCGCCAGTTCAGGAGAGCGGCCTCGCTCGCGCCGGACGACGTGTCCTTGCAAGCCAACTTTGCGGAGGCGTGCCTGACCGTGGCGCGCTTCGACGAGGCTTTTCGCGCCGCGACGGGCCTGCTGCACACCGACCCGACAACCGAGGCGCTGAGCGGAGATGACCGGCTCGCCATCGAGTTCGTGGCCATCGCAGCGCTTCAGCTCCAGGGAAGACGGGAGGAAGCCCGCGCCGCGCAGACGAGCCTTGCCGCGCACATGAAGCATCGTGCGGGCGGGAAGTCGGGCTGGAATTTCAGCGGAACGAGACTCTTCCTCGGGAAGCACGCGATGAACAGTGCCGACCGGATGTTCCTTCTCCGGTTGCTCGATCTCGTCGAACAGGCCGAGTACGCGCCGGCCTAAGGGCGCGTCGCGGTCACCCGCACAGGAGCGCGGAGACGCTCCGTCTTCCATGGCACGTTCTACGTGAAGCAGGCGGTCGGCAAGCGTTGGGTCGCCGGCGCGAAGGCGGGCGAGTGGACGCCCGAGACCAAGCCCTACCGCAGCGTCATGAGCATCATCGTGACGTGGGTCGAAAGGACAAGGCGCAGCGCTGACGAGTCGCGTCGCGCCACCGGCTCGATCGCAGCCAGCTCTCAGCGCCCGCGCCCTCCGAGCAGGCGCGCGGGCAGGAACAGAACCGCGCGCAGGAACGCGAACAGCGCTTCGAAGGCGACGCCGATCAGTCGGAACGGCAGGCTCAGCAACCACAGCAGCGGCCACACGACGAGTGCCGCGAGCGCGAGCGGCCAGCACAGGACGAACAGCACGCACCATACGATGAGCGCGAACAGGAGCTTCATCGCGTCGCCTCCTCAGCTCGTCCGGAAGGTGCCGGTGCCGCCGTCGACGACGCCGTCTTCCAGCGGCAGCACGATCCAGAGCAGCACGTAGGCGACCACGCCGGTGCCGCCGCAAAGCGCGACCGCGACGAAGACGAGCCGCCAGAGCCACGCGGGGACGTCCGTGCGCGCAGCGAGGCCGCCGCAGACGCCGCCGAACCAGCGGTCGTTGCGGCTGCGGCGCAAGGCGCGCAGCCACCGTCCGACCGCATCGCCGCCCACCTCGCGCGAGGCGTCGCCGCCGGCGAGGCAGCGCGCCTTCGCCTGCGCGAACTCGGCGTCGGAAAGCGCGCCGCTGCGATGCAGCGCAGCGATGCGTTCGAGGTCGTCGGCGAGGCCCATGGCGTCTTCTCCTGGTGGTGAGGCTCCAATCTAGGGACGACCGGGCGTCGCGGCAAGGCCGCTGCGACGAACCGCGCCGCGCGCCGCCTGAAGCGCAGAGGCGCGCGATCGACTGCCGAGAATCGGATCGCGGTGTTCGTGATTGCAAACGCCTATTCAGCGGTCTACGACGTCAGCCAGGCAAGCTGGGTAGCCCGCTCGACTCCGGCCGCGGCGAAGCTCGCGGCGAATGCCGAGTCGGGTCCCACGAGCGGCGCGGCGTCGCATTCCAGAAGAAACGCCCTGCCGTCCCGCACGATGAAGTCGACGCGCGCGGCCCAGTCGACGCCGAGCGCGCGGCCGGCGGCGAGCGCCGCATCGCGGATCGCCGCGTCGCGCAACACCTCGCGCGCCGGCCGCCAGACGTATTTGCGCAGGAAAGAATACAGCGTGCCCGGCGGCAGCAGGATGCGGAGCGGCATGCCGACGCGTTCGCGGAACAGCGCCACCGTCACCTCGTCGCCAACGATGCGCTCCTGCACCAGGTGGTCCTCGTCCCTCTTGCGCGGCGGAACGTCGTCGACCAGCCGCACCCCGATCGAGTCGGATCCGCGGCGCGGCTTGAGCACGAACGGCGTCGGCAGCGAATGCGCCTCGCTTGCGAGAAACGTGCGCGGCCCCCCGGCGATCCGCCGGCCGGCTTCGTACTTGTCGTAGCAGCGCTCGAGCGCGGCGCTTCCCGGTCCGAAATACGGAACCTGCAGCGTCCGCACCACTTCGCACATCACCGGATCGGACAACCTCAGCAGCGAGCCCGGCGGAACCTTTCCTGAAATCAGTTGCGCGCCCAGCTCCCGGGCGATGCTGCGCGCCTCGGCGCGGTGGATCCAGGCGAGCGGGTGCGCGCGCCACGGCTCGCGCACGACAATGACGGGGGCCCCGCGCGAGGAAACTCGAGTCGACACGCTGGCGCCGGTGATGACGTGCGCCGCCGGGCTCGATGCAAGGTCAATCGACCACCGCGACCGCCTCGATCTCGACGAGCCACTCCGGCAGTGCCAGAGCGCTGACCCCGACGAGCGTGCTCGCCGGCCGCGCGCCGTTCGCGAAGAAAGGCGCCCGCGCCGCGCCGATCACGGTTCGATGCTCGGGTTGGTAGTTCACGACGTAGGTCGTGATCTTGACGATGTCGGCGTAGCCCGCGCCAGCGGCGGCGAGCGCCAGGCCGACGTTGCGCATGCACTGCGCCGTCTGCGCGGCAAGGTCACCGGCACCGACGACCGCGCCGCGCTCGTCGATGGACACCTGACCCGCCGTGTAGACGGTGCGCGTTCCGGTGGCAGTGACCACCTGCGAGAACGCCGGGTTGTGGAGGAGGCCTGCCGGATGGGGGCGATCGAGCTTGCTCATGGGTCGAGTTTGCACCCGATCGCCACGGCGCGCCCTCCGAGCGATGATCGCGCGCATGCTTCGATCGGATCGGGAGACGAATGACCAGCCGCAGTCGTCGGCCTGTTCGCGATCGTGCTGCTCGCGGCTGTCTTCGTGCCGCGAGCGCGGGCACCGGGAAGCGCGTGGGGCCTGTGGAAGCTGGGTCTCGAGCCGACAGTCATCGTCTACATCCTTTGGATCTATCCGCCGCTGCACCGGCGCTGGATGCGGGCGATCGATGCGCTTCGACCGCTCGCCGAGCGGCCCCAGCTCGTCGAACAAGCCTTCGCGGTCGACCGGCGCCGGGAATGGACCGCGCTGGCGCTCGGCGCCGCCTTCTCGGTCTAGGTGACCCGTCCGTGGCACTACGACGGTCGATGGGTGCAGCTCTATGTCTACGCTTCGAGCCTCGTCATGTTCAGCCTGATGGCGCTCGCCATCTTCGACTGCCTGGTGCGCACGCGACGGCTCGCCCGCATCGTTCGCGCCGGCGAGCAGCTGGACCTGTTCGACCGCCGGTCCTTCACGCCGCTCGCGCGCTGGGGCCAAAGCGTTTCGCTGATCTTCGTCGGCGGCACGTGCCTCAGCCTCGTCTTCCAGTCGTACGAGTCGCTCTCCACGGTGCGATCGCTCGTGATCTATTCGACCATGGTCATCGTTTCGCTCACCCTGTTCTTCATCTCGATCTGGAGCATCCACGACGGGCTCGTGGCGCCCTGGGAGGCGAGGGCTCCACCGTCGAATGAGGTGAGCCCTGGCCAGGAAGCCCTTCGCGGTTCGCGCGTCTCGGGCGGTCGTCGTTCGGGTACCACCCCGATCAATGGATCAGCGGCTCGCGGCGTTGACGGGCCTCGGCGCCGAGACGGGCAGCGCCGGCGTCACGATCGCGCGCGCCTCCGCCTTCATCGACGCCTGCAGGTCGAGCATGTTCTTCTCGCTGACCACGATCACGCCGCGCCGCGGACGATCCAGGTCGAGGATGACGAAGACCAGCACGACGATGAGCCCCACCATCGCGAAGCTGACCAGCGGCGGGCGACGGCCGACGACACCGCCCGAATAGCCGACGATCGCCCCGGTGATCAGGAAGGTGCCGAGCAGCAGGAAGAGCACCACTTCCGGCACGTGCCGGTTGAGTGCCGCGTCGCGCCTGCCGAAGCTGTCGATCATGTCGTTGGTCGCCTGGACGAACATCCCCGACGGGACTGGATTCGGGTTGAGCTCGGCGGCGCGGCTGGCTCGATCCCAGAGCGCATTCTGCAAGTCGGCGGCCCTGGCCATCAACGGCCCCCATTGTTCTTCGTCGACCACCGAGAGGGTGCCCGCCTTGACGCGCACGTCGACGTATTCGCGCAGGAGGGCGCGGGTCTCGTCGCGCAACGGCGCGGGCAGCATCTGGGTGCGAAGGTAGGCAGTGCCGATGGCGTTGGCCTCGTCGACCATGGCGTCGCTTCTGGTGTCGAACCGCTGCAGCGACAACGAAAAGGTGAATGCCAGGAGCAAGGCGAGGATGCCGAGCGTGGAGGACTGCGTCGCGTTGATGTGCGCCTTCGAGTCGTCGTCGGCCGCCGCGCCCGGAGTCCGACGCCCGAGGCGGTAGCCGGCCTCGACCACGGCGACGACGATCGCCAGAAGCACCACCGAGATCAGCCCAGCGTTGATGTCGTACATGAGCTCTTTCATGAAGTGAATTCGCGCGGAAGGTTGCGCGGGCGAGCGGGTGGTTCTCGGCGCGCATCCTAAGGGCGACAAGATCAAACGCGACACACGGGTACCATCGACTCGAAGAATGACCACGCCGGGTCCGCACGCGGACGAACTCAACAAGGGAGAGTCCATGAAGCGGACCATTCGCTGCCTGATGGGCGCGAGCATCGCAATGTTCGCGAGCCACGCGTTGCAAGCGCAAGACGCTCCAGGCCCCACGGACAAGAAGATCGCCTACTCGCCGTATCCGGCGAAGAACTTCCCGAGCCGCGTCTATTTCGGCGACACGCATCTGCACACCTCCTATTCCACCGACGCCGGGATGATCGGAAACACCTTGGGGCCGGAAGAGGCGTATCGGTTCGCTCGCGGCGAAGAAGTCAAGTCGAGCAGCGGCCTGCCCGCCAAGTTGCAGCGGCCGCTCGATTTCCTGGTCGTGTCGGATCACTCGGAGAACCTCGGTCTTGCGCCGCAGCTCGCCAGCTCGGACCCGGAGCTGCTGAAATCGGAGTGGGGTCGCAAGGTGCACGACCTGGTCAAGTCGGGCAAGGGCATCGAAGCGTTCAACGAATGGGTCAAGCGCCTGAGCGCGCGGGACGACCCCTTCAAGGGCGACGACACGCTCGCCCGAACGATGTGGCAGCGAGAGACGACTGCCGCCGAGAAATACAACGAGCCGGGCCGGTTCACCGCGTTCATCGGCTTCGAATGGACCTCGACCCCGGGGGGCAACAACCTGCACCGCAACGTGATCTTCCGCGGCGGCAAGGAGCAGGCCGACAAGATCGTCCCGATCTCGCAGTACGACACCGTCGACCCGGAGGTGCTCTGGCAGTGGATGAGCGACGCCGAAGCCAAGACCGGCAGCAAGCTGCTCGCCATTCCGCACAACGGCAATCTGTCGATGGGGCTCATGTTCGACGACGTGACGCTGACCAGC
>Ga0068869_100002487_pt1 | contig 11113 bp, 4 predicted proteins | sample KBSMisM52_FD_64676 | JGI IMG/M metagenome (GOLD analysis project Ga0068869, IMG submission 64676) | Miscanthus rhizosphere microbial communities from Kellogg Biological Station, Michigan, USA - KBS Miscanthus M5-2 | ecosystem: Host-associated > Plants > Roots > Rhizosphere > Soil ... | reverse complement strand
GCCAAAAGCCTGGTGATCGATTCCCTCAAGAAACTGGTGAAGGACTACGGTTTCGGCAACCCGAAAACATATGATGCCAGACTGCGTCGCGCGATCGCGCACGTGGAAGCTGTACGTAATATTCGTCCCGATGAGGATTCGCGCGACAATGCATCAGTGTTCCTGAGAAACCCGCACACCATCGTCTTCGGCACTATATTCCTTGCCGGACTTCCGTCTGACGAAGGCATAATCAGTGTCCTGGCCCACGAGTTGGTGCATATAGCTGACGGATCGGAAGACAGCCTGGGACTGCTTTTCAGGGGCGTGGGCAATCGCGCTTCAAACCTTACCGGTCTGCAGATTCACGACCAGAGGGCGGAAGAGTTGACCTGCGATCTGGTGGGAACTTTAGCGGCCCGTTCCTACGTCGCCGGCACGCCAAGTTATGAACCCTTGCAGAGGAGAATCTCGCGTTCCCTGGAACACAATTGTGTTGACCAGGACGAGGGCGACGACGATCACCTGTCACCACGAAACACGATCCGCGCCCTGCTGGCTCTCGACCCGGTTCTCGCTCGACAACTGGTCTATGGGCGTTGAGCGTTGCGTTGACATAGATGTTGACGGTTTCTATTATCGCTCGCACGAGTTGGCAACCACTGAGGCATGATCGACTTGACCGAAACCCTCTCGACGAAACAGTTTCCTAAGTGGACGAGATGGCGCAAAGACATTGCAGCTTCTGCAGCGACTCATTTTTTTAGACCTAAAGACAAGAAGGCCCTCACGTTAATCTTCACAGTTTTGTTTGTGGTTATTTCGGCCGGTGCTTCGTGCACCGCGATAACACAACGCCGTGATGTGCGCCCGCTGGTATTGCGTGATGTTCCCGCACAAAACCTCGCCTATCGATTTGAGCCCGACATTGCTCCGCCGCCGGATCTTAAAGCGGATGATGCTGACGATAAGATTGAAGCGGTTCAGCTTGATTTCAACACCCGCCGGCAGAATGACGCGTTGGTGCGGACCGTGAAATCACCGGACGGCCAGCGCGCCCTCGTGCTCTATGGAGCCGCCGATGAGCCCAGTCAGGAGTTTCATATTGATCTCTATTCGTCCGATGGGAATTTTTTGCGAAACTTGACCCCTCCCGATCTCGCCTGTGTCTTTCCGGAAACAGTGTCGTGGTCACCCGATGGAAACTCAATCACCTTTATTGGGCACCGGGGTCTGAAACCGACGCCGTCGCCAACTCCGCCGGGCGCGATTGCTCCTGAAGCGCCGGAAGGCACAGAAGCTACGCCTTTGCCTTCGGTGGCGCCGGCCTTTGCACCGGTAGCACTCTTTAGTACCGAGCAGATCTATATCTGCAATCGCGATGGTTACGATTTGAAGCCACTGACTTCGCGCGAAGGTTTGATCTACTTCTATGCCTCATGGGCGCCTGACAATCACGCGTTGGTAGCGATGGCGTGTAAGGAAAGTGAGTGGGACGCGCGGGAACGGGAATTCAAGTTACCTGTGGGACGTCCGCGCCTGCTCACGCCTGATGGAAAAGAACGGCTGCTTGATGACGAACTGACTGAGGCATTACCCGTTTGGTGTCCCGACTCATCGAAAGTTGCCACCGCCTTTGTAGCTAACCTTATGATCTATGACGCCGCTACGACTAAACCGACGCAGGCGCGAATCAAGCTGGAGGAGGCGTTGATTGCAGCTTCGCGGGTTTATGAGGAGAGAAATTCGAAGGGGAAGAAGAACGAGAGCGGCCCTGACACCTCGGCTATACCTGCGTCCTACAATCCGGTTATCCGACTGGAGTGGACGAGTCCCGAGAAGCTCTTCTTTGAAACTGCATACGTCAAACTCCTGCGCGATGGGCCGATCACGACTTTTCAACGCTGGCATCTCCTGCAACTGAGTCCGCAAGCGACTCTATTGAAGTAGCCATCAAGCTTCGTTGCCCACAGCCACATGGCTAGTTTGCCTATCGTGCCCTATAATCGGAGCCGAATCGATCGTCCCGCGAAGTCCAAATCCAGAGAGCATTGCTGTCTGATCTCATAAATACGGAGTTACGTAACATGAAGAAAATATTGACCACGGGTGTAATATTTGTTTTGCTGTTCAGCATCTCTCTGGCCCAAACACCACAGAATCCGCAGCCTCCCCAACAGGAACCCGCGCCGGAGGACATCGTCCGGATCAGCACCCAACTTGTGCAGACGGACGTGGTCGTCACCGACAAGAACGATCAGGTTATTAGCGATCTGAAGCTGGAAGATTTTGAACTCTACGATCAAGGGAAGAAACAGGACCTGACGTTCATGGAGTATGTTGGTGTCGACAACCCAGGGCGTACCGAGGGTAACCGCGCGGCCGCCGGCTCGCCTCTTCCTAAGGTCATTGAAAGCACTGGCAACAACGGAGTGTCTGCCAGGGACTTGAAGCGCGTGGTGGCCTTCGTGGTAGATGATCTGACGATGCAAATCCAGGATCTAACCACCGTGCGAAAAATGCTGCTGGACTTTGTCGACAATAAAATGCGTGAAGGTGATCTGGTGGCGATTGTGCGCGTGATTGGCGGCAAGGGTCTGCTGCAACAGTTTACAACTGATCGCCAACTCCTGCGCCGGGCCATCGCCAACATAACGTTGGTGGTGCATCCCTATAGCGCCTCGGAAGTCCCTGAGCCCGACAAAGCATCAAATCCGGTCCTGGCTCCTGCCGTCGACTCACCAACCGCTGCTGTGGAAGCTGCCGGCGTTCCGGAGATCTTTACAGCAAGCGACGACTCCATTCGTTTCAATCGTGGCCTGGCTGCAGTTACGACTGCCAACCTGGTAATCGAAAGTTTGCGATTGATACCAGGCCGCAAAAATCTGGTGCTGATTAGTGAGGGCATCCCCATTTTTGAGGTCCAGAGTTCCGGTGCGAGCTATTCAAACACCAGCTCTATTTTGTCTCAACTCGCTGACAACGCATTTCGCGCCGGCGTAGTTGTTAATTCTCTGGACCCGCGCGGATTGCGGGCCACACCAGCGGTAAAGGGCTTTCAGGCAACGCCGGCCAAGAGCGCCATGGGCGGCGGAATGACCGCGGCCAGCGCTCGCGAAGACGCCAACTTCGGCAAAGGCGACGCTGGGGAGAATTCGGCGCTGGGTGGGATTCTCGCCGGCGGCTCCGAGCATATTGGATTGAGCACAGTGGCCAAATTCACGGGCGGTATTTCCGTCGTAAACACAAATGAGTTTGAGTCTGGACTCAACAAAATACTGGCCCGCAGCAGCGGCTACTATACTCTGGCCTACCGGCCGACAGGGCCGCTCGACAGTAAAAACCATTCACTGGAAGTCAAGGTTAAGCGCGGCGGGGCGAAGGTTTACTCGCATAAGAGTTATCTGGCCCGGGAAGAGAGAGCCAGAGGACCGCGCACGAAAGAAGAAGAAATCGCGGCCGCCGCCCTTTCACCATTGGTTAAGGCCGACATCGATGTTACGCCGAACCTCTCGGTGAAGCTGCAACCAGGCAAGGCGGAAGTTGAAGTGCAGATGCTCATCGGCGCGAACAAGCTGCATTTTTCTGATGGTCCCTCGGGAACCCATCATGTTTCATTTGACGTGGTGGCTTTTATATTTGATCAGATGGGCAAGCGATACGCCGGACTAAGCGAAACTGTCAATCTAAACTTGACGCCGGAAGACTACCAGATCGCTCTAGCTGAAGGCCTGGCCTACTCTGCGGCCACCGAGTTACCACCCGGGTTTTACCAGGTGCGTTCAGTGGTGCGCGAAGCGAGCTCTGGCGGGATTGGAACGTTCTCGAAATACATTGAGATACCTGACATTTCCAAGGGCAAGTTTGCCATGAGCAGCCTCTTTCTACTGGCAGTTGATCCGCAGGGAAAGAAACTGACTCCGTTGACGGCGCAACGACACCTCAGCCAAAAACAAGAGTTGCGATATGTCGCGATGATTTACAACCCGAAGTTGAAAGACGGTAAGCCGCAAGTCCGTACACAGATGATCATCAGCCAGGGAAATAAGGTCCTGTTCCGAGAACCTGAGCAAACCGTTGACAGCAATGGTGCGGTGCCGGTGACGAAAATGGGGCAATTGCTTTTGGCTAAAGTTCAGCCCGGCCGTTACGTCTTGACTCTGGTCGTGACTGACACGCTCGCCGATAAGAAGAACCAGACTCTGGCCCGGAGTATCGACTTCAACGTGGCTCGCTAGTTAGCATCAAGCTGTTGATTATTTGATTGACTCACAAAGATGATCCGGCCACCGGCCCGATCAGCAGGCACTCTCCCTTCAGGATTTTCAGTCGTGATCTTTCTCTAATCCTATCGGAGGGGTCTATGACGAAGCCGTCACCGTTTCTAGCTGCCGCTCTCAACTGTGCAATCCTCGGTTCCTTGTTGGCGCAAACCTCGCCGCCGCGTGCAAAGTCTCCAAACGTACCCACTTCTCCTGGTAGTCCCACCGAGGATGAAGTGGTGCGCATCACTACCGAGCTCGTACAAATAGACGCCGTCGTTACCGACAAAGAAGGGAACCCGGTTACTGATCTTCGAGCCGAAGATTTTGAAATTCTCGAAGACAAGAAGCCCCAACCCGTAACCGCCTTTTCTTACGTCTCCACCGTCAACAAATCGATTGCCTCTCCGGAGGAGCCGCCGCCGCTTCCGGTAAAGAACGCTCCCCCACGGCTTCCGGATCCGCTACGACCCGAGCAGGTGCGACGTACTATCGTTTTTGTCATAGACGATTTGGGTTTGTCGTTTCCAAGTTTTACTGCTGTGCGTTCCGGCTTGAAGAAGTTTGTCGACGAGCAAATGCAACCGGGCGACCTTGCGGCTATCGTTCGCACGAGCGGGGGTTCGGGCGCCTTGCAACGCCTTACCAACGACAAGCAACAACTGTATGCCGCGATTGAGAAGGCGCGATGGGGTGGTGGAGATAGAAATCGGGCCGGCACGCAACTCTTTGCCCCGCGAAGTCCTTTTCCGACGCCCCGCGACGGCGGCGGCGATCGCGGCTCGCTTAATGGCACGATATTGTCGTTAAGAAATATTGTCTCATCGCTGAAGGTTTTGCCCGGCCGGAAGAGCGTACTTTTCTTCTCAGACAGTTTTGAGATATTCCCAAAACCTGAGGACTCGTCGATTGGTTTAAAACCCACTTCAGCACCAGGCGATTTGCCGGAGACGGATAACTCCAGACTCGATGATGCGATCGACTATCCGGGGCTGCTCGATAGTCTGGCCCAGGCAAGCAATGAGGCTTCGGCGGTTATCTACCCGGTACACTCGATTGGATTGGCCTACAACGGACCAACGGCAGCTGACACGGGCCCAACCGGAAACATCATTAGCGGAGATCCGGGCGCCCAACTCGTTAACGGAAGATGGCTGTCTGGAATGCTGGACCAACGAAGTACTAGGCTAGTGCGGACGCAGCAGGCACTTCAGGAATTAGCTCGGCAAACGGGTGGATTCGCGATTATCAATAATAACGATCTCGGCAAAGGCATCGGCCGGGTCATGAACGATCTGCAAGGTTATTACCTCATTGGTTATCGTCCGGCACCCGCGACCTTCGAGAAGCAGAACAATAGGGCGCCCTATCACAACATCAGCCTCAAGTTAAAACGTCCGGACCTCCGCGTAAGATCGCGTAAGGGGTTTTATGGAGTACCGGACGACAAACTGCGACCGGCGGCTCCGCGCACTGTTGCACAGCAGTTGGCCGCAGCGCTCGAATCCCCCTTTGTTGCGAGCGGTGTCGGGTTGCGCCTGACCGCACTCTTCGGCAATGTTCAGCAGGGCTCCTTTGTCAGGACCTTGCTTCACATCGATGCTCGCGATTTAACTTTTAAGGAACAGCCCGATGGTTGGCATCAAGCGGATGTTGCCATGCTTGCAAGCAGCTACGGAGAAAACGGACTTGTGGCTGACTACCTGTCGCGATATGAAAGCATTCGCGCGCGCGGAAAGACATACGCTAATCTGCTGCGCTATGGGCTTAACTACTATCTGCTGGTTCCGATAAAAAGACCCGGTCCTTATCAAATGCGCGCCGCTCTCCGCGATATGGCAAGTGAGCGCACTGGTTCAGCCTACCAATTTCTCGAAGTCCCGGATTTTAAAAAAGGACAACTGGCGCTCTCGGGCATTCTGGTTAACTCTGCGGTTTTGGATCTTGAGTCGCTCTCGGAGACCGCCACCGTTTATAGCGCCGCCGGTGATGGCGCGAATCAGGTACAACCAACCATTGCGGTGCGCCGTTTTCAACAGCGCATGTTGCTGGAATATCGTTACCTGATTTACAACGCTCGACTGGCTGCAAATAACTTGCTGCCCGAGTTAGTCGCTCAGGTGCGGCTATTCCGCGACGGCCAACTGATAACATCGCAGGAGGATCCGGCGATCGATTCGAGCAAGTTACAGTTGGATTCCAAACGCTTAAGCGCGAAGGGGGCGCTGAGATTGGGAGACGATCTCGCTCCCGGGCAGTATGTTTTGCAAATCATCGTTACGGATCCGCATCCTAAGGCGCGAGGCGCGACAGCTTCCCAATGGATTGATTTTGAACTCGTCAAATAGCTGCGCGCGTCGAGTCAGCCCGCTCGTTCTTCCGGATGCCATTCCTGAGATCCTTCTTCATTTCTAAGAGAAAGTATCAATGACAAAAACTGCCCTGAATAGAATCGCGAGTTCGTTATTGACCTTCTTGATTGCGGTTGGCCCAATGACGACCGCAAGGGGACAGCAAAAGACGCCGCCGCAGGCGGATCAGGACGAAGTCATTCGAATCAAGACCGATTTGGTCCAGCTAAGAGCCGTCGTTACCGACAAAAAAGGTCAACCAGTAGACAATCTCAAACAGGATGATTTTGAGATCCTGGAAAATGGCCGGTCGCAGCCAGTCAGTTTCTTCACCGCCGCTAGAATTGAAAACCCAGCCGCCGCATCCGATGCAGTCGATCGAAAACCAAATTTGCCTCGCGAGCAGCCAACGCGACCTGCCGCTAACGCTAAACCACAACGCTCGATCGTTCTCTTTGTCGATACGCTTCACCTTTCGGCAATTAGCTTGATCCGCGCGAAGCAGCAGTTGAAGCAATTCGTTGATGAACAGATGACGGATCAGGATATGGGTGCGATCGTCACGACCTCGAGTTCGCTCGGAGTATTGCAGCAGTTCATGCGTGACCGGAAGATGTTGAAATATGCGATCGAGAAAATATCGGGTTTCTCGCGGCCGTCCAGTTTTTTTACTCCATTTCTGGCAGCCCGGGTCTTGCAGAGCGGTTATGCACCTAATAATCCCGGTGGTTCGGGAGCACTCTCGGTGGCAACTGCGATCATGGCTAAGGAAGAGTATGGAGGTTCGATGGCGCCGCCTCCGGGAGTGGTAATGGCGCGTGCTAAATGGCTCCTCAGCGAAGAAACTGTCTTGCGACGCGCGACCCTGCAGACTGTAAAAGCAGTCGGCAACCGGATGGCAGAGCTTCCGGGACAGCGAATGATCGCGTTCATGTCGGACGGCTTTACTCTGTTAGCTGAAAATGGCGCCGACCACGATGATTTTCAGGAGGCCACCACTCGCGCCGCGCGTTCAGGCGTAGTTATTTATTCCTTCAGCCCCCAGGGCCTGACAACGCCGGTCGAATTTACCGCCGCAGCGCCCATCGGCGGGTTTGCCTTCGGCAACTACATGCACGATTCGCAGCTCGACCAACAAGACACCCTGAGAGATCTGGCGCGCGTAACCGGCGGCGAGGCCTATCTCAACAGCAATGATGTGGTCGGGCAGTTGAAAAAAATGCTCGACGCGAACCGGATCTATTACGCGATGGCTTATTACCCGACCGATGAATCGGACAAGAAATTCCGCAACATCAAAGTTCGCGTGAAGAACCATCCGGACTACAGCATCCGCACGCAGAGAGGTTACCAGCCGCTGACCGAGAAAAAATCCGAGGTGGCGATAACGCCGCAGCAAAAACTGCTCGAAGCGATGGTGGCGCCTTTGCCGCTAACAAATATTGGTGTTACCTCGTCGGCCGATTATTTGGAACGGAGTGGGGACGATGCCCAGGTGACCTTGCAAGTTCACTTTGCCGGCGATTCTTTCCAGTATCCGGCGCGGGAAGAAAAGCAGTCACTTAACTGTGAAGTAGCAATAGTGGTTTTCGATCGGGAGGGAAAGGCGGCCAACAGTTTTTCAGAAACCATAACCGCCGCATTCACGCCGGCGCAGCTGGAGAACGCCAGACGTAGCGGTTATCGCTACAGCAAGCGGCTGCCCCTGCCGCCTGGTCTCTATCAGATTCGTATCGGCGTGCGGGATGCCAACAGTGAACTAATGGGAACCTCAATGTCCTGGGTTACGGTTCCGGACCTGCATAAGAAAAAGCTGACGCTGAGCGGCATCTTTTTGGGTCAGGAGAAACAAGAGGAACAAACTTCGATGGTGGGAACCGGCGACAAAGCAGTTAAGCCGTCGCTGGTAGTGGGTCAGGGGTTGTTCAAACGTAAAGAGCCGGTTTTCTACAGGTTTGTGGTCTATAACTCGACTAGCAGTGAGGCGGTGGACTTGCAACTGAAGGTTGAAGTTCTCGAATCGGAAGCGGTTGTTTACGAAGGAGCCTGGGAACCATTGTCCGGGAGAATAGTCCGGAGCGACGCTATCGGCATGGAGATCGGTGGGCAGCTGCGAATGAGTGTGCCTCCCGGCATCTATTCCTTGCGCGTCACAATTAGAGATCCAAAATCCGACAAGACTGTGCAACAAACAATCGTGTTGGAGATCACCGTGTGATCGAGCGCGGGCGAACGAGTAAACAAAAAGAAGGGAGAGCCATGACAGCTCTCCCTTCGCAGTGTTGAAGCAAGTCTGGTCTAGTAGATTATTCTAAGACCAAACTGAACGACGCGACGCGCCATGTTGATATCGCCGTAGTCGTGGAAAGCGTTGCCGAGCTTGGACCCGGCATTTTCCAACGAACCATTCGGCAGATAACCGTTTGCGCCAACCGTAGCGACGTTAACTCCATAACCCGGATTTGGGTGATTCAAGACGTTGAACGCTGAAGCCTGGAACTGCACTTTCACGCGTTCGCTGATCTTGGTGGTCTTGAAAACACTCATGTTGAGCTGATTGATTCCGGGGCCTCTAAGGTAGTTACGTGGCATGGTGCCAAAAGGCGTCCCGAAAATCTTTGCCGAACCCAACGAATTGATCACGAAGCGAACATCGTTGAGACTTACCGGCACCCAACCCCCACCCTGATTGTGCGTGTTCACACTGTAGAACACTGTGGAGTTGCCATTAACAAATGGGCTGTCAGCAAACAGCGCCCAGGCATCTGTTGCGGCAATTGCTACGGTGTTTGCCGGAGCGTTTGGATTAGCAATAAACGGACGGTCACCCGAAGTTAGATAAGCGGTGCCCAGACCGTACGATAGGTTAGAGGTCTCATTAGGCGTATAGGGATTGCCACTGGTCGAGACCTGAACCCCGTTGAGTTGCCAGCCACCCAGCAAGTGACCTACGAATCCGCGCTGATCCTTATAGAGAGGCACGTCGTAGATAAAGCTGGCCGAGAATGCATGCGGCCGGTCTAAGTTGGAGAGTGCTCGTTCGGCGCGACCCCGATCGAAGGGATTCTGGGAGTTAGCCGAAGTGATATCGGCAAACGCGAAAATTTCGCTCGCGTTGTCGATTGTCTTGCTCCAGGTGTAAGACGCGTTGACGGACAGGTTGTTCTTCAGGAAGCGTCCAGCGTAACGCGTTTGCATTGAGTGGTAGGTCGAGTGCGCGCCGTTGTCTCTAATCGTGACACCGGCGGTACGGAACTGACGCCCGTTGCAGGTCGACTCATCCACAAACGGAGTGGCTGCCAGGTTCGTGCAGGTCTGGAACGTAGTACCCGGAGGTAACAGGTTCGAGAACGACGGGAACGTGTAGCCAGGGCCCAGGGCGGCTGTTAGATCGACTCCCTGAACCAACGGCCTGATAAAGAAGTTGCCGTTGACGTTCTGGAACAAATCAACACCCGCGGTGCCGACGTAGCGAACCTCAAAAACGTTGGCCGCATTAACCTGACGCTGAATACCGAACGAGAACTGTTCGGAATACGGCGAATGGAAGTTAGGCGAAACCTGGGTCTGCGAGAGGTATCTCGGATCCAGTTGGCCCAACGGCAACACACCGGAAGCCGCCGCTATTGCCTGATTGTGAGTGCCGGTCGGATTGAGCGGCAAACCCAATGGGGAAGTGGTCGTCGACGACAGGGCATTAGCACTTGAAAGCGCCAAGGCTGCTGAGTATGGAGCAACGTTCTGCAGGTTAAGCAGAATGTTGTAGAACGCGGGATCGTAAGCGATAGCAAAGCCGCCTCTGATCACCGTTGCATCTTCGCCAAAAAGCCACTTTGCGAAGTGCGGCGTGTAGGCGAAACCAACGCGCGGCGCAAAGTTGTTTTTATCAGCTGGAACGAAGGGAATGGTTCTCACACTCAAAGGCAGCGTGTTGTTGAAAATATTCTTCGAACCGCTTTCGCGTTCCACTGTGATGTCATGCAACTGGTTGATCGGCTGTCCCGTGTATTCGTAGCGAACGCCCAGGTTCAAGGTAAGATTTGGCCTAATCTTGAAATCGTCCTGGAAGAAATAATACTGATCGTTCTCAACGTAAGTGGTGACCGGTTCACCAGCCGTCAGTGAAACTGCGGAAGGGGCGTTATTGACCAAACGCGTAACTGCAGCAGTTGTGCTGAAGGTAAACTGACCCTGATAGAGAGGCAGGAACGGCACCTTGTTAATCAGGTGCTTGTATTCTGCTCCCATAACCAGGCTGTGTTTACCTTTGCTCCAGCTCAAGGTGTCAGCAAACTGATAAACCTTGACCAGTCGACCCTGGGGGATGTTGGTGGCTCCCCCAATGGTGGCCAGCGCGGTCGAAGTATTTCTAACGCCCACCAGATTGCCGCCGAACGTAATGTTGGCAATCGTGTCGCCGATATTGGCTGGCGCGGGAACCGCGAATGGACCAAATGCAGGATCGGCACCGCCGAACTCCACCGCGAGATTCTGGGTGGTGGCTTTGAATTCATTGACTAT
>Ga0068869_100002476_pt1 | contig 11141 bp, 7 predicted proteins | sample KBSMisM52_FD_64676 | JGI IMG/M metagenome (GOLD analysis project Ga0068869, IMG submission 64676) | Miscanthus rhizosphere microbial communities from Kellogg Biological Station, Michigan, USA - KBS Miscanthus M5-2 | ecosystem: Host-associated > Plants > Roots > Rhizosphere > Soil ... | reverse complement strand
GATCGGGATCGACATCCTCTTTGATGGCGCAGAGCCGTTCGTAGTTGTCGCCGTAGAACTCCTGCGGCCAGTCGTGCAGCAGCGGATCGATGTAGTTGCAGTACGCGCCGATCGAATGCGGCGCCATCCCCTGGCCGAGCTGGTAGGCCCAGTTGACGTTCGCTACGCTCTGATCGGCGTTCGCCTGCGGCCAGATCGCTTTCACTTCCCAAAGGAAGCGGGCATCGCGGTGCCAAAAGGCCGTGTCGGTCTTCGACACTTCGGTGACCTTGCCGCCCATGTGCGTCCATACCAGAAGGCTGCTCGAAGAAGGCGCCGAGGTCATCGAGTCGGTCAATACCTTGATGGCTGACGGCGTGAAGGACTTCGGGGCCATGAAGCCGGAACGGATGTAGGCGCTGTTTCCGCCGACGACGGTCAAGAGGCCGTTGAAGATCTCGAAGTCGGGCAGCGTCATGTCGTAGAGGTTGATGTAGACGTTCGGGAACTTGAGGATCGGGGCGATGAGGTCCATCCCCTCGCGGCTGTCACCGTTGAAGATCGGCGTGAGGCCGACGGTGTTGACCAGCGTGTCGGGATGGGCGGGCAGCGCCACCTTGCCCATGTAGCCGTAGACCGCCAGCGAGTCGGGCGCCTTCTCGATCCACTCGTTGTAGAAGCCGAGGACGTCCTGCGCCACCTCGACCGGATAGCGGATCTGGCCGCAGAGCATGGTCGGCGTGTTCGGCATGTGCACGCGCAGCTCGAAGGCGACGGCGATTCCGAAGTTTCCGCCCCCGCCGCCACGGCAGGCCCACCAGAGGTCCTTGTCTTCCTTCGATTTCGATTCGGCGGAGATCGTGCGCAGTTTGCCGTCGGGCGTGATCAGGTCGATCGACAGCAGGTTGTCGACGCTGAGTCCATACGACCGCGAGACAAAGCTGATGCCGCCGCCGAGCATGAAGCCAGGAATGCCGACGGTCGGGCAGCCGCCGCCGATCGGAATCAGCCCGGTGCCGGTTGCCTGCAGGAAGAGATAGAGGTCACGCCAGCGGTTGCCGGTCTCGCACCAGACCACCTGGCGATCCAGATCGAGCCGTTTGGCGGTCATGCTGGTGAGGTCGATGACCATACCGCCCTGGTTCAGGCAGTAGCCGGCCGCGCTGTGCCCGCCGCCGCGAACGGTGAACGGCATCTCGTGCTCGATGGCGAATTTGTACGCGGTGGCCACGTCCTGCGCGTTGACGCACATGGCCACCACGCCTGGCCGCAGGTCGATGCGACCGTTGTCGATGACCAGCGATTGGTCATAGCCCGGCATGCCCGATTCGAGCAGCCGCCCGGCCATCTCCTGCCGGAGTTTCTCCAGATACTTCCTCGGAATCATGAATTCTCCCTCTCTCGGATTCCCTTGCGGACCCGCGAAAAATTTGACTCGGATTTGAGGATCGCCCACCTAGGAGGGACAACCGGACCCTGTTTCCCTACCCAGTTGGTTTTCGATTTTGCGGATTTCGGGGAAGCCGAGCGGCGGGAAGGGCTTGCGCAGATCGCGTTACTCGCACAAAAACCCGTCGGGCGAGGACGCCCGCCGGTAGCGGGCAGGGATGCCTGCTCTCCGACTAGACTGTCCTCATGCCATTCTTCCTGCCGTTTCTTTTCGCCGTCGCCAGCGCCGTGCAGACTCCTGCAAGCCAGGCAGGCCGAAGCGAAGAACGGCCATTACATCCGCTCGAAGTCGATGAACGGTCGAAAAGCGTGGTCGTCGGCGTGTTCGACGAGGTCTCCCAGGAATTCGGAATCCTCAAGATCGATCTTCCTCCTCGAACATGAAACGTCAGCAGGTAACGTTTGATCTCATCCGCGAGCTGGCCCTGAAGCTGCCCGGCGTGGAGGAAGGAACGTCGTACGGCACCGCCGCGCTCCGCGTGAAAGGAAAGTTCCTGGCGCGATTGAAAGAGGACGGCGAGTCCGTCGTCTTCCGCATCAGCTTCGACGAGCGCGATCTGCTCATGCAAACGAAGCCCGAGGTCTTCTACATCACCGATCACTACCTCGGATACCCGGCGGTGTTACTACGGATGTCCAAGGCGTCGAAGAAGGAGGCGGCGGACATCATCGAGATGTCGTGGCGTTTCGTAGCACCGAAGAAAGTGAAAGCGAAAGCGAAAGCGTAGCGCCGTCGGCTCGACGGCTGTACCGCCGCCGGCTCGGCGGCAATAGACGCAAACCGCCAGCGAGCCGCTGGCGGTACAGCCGTCGAGCCGACGGCGCTACGCTCACGGCGCTACGCCTCCCCCTCACAACTCCCGCAACAACTCCTGATCCACTTTCGCCCTCACCGTCCTTCGATCGATCTTCAGCTTCTCCGCGACGGTGCTGTAGTTTCGTGATGTGGCGTACAGCAGCGTGCAGTAGTGGCGGAGAAGGTCGTCCGCGCTGAAGTGGCCGTGGACGATGTTGTGGGCGATACGATGGCGGGCGTCCGCGTGGACAGCAGCCCGCGGCGCGTAGGTGCCTCGGAGCATGACGCTGCGGACGCATTGTTCGAGCTCGCGGAAGTTGCCGGGCCATTGGTACGCCGGACCCGGCGACACCGCGATCGCGCGTATCACCTCGGCGGTGAGAATCTCCGCTTCCTCCTCGCCGGCGACTCGCGTACAGATGAAGCGGACAAGATGTTCGAGCTCGTCGGGACTGCCGGCAATCTGCTCGTGCAGGGCGGGAGTGGTGATGGTGTCCGCGCAGAGGCGGTAGTAGAAGTCTTCGCGGAAGCGGCCTTTGCGGATCTCGTCGGCGAGATCGCGGTTCGTGGCGGCGATCAGTTTTCCTTCGAACGCGCGCGGCGTCGTCTCGCCGAGGCGTTGGAGGGTGCGGGACTGGAGAACGCGCAGGAGTTTTACCTGGATCGAGGGCTCGACCTCGCCGATCTCGTCGAGAAAGACCGATCCGAGAGGGCCGCACGATTCGAGGAAACCTTCCCGATCGGCCGCCGCGCCGGTGAAGGCGCCTTTGCGATGTCCGAACAGCTCCGACTCGATCAGTGTCGGCGATAACGCCGAGAGGTTGACGGCGACGAACGCCGGCTGCGGCGGGCCGGTGAATCGCTCGCGGCGCTCGTCGAACGGGATGTAGCGCGAGTAGGCGATGGCGCGCGCCACCAGCTCCTTACCTGTTCCTGTAGGTCCGGTGATCAGCGCCGGCACGTCGCCCATGCGCGACCAGAGCGAGCGGCGGTAGCGGCGCACGTCGTGGGTGAAGATCGATTGCCAGACCGTGGCCCGCAGTTTCGCCACCGGCCGGGTGCGGCCGACGATGTTTCGATAGACCTGATGAAAAGCGCGGCGAACCTGGTAGAAGCAGGCAAAGAGGTGCGCGGCATCGCTGCGATCGCCGAGGTAGGTGGAAACGTCGGCGCGGAAGCGGGGATAGAAATCGACACGCGTCGCCGCCTCGCCGCGCTCAATCAATCCGAGGATCGCCTCGCGATATCGCTCGTAGAGGAAGTAGATGACTACATCGTCGTAGAGCTGGAGGTCTTCGTGCGACGGGCGAGCGTCGCGCAGCCGCACGCGCAGCGTCTCCACGAGCGCGCCGCAGCGCGCGGCGATTGCCTCGATGGTGGCGTCGCGCTGCGCGTCGGGCAGAAGGCTCCAGTACGGCTCGGTCTCGACGTGGGCATCGCCGAGGATCCGCTTCTCGTGCGTGATCCGCTCTTCCAGGAACGGATTGGCGTAGACCAGCGCGGCGATGTCGAGGGCGAGTGAGCGTTCATCGGCAGTGAAGAGGCGCATGGCAATGAATGTAGGCCGCTGGACATCTGATGTCCAGATGACCGGAAGCGAAAAGACGTAAGCCATTGAAAAGACGAGCAGGCACTCGTGGCAACTGCCTCGCTATCCTGATGCCGTTACAACCGCCAGCGAGCCGCTGGCGGTACAGCCGGCCAGCGGCCAGCGCTACGCCCATGAAAACCACGATCACACTAACCCTCCTCGCCCTCGCTGCCGCGCTGATCCCCGGCTCGTCGCTCGAGCTGCAGCGCGGCGGCGCGATGTGGCGGATGGCCACGTGTCACTTCACGCACTTCACCTATGAGCAGCTCGCCTGGGACGCGCTCGTTTTCCTGATCCTCGGCATCGCCTGTGCGCGGCGCAACCGCGGGGCGTTCCAGGCGACGCTGCTCGCCAGCATCATCGTGGTCCCCATCGCCGTCCTCGCCTTCGCCCCGAACGTGACCACCTACCGCGGCCTCTCCGGCATCGACTCCGCGCTCTTCGCCCTCCTGCTGACGATGGAATCGCAACGCAGCCGTCTGGTCGCGCTCTGCGCCGCCGGCTTCGTCATGAAGCTGATTTTCGAGATGACCGCTGGCGCTACCGTCTTCGTAAGAGCATCGGATTTCGCGCCGGTGCCGGTCGCGCATTTATCGGGGGCGATGGTCGGGATGGTGATTGCGGGATCGCGAAGCCTGTTTTCGCGCTCCCGTTCGGTCATTTGGTCCCGTGCGGCGCAGGAGCTGCGGCTGCCGGTTCCGAAATCTGGTGCGCGGCTTCAAACACCAGTGAATTGAAGTACCCGAATGTCCGCTTGTTGAACTCCAACGATTCCCTCGTGTGCGCCCACACCCCGAAAAAATAGACCAGGAACAGAAGCAGACAGCGGGCCGCGAGCAGAACGCTATATCGAATTGATCGCCGGATCAGGTTTCCAGGAGGCAGCATCAGCAACGCGCGCAGGCGCCGTGGGCGGTGAGAAATATTTGCCTGAAGCCAGGCTCGGATCGACGGCTTCCTGGCCGTAACCAACAGGACAAAAAGCATGGCCACGCCGCCGGTAAATGACACCCAGAGAGCGATGTACGCGAGTTGCGATAACGTTCCGGAGAATCGTTGTCGCGTCTCGATCCTCAGCATCTCCTCCCGGTAACCTTCGACCTGGTAGACGCGGTTATGCGCCTCGTACCAGACTTTCTGCATCGAGGCCTCGAACTCCTGCCGCCTCGGCTTGTTCAGATCGCACGCATTGCAGGTTAGCCACTCCTCCACTCGCTTTCCACGGTCACCATCGATCGCCCTGAACACGCGATTGTCGGCGAGCTGCTTTGCGAGGGGCTGGACGGCGGGTGAATTTGTCAGCAGGGCATTCACCAGCACTGCGCTTTGCAGACGCAAGCGGGTTACGTTCTGAGGTTCGTCCCGCAGGTCTTCGAAAATCTCCTTGCGACACAGAATGCGGCGCGTATTGCCGCCCAGATCGACCGAGCTGCGCGATTTCCACAAGATGTCTTCGGTGACCAACCCGAGGGCAAAACACGCAAAGAGGAAGATCTGCGTGTCACGGCGCCGGTGCGACCGATAGGATCGATCGAAGACGTGGGTAATCGGCACTCCGAAGGTGAAGTAGACGACGAACTCCACGATCAAGATCGTGAAACTGCCGAGAATCAACGTCGTCGCGATTTCTTTCAGTCCGAAGATGTCCACAATGCAGACCGAGGCGGAAGCTCCGTCCGCCCTTTGCTTCATAGTGCTCGATCGCAGAACTCTTGTCCATGCACAAACGAGAAAGCCCGAGGCACGACAAGCCGGAGAGAGCGTTCTTTCGCGCAAAACGCCAACGGCATGCCGGTGTCACGAGTTGCATTTCACGACGATCAACCGCACGGCCGCGCTTGTTTTTTTTCAGGCCATCCGAATATCCCGGCCCCGCCGGCGTCCTTGCGGACAGGAGGCAACACGATGAAATCCTTTGCGCGATACCTGTTGATTTCCGCAGTCCTGATTCCAACCCTCGTAACGTCCCCCGTGTTTGGATGCTCTCCCCAGCAATGTCCCGGTCCCGGAACCTTTTGCGCGATCTCCTATGGGACCGGCGGCATGGACCCTTCGACCGACTGTTGGGTCTACAGCGGCAATGCCTCGCACATCACCAGTGGCTCGTGCAGTCCGTCCGCGCTCTTCAGCGGCGGCGGTAGCGGATCGGTGCACCAGGATTTCCCGGCAAACGGGCCCGGCAACTATTACTACGTTCAATATGTGCTCGACCTCAACGACCCGCAGGCGACCTGGCGGGATGAGCTGGATATCGACATCGAGGACGGACAGGGCAATGTGCTCGCGCACGTGGCCACGCACACCGGCGGCCCGGGAACGATCAGCTGCCAGACGTACAACGTCAGCCTCGGATACCACCCGTCGTGGGCCGGAACGACGCTCCGTTTCGAAGCCAGGGTCTTCGAGTACTACTCGAACGTCACCTACAAACTCGGCGGCGTTTACGTGTTCTCAGGCATCTCCTGATTCGCTCGTGAGGGTGGGCCGGTTGCCGGCTCACCCTCGCAGAGTTTGCGGAAGCACAGACAGGAGTGTCTGTGCTGGTCAGCTTCGGGACCGTTGAGAAGATCAACGCCCGGTCTAGCCCGCGTTTCTCACAGCCTTTTGAGTCCTTTGCCACGCCCTTTCATCGAGAGTCCTTCTCCCCCCGCAAAAAACCGCGGGGGGAGAAGGACTCTCGATTAACAGAGTGCCGGCCCTTCCCCCCCTCATTTCGCTGCGCGCCAGGCTTCCACGCCGCGCAGCAGAGCTGCCGCCTGCTTCTCCGCGGGATGCGCGGCGCAGTAGCGGCGAAGGTGTACGACGGCTTCGCTCTCCAGGCCATCGCGCGCAGCGAGCACGCCGAGGTAGAGGTCGTCGTTCGCGAAGCGCACGCGGGCGGAGGCAAGGGCGCGGTGCTCGTCGTCGGAAAGAACGGCAAACATGGCCGGCGGATCGGATGGATTGGGCGCGATCGTCACCGTCCTGGTCGTGGTCACTTCGATCTGCCAGCGGTAGACCTTTCCGCGCTCGAGCGCCTGGGCAGGTCGCCATTCGTCCCCATGAAGTGTTGCGGTCCGCATGACCGTACGCTCTCCTGAAAAGACCGAAAGATTGACGCTGGCGTCGCCGGCACTGCTCCAACGAAAAACCGGACGCGTATCATCGACGATGACGCCTACCGGTTCGATCACTCGCGGCTCTTCGCCGGATGCCACGCCTCGCATTGCCTGCCCGGGCGGAGTCATCGATACGAGCAACGCCGGCTTTGCGATGCCGTCGCGGAGCGCTGCTGTTACCAGCGCATCGCGCTCGGCACGCTTCGCGTCGACGTGAGTTGCCGTTCGTGGAGGAGCGTCCGGCTCCCGCCGGAAAATGATTGCGGCGGCGATGACGAGGGCGAGGAGCGCCGCCGCGGCCACGGCTGCGAGCCTGCGCCACGACGGCTTGATCGCGCCGCGACGGCGAAGGCTGAATTGCCGGAGATCGGCCACGTCCCGGCGACAGGCGTCGCAATACGCGAGATGCCCTGTTGCGCGCGCAGCTTCTTCGGTTGATGCGGTGCCGTCGACATAGGCCACGACGTCCTCACCGCGCAGGTGTTCGCCGAGATCGTCGCGCAGCGACGTGCCGGATCGCGACACGTCGACGCTACGCGCCGCGACAGCAGCGCATTCCCGGCAGTTCGCCAGGTGCAGCCCAAGGCGAGCGACTTCCGGGGGCGGCAACTCGCCGCGCCGGAAACGTGCAAACGCCTCCTCGGTCGGATGTGGCATGGTCGTCATCGGCGCAGGAAGGCCGCCAATCTCCGGCCAAGACGCTCCCGTGCTGTTTTTCGGAGATTGATCACCTGCTGCCGCGTCATCCTCAGTCGCTCGGCAATGGTACGGTCATCGAGCGGAAGCGCGTTCCAGATTTCGGCGAGATCTCCGACGCTCATCCCCAACGCACCAGCGACCTCTTCGAACGTGGCGATCCCAAGAAGGACGAAGAGGGCGGTTGCGTTTCCGCCTTCGCTCTCCCGCAGGTTGAGAAGCACTGCCACTCGATGGTGCGGTCCGAGCGCGTTGATCTCCCGCCACAGTGTCTCGAGAAAGGAACGCGACTCAAGTCTCTCGAGCTGATCGGCATCGACGGACTGCTCGCCGGCGACGGCCCGGGAAAGCGGCTCGACTCCCCATTGCGCGGCGAAGAACGACGTCAGCGCGTCGAGTAGCACCGGCCCGCCGACCGTCTGCAACAGGCGAACGATGGCCTCGGCCGGCTCATCGGCATCGAACGTGATCGCCGCATCCACAATCGGGACGCGGTCGATCGGAAAACGCTGCGGCGATGACGCGAGTGCGACGACGACGCCGGCTCGCGTCGTCTCCAGCACCAGACGCTCGTCGTGCTTCGCCGCATAGCGCAAGCGGTTGCTCAACCGCGTTCGCTCCGGAAAGCGGCGACGGAAGATGTCGTAGACCGCGTGATAGGTGACGGTGGCGGCATAGTCATCGAGCTCGGCAATCGATATCGCGTCATCATCCAGGCGGCGGATCAGGCGCAGGATTGCCGTGGCGATGGCGTCCTCGGCGTCACGCTCGTCGAAGACCGATTCCGAGCGCCGGAAGGTGCTGACGATGCGCTCCATGACCGGCCGGACGGCGGCCAGCAACTCGGCCAGGATGGCCACGCGCTCGTCACCGGAAGCGAGCTGGTAGGCCTCCAGCCGCGGATCTGTCCAGACGCCACAGTCCTTAGAGCCTTCCTCGATCACTTTCCGTCTGGCACCCATTGCCGTTTTTGTCTATGACTGCCGCGAATCCATTATGTTACGCGGCATGAAATCACGACTTCCTCCGCGATCCACACGATGAAGGGCATCATCGTTCCCATTTCACTGCTGGTTGTTCTGACCTGCGCCAGCTCCTTGGATGCAGAGGATTCGAAGGGACGCGCTGCGGCGGCGGCGGTGCAATCAACGCTGTCGCGCCTCCCCTTCGCCGCGCTCCACGACCGTTACGCATGCGCCTATGTAACGGGCGCGCGGGCGGAATCGTCTGGCACGCCGGAAAGCAATACCGTGCGCGTGGTGATCGACGGCTTCGGCGAGCTGCCGGGCAATCACGCCATCGCGCCGCTTCCGGCGAACTGGGATGTTCGACTTCGGCGCGTCGGTGAACGGTGGCGCATCGAGCGCGTCCGCATCGCCGAAGAGTCGCTGGCCGATGCGTTGGTCGCTGCTCGCACGAGCGCCGCACGCGATGCGCTGCTTGCCACGCATCCGGACTCGGATCGCACCGAGCTCGCGCGGCAGCTGTCCGACAAGGGATTCGCGATCGACATCACCGGCGACTATGCGCGCGCCGAGGAGATCTCGGAGCTGGCTTTGACAATCGCCCGCGACGGCGGCAGCGACGACGCGATCGCGCGCGCGATCTGGCTGCGCGGACGGGCGCGCGATGGAGAGGATCGCCTTGATGAAGCACTGGCTGACTATCGGGAGGCGCGGCGGTTGGCCGAGCGCGGCGGCGATCTGGAGACCGTTGCGGCTTCGCTGGTCGGCATCGGCACGTTAACCATGCTCAAGGGCGATGATGCGGCTGGCGCGTCGGCCGTCCATGCGGCGCTCGAGAAAGCGCTGACCGCCGGCAACGACCACATCGCCGCAACCGCGCTCCTCATCCTCGGAAACCGGCAGCAGGTCGCCGCTGACTTCGTCGCGGCGCTGAAGCTGTACGACGATGCCGAGGCCCGGGCCGAGAGGTGCGGCGATCTGCTGATCAACGCTGCAGTAGTCGGCAACAGCGGACTCGTTTACGACCGGCTGAATAACTACGATCTCGCCTCGCGCTACCTGCGCCGCGCGATCGTCCTGTATCGAAAGGCAGGCAATGTGCGGGGCGTCATGCGCAATCTCAGGAACCTCGCCGAGATCGAGGCCGCAGCCAGCGATCTCGCGTCCGCCAAGGCCACGCTCCGAGAAATCGATCAGCAGCTTCACCAGCATTTCGACGCGCGTGTCGCTGCCTATTGCGACGTGACGCGCGCCAGAATCGCGATATGGCAGCACCGGGCCGAGCGCGCGGAGCCATTTGCCGCCCGCGCATTGCGCGCCGCACGGACGATCGGGGACGAGAAGCTGACGCAATCGGCCGTGGAGACGCTGGGGAACGCACACGCGGAGCGGCGCCACTACCTCGAAGCCCTGCCGTTGTATGACGAGGCGATACGGCTCGCGAAGTCAGTCAACGACAACGACGCGTACTGGCGGCTGCGGAGCGACCAGGCCGACGCGCTGCGCAACCTCGGCCGGATCGATCAGGCGAAGACGGCGTGCCTCGACGCCATCGATGTCATCGAGGGCATCAGCACAAACGTGCCGCGCGGCGGCCTCGATCAGCGGTCGTTTACTCAGGACACCCGCTTTCTGTATCGCGAGATGTTCCGTCTGGTCGCCGGCGGTGACCCATCGGCAGCCCTGGAATGGGAGGAGCGCGGCCGTTCGAGGGCTCTGCTGTCATTCCTTTCACGCGGGCGAACCGTGCCGGATTCCGAACTGACAGAACGGGAACGGAACGAACAGAGGCTGACCGAACAAGCTCTGAACGATGCGAACCAGAAGCTGTTTCGTGCCCGGACACAGAAAAGGACCGAACGTTCGCGAATCGCGGAGCTGATCGATTCCGTAAAACGCGCCCGTCTGGAGCGCGACGTACTCACCTCGCGTCTGGATCGCGACCATCCCGGCTCATCGTTGACACGAGGCGATCTCGCAAGGCCGTCCATGGATGAGCTGCGAAAGAGCATCCCCGCCGACGGCGTAATCCTGGAGTACATCCTCGATGGAGACCACTGCTGGGTCGTCGCCGTGACGCGCGATCACCTGCCGCGTATCGTCGCCATCCGCGGTGATGAAGCGACACTCGATCGGAAGGTGGCGCGCTTCATGGCGCTCCTCGCCGGCGCGCAGCCCGCCGTGTCGTCGCTCTCCCACGAACTGTACGACCTCCTGGTCAAGCCGTTAGCGTCCGAACTGCGTGGAAAGAGAACGATCTGCTTCGTGCCCGATGGCTCTCTCTGGCGCCTGCCGTTTCAGGCATTGCTCGGGCACGACGGCCGGTACCTGATCGAACATCATCCTGTCTTCTACGCCCCCTCCGCCGCGGTGCTGGCCTGGTACGAGTCCCATCGGCCGGAGTCCGCCGCGCGACCGGTGCTGGCAATCGGCGACCCCGATCTCGGCGGGATACGAAGGGCATCTTTGCGCCGCGATCGCACGCTCCGTCCTCTGCCCGATGCGGAGTGGGAGGCGCGCATGGTCGCTTCGATCTACGGCGGAACGTCCCAGCTGCTCACCGGCGC
>Ga0068869_100002469_pt1 | contig 11153 bp, 9 predicted proteins | sample KBSMisM52_FD_64676 | JGI IMG/M metagenome (GOLD analysis project Ga0068869, IMG submission 64676) | Miscanthus rhizosphere microbial communities from Kellogg Biological Station, Michigan, USA - KBS Miscanthus M5-2 | ecosystem: Host-associated > Plants > Roots > Rhizosphere > Soil ... | reverse complement strand
GCATGCGCGAAGAGATCGCGGAACGTGCGCGCCGTGCGACCGGCCGGGAGGATGGTGTTTTCTATGGGCGCATCGTCCAGATCGACTTCAATGCTTGGCACTACGTCGAGGCCAATCTTTGGGCGAGCTTGGTCGAACATCTCTTCCGCAACCTGAAACTGACGTACGAGAAGTCTGGTGACGAAGCGATCGCAAAACGGCGGGAGGCGCTCCTACAGAAGCTCGACTCGTTGATGGCAACACGGGTCGAGGCAGAGACAAGAATTCAGCAGGCAGAAATCGTCCGCGATCAGGCCTCGCAGAACCTGGAAGCGCGCAAGAAAGCCGCCGAGGCCAGCGCCGCCGTCGTCAAGGGCATGCGAGCACAGGACATATGGGACGTCGTGGAGATCGATCCGAAGAACCGCGAAGCACTACAGCAAGGGCTGATGGAGCTCGGAGTGAACGGGGTGCTTCAATCGAACGAAGAACTGCGCAAGACCATCGATGAGCTGCGGAGTGTCAGCTCACGCGGAAAACTTCTCACCCAATGGGTAGCGCATCAACCGAGAACACTCGTACTCGTGCTCATCCTGATCCTCCTGGTACCGTTTGGTGCGGTCACCGGCGTCAAACTCTTGCAGAAATTTCGACCAGAACTCGCTGCGCTCTCAGCGGCCATCGTCGCGTACGCGGGCGGCGTAACGACGTGGCTGGCAAAGCGCCTGAAGACAGGGAACGCCATCCTCGCCCGCATCGACGCAGCGCGGCAGCTCATCGATGAAAAGGTCGTGACCGCGGAGGATCTCCGGCAAAAGGCAATCAAGACCGCAGAAATGACTCTACAGAGTGCTTCCGCCGCCGTAACGTGGGCCAAGACTGATCTGGAGAGTCACGAGCAGGAGGTCGCCGACGCGAGAAAAAAACTTCTCGAGCTGACGAATGGATACCGCCTCACCCGCTTCATCGACGAACGGGCTGCCAGCGATGACTATCGTAAGCTGCTCGGCGTCTTGGCCACGGTGCGCAACGACTTCTCGACCCTGAGCGAGTTGATGCATCCGGCAGAAGGAATGGCGGACGTCGGCGAGGACAGTCCGCTGCGAATCGACCGCATCATTCTCTATATAGACGATCTCGACCGCTGCGCTCCCGACCGCGTCGTCGACGTCTTACAGGCGGTTCACCTGCTGCTCGCGTTCAAGCTGTTCGTCGTCGTGGTAGGCGTTGACGCCCGATGGGTCTCCGAGTCGCTTCGGCAGAAGCACAAGGCGCTCCGCGGAAAGCAGAGCCACGGTAGCGAGGACATCGATGACGAAAACGTACCCGGCTATGCCGTCGCTCCACACGATTACCTAGAGAAGATCTTCCAAGTGCCGTTCTGGCTCGACCCGATGCAACCGCAGACCACGATGAGTTATATCAGCAGCCTGCTAGCAGAGGACATCGAGCGTCGCGGTGATCCTCGGCTCGCCCCTACCCGCCCAAGCGCCGGCACGCCCGGCGCGGGCAGTGGCGGAGAGTCACAAGTGCAAGGGACACAAACGACGGCGGTTTGGCACACGATCAACGATCGTGAAGGCGCAGACACTGACCCGAAGCAGCTCACGATCGACGAGAAGGAAATGAAGTATATGACGAGCAAACTGATTGCGAGTCTCGTGACGCGCTCGCCACGCACTGCCAAGCGCTATGTCAATACGTACCGCTTCTTCCGCGCCAGCCTGCTAAAGGAAGAGATCGACGGGTACCTCGCAGATGCGACACCGCCGCCCTATCGATGCGCACTGTTATTGCTGGCCATCGTTGTTGGCACGCCGGACGTCTCCCTCGAGGTCTTGGCACGGATGAAGAAGCATCCTGCAAAGACAACTCTGGACTTCGCGAAAACGCTTTCGATCGGAGGCGAATACAGCGAGCAATGGAAGAACGTCAAGTCGGCACTCACAGCCTTCGAGCAGGGAGAGTGCCCACTCGAGCCGATCATTGCCCAACTTCCGCGGGTCGTTCGCTACTCTTTCCGCGCGCCATATGCGGGAACAACCACGCGGAAGACGCCAAAGTCAAAACCAGAGAGGGCCTACAAGGCACCGCGCCACGACTCTGGCTCAGCGCAGACGCCGCAACAAAAAGGGCGGCCAACCAGCCGCCCTCAATGAATGCTCTGTGCCTTGCTTATTTCAGAAACGACGCCACTTCGGCGGCAAAATCGTCGCCGCCTTTTTTCTCGATGCCTTCGCCGAGCTTGTAGCGGGTGAAGCGGGTCACCGTGTAGGCGCAGCCGGACTCTTTGCCCGACGCGGCCAGGTACTCGTTGACCGTCTGCTTGTCGTTGCGGATGTAGGGCTGCTCGAGGAGGCAGGCCTCGCCGTAGAACTTGTCCATCTTGCCGGTGACCATCTTCTCGATGATGTTCTCCGGCTTGCCGGACTTGGCGGCGGCGTCGCGGGCGATCTCGCGCTCGGTGTCGAGATCCTTCTGCGTCACTTCGTCGCGGCGGATGAAGCGCGGCTCCGCGGCGGCGATGTGCATGGCCACGTCCCGGGCGATCTCGTTCATGCGCGCGCTCTTCTCGCCGCTGGTGGCGACGAGCTCGACGAGCACACCGATCTTGCCGCCGGCGTGGATGTACGACGAGAGGACGGCGTTGGCCGCGCTTTCGTAGCGGACGAAGCGGCGGATGGAGATGTTCTCCTTGATCGATCCGATCATGGCCAGAACCTTCTGTCCGACGGTTTGACCTTCAGCGTCTCCCGGCCACGGCTCATTGTTCAGGGCGTCGACCGAATCGGCCTTGCTCTGGGCGATCACCTTGGCGACTTCCTCCGCGAAGTGGCGGAAGTTCTCGTTGCGGCCGACGAAATCGGTCTCGCAGTTGACCTCGACGAGCACGCCGGCGTTGTCGCCGACGTAGCTGGTCACGGCGCCCTCGGCGGTGACACGGCCGGCCTTCTTGCCGGCGGCGGCCAGGCCCTTCTTGCGGAGGATCTTGGTGGCCTCCTCCATGTTGCCCTCGGCCTCGGTCAGCGCGGACTTGACGTCCATCATCCCGGCGCCGGTCTGCTCGCGCAGTTCCTTGACCATTGCTGCAGTAACTTGTGCCATCTGAAATCTCCTTGATACAAGAGCGCCGTCTGCCGCAATCGGGCAGCCGGCGCTCCAGGTGGAAGTAGTCTTTGGCGAAACTAGGAAACGGCCGGAGCGCTCATCGCTTCGGCAGGTTCGGCAGGAATCGGAGCGGCGACCGGTGAGGCCTCGCCCTTATCCTCGACGCCGATGAACTTCTCCTCGGCGAGGTTGTAGCCTTCGAGCACGGCATCGGCGATCTTCTGCGTGAACAGACGGATCGCGCGGATGGCGTCGTCGTTCCCCGGGATGACGAAGTTGATGTCCTCCGGATCGCAGTTGGTGTCGACGATGGCCACCACCGGAATGCCGAGCTTCTTGGCTTCCTGGATGGCGATGTACTCCTTCTTCGGATCGATCACGAAGAGCGCGTCCGGAAGGCCGTCCATCTCGCGGATGCCGATGAGATTCTTGAGGAGCTTGTCGCGCTCGCGGTCGAGGGCGGCGCGCTCCTTCTTCGACATCTCTTTATCGGTGTCGCCGGTGATCGCCTCGATTTCCTTGAGGCGCTCGATCGACTTGCGGACGGTGGTGAAGTTCGTGAGCGTCCCACCGAGCCAGCGATTGTTCACGTAGAACATGCCGCAGCGGTTGGCCTCTTCGAGAATGGCATCCTGCGCCTGGCGCTTGGTGCCGACAAACAAAATGCGTTTCCCCTGGGACGCGAGGTCCGAGATGAACGCGGAAGCTTCCTTAAAGAGCTTGAGCGTCTTCTGAAGGTCAATGATGTAGATCCCGTTGCGCTTGCCGAAGATGTACTTCTTCATCTTCGGATTCCAGCGCTTGGTCTGATGACCGAAGTGAACGCCAGCTTCCAAAAGCTCTTTCATCGTAATAGAGACTGCCAAGCAAACCCTCCTTTTCGCGGTGACGTTTGAGTTGGACTGCGTGTTGAGACAAAAAAAGACAGGAGCGAGCGGCGCTCCTGTCTTCGGGAATCAAACTGGGGGAAAACCGAACATCGGAAACTAGCGCTTGGAGAACTGGAAGCGAGCGCGCGCGCCTTTCTGGCCGTACTTCTTGCGCTCCTTCATTCTCGGGTCTCGGGTGAGCAGGCCGGCCTTCTTCAGGCGCTTGCGCAGCTCGACGTTGAAGATCTGCAGCGCGCGCGAGATGCCGTGACGGATCGCGCCCGCCTGGCCGCTGGGGCCGCCGCCGTCAACCGTGACGACGATGTCGAACTTGTCGGCCGTCTCCGTCAGCGAGAGCGGCTGCTTGATGATCATCTTCAGCACATCGTTGCCGAAGTACTCGTCGAGCGAGCGGTGATTGACGGTAATCGCGCCGCTGCCTTGACGAAGATGAACGCGCGCCGTCGAGGTCTTGCGCCGTCCCGTTCCGTAGTATTCAACCAGAGCCAAAGAATCCTCCTAGATTGTCAGGCGACTTCGAGCCGTTCCGGCTTCTGCGCTTCGTGGGGGTGAACTGTGCCGCGGTAGACTTTCAGCTTCTTGATCATCTTCCGGCCGAGCTTGTTCTTGGGCAGCATGCCCAGAACGGCGCGCTCGATCATCGATTCCGGCTTCTCGGCGCGGACGAAGCGTGCGGCTTTCTCGCTGAGGCCGCCCGGATAGAGCGAGTGATGACGGTAGATCTTGTCCGTCTCTTTCTTGCCCGTCAGGACGATCTTCTCGGCATTGATGATGATGACGTGGTCACCCGTATCGAGGAACGGGGTGTAGGTCGGCTTGGCCTTACCGGAAATGATCCGGGCGATCTCGGTCGAGAGACGCCCGAGGATCTTGCCCTCGGCGTCGATGATGAACCATTTCGGCTCGATGTCGCCCTGCTTGGGGAAATACGTACGCATGACTCTCCTGAACACACCACGAAACTAGAGATTTCGATCTTCGGAGGACCGCGGCGCAGGTGAGAACTGCTCAGCGCCGAACGTCATTCAAAGACAACCACACACCTTCCCCGCGGAAGGGGGTGAAACGGTAACACTGGCGAACAGAGCCCGTCAAGGGATTCATTCCCAGCCGGCTCGGCCGGCGGCGCGGGTTGCCCAAGGCTCGGCCACCATACTCGATTCGATGCTTTTGCCTCGCTGGTTTCCTACGGTCCTGGACTAGTTCGCGATGGTGATCTCGATTGTTTGCTCGCCCGCGCTGAGACCGATACGCACCGGCTCGCCCGGAGGAGGCGCGAACGCCGGTTGCACTCCGGGCACCGCCCAGACCTCGTACGATCCCGCAGGCAAAAGTGCCACGCGCACCGAGCCGTCACCGACGAGCGTGCGGTTCAATCGCGAGACGACGGGGGTCGGCAACCATTCGCCATTCCAGCGCATGGCGATCGGAGCGAGAGTCGGCTTCTTTTCCGCATCGTGGAAGTTGATCAGAAGAGACGCCGTCGGATCCGGCACGATGATGCGGATCGGCTTTCCGTCACCTGCGACAACATGGGCCGGCGCGAACGATCCCTGGCGCGGCATGACGAATAACGTCTTCGTTTCGCCGGCACGCATGCGCAGGGTCAGACGTCCAGTCGCATCCGTGCTACCAAACCACAATGCGTTGTGTCCATCGCGGGCGATCCCTTCGAGGACAGGGGCGTTCGCGACCGGATCGCCGCTGGGCCAGGCAAAGTCGATGGCCTGCTCCACGCCCCGGGTCATGGGAAAATCTGCAGTCTTCGACTCATCCCGATCGCCAAGCTCGATCGTCACTCTCGCGGCAACGTAATCCGGCGCCGTAGCGGACAGGTCGTAGACCCCGTCTTTCATGGCGGCGATCGAATACTTCCCATCGTCCTCGAGATTGATGATTGCGTAGAACCGGTTCGTGACGCTTCCGGATGGCGATCTTTCCTCGACCTGCAAGTCAAGATCGGCGTGTGCGATTGCCGCTTTTGTTTCGGCATCGAAGACCCTGCCACTGATGAGGCGGTTTTTGAATGTGATGTCCCAGCTCGCCGGGTCGCCGCTCAGCGTCGGGGCCGGCTCGACCAGAAGTGTGCCCGTCTTGTTCGACTTGACCCAGCCGCCAATCCCATCCGTCTGCCACATGACTCCGCCGAAGTGCCCTTCCGCGTCGATCGGCGCGTCGGCTGTCCAGGTGTGAAACTCATCGTGAATTCCGACGGCACCTTCGTGAAGCGGCTCGGTCCCGAGTTTCACGCTTCCCTGCAGTTGGAACGGGGCGATGCGAATCTCCCTGGACACGTCCTCAGTTTTGATCGGAATCACAGTCGTCAGATGCTCGAGCGCGCCGTTACCGTTGAGGGTCAGGCAGTACTCCCCCTCGCTGAGATCGGAGAAGACGAGAACGTCGTCGGCCGCTTTGAGCTCGCGGGTGGCGATGTTCGTATTTTCGTACTGTGTCTTCGACGCTTCGGTGAGTATCACGTGCAACGCCTTCGATTTCACGGTGTCGGCGCGATCGATGTAGGCCGTCAGCTTTACGCCGCGGCTCAGCGTGATCGTGCCCAGGTCGGTATCGGCGGCGAGGATGTTCAGCTTCACAACGCGGGTGCCGAGCCCTGGAGAGAGAATCACCATCTCCTCCGTCAACGGCTCGGCCAGCTCCACGCGAAATGCGCCTTGCTCGTTCGTACCGCCGAGGGTTTTGCCCTCAGCGCTGGCGAGCTGCGCTCCGAAGACGGGCGTCTCCCGCGCTTCCGGATCGTCTCCGGTTTTCTTCATCGTGACGATGCGACCGGTGACCGCTGGAAGAGGAGCAAGAGTGATCTGATGCAGCGCGACATCATTCGCATCGATCTTGAGCCTGCGGCGGTCGCTCTTGTGATGCTCCGCCCCGATCTGCATCGTGTACGAGCCGCGCGGCACACGGATCGACATCGGCCGGCCGATCAGCTTCGCGGGAACGCTCCAACGCCAAACCTGATCCTTGCTCACGCCGAGCAGGAAGCGCGTTTCCAGCGGCCACTGACGCTTCGCATCTCCCCGGACCGACAGGGTGACGTTGCTCGCCTCTTTCGAATCGAGATTGATCGTTGCTGTCTTCGGCGCGAGCGTACCGAGAACGACGCTCGCGGCGTCGGTGCTCATCCAGACAAATCGCCGCTCGACATCGGCCGGCTTTACGTCAAACGTGGAGCCGGTCGCAGGCATGCAATCCGTACCGAAACAGATCGTCCCTTTTCGGGGTTCATCGGCGAGCAGTGGGCTGGCGGCCAGCAGAAGGAGAAAGACTAGCTTTCTCACCGGTTCCTCGGCGGCGACGTTTTGCTCGACGGGGGACATTTCTCACGAAATCCAGCCGTTCGCATCCCGCGCAGAAAACCGCGCAGCGCCGCGATGGGCTTATCCGGAACCAGGGTAATCACGCCCCCCTTGGCAATCACCACGAACTCCTGCCCCGGGCGAATGTCGATTCGGTCTCGCACATCTTTCGGGATGACCACCTGGTACTTCGAAGAAACCTTCGTCCGTTCCACCATCGCTGTCCACCTTCTTAAAGACATATCGTAGGACGGCCGGGTATCGATTCGGTAACGGCGAAGATGCTTAGTCGGAATGACCGAGCGTGACTGCGGTTCTCCCATTCGCCATGCCTTCCGATCCCATCAATCCGATTCGCGCCGCCGTCCTGAGCGCGACTCTCACTTTCGAGCCTCGTCCGGCCGATCCGCTCGAGCTCCGCGTTTCTCCGATCCGGTTTGTGATGCCGCGGATTACCCCTCCGCTCGATCTCGACGCCGGCTACTTCCGCTATCGCATCGATCGGGAGAGGCTCGTCCACATTCCACCTGCCATCATCGGCGCGCGCGTCTGCCGTGAGAGATCTCGCCGGCGGCGTTCTGCGACGCGTTCATGATCCAAACCGCGACCGGTCGAGCCGCACTCCACCTTTGATGGTAGGACTTCACACCGCGCCGGACACTCCACAGCAAGAGGATTGTCCACATGCAGGAATCCGGCTCCCGAGAAGCATTCGAGCACCTTTACAAGTCGCTGGTTGAGTTTCACGAGCGGTTCATTGACGGCAGCCTCAAAGCGACTGGAGTTTTCATCATCGCGTTAGGCTGGCTTCTGACGTCAGAGAACGCCCACGCCTTCTTCGTCAAGGACCACGATGTGCGCTGTGTAGCTGCCCTGGGAGCCCTGCTTCCCGCATTGGCTTTTGTGTTTCTCTGTTTGCGGCTCATGGTGGTGATGAGGCGCCTTGATCGCGAGCTGAGTGCTCTCGATTACTTTCCCCGTGCGTACTATGAGCACTATGTGTTGAAGCTGCCGTATGCGATCGCCTTGATGATCCTGGGCACTGCTCCATGCATCATGGTCGTGTTCCTCTTGTTCCGAGACAAGTTTTGGACACTGTGAGAGGCATTGGGCTGGTCGACCGCGAGAAATCTCGGCCGCGTCGCTCGCGTTCTGCCGCGCGTCCATGATCTCCCTCAGCAAGATTTCCAAGCAGTACGGCCGCCAGCTCGTCTTCGTCGACGCGTCGTTTCAGCTCAATCCGGGCGAACGGGCCGGTCTCGTCGGCCCCAACGGTGCCGGCAAGACCACGCTCTTCCGCATGATCGTCGGCGAGGAGTCGGCCGATGACGGCGACGTCTCCGTTCCGAAGAAGATGACCATCGGCTACTTCCGGCAGGACATCGAAGAAATGTCCGGCCGCTCCGTGCTCGACGAAGCGATCGCCGGCAGCGGTCGCCTCGGCGATTTGCATCACGAGCTCGAAGCACTGCAGAACGCCATGTCCGATCCCGATCGTCTCGATGAGATGGACAAGATCCTGGAGCGCTTCGGACACGTGCAGGAGGATTACTCCCACCTCGGCGGCTACGAGCTCGAAGCGCGCGCCCGCGAGGTGCTGCACGGCCTCGGCTTCGAGGACGATCGGATCGACGGCGACGTAGGCGCGCTCAGCGGCGGCTGGAAGATGCGCGTGGCCATGGCCAAGGTGCTCCTCGGCCGGCCCGACGTGCTGCTCATGGACGAGCCGACCAACCATCTCGATATTGAATCCATTATCTGGCTGGAAGACTTTCTCAAACGCTACGACGGCTCGCTGCTCATGACTTCGCACGATCGCGAGTTCATGAACCGCGTCGTCACCAAAATCGTGGAGATCGACGAGGGCGACCTGGTCACCTACTCCGGCAATTACGAGTTCTACGAGCGCGAGCGCGCCATCCGCGAGACCAATCGCGAGGCCGCTTACGCGCGCCAGCAGTCGATGCTGGCCAAGGAGCAGCGCTTCATCGATCGCTTCGCCGCCCACGCGGCCAAGGCGGCGCAGGTGCAGAGCCGGGTGAAGGCGCTCGACAAGATCGAGAAACTCGAGCCGCCGAAGAAGCGAAAAACGATGAAGTTCGATTTCCGCAAACCTTCCCGCTCCGGCGACGACGTGGCCGTGCTGAAGGGCGTCTCGAAGACGTATGGCAGCAGGACGATCTACGACGGATTCGACTTCCTCGTCCGCCGCGGCGAGCGCTGGTGCGTGATGGGAAAGAACGGCGCCGGCAAGTCAACGCTGCTGAAGATGGTCTCGGGCTCGCTGGAGCCGGACGGCGGCAACGTCCGCCTCGGCGCGTCGCTGAAGATGGGCTACTTCTCCCAGCAGGCGTTCGACCTGCTCGATCCGAACCTCACCGTCTGGGAGCAGATCCAGAAAGATTTTCCGCTCGAATCGATCGGAACGCTTCGCAGTCTCCTCGGTGCGTTCCAGTTCTCCGGCGACGAGGTTGAGAAGAAGATCCGCTCGCTCTCCGGGGGCGAACGCTCCCGCCTCGTCCTCGCGCGGATGCTCCTCGATCCGCCGAACTTCCTCGTGCTCGACGAGCCGACGAACCATCTCGATCTGGCCACGAAGGAGATGCTGGTCGAAGCGCTGAAAGACTTCGACGGCACGATGCTCTTCGTCTCGCACGACCGCATGTTCCTGCGCGGCCTATCGAACCGCGTGCTCGAGCTCCCCGAGGAGCGCGGAGCAGCGCCGAGGGTTTACGGCGGGTCGTACGTCGAGTACGTGAACGCCAGCGGCCACGAAGCGCCGGGCGTGCACGCCTAGCGCCAGCGTCATCGCCCCTCGATCGAAATCGAGCCGTTCGTCGTGCGGAGATGGAGTTGCGGGCCGCCTCCGTTCAGCGTGCCGCGGAGGGCGTGCTTGTCGTGTGAGCCGCTCACCGTCACCGGCAGATCGGAGGAGATCGAGCCGTTGGTGTTCGCGGCGTCGATGCTGGCCGCGAGCGTGCGCGGCAGACGGGCGTGGATTCCGCCGTTCGTCGTCTCCAGACGAATGCCGCGGCCGGCCTTAACCGTGGTCAGATCCGCGTCGATCGAACCGTTTGTCGTCTCGGCGTCGAGGTCGCCGGCGCAGCGCGCCAGGGTAATGCGGCCGTTCGTGGTCTCGATCCGGTGTGAGCCGGTGACGTCGCTGGCCTCGATGGTGCCGTTCGTGTTCTCGATTTTCAGATCCATCGAGCGCGGCACCGTCACCTCGTAAGTCACGGACATGTTCACGCTCGTCCCGGCAATCCACTCGAAGATGCCGTCGTTGTGCTTCGGGTACCTCGTGTCGATGGTCAGCCCGCCGTTCGGCTGCGACATGGCGATCGTCAGCGCCTTCATGGCGTCGCGCGCGGCGTCGCTGTCGCGGCTCTCGACGTGCTTGATCGCGTGCACTTTGATGCGCGGCTGATCCCAGGCGCGGACGGCGATGTGGCCGTTCGTGTTGGTCAGCGAGAAGACCGCGCCCGGTCGGACCTCGAAGGTGCGGTCGAAGGCCTGATCGAGGGTCGACGCGTTCGCGGCCGCGGCAATGATGGCGAGAAGGGCGGTGAGCAGCATGCGCTTGAACATGAGTCGATGTACGCAGCGAATGGCCGCGGGTTGCAGCTACAATCCGCAGCGTGAACCGCGGCGGCGCGACAGCGCTCTTGTTTGCCTTACTCGCCGCGATCCTCGGCGTGTTGCTCCTGAGGATGCCCGGCCCCGCCCCGTTGGCGGAAAATGCGCCACCGTCGGCCTTCTCCGCCGCGCGCGCAATCGCCTTCGAGCGCGAGATTCTGGGCGGCGATGTGCCGCATCCGGTCGGCACCGCAGCCCACGAGGCCGTTCGTGAAAGGCTGGCCGC
>Ga0068869_100002466_pt1 | contig 11157 bp, 13 predicted proteins | sample KBSMisM52_FD_64676 | JGI IMG/M metagenome (GOLD analysis project Ga0068869, IMG submission 64676) | Miscanthus rhizosphere microbial communities from Kellogg Biological Station, Michigan, USA - KBS Miscanthus M5-2 | ecosystem: Host-associated > Plants > Roots > Rhizosphere > Soil ... | reverse complement strand
AAGGTCGTCGACATGAAGCCGTTGCCAGACCGGACCAAGCATTACAGCGTCACCAGCATGTGCGACAAGGCCTACCGGCTTGACCTGCATGTCGACGACAACGGCCTGCTGGAACCCGGCGATGCCCTCCACGTGCAATGGCCCGGGAGCGCCTATGCGACGCTCGTGGTTGAAAGCGCCGCATCGAGCCATGCCATCGGCGTGGTCACGGTCATGGAATCCGATTGCACGAAGCCCGAGGATGTTCCAGGCACGAACTGGGTCTTCACGACCGGGGCCTACGATCCAGTTGCGGCGAACAAGCGGATCGCGGACGCCGGCAAGGAGCGGTAGCAGGTTCCGTGCGTCGTCGGGTTTCGAGGTGAAGCAACCCTACTCAGTCCCGTCGAACACCAGCTTCGATGCCTTCAGGTCGATCAACGGTCCCAGTTCGTACACGTTCCGGTAGCCGTAGTTGTATAGCGCGATATACGTCGACAGGTTCAGCGACGCGCTCGGCAGCTTGGTGGGGAAGGGCTTCGGGGCGCCGGTGAAATTGTTGTTGCAGTAGATGAGGACCCGCGTCGACTTGTCGGGGATCGTTTGTTTCAAGCTGTCGACGGTGATGTCCGGAAAGCTCAGGTTGATCGCGCCCTTCACATGAAGCAGGGCATATTTCTCCGCGCTGCGGGCATCGAGGACGATCGTTCCAGGCTCGCGGCTCATGCGCAGGAAGTCCTCCTCCGACAGCCGGTGCGATTGCCGGTACGCGGCGGCCTCCATCGACACGCGCAGGTACGCGGCCATGTCGATCGCGGGATTGGCGATGTCCGAACGGCCGGACTTGCTGTCGAGTGGCGTCGCGTCGGTCGCCGGCCTGGCTGACGATGTCGCGTCGACGGTCGGCTGGGCGGTGTCGGCTGGACCAGCTTCGCTGATGGGAAGCACGGTGTCGGGAACGTTCTGCGCTGCAGCGACCCCCGGCATCAACGCGACCAGCAGAACCAGCGCACGCATGTTCATGGGCGGTCTCCGGATGACGGGTTTTTCGCAATGTCGGGCGATTGGATGCCGGGTCTTGAGGAAAGTTCAGCATCCGGGTCATTTGCGAGCAGCAGCATGTGACCTCTTCCGTCGACATCCAGCATCGGCAAGACAGCACCCCGTGGGCGGATGTCCCCGGACCGCAAATCACATGGTTCTTTTTATTGGGTTCACGCGTGTTCCTGAAGATTTCACGCGAGTTCTTCCGCGTTTCACGCTTGAACGGCGGCGCTTCACGCATCAAAACGGGATTTCCCGCGATTTTCCGCGGACTGGAAGCTTCTTTCCGGGCGGAACATGTTTGTTCTCCAGGAAGACACGCGTGTTTTCCGCAAGAACACGATGGAAACGAAGCGCCTCATGCTTGATCGGCGCAAGACATGCCTGTTGCGCAGGAAATCACCCGTGTTTTTATCGGGAACATGGATGACTTTCCGGAGGCCACGCGCGAACAGCACGCATCCAAGATGGGAAGCCTCGGCACCACGCGTGTTGGGCCGGGTTTACCAGCTTTGCTGTTGAAAACCACGCGTACAAAGACACCGCACAAGTGGGAGCCTGGATGGAACATGGGTGTACCGGCGAACAACACGCGACCCGAGCAGCGTTGCATCCGGGAATCGCAGCGGATCACGCGAAAACCTGCGTGATGCCGCCTGCATCGGCGATCCCCGGCCGCTGACGGCTACCGCAGAAGCGTTACGGTTGCTTGCCGTGTTCGGTCGACTCTTTCGCGTCCTCGGCCTTTTCCTTCATTTCCTCGCGCTTGTCGTCGCTCTTTTCGCGCATTTCCTCGTGCCTCTCATGGGCGGCCTTCATTTCGTCCCTGCTGAGCATGCCGTCGTGGTTGGTGTCGGCCTGGTCGAACATCGCTTTCATGCCATCGGCGTGTTCGGCCGCGGAGATCATTCCGTCATGGTTGGCATCCATCATCGCCATCATCTCGTGGTGCATCGGCCTCGACTCGCTGTGCTCGTGTTCTTCGTGCTCATGCTCTTCGTGCTCGCCCTTCCTGTGTTCGTCCTTCTCGTGCTCGTCGTTGTCTTCGTGCGCGTGGTGCATCATCGCGTGGCCGGCTTCCATTTCGTCCTTGCTGAGCATCCCGTCGTGGTTGCTGTCCATCCTGGCGAACATGGCGTTCGCGAAGTCGGCATGCTCCTTCGCCGAGACCATGCCGTCGTGGTTGGTATCCATCTGCTCCATCATGTCGTGGTCCATCATGCCGCCATGGTCATGGGCGAGCGCGCCCTGCAATGCGACCACCCCACCAGCAAGCGTCAGGCCGATGGCGCACATGAGCGGGGTCAGTTTGTTGGTAAGCATGGGGTAAACCTCCGTGTCGTTTCGCGGGCGCAACATGCGCGCGCGATGTGCAACAGGCCGACGCTACGCCTGTCGCGATGAACGCCCGAGAACCGCAAGCCGGCCGGCTGTTGACGAAGGCGTGGAGCGCGTCCTTGCGAGCCGAAAGGGAGCCGCACCCATTGGCCGGCAACACGCGCATGCGCCATCGCCAGCATGGGAGGTGACAATGGATCCGCGATTCGGACACAGGATTGACCGAATGTGCTTGACTACTTCCCGACCATGACCGAACCAGCCCTCGACAATCCCATCTGGTACTCACTGCGCAGCCGGCATCGCGGCATCGCGGTGCGCTCTGGCGATGCATCGCGTTATCCACCGGCTGTCGCACCCTTCCTTGCTGTCGCGAGCGCCACTGCGGACGTCGCGGAATCCATCGCCTCCCTGCTCGCGCCCGACGAAACCGTCTACCTGCTCGGCGTCGCGCCCACGTTGCCGGATGGATGGAGTCTCTACGCTTATGCGAAGTTGGCGCAGATGATCTGCACGGCGCCGATCGCCGTCGTTGATGGCCCGGAGGTGATCGAATTGTCCGAGGCGCATCGCGCGGATGTGCTGGAGTTGACGGCGCTGGTGTATCCGCACTATTTCCGTCCACGCACGATGGAGATGGGCCGCTACTTCGGCATCTATCAAGACGGCCGCCTCGCGGCGATGGCCGGCGAGCGCATGGGTTGGGATACGCACCAGGAGATCAGCGCGATCTGCACGCACCCGGATTTCAACGGCCGCGGCTACGCGCGCCGCCTGACCGCGATCCTGACGAACGACAACCTCGCACGCGGCCGCACGCCGTTCCTGCACGCGAGCCACGAGAACCACCGCGCGTTGCGCATGTACGAACAGCTCGGTTATGCCTATCGCCCGGACATCGGGTTCTGGTCGCTGCGGCGCTCCACCTGAAAAAAAGAGGGCCGCGCGTTGCGGCCCCTCCATGTATCCCGCAACGTCACCCAATCGAGGGCGATCGGCGAATCGATTTACGGTGCGGTCAGCGCATTGATCAATGCCGCGCCGATCGGGCTGCCCCAGCCGGTGACGAGATCGAAGTTGGCGACGGCGTTGAAGCCCGCGCCCTTGCCGAGGTCGGGCTTGTTGTTGCCGCTGGTGATGTCGTGGAAATCGCTGTGGTAGCCGGTTCCGAGGGCGACGTTGTAGAGCTTGGTGTTGATGAAGCCGACGGTGCCGTGGCCGGCGGCGACGGACTGCTGGTTCGCCAGCGCGAGCAGGCCGGCGATGCGCGGCGCGGCGAAGCTGGTGCCGCCGTAACCGGTCAGGAGCTTGCCATTGCTGACGAGGGGATTGTCGAAGTCGGCTTCGGCGGAGATGTCGGGATCGTTGCGATAGGTCGTCGAACCCTGGTTGGCGGTCGTCAGCACGCCCGCTTGCAGTTGATAGGCTGGAGTGGCTTCGCTCGCGCTCGCGAAGAAGCCGCCACCGCTGTACGGCCAGCCGGTTTCCGATACCCACGATCCGCCCGGTCCGGAAGTGACAAGCACCGTGCCGCCGACGTCGACGATGTTCGCGTCGGCCGATGGCGCGATCCAGGTCCGGGAGTTGTACGCGCCATCGTCGCCGGTCGCATTGAGGAAGGTCTGTCCTTGCGCGGCCATCTGCTTGTAGATCGGATCGTCGGTGGCGTTGTTGAATCCGCCGCCGCCCCACGAGCAGCTGATGACCTTCGAGGTGTTGTCGCTGACCATCCTGTTGAGGATGTTGGTCGCGCTGGTGCCTTCGTAGAACTGCACCTGGCTCAGGCCGGGTGCCATGCCGATCACGTTGACGATATCGAGGACCTGCTCGCCGTCGTCGCATTTGCCGCTGCACGCGCCGCTATAACCGGCGACCAGCACGTTGTTGATCGGCACCGACGAGGTCATCCCGGTGTCGGTATAGAACAGGGCCACGTCGGCGGCCTTGTAGCCGTCGAACGAGAAGATGCCAACGGTCTGGCCGGCGCCGGTGAGCGTGCCGTTGCCGTAATAGGCAGCGCGCATGTCGCTCGGCAGGTATTCGCCCCCCGGACCCGAGCCGTGCACCTTGGTGATCGCGTTGACATGCTCGACGTCGCTGCCACGGCGCAGATGGTTGACCTTGGCGTTGAAATCGTTGAGGTCGGAAATCGCGAGCAGGGGCACGCGCAAATCGGTCGTGGGTTCGCGATCGGGCGCGAAGAACGTGCGCGCTTCGGTTGGATGCTGGAACGTAGCCATCTGCACGTGCAGGGCGCGGTTGATCGCGGCGACCGGGCCTTCGACATCCACGACGTGGCGGTTCGGCGTCGTCCCGGTGACTGCCAGGCCATTCGCGATGGCCCAACGCACGACTTCGGCGTAGTCGCTCGCGGTCGCGCCAAAGCGGGAAGTGAACTCAGCGACCGACAGGTAGCGATGGAAGTTCGGGCTGTGCGGATCCTGCAGTTGCTTGAGCAGCACGTCGAGTTCGGCTTCGTTGCGCAGCGGCAGGACAAGGGCGAACCGGATGCGCTGGGCCTGCGCCATCGGCGCAACGCGGGTTGCCTGTCCGGACGCGATTGCCTGGGGCAGGTTCGCGACCTGCAAATGGGACAGGGTCGCCGCGTGCGACTGCGCGCCGAGAGCGAGCGCGCTGGCGATCAGGACAGCGGGGACGGTGTACTTGAGACCGTGCACGACATTGCGGGCCTTGCTGATCGGCATTGCTTTCACGGTCATCTCCCCTTGCGATGAGTTGGACGGCGTCATTGCGACACCGCATTTCCGCAACCGGCGGCCGCATCGTCGTCGCGGCCGCCTGCATGCGGCTCGCTGCAATCGATTGGAATTCCAGCCCCGGGCACGAACCGGGAAACGCTATCCCAGCGGCCGGACGCACGCAAGCAAGGGTCCTCTCCTGGGCCACCGGCGCAAACGGCCAGGGGACCCATTCCCCTGGCCGTACGATTCCCTCACCTCGACGTGTTGGTTCAGTGCTGTCGTGACCGCTGCTGCGACTTCGGCTTCCAGAGTCCGAGGTGCGCGCCGGTGGGGTCGGTGATGATGCTGAACCAGCCCATCTCCGGAACTTCCGTCACATCCTTCATGACCTTGCCGCCGAGCTTCCTGGCCTTTTCGGTCGCTGCCTCGATGTCTTCCACGGCGACATAAGGCAACCATTCGGAAGGCGCGCCGGGAACCTTTTGCGCGAGCATTCCGCCGCCGGTGCCTTCGCCGACGTCGATCATCGTGTACTCGCCGCCGGGCATCCGGGTTTCTTCGGTCTTCCAGTTGAACAGCTTGCCGTAGAACGACTGCGCCTTGTTCAGGTCGGTCGTATTGAGTTCCACATGTACAAAGGGATTGGTCATTTCATTCCTCCATGAATCCCCAAGGCAGGCGTAGTTTAGTTTCCCATGCGTAAACGAAGGGATAGCAGTGCGTTATGGTGCCGCTAAGCAATCGAAACATCGGACCGGCCATACGATCGAACAAACCGGGAGAGACGCATGGACAAGCTGAGCCTGCAGAACCCGCTATTCGCCACGTACGCCATCGCCGCAGCGTTGATGATCCTGAAGGCGGTGGGCATGTCGTGGCTGACCGTCGTGCGCATGCTGCAGGAGAAGGGCGGCTTCCGTTCCCCCGAGGATTTACGCAAGACGCCTTTCAATCCGCAGCCAAATCCGCAACAGCTCGAGCCCAACGAGCGCGTGGAGCGCATACGGCGGATCCAGCTCAACGACCTGGAGAACCTGCCGTTCTTCCTGGTCGCGGGATTGCTCTACATCCTGACCGAGCCTTCGTTGCTGCTCGCCCGCATCCTGCTGTATGGCTATGTCGTGTCGCGGCTGCTGCACTTTGCAGCGTACGCGAGCGCGCGCACGCACGAGACCCGCGCCACGTTGTGGACCATCGGTTCGCTGATCCTGATTTTCATGACCATCCGGACCTTGATCGTGGCGATCGCGCAATGACGCGCCTGCAAAACCCGGCGCGCCGATGGCCACGTCTGGTACTCAGCATGCGTTCCAACTATGGATGCGAGGATCGCGTCGCAGGCGCAGGAATCCGCCGCGCAACACATACCAAGGAGAGACCACATGTCCAACCATCCGCGATCGAACACCGATCTTCCAGACGATGAGCTTCCGCTGGGTCGGCAACCGCGCGACATCGATGACATCGACGACATCGAGCTGGAACCGTTCGAGGACCTGGAAGACATCCCGATCGACGACCCCGGCGAGGCGCAGCGCAGTTCGAAGTCCGAACCGGACGGCGATGGCGAGGAAGAAATGCGATAGCGCAGATACCTGACACCGGCTGCAGGACGGCGATCGCGCCTGCTCCGGCAGGCTCCCCAGGCAGGAACGAGGGAAGGGGCCCGCAAGGACCCTTCTTTTCGCACCGGAAGTACGTGGTGGTGAGTTCGTCAGACTTTTCCGAGCACGACCAGGACGATGACGATCAGCAGGACCAGCCCCAGTCCACCGCTCGGGCCATAGCCCCACGAACGGCTATGCGGCCAACTCGGAATCGCACCGATCAGCATCAGGACCACGACGATCAACAAGATCATGCCAAGTGACATTTTGCTCTCCCAAGGTATGCGAACGTTTCACGTGCCAGAAGCACTTCGTTCGCTTCCTTTCCACGGTAACAACCGCGACTCGCAGGCGATGTGCGATGGCGTACATAGCGGCGATCGAGGGGCGAGGGATATCAGTCCCGTTCAGTCGGCTTCGGGTGGCGCCCGTCGCCGTGCCGCCAGCATGTCGGGAGCGATGCCGCTTTGTTAGGCTTGCTTCGCTTGCTTCAAGCTTCGGAATGGGGTCGTGCCATGGTGCGGGTCAGGCATATGCACTCACGCAACTGGCTGCAGTCCTGCGGCATTGTTGCCTGCTGGGCGCTTGCCGGCATGGGTTGCGCGCATCCGGCGATTGCCGCGGGTTCCGGATCCGCCGCCATCTCTGCCGACGCAGGATCGGCCACGAGGGCGACATTCGGCTCGACCAACATGCTGGTTGTCGGGCATTCCATGACGTTCGTGGACGGACTGACGGTCGTGCTCGACAAGGTCGACGATTCGCGATGTCCACCGATCGTGTCGTGCGTGTGGGCTGGCGAACTCGCGCCGCAATTGACAGTGCACGGTGGCGATGCCGGCGCGTCGCAGACGATCGTGCTGGGCACCGTGGCGAAGAGGAAGGTTGTGGCCGCCGGCTACGAATTCGCGCTGGTCAAGGCCAGTACGGATTCCGCGACGCTCGTGGTGACCAAGCTCGCGCGCTAGGTCACCCGGATCTCGGTATCCCCGATCCGGACGACCTGGCCCGCGCGGATCTTGCAGGTCTTGCGCAGTTCGACGATGCCATCGACCGTTACCGCACCACGCGCGACGATGGTCTTGCCCATGCCGCCGCTGTCGCACAAGCCTGCGAGTTTGAGCAGCTGATTGAGTTCGACATGGTCGCCGGTCAGCTGGAACGCGATGGTCGGCAAGGCAGGAATTCCAGTTGAGCCACGTTATCCAACGCCGTCATCCGCGCGGTCGACGTCGGGTCAGCGACCGCGCCTCAGGCGTCGACCATCAGCTTGAACCCGCCAAAGAACATGCGCTTGCCGTCGAATGGCATGGATTTCGGATCCATCATCGATGCAAGGCGCGGATCCTTCATCCCGGCGGCATTGATGCGATCACGCTGCGCCCGCGACTTGTAGACGATCCACGAAAACACCACGACCTCGTCGGGTTTGAGTTTCACCGCCTGCGGAAACGAGGTGAGCTTGCCGGGCTTCACGTCGTCGGCGACGCATTCGCGAAACTCCAGCGCACCAAGCTCGCGCCAGACCTTGCCCATCTTCCTCGACATGCGCTTGTAGGCAGCGAGGTTCTTCTTCGGCACCGGCACGACGAATCCATCGACATAGCTCATGTTGTCCTCCTTTCAGTGAATGCATGGCTGATGCGCCGCGGTTCTGCGAACGCCGGAACGAGACCGTGGCCGTGGCTCGGCTCGGTCTCGTCCCGGATATCTCAATGACTGGCCTGATCGTTCTGTTTCGAAGAAGCAGGAACCGGCTTCTGCGGCATCACATGCGGGTTGGGCATCGGTGCCGGGCGCGGAGGCGGGTTGGTGTTGGGAGTCGGGTGCGGCATCGGCATCACACGCGGTGGCGGCGTGGTTGGATGCGGCATCGGCACGACACGCGGCGGCGGATTGGGGTTGGGGGTCGGATGCGGCAACGGCATCACGCGCGGCGGCGGATTGGGATGATGGTACGGAGGTGGATAGTCGATCGGGTGGTGGTGCACCGGCGGCGGTCCATGGAACGGATGCGGCGGCGGGAAGTCGACCGGATACGGGCGATGCGGGATCGGTCGGCGGTACCACTCATAGCGCTGGTAGTAGAAGGGACGGTAGCGATAGTACCGGTCCCAATAATTCGTGATCGAGAACGCGACGACCGGGATGCCGATGCCGTAGCTCGAGGCATAGTCGGGCACCAGCACCCACTGGTCCTGGTATTCGATCTCAAGATAGCTGCCCGGGACCCAGCCACGTTCGCCGTAGGCAACGACATCGCACCATTCCCAACCCGGCGTGCAACCCTGGACCGCGACATTGCTGCCCTCTTCGAGGTGGTCGATCAACGGGTATTCCTGGTCCGGTCCCGCGAGCAGGTCGATATCCGCGGTGACGTACGCTTCGGTCGCGTACGCATACGCGAACGCGGGGCTGGCCAGTCCGATGGCGGCTGCGATGCTCCAGATGAGCGATTTCATGTCGATGTCTCCATCAGGGATTGTTGGCGGCCATCACCATGCGTGAAGGATGCAGATGGCTGCACGCAGAGTGTCGTGACGCGGATGCTGTTGCAAGGGGCGTGGCATTGTTGTTCATGATGGATATGGTCTGGCGGTCCCGCGCATCCGGGTTCAGCAAGCTTGCCTCCGATTGAACGGGTGCAGCGCGCAGCCCACAATCGCGCAATGGCCACCGTTCTACTCGCTGGCGCAACCGGCCTCGTCGGCGGCCATGCGCTGCGGCAATCGCTTGCCGACGCGCGCATCGTGCTCGTCATCGCGCCGACCCGCCGCGCACTGCCGGCGCATCCGAAGCTCATGAATCCGATCGTCGATTTCAACGAGCTGCCACGCGATGCGCAGTGGTGGAACGTCGATGCGGTCGTCTGCACGCTGGGAACGACGATCGGGCAGGCGGGTTCCGAGGCGGCATTCCGCAAGGTCGATTTCGACTACGTGCTCGACGTCGCGCGGCTCGCGCGCCTGCATGGAGCGACGGCGTTCGCGCTGACCTCATCACTTGGCGCCAATGCCGCGTCGCGCAACTTCTACCTGCGCACCAAGGGCGAAGCCGAACAGGCCCTGCGCGATTGCGGTTTCGCATCGCTCACCCTGGTGCGGCCTTCGATGATCGGTGGAGAACGCGAGCGCGTGCGCCGGTTGGAACACTTCGGAATGCGCGCGATGCGCGCTCTCGGCCCACTCATTCCAAGGCGTTATCGCGTGGTGCCGGCCGAACGCATCGCGCATGCGCTGATCGAGGCTGCGTTGGCTTCGCGGCCTGGCTGCACGATGATCGAATCCGAATCCTTGCAGCCCGTCGCAGCCGAATTTCCCGCGGGATGACTTCCAGCTATTGATCAATGAGCGCCGTGCAGGCACGGTAGCGCTTCTTTTGCTGTCGGCTGTCGTCCGACGCATTTCCCAGCCTGGATTCGGGGATGTCCATGATCGAATGCAATCGCAAGTTGCTGCATGTCACGGCGCTGTGCGTGGCCGCCGCACTCCTGCCGGTGTCGGGACGCGCGGCGCAACCCGCTCCCCCACAGGATTTCCTGCGTGCCGACATGGACATGTCGGTCGATCCGGGCAAGGATTTCTTCGACTACGCGAACGGCGGCTGGTTGGCGCGCAATCCGATCCCTGCCTCGGAATCGTCGTGGGGCATCGGCAACCTCGTCGAAGACCAGTTGCGCCTGAGCCTGCGCACCATCAACGAGAAGGCCGCGCAGACCCCGAGCCTGCCGGGCAGCGACCAGCAGAAGATCGGCGACTTCTGGACGACGGCGATGGACACGGGGAAGGCCGACCGCCTCGATGTGCGGCCGCTCGACAGCGAGCTCGCGCGAATCGACGACGTGGTCAACCAGCGCGACGTGCTGGACACCGCATTCGCGTTCCTGCCGATCGGCGTCCACGTCCTGTTCGACGCCGATGTCAGCCAGGACGAGAAGCACAGCGAGGTGATGGCGATCCATCTCACGCAGGGCGGACTGGGCTTGCCGGAACGCGATTTCTATTTCAATCCCGAGAAGGGCGTCGCGCACATCCGCGAGGAGTATGTCGCGCACCTGGGTCGCGTCCTGGTGTTGCTTGGACGCGACCCGAAGCAATCGATCGACGATGCGGCGAAGGTGATGGCGTTCGAAACCGGACTCGCGAAAGTCTCGCGCAAGCTCGAGGACCTGCGCGACCCGCAGAAAAACTACAACAAGATGACGCCGGCCGACCTGACGACGAAGTACACTCCGTCGATCCGCTGGAATGAGCGCCTTGCCGCCTGGAACCTGCACCCGGATTCGGTCATCGTCGGCCAGCCGGAATTTTTCGCGGCGCTCGAAAAGCTGCTGCACGGTACGCCGGTACCGGTGCTGCGCGACTACCTGCGCGTCCACCTCGTCGATTCCTACGCGGAATATCTGAGCCAGTCGTTCGACGAGGAACATTTCCGCTTTTTCGGCGAAGTGCTGTCCGGCCAGAAGGAACAGAGGGAACGCTGGAAGC
>Ga0068869_100002457_pt1 | contig 11173 bp, 8 predicted proteins | sample KBSMisM52_FD_64676 | JGI IMG/M metagenome (GOLD analysis project Ga0068869, IMG submission 64676) | Miscanthus rhizosphere microbial communities from Kellogg Biological Station, Michigan, USA - KBS Miscanthus M5-2 | ecosystem: Host-associated > Plants > Roots > Rhizosphere > Soil ... | reverse complement strand
GACCTTGAGCCATTGCTCGGCCAGCTGATCGACCAGCGCGCAATCATCGCCTTCGCCGACAAATATGGCTTTTCGATCTCGAAGCGGCTCATCGATGCCGAGATTGCCAACCTGCCGGGGGTAAAGGGACTGAACGGCAAGCCTGACGTCCGCAATTACCAGCGGCTGCTTTCAGACAACCGCCTTACCGACGCTGATGTCCGCCAGCGCCTCTCCGCCGAACTGGCCGCGCGCTACCTGCTGTTGCCGATTACCGCCGAAGCCCGGGTTCCCACCGGTGTCGCGACACCTTACGCACAGATGCTCCTCGAGGAGCGTGAGGGCGAAGCAGCAGTCGTCCCGTTCACTGCCTTCATCACTGGCTTGAAGCCGACCGATGCCGACCTGCAGCGTTACTACAACGCCAACAAGTCGCGCTACATCGTCCCCGAGCAGCGCACCGTCCGTTTCGCCAAGATCAGTGCTGACCAGGTCAGCGGCGCCACAGCGAGCGACCAGGAGGTCGAGGCTTATTACAAGGCCAACCAGGCGACTTACGCGACCAAAGAGTTGCGCAGCCTGACGCAGGTCGTGGTTCCCGACCAGGCAACGGCGACCGCCATTGCCGCACGCGCCAAGGCCGGCCAGGTGCTCGCCGCTGCAGCAGCGCCTGCGGGCGCAAAGGCGGCGATCAGCTCGCCGAAAGACCAGACCAAGGACGCCTTCGCTTCGGCTGCCGGCAACAATGCGGCCAACGCCGTCTTCTCCGCCGCGTCAGGAGCCGTGGTCGGCCCGATCCAGTCCGACTTCGGCTGGGTCGTCGTGAAGGTCGACTCGGTGAAGACGTCGGGCGGCAAGTCGCTCGCCGCAGCGAAGTCCGAGATCGCGGCCAAGCTCAACGACGAGAAGAAGAAGGAAGCCCTCGACGACCTCGTCAACAAGATCCAGGACGCGATCGACGACGGGCGCAACTTCACCGAGGTCGTTGCCCAGAACAAGCTGAGCGTTACGACAACCCCGCTGGTGACGGCCGCGGGCACCTCGCGCACGGACGCGGCCTACAAACTTCCCGCCGAGTTCGCCCCGGGCCTGAAGGCTGCCTTCGACATCGCGCCGACCGACGAGCCCGAAGTTGTCGCGACGCCCGACAAGTCCGGTTACGTGATGGTTTCGCCTCAGCAGGTCGTGGCAGCCGCGCCCGCTGCACTTGCCAGCATCCGCGACCGCGTCGCCGGTGAATGGACCATGGGCGAAGGGCTGGCGCGGGCGAAGAAGGCCGCCGACACGCTCGCGGCCAAGGCCAGCCAGGGCATCTCGCTTGCGGACGCGATCAAGCAGCTGGGGGTTGCGCTTCCGGTGCAGCCGCTGAAGGCCCGGCGCCTCCAGGTGGCGCAGGCCAATCCGGAAGTGGTCCCGGCGCTACGTACCTTGTTCTCGCTCCCAACCGGCAAGGCGAAGATGGTGCCCGACACGCAGCGGCGCGGATTCTTCGTCGTGAAGGTCAACAAGGTCCTGCCGGCGAACTCGCTTGCTGCCCTGCCACTGGTTGGACGGATGCGGGCCGAAATCCAGCAGCAGATGTCGGACGATTATGCCCGCCAGTTCGTCGCCGCGATCCGAGCCGACCTCAAGGTTCGGCGCAACGAGGACGCAATCAACGCCATGAAGAAGCGCCTCGCGGCCAGCGGAGGCTGACGCCAACGCCGCTTGACGGACTCGCAAATGTTGCCTACACGTTCTCCGTTCGTTCCGTGATGGAACAAAGGGAGTGACGGCCGATGCTTACCGCCAAGCAGCGCGAACTGTTGCTGTTCATCGACAAGCGCCTCGGGGAGAATGGGATCAGCCCGAGCTTCGACGAGATGCGTGAGGCGCTCGACCTCAAATCCAAGTCCGGGGTTCATCGCCTGATTTCGGCGCTCGAGGAGCGCGGGTTCATCCGGCGGTTGCCCAATCGGGCGCGGGCGCTCGAGGTGGTGAAGCTGCCGGAAGCGCGGCCGACCGCCGACGTCGTGCAGCTGCGTCCGGCTGCTCCCGCTCCGGCAAACGACACGATCGAGCTGCTGCTGGCGGGCCGGATCGCGGCGGGTACGCCGATCGAGGCGCTTCAGGGTACGGAGACTTTTCCGGTTCCGGCGGCATTGCTTGGCGCGGGCGAACATTATGCACTCGAAGTGTCGGGCGATTCGATGGTCGACGAGGGCATCCTCGACGGCGATTTCGCCTTGATCCGGCGGGCGGATGTTGCCCGCGACGGCGAGATCGTGGTCGCGCTCGTCAACAATGAGGAAGCGACGCTCAAGACCTTCCGGCGCGAGGGCAACATGATCCGGCTCGACCCCGCCAACCGCAATTACGAGCCGCAGCGTTATCGGCCGGACCAGGTGCAGATCCAGGGGAAGCTCGCCGGCCTCATCCGGAGGTACTGACGTGGCGCGAATCGACTATGTCGAACTGCCCAGCGCAACCGCGCATGAGCTGACGCGGGCTTTCTATTCGAAAGCGTTCGGTTGGGACTTCGCAGAGTACGGACCGACCTATTCGGCAACCGGAAACGGCACGACCGACGTCGGGCTTCAGGGCGACCCGCCAGATGGAATTTCGGCCCCGCTGCCGGTGATAAGGGTGGACGACCTCGAAGCCGCGTTCGATTCCGTGACCAAGGCCAACGGGATCATCGCCAGGGCGATCTTTTCATTTCCAGGCGGTCGCCGGTTCCATTTCATTGACCCGGGCGGGAACGAGCTCGCGGTGTGGACGACAACCGAGGAATGAGCGCAGCCTAACCCGGCGTACGACCTCGAGCGTCCGGTTCACCATCGCGCTGTTCACCAGGATCAGGCTTACGATCAAGCCGGCCAGCTGGATCCGCATGTTCGGCGACCAGGCCATGATTGCAAAACAGAGCATCAGCGGAATGCGCGAAACAGGTCGCGCGCGCCCCCCGCTGCCGAAGCGGACGACTACGGCGGATGCTGGGCGCGCTTCGCCTTGAGCAGCCGCTCAAGCTGCTCTCCGGTCCTGCCGGTCACGCCCTCCAAAGCTCCGAGCACGCTGTAGAAGAGGCGCACCCGCTATGTTAGGGGCGCTCGTCCATTGCATTGCAGCATCAAAAGAACAGGAAAGCGCGCCAAAGCGCGAGTGGAGAACCATTGACCAGCGCAAGCGCCGATAACCCGGCTGTCGTCACTCGTTTCGCACCGTCCCCTACCGGCTTCCTGCATATCGGCGGAGCGCGGACCGCGTTGTTCAACTGGCTCTTCGCCAAGCACCACGGCGGCAAGTTCCTGCTGCGCATCGAGGACACCGACAAAGCGCGCTCAACCAAGGAAGCAATCGACGCGATCCTCGACGGGATGAATTGGCTCGCGCTCGATTGGGACGGCCACGAATATTACCAGTCCCAATTCTGGTCGCGGCACGCCGAGATCGCGCACAAGATGCTCGATCGCGGACACGCCTACCGCTGCTACATGACGCAGGAAGAGCTGACAGAGCAGCGCGAAGCCGCCCAGCGCGACCGTCGTCCCTTCCGCATCAACAGCCCGTGGCGCGACGCCACTGACGAGCAGGACGGCAAGCCGTTCGTGGTTCGCCTCAAAGCGCCGCGCGATGGGGAGACGGTCATCGACGACCGCGTTCAGGGACGAGTGACCGTCCAGAATGTGGAACTCGATGATTTCGTCCTGCTGCGCTCCGATGGAACGCCGACCTACATGCTGGCGGTGGTGGTCGACGATCATGACATGGGCGTCACCCACGTGATCCGCGGCGACGACCATCTCAATAACGCTTTCCGCCAGCTGGCGATCATCCGTGCCATGGGCTGGCCCGAGCCGGTCTATGCCCACGTTCCGCTGATCCACGGCCAGGATGGAGCCAAGCTAAGCAAGAGGCACGGTGCGCTCGGCGTCGATTCCTATCGCGACGAGCTCGGGTTCCTGCCCGAGGCCGTGTCCAACTATTTGCTGCGGCTAGGCTGGGGCCATGGCGACGACGAGATCATCAGCCGCGAACAAGCGATCGAATGGTTCGACCTCGACCATGTCGGGAAGTCACCGTCGCGCTTCGACTTCAAGAAGCTCGAGAACCTCAACGGTCATTATCTGCGCGAAGCCGACGATGCGCGCCTCGCCGACCTCGTCGGCGACAGGCTGCCCGAAGCGGACAAGGATCTCCTTATCCGCGCCATGCCTGAGCTCAAGGCGCGGGCCCACACCATCAACGAATTGGCCGACGGAGCGCGTTTCCTGTTCGCTTCGCGCCCGCTCGACGTGGACGAGGCCGCCGGCGCCCTTCTCACCCCCGAAGCGCGCCAGCTTCTCGCTGCAGCGCACAACAGCCTTGCTGCTCTTGCGAAATGGGACGGGGAGTCGCTAGAGGCCGCCATCCGCGAGGTCGCGGAGAGTCACGGCGTGAAGCTCGGCAAATTGGCCCAGCCTCTGCGCGCGGCTCTCACGGGGCGCACGACATCTCCGGGGATTTTTGATGTGCTCGCGTTGCTGGGCCGGGACGAAAGTCTTGGCCGCATCGCCGACCAGATGGAGCCGAAGGAATGACCGACAAGACCGCCACGATTGGCATGGAGGGGACGAACCATACTTTCCCGGTCCTCGAAGGCTCCGTCGGGCCCGACGTCATCGATATTCGCAAATTCTATGGCGAGACGGGCGCCTTCACCTATGATCCCGGCTTCACGTCGACCGCAAGCTGCCAGAGCGCGATCACCTACATCGACGGCGAGAAGGGCATCCTGCTGCATCGGGGTTACCCGATCGACCAGCTGGCCGAGCAGTCGACCTTCATGGAGGTCGCCTACCTCCTGCTCCACGGCGAGCTTCCGAAGGACAAGGAGCTGGAGGAGTTCACCTACACGATCAGCCGCCACACCATGCTGCACGAGCAGCTGGCGACCTTCTATCGTGGCTTCCGGCGTGACGCTCACCCGATGGCGATCATGTGCGGTGTCGTTGGCGCCCTCTCGGCTTTCTATCACGACAGCACCGACATCACCGATCCCGACCAGCGGATGATTGCCTCGCACCGGTTGATCGCGAAGATGCCGACGATCGCGGCGATGGCGTACAAATATTCGATCGGTCAGCCGTTCCTCTATCCCGACAATAGCCTGACCTACACCGGCAATTTCCTGCGGATGACCTTCGGCGTTCCGGCCGAACCGTATCACGTCAATCCGATCGTCGAGCGCGCGATGCGGCGGATCTTCATCCTCCACGCCGACCATGAGCAGAATGCGTCGACTTCGACCGTTCGCCTGGCGGGGTCGTCGGGCGCCAACCCGTTTGCCTGCATCGCCGCAGGGATCGCCTGCCTGTGGGGACCGGCGCACGGCGGGGCCAATGAGGCGGCGCTCAATATGCTGCGCGAGATCGGGACGACGACGAACATCCCGAAATATATCGAGCGGGCCAAGGACAAGAACGACCCGTTCCGGCTGATGGGATTCGGCCACCGCGTTTACAAGAACTTCGACCCGCGGGCGAAGGTGATGAAGGCGACCGCGGACGAGGTGCTCGCGGAGTTGAAGATCTCCGACCCGGTGCTCGACGTCGCCAAGGAGCTCGAGCATATCGCGCTCAACGACGATTATTTCGTCGAGAAGAAGCTCTATCCCAACGTTGATTTCTATTCAGGAGTCATCCTGAACGCGATCGGTTTCCCGACCGACATGTTCACCGCTTTGTTCGCGCTTGCCCGCACCGTCGGCTGGGTCGCGCAGTGGAACGAGATGATCGCCGATCCGGAGCAGAAGATCGGCCGCCCGCGCCAGCTATACACCGGCGCAACGCAGCGCGATTACGTTCCCGTAGCGAAGCGCTAAGCCGCTGGCAGAGTCAGCGTAAAGCGCGCGCCCTCACCGGGCGCGCTTTCAAGCGAGACATCGCCGCCCATCGAGCGGGCCAGGCGTCGCGAGATGGCCAGGCCAAGCCCGGTGCCGCCGGTCTTTTCGTCGGCGCGTTCGAAGCGTTCGAAGATGCGTTGCTGGTCGGCCGGATCGATTCCGGGGCCCTCGTCCGACACCGTGACCGACGCGGTCCCGGCGGTTTTCTCGAACGCGAGCTGGACGGTGCCACCCTCGGGCGAGTGACGCACCGCATTGCCCATCAGATTGACGAGGATCTGGATAACCGCGCGGTCCTCGCCGCTCGCCATCAACGGCTCGGCCGGTCCTACTTCGATCTTGATGCCGCGCTCTTCGGCGCGCGATTCCAGCATCACCAAAGCCTCGGCAGCGAGCTCCGACAGGTCGATCGTCCGCTGGCCGTGAGTCGGGTCTTCGCTCATTGAACGGATCACCGAAAGCAGGTGCCGGGCGGCCGAGGCGATGTCGTTGCCGTAGCTCGCGTAATCGCTGCGCAGCGGTCCGTCGGCGCGCTCGACGATCCGCTCGGCGCTTTCGATGATCCGGTCGAGCGGCGAGCGCAGCGCTTCGTCGAGCGCATGATCGAATGCCGACGTGCGGCCGGATTCCGGAACCACCGCCGGAGCGCCCTCGCCTTGCGCTGTTCCGCGGAAACCGGCGAAGCTGCCGTCCGCGCCCGTCACAACCTCTCCGCTCAGGGTGACGGCCTTGCTATTCTCGCTCCGGCTACGGGCGCGCTGGCCGGAGAAACCACGGCGGGCAGCGAGTGCGCTGATCAGCGGCATTTCTCCCGAATCATCCTCTTCCAACCGGAACAGGCGGGTCAGCGGCTGGCCGGCGGCCTCCGTCGGGTCGATTGCCAGTTCTTCCGCCAGTTCTGCCGAAATCGAGATAAGCCGAAGCTCCTCGTCGGCCGCCCACTCGCGCCGGGAAGACGAGGAATCGACCTCGCCGCTGCGCCCCAGCAGCGACGCGAGGCGCGGCGAGGCAGCCGGACGCTCGGTCCAGCCTTCAAGCGACAGTACGACCTCTTCACCGTCGGGCTTCGCATTGACCCACATTTCGATGTCATGTTCGAGCGAGGCGGCGACGGCCGGCCGGGCGACCGGAATTCCAAGCTTGCGGACGAGCTCGGCAATCGCCGCGATCTGCGGCAGCGCGAGCACATGCCCGACATCCGACCCGGCTTGGCGCTGAAGCGCTTCGAGCTCAGGATCGGCACTGACGAGCCGTCCGGCCTTGTCGACACGGCCGAGCACTGCGCGCGGTTCCGAGGGCCTGCTGGCCATCAGTCCTGGTCCATCCGGGCGACCGCCGAGCGGTAAGACGGGTCGGCGCTCAGCCAGCTTCGGGCGTCCTCGACCTCGTTCTCGCCAAGGCCGTCGAAGGTTGAAATTGCGCTGCCCGGGTCGGTCACTCCCAGCAGGTCGCCAATCCCGGCAAGCAAGCGCGCAGCAAGTTCACGGCGGACGTCGGCGACACGGAACAGGGTCATTACCCTTTGCTCCGATTGCGACAGCAATTCGTCGGTGGCGACTTCGCCGGTCAGGCCCGCGCGGCGCGCGAGCGCTTGGGCAACAAAGGTCATCTCGCCCTCCATCGCCGCGGACACGATCAGCTCATCGCTGAGCTGGCTCTCGTCTTCCAGCAGGTCGACCAGGACAGCCGTCAATTCCTCGATTCCGTTCGCGCGGTCATAGCGGGCGAGCATCTCGTCCACCGCCGCTGCGAGCAATTGGTCGCGCTCCGACGAATGTTGCAGGCCAACCAGGTCGCGGCGCAGCGCCGCAGCCACGATCTGGGCAAGCGCTTCCGCTTCGTCGGGCGGTAAGTCGTCGAACTGGAGCAGGCACTGGCCAAAGCGGTCGCGCCGGCGCCCGCGGCCGAGGATCAGCGACATGGCAGCGGCCGAGATCGCCCCGCTTTCGTGACTGACGAGGCCTTGCAGGACTCGGGCATCGCGGCGTCCGCTGCGCGCCTTGGCGGCCGTCGTAATCCGCTCTTCGTCGGCGCGCCTCAGCAGCATCCGCACGAGGACACCCCGGTCGAGCAACCTCGCGGCGGCCAAGGCATCGACCAAAGCCAGGTTGCGATCGTCATTGGCCGCGGCAACGCCGCTGGGCAGAGCAGCGCGAAGCTCGTCCGCAATATCGCCGACCAGGCAATGGAGCATGGCGGTCATCAACGCCCGCTCCTGCTCGGTCAGGCGCTCAGCCGGACTGAGGAAAAAATCGGCCCGGACCGTGGACAAGCGGTCGCGTCCGCCGCTGCGCGCGGGCGCGTATGAGGGATCCGCCGGAGCGGAGCCGATGGGCCATTCTTCCGCCATCATTCAGCGGGCTTATCCGATTTCGGTTAACTTCGGGTCAACTCTGGCTCGATCCGGAGCGCATGCTGCAGAAAAAAGAAGCTGGTCGCCGCATAGATGAAAAGCGCGATGAGATAGGCGGTCCAGGTACCGAAAATGGCGAACGGAATGGCCAGCAGGATCGCGTTGCGGCGGGAGATGACCCACAATTCGCCGGGCAAACCGGAGCCTCCTTCCAGGCGGGCCGCTTCCGCGAAGGCGCCGGCGGCGATGGCTGCGAGAAGCGCACCCCAGTGGCCGCCGTTATGCATCTTCCACCACCCCAACATGAGCAGGGCCGCGCCGGCGGCCGGCCACAGCAGGGTTCGGGCGAGAGAGGTCTTCGCCAATGGCTTCAGGCGGATGCCCGCCAATCGCGCGGCGATCAGGTCCAGCGGGGTCGAGAGGCCAAGCATCGTCAGCCCAGTCCCCAGCCAACCGCGACTGAACGCGATGGCGCCGCCGATCGTGAGCAGGAGCGCTCCCCACACCAGCCAGCCCGGCCGGATCGACGTCCGCATCAGCTGGTAGGTCGCAAGGTCCTCGACGGGCGGAAGCAGGAAGCGGCTGGCCCAGTCACGCCGCGCGTCGGATGAGCCCTGAACGAGCTGGCGCTGGAACGCCTCGAGCTGTTCCGGGCGCTCGGCAAGCAGAGGCTCGCCGCCATGCTCGCTCGCGTGCCAGCGTAGCGCTCCGTCCTGGATGGTGCGGCGGAGCAATGTGGACTGCAGATCCCAATCGCCAAGGATCGCCGCGGTCGATCCCAACGTCTTTGAATCGACGAGTGCGATCCCGGCCCACCGAGTCTCGGCGTCGATCCGCTCGAAGGCTTCGTGAACCTCATCGTCGGGGACGGTAGCAACGACCGCTTCGGGCTCTTCGGCAATCGCCGTCACGAGCTGCGACGACGGGGCGATCCCGTCGCCAAGCAGAAGGATCGTCGAGCCCGCTTCGAACCTGCTTACCGCTTCGTGGACGTCGCTCACCGGAAAGACGCCGATGCCGTCGAGGCGCAGGCGCTCGAACGCATCCTGAAGCGCTTGCGGCACGCGCTCGACACTCACCACGATCGGCGCCGCGCCGGCCGCCGCGACGCAGCGCACCTGATATTCGATCAGGGTCTTGCCGGCGAGCGGGAGCAGCGCTCGGAGGCCGCCGGAATCGTCCTCTTGATAGGCGCCAATCAGCGCGCCGAGAGCCATTTCCGGATATCCCCCATTTTCGCTTCTCAACCCCTCTCTAATCGCTTTCTTGCAGTCGCAAAGGTGGTAAACTGCCTTTGCCATGAACCCGTTTGTAAAGCGCGCCGAGCCGCTTGAGCCGGCAGCCGACCCGGTCGAACCGATGGACCTGACCCCTGAGCAGGCGGTGATCGAGCCCACGTTCGATCCTGGCCAGTGGGAAGAAAGCCGGTTGGAAGAACGTGGCAGCGGCGGGCGCCAGGTTCTTGGCACGGCGCTTGTCGTCCTCGCCGCATTGTGGGTTGGATATATCGCCTGGTCAGCCGGTCGGACGCTCGCAGGCCAGCCGCTGTCGTCGCCGGCGGTCGCACAGTGGATCGCGCTTGCGGCGGGCCCGCTGGCGCTGATGGGGCTCGTCTGGCTGATGTTCGGCCGCACCCGGCGGAAGGAAGCCGAGCGCTTCACCCAGTCGGTCGTCACCATGCGCAGCGAAGCCCGCTCACTCGAGGCGCTGCTCGAGGTCCTCTCCCAGCGAATCAGCGACAGCCGCTCCGAGCTCACGATGATTTCGCGGCATCTCATGGAGCTCGGCGACCAGACCACGGGCAAGTTCGCCGGGATCACGCAGCAGTTCGACGCGAGCAGCGAAAAGCTCGTCCGCCACAGCGAAGCGCTGGACCGAGCGGCAGAATCTGCCCGCAACGACATCGGCGTATTGCTCCACGATCTGCCTCAAGCCGAAGCGACCGCCCGGTCGGTGGCGGAGCACATTCGTGCGGTGGGCACGGAGTCGGCGGCAAAAGCGGCGGAATTCGGAACGCACGTCGAAACCTTGGCCAGCCGGACGCAGGACGCGGACCGGCTTATGTCTGAAGCGACCGAACGCCTTGCGGCGCGGCTCGCCGAGATCGATCTCGCCAGCGCCAGCGCGACCGGCAAGGTATCGGAAGCCGAAGGCAGTTTCTCGACCGTGCTCGACACCTTGCTCGATCGTAGCTCGGTTTCGCTCCAGGAAATCCGGTCGGGCATCGACGCCCAGGCCGCGGCGGTCGCGGCGTTGGTCGATCAGGCATCGGCTGGTCTCGGCAAGGCTGGAGCCGATTCTGCCGAAGCCCTGTCGGTCAACATCGGCAAGGCCAATGATTCGCTCGCCAACCTGTCGACCCAGGTCGCGGAGCAGGAGCGTGCTTCTCAGCGGATGATCGCCGAGATTGATCGCGGCCTCGCGCTGATTGACCAGCGCTTCACCGAGCTAGCGTCTCACGGCGATGAGCGTGCGAACCACTTCCTCGAATCGCTGACCAGAGCCCGAACCGAGCTCGATGCGCTGTCGGAACAGGCGACCAACCAGGACGGCGCCATCGGCTCGCTCGCCGAGCAGACCGCATCGCTGCGCGAGACCATCGGCAGGCTCGCGGACGAAGTGCGCGACAATGTAGGCGCCGCCATCGAAGATGCGCACGGCCATGCCGACCGGCTGGCCGAAGCTGCGAAGGGCGTTAAGCCGGAGCTCGAATGGCTGCGCGATGCAGCGGTCGAAGCGAGCGATCGCATGACCGACACCGCGGCGCACATTGGCGAACAGCAGGACCGCTTTGCCGCCCTGCTCGCGAGCGTCGACGATGGTGTCGGCGCGGCTCAGGCCAAGCTCACCGACCTGACCTCCGCCATTGCCCAGGCGCAGGTCGAAGCCGGGCATCTAACGGCCGAAACTGGCCCGTCGCTGGTCGCAGCGCTCGTCCAGGTAAAGGACGCTGCCGGCCACGCCGCCGAACGCGCCCG
>Ga0068869_100002455_pt1 | contig 11180 bp, 7 predicted proteins | sample KBSMisM52_FD_64676 | JGI IMG/M metagenome (GOLD analysis project Ga0068869, IMG submission 64676) | Miscanthus rhizosphere microbial communities from Kellogg Biological Station, Michigan, USA - KBS Miscanthus M5-2 | ecosystem: Host-associated > Plants > Roots > Rhizosphere > Soil ... | reverse complement strand
CGAAGCGCCACCAGGAAACGCTCTCGCGCAGCGGATAGCGTCCGGCGAAACTGACCACGCCGTCTGCGGTGGCGTAGACCGGCGTGCCGGTGGGCGCCGAGAGATCGAGCCCTTTGTGAAAATCGGAGGTGCGGGTGAAGGGGGAGATGCGCAGCCCGAACGGCGAGGTGAGCACGAACTGATCGGACGGCAGCGGGAGGATGGACGGCGTGTGGCGCACCAGGTCGGAGTTCGCCATCTCATAGCGGCCGAGGAGGTCGAGCTGATCCTGCAGCCGCCGCATGGCATTGCGAAGCGCCGCCTCGCGATGGTGGGCGTCCTCGATGTGCAGCTTGCTGGGATCGCCGTTCGGGCCATGGATCGGCAGCGAGAAACCGCCCACGCCGAGGTTGCGATCGAGGCCGTAGACGGTGACGAGCTTCTCCACGCGGATGCGCTGCTCTTCCAGGCTCCGCTCGAGCGACGTCATCTGCACGACGTTCTCCTGCAGGCGGCCCTTCTGAATGTCGCGCTCATCGCGCATCGACTTGAGGAAGTTGTCCTTATAGACCCGGCGGATGACGGTGGGCGCCGCGGCCATGGAGCCGAGGAGTCCCGCCAGGATGATCGAGAGCAGCACCAGTCCGGCCACCACGCGGCTGCGGTCAAAGAAGACGTAGCGCACGCGGCGACGGATGTCGCTCGGAACGATCTGGATCTCGATCATGACGATGCTCCGCTGGACTACGCGGGTCGGGCAATATAACACAGGGAGTGTCGCGGAGGTTGGGCAGTTTCGACCCCATGTCCTCGCGCGGCTAAACGGGAGGCGAAATGTTGAATGTTCAATGTTCAATGTTGAATGAGAAAAAGAGCGGAGCCCATTCAACATTGAACATTGAACATTCAGCATTCAACATTTCCGCTTCTCCCCCCCCTATCACACCCGCCTGTGACACTCGCCACCGAGCGACGTGCCGCCGCCCTGTTGAATGCTCGCCGCGAGGGCAATCGTATGGACGACGAGACACCGTTCTTTCCGCGTGGCGCCGTGGCCTTCTTCATCGCCATGATGCTTTTCTACGGCGCGATCTGGCTGCTGCTCATGGGAATCATGGTGTCGAGGGGCTGAGCGATGAGCACGACCACAATCGGCATCGAGAAACGCATCGTCGCCGCCGCGGCCCTGTTCGTCCTGGCGCTCACCGGCGTCATCGCCTTGTCAGTCCGCGTCTTCGGGATCGGACTGCCGACCTGCCTGACCGACGTGCGGCCGTTCCGCGAAGGGAAAGTCATCGTCCAGGGACCGAAGCGATACGAGATCCACTACCTCGCCCGGATGTGGAAGTTCGAGCCGGCCGACATCTCCATCACTCCCGGCTCCACCGCGGACATCTATCTGAGCACCGCCGACGTCACCCACGGCATGCAGATCCCCGGCACAAACCTCAATCTCATGGCCGTCCCCGGCACCGTGAACTACGCCCGCGTGAAATTCGAAAAGGCGGGCGACTATCTGGTGGTCTGCAACGAGTACTGCGGGATCTCGCATCATCAGATGGCCGCGCGCATCCACGTCACCGAAAGCGCCGCGCCGCCGCCGGTCACGGCAGCCGCAACGCCGCTGGGCGGGCAGGAGGTCCTCGACAAATACGCCTGCACCGCCTGCCACTCGCTCGACGGCTCGCCGATGCCCGGACCGACGTTCAAGGGCCTCTACGGAAGCAGACGGACGATGGCCGACGGAACGATCGTCATCGCCGACGAGGCCTATCTGCGCGAAGCTATCGAGAAGCCAAACGCCAGAGTGGTCAAAGGCTTCGATCCGCTGATGCCTGAGACGCCGATGTCGCCCGCGGAGCTGCGCGCGCTCACCCAGTTCATCAAAACCATCAAGTGATTGCCGAGGACGAAATGAAATCAGCGGTGACGCCGTATGCAAGCGTGGATGTCGAGCCGGGCCTGAAGAAGATCATCCTCTTCGAAATCGCCTTTCCGATGATTCTTCTCGTCCTCGGAATCACCATGGGCCTTTTGCAGGTGCTCTTTCGCGCCGGCATCATCCGCTCGCAAAGCTTCCTCGGGATCAACTACTACCAGGGTCTGACTCTGCACGGCGCCATCAACGCCATCGTCTTCACCACGTTCTTCGCCGTCGCCTTCGGCCACGCCATCATCCGCTCACACACCGGCAAGCCCCTGCTCCTCGGCGCGGCATGGTGGTCACTGATTCTGATGACCGGCGGCACGCTGATGGCCGCCGTGCCGATGCTCACCGGCAGCGCCAGCGTTCTCTACACCTTCTACCCCCCGCTGAAAGCACATCCCGCCTTCTACATCGGCCTCGTGCTGCTCGTGATCGGATCGTGGATCGCTTTCTTCAGCTGGATCCCGATCGTTCAGCAATGGAAGCGCGAGAACCTCAACACGAAGATGCCGCTCGGCGTGCTGGGGATCTTCGCCACTTTCATCGTCTGGTTCATCGCCACGATCCCGGTGGCCATCGAGATCCTCTTCCTGCTCATTCCGTGGTCGCTCGGCTGGACGCCGACGGTGAACGTGCCGCTGGCACGCATGCTGTTCTGGTTCTTCGGCCATCCCCTGGTTTACTTCTGGCTCCTGCCCGCCTACGTCATGTACTACACGATGCTTCCGAAGCTCGCCGGCGGGAAGCTCTACTCCGATTTCGCCGGACGCTTCACCTTCCTCTGGCTGATCGCCTTCTCCGCGCCGATCGGAATCCATCATCAATACACGGAGCCGGCCATCAGCACGACCTGGAAGTTCGTCCACGCGTTCTTCACCATGCTGGTGGCCATCCCCAGCCTCGTAACGGCGTTCACGCTGGCGGCATCGATGGAGCACGGCTCGCGCGAGAACGGAGGCCAAGGGCTCTTCGGCTGGTGGAAGAAACTGCCGTTTCTCGATCCGAATCGCTGGTTGTTCGGCTACCTGTTCGCCGGCCTGTTCATCTTCATCTTTGGCGGCATCACCGGCATCGTGAACGCCTCCTACAACCTCGACAATGTCGTGCACAACACGTCGTGGATGCCGGCGCACTTTCATCAGACGGTCGCCGGCCCGGTGTTTCTGGCCTTCATCGGCGGAAGCCTGTTGCTGCTCTCGACGCTCTCCGGAAAAGAGATCGTGCTCAAACGGCTGAACGTCTGGATCCCCTACCTCTGGACGCTCGGCATCATGACCTTCTCGACCGGCCTGTTCATCACGGGCGTGGCCGGCGAGCCGCGCCGGACGAACCTCGGGCTCTCCTACGCCAACCCCGCCTCGCCGCTGTATCAACCGTCCTGGCGCGCGGCGCGCGTGGCCGGGACGATCGGCGGGGTGATCATGTTCCTGACGATGCTGCTCTACTTCGTCATCTTCTTCGGCACGCTGCTGCGGAAGAAGTCCTCGGCGGGCGCGCTGGCGTTCCCGGTGACGACGCCCTATCACGACGAAGACGTCGCCGCCGTGCAGAGCATCCGGCCCTGGCTGGTCGCGGCGGTGATCCTGCTCATCGTCGCCTACACGATGCCCTTCGTGGAGCTTGCCCGCGCCCGTTACGAGGGAGCGCCTCCATACTCACCCGCAAGTCCCGTTGCATCGCGCCGATGAGACGCTCGCTCACGCTCGCAGTCGTATTCATTGCGGCCTCGCTCCACGGCCAGGCCGTCAGCGTCGCGCCGGAGTTTCCGGTTGGAAAGACTGTTCCGGCGATCGACCTCATCGACGACAACGGCCGCATCCGCTCGACCGCGGACTGGCGCGGCACTCCGACCATCCTCGCGCCGATGTACGCCCGCTGTCCCGCCGCCTGTCCTTTGATCGTCGACGGATTGAAGAAAGGGATCAGCGAGTCATCGACTGCGTTGACGGCCTACCGCATGGTCGTCTTCTCGTTCGATGCCCGCGACACGCCCGCCGATCTGCGCCGCTTCCGCGAACGGAACAATCTCCCAATCTCCTGGACCGTGGCCACCGCAAAACCGGCCGATATTCGCCGGCTGCTCGATGCCATCGGCTATCGCGTCGGCGACGCCAACGGTCTCCTGGCACATCCCAACGCGGTGGTCGTGCTCACTCCCGGCCTGAAAACCGCCCGGTATCTCTTCGGAACCACCTATCCCGGCCGCGAGATCGATCAGTCGCTCGCCGTCGCCCGCGGACACCGCGACTTGATCGCCCAGTTCGGCGGCTGGATGATCGCAATCCTGCTCCTGGCCTGTTCGCTCTCGGCGGTCTATCTGGTCACGCTCCTCGGGATGCGTAGCTCGCGAGACGTGACGACTTCCGCGTAGCCGCCGCTATCATGGCGCCTATGCATCGCATCCTGGCGTTCCTCGCGTTACTCCTCGCCGTCTCCGCAAACGCGCAAACGATCGTCTGGAACAAGTTCGACCCGATGGCCGTGCGCTCCGATCGCACCACGAACGTCGCCCTCGAGGCGCAGACCACCGGCACGCTCTCGTCGATGCGCCTCGATTACGCCAACGGCGGCTCGCTGACGATGACGCAATCGTCGCCAGGCCACTGGGTGGCCTCCGTTCCCGCGGCCAAGGTGCTCGATGGGTACGCGGCCGATGACGTGAACCACAATTTCGTCGGTTTCATCCGGCTGCTGGCCTCGGACGGTTCCACCCTGGCGACGTACAACAGTTTCATCCAGGTCCTCGACGACCGCGTCCCCTCCGTCACCATCAAAACCCTCGGCGGGAATGCCCGCGCCACCACGCGCATCCTCAACCTTTTCCGTCCTGGAATCGACGCCGACCATGTGCAGACGGCCGCCCAGCAGTTCTACGGCTACTACCACGACGACTACGACTTCCTGCAGATCCTCTTCGTCGAGCCGTCGTATCCGTCAAACCGCTACCACTTCCAGGTGAGGAGCGACGTCGACGGCATCGGCGTCACGAAATTCAATTCCGCGCCGCAGTTTGGAAGTGCCGGAAAACTGCAGGGCATCACGGTCTACCCGGTCGATTTTTTCTTCGACGCCGGCGAGACCGCGTTCTCGCACGAGCTCGGACATCAATGGGTGCTCTTCCTGAAAAACAGCGCGCTGCTGCCGGGACCGCACTGGCCGCCGTCGACCATGGCCCACGGCGTCATGGGCTTCAACATCCCCGGCACCTCCGTCGGCGGCGATTTCCCGTATGACGTGACCGCCGTGACGGCGACCACCGCGCGCATCGTCGACTCGCCGGTGACGAAAGAGTTCAGCGATTTCGATCTCTACCTGATGGGCCTCCTCCCCGCCTCCGCCGTCGCCCCCGGAATCGTGGTGCAGGGAACGCCATGCAGCGGTTGCGTGCTCCCAAGCAGCACGATCACCATCAACGACGTCATCGCCGTCAACGGTCCCCGCTCACCCGACGCCGTCTCCGCCCAGAAACTCTTCGACATCGGCGTAGTGGTGATCTCCCGCGACCGCCTCCTGACCGACGACGAAATGGCCATCCTCGAATACTTCGCCGCCCGCGGCGAAGCCACCACCACCCTCCCCTTCACCGCCGGCTTCGCCCGCGGAACGACGAAGCCGTTTTACGTGGCTACGCGAGGATTGGGACGCGTCGATCTGCGACTCGACCATCCGCCGCGAAGGCGGAGCGTGCGGCACTGAAGCGGTGTGGACGTAAAATCGAAAACCCGCAGGAGGTTGAAATGCGACAGGTCGTGATTTATCCCGGTGAAGACGGTTACTGGGTGGCAGAGTGCACGAGTCTTCCTGGCTGCGTGTCGCAAGGCAAGACGCGCGAAGAAGCGATCGCCAATGCGCGCGACGCGATTCGCGAGTACGTTCTTGCTCTCGAAGAGGATCATCTTCCGGTACCTCCCGACCTCTTCGAGACGATGGTGGTCGCAGTTTGACGAAACTGCCGCGCGTGTCGGGCCGCGAATGTGTCGATGCGCTCACGCGCGCCGGATTCGCGATACGCCGACAGCAATCGAGCCACATCGTTTTACGCCGTAACGAACCGTTCGCGCAGGTCGTCGTCCCCGATCATCGCGAGCTCGATCGAGGGACGCTTCGAGCGATTCTTCGCCAGGCGGGACTTACCGTCGAAGAGTTCGTTGGACTTCTACGATGAAGCATCGACGATCAGCTCTCTTCCGCGTACACCTTCATCCGCAGATGGACGCAGATTTACGCAGATGAAGAACGGTTGACAAGCTCTTTCGATTAGGATTCCCCCGCCTTCAAAACGCCATATCAGAGAGAGGTTCATCGATGGCCAAACGGCTCACCTTCATCCTCGTCGTCTTCCTTTCCTTCGGACTCTTCGCTCAACCGGCGAAGAAAGCGGATGCACCGGATTCGAAAGACAAGTACGGCGAGAAGACCTTCGCCGGGTTGACGTTGCGCGAGATCGGTCCGGCCCTCACCTCGGGACGCATCATCGACCTGGCCGTCGATCCGAAAGACGGACGGATCTGGTATATCGCTACGGCGGGCGGAGGCGTCTGGAAGACAACGAACGCTGGCACCAGTTTCTCGCCCATCTTCGACGGCGAGAAGTCGCACTCCATCGGTTGTGTGACCATCGATCCGCATGACTCGCTCGTGGTCTGGGTCGGGTCGGGCGAGAACAACAGCCAGCGCTCGGTGTCGATGGGCGATGGAGTTTACAAATCGATCGACGGCGGCAAGAGCTGGAAGAACGTCGGGCTGGAGAAGTCCGAGCACATCTCCAAAATCGTGGTCGACCCACGCGACTCCAACGTCGTCTACGTCGCCGCGCAGGGGCCGTTGTGGGCGCCGGGCGGCGACCGCGGGCTCTACAAGACCACCGACGGCGGCAAGACGTGGAAGGCGGTGCTCACCATCAGCGAGAACACCGGCGTCACCGACGTCCTCCTCGATCCGTCCAATCCGGACATCCTCTACGCCTCGGCGTATCAGCGCCGCCGCCACGTCTTCACCCTCATCGACGGCGGCCCCGAGTCCGGGATCCACAAGTCGACCGACGGCGGCAAAACGTGGACGAAGTTGAAGGACGGACTGCCGAAGGAAGACATGGGGCGCATCGGCCTGGCCATGGCGCCGCACAATCCGAAGGTCATCTACGCCACCGTCGAGTCGACGCGCAGAGCGGGCGGCTTCTTCGTCTCCAAGGACGGCGGGTCGTCCTTTAAGAAAGTCAACGACTACTCAGCACCCGGCGCGCAGTACTACGGCGAGATCTTCGTCGATCCCAATGACGACGATCGCATCTACTCCGCCGACGTCTGGATCCGCGTCTCCGACGACGGCGGCAAGACCTGGCGCAGGCTCGACGAGAAGTGGAAGCATCCGGACAACCACGTGGTCTGGATCGATCCGGCCAGCAGCGATCACCTGCTGATTGGCTGCGACGGCGGCCTCTACGAATCGTTCGACCGCGCCGAGAACTGGAACTTCAAGGCCAATCTGCCGATCACGCAGTTCTATCGTGTGAGCGCCGACGACGCTCTCCCCTTCTACAGCGTCTATGGCGGCACGCAGGACAACTTCTCCCTCGGCGGGCCGGCGCGCACGACCGACGCGCACGGCATCGTCAACGCCGACTGGTACGTCACCCAGGGCGGCGACGGCTTCCGCTCCGTCCCCGATCCGAAGGATTCGAACATCATCTACGCCGAGTCGCAGAACGGCGGCCTGGTGCGCTTCGATAAACGCACCGGCGAGGCGCTCGATATCGAGCCACAGCCGGGCCCGGGCATGGATCCGCTGCGCAAGAACTGGGACTCGCCCATCATCGTCAGCCCGCACGACAGCAACCGCGTCTACTTCGCCGCGCAGTACCTCTTCCGCAGCGACGATCGCGGCAACGCCTGGAAAGCGATCAGTCCCGATCTCACCCGCCACATCGACCGCAACACCCTGCCGGTCATGGGACGCGTGTGGGGCGTCGACGCCGTGGCCAAGGGCGCGTCGACCTCGTGGTACGGCAACATCGTCTCGCTGGCCGAGTCGCCGCTGAAAGAGGGGCTGATCTACGTTGGCACCGACGACGGCCTGATTCAGATCACCGAAGACGGCGGCGCGCACTGGCAGAAGATCGATCACATCGCCGGCGTGCCGGACATGACCTACGTCTCTCGCCTCGAAGCGTCGCAGCACGACGTCAACGTCGTCTACGCCGCCTTCGACAACCACAAGACCGGCGACTTCAAACCGTACGTTCTCAAGAGCAGCGATCGCGGAAAAACCTGGACCTCGATCAACGGCGATCTGCCCGCGCGCGGAATGACCTACGCGCTGGTCGAAGATCGCGTCGATCCGAATCTCCTCTACCTCGGCACGGAGTACGGGCTGTACGTCTCGCAGAACGGCGGCTCGGCCTGGATCCCGCTCAAGGGCGGTTTCCCAACCGTGGCCGTGCGCGACCTCTGGTTCCAGAAGCGGCACGACGATCTGGTCATCGCCACCTTCGGCCGTGGGTTCTGGGTATTGGACAACGTGCAGCCGCTGCGCGCGATGTCGCCGGCCGTCGCCGGCAACGAAGCGACGCTCTTCCCGACGCGCGATGCGGAGCTGTTCGTCGAGCGCTCGCAGCTCGGATTGCTGGGCAAATCGTTTCAGGGACAGTCGTACTTCACCGCGCCGAATCCGCCGTTCGGGGCCATCTTCACCTACTACCTGAAGGATGAATTGAAGAGCCGCCGCAAGCAGCGCCAGGCCGCGGAGTCAAAGATCGATCAGGACAAGAGCAACGAGCCCGGCCACGCGCTGCCGCCGTATCCGACGCTCGAACAGTTGCGCGCCGAGGAGAGGGAGATCGAGCCGGCGGTCGTGATGATCGTGTCGGATGAGGAAGGGAACGTCATCCGCCGCGTCAGCGCCTCGGCGAAAGCCGGTTTCCATCGCGTGGCCTGGGATCTCCGCTATCCGCCGCCGTCGCCGATCGAGCTGAAGGAGCCGGAGCTGGACGTCTTCCAGCCGCCGCCGGGCGGCCCGCTGGTCGCGCCGGGCAAGTACACCGTGCGCATCGCCAAGCGCGTCGACGGCGTCGAGACCGTGCTCGGCGCCCCGCAGACGTTCAACGTCGTCCCGCTCTATCTCTCGATCATGCAGGAGAGCGACCGCGCCGCGGTCCTCGACTTCCAGAAAAAAGCCGCGGCCCTGCAGCGGACGCTGATGGGCGCCGCCCGCGCCACGCAGGAGGCGCTCACGCGCATCCAGTACATCCGCCGCGGTCTCGACGAGATCGCCGGACCCGATCCCAAATTAGTCGCCCAGGTGAACAGCATCGACACCGCCCTGCGCGACATCAACGATCAACTCAACGGCGACCCCATCCTGCGACGCGCCAACGAGCCCAGCCAGCCGTCCCTGCTCGATCGCGTCAACACCGCCGTGAACGGCCTGACCACGACGATGCCGCCGACAACCACGCATCGCGAATCCCTCACCATCGCCCAGCAGCAAACCGGCCCGCTCCTCGAGCGCCTGCACAAGCTGATCGACGTCGATCTGGCCAGCGTCGAGAAACAGATGAACGAGCGCGGCGCGCCCTGGACGCCGGGGAGGATTCCGCAGTTGCCGCGGTGACGCTCAGATGAAACGACTCTTACTGATCCTCCTCACCGCCGGCGCGGCGCTCGGCGCCCATGCGGCCCCCGCCGAATGGGCGCGGCACGCCAGGAACGTCGAGATCATCCGCGACGATTGGGGTATCGCCCATGTCTACGGCAAGACCGACGCCGACGCGGTGTTCGGGATGATCTACGCGCAAGCGGAAGACGATTTCAATCGCATCGAGAGAAACTACCTGCTGTCGATGGGCCGGCTGGCGGAAGCGGAGGGAGAGAGCGAGATTTACCGCGACCTGCGGATGAAGCTGTTCATCGATCCCGCCGACATGAAAACGAAGTACCGGCAGAGTCCTGCATGGCTCAAAGCACTGATGGATGCCTGGGCCGGCGGCCTGAACTACTACCTCGCCAGACATCCCGAGGTGAAACCGAAGGTGATCACACGCTTCGAACCGTGGATGGCCATCACCTTCAGCGAAGGAAGCATCGGCGGAGACATCGAGGGAGTCGATCTCAAAGAGCTTCAGGCGTTTTACGGCAAGAATACGGACACGCCCATCGCCGCGGACCTCCGCGTGTGGACCGAGCCAACGGGATCGAATGGCGTCGCCATCGCTCCATCCAACACCGCCTCGCACCACGCGCTGCTGCTGATCAATCCGCACACTTCGTTTTTCTTTCGTTCCGAGTTGCAGATGGTCAGCCATGAGGGCCTCAACGCCTACGGCGCCGTCACGTGGGGTCAGTTCTTCATCTATCAGGGATTCAATGCGCACGCGGGCTGGATGCATACGTCGAGCGGCGTAGACAACATCGACGAATACGCGGAGACGGTGACGAAGGACGTTTACAAATATGGGGCCGGGCATCGGCCACTTCAGAAGAGCACGATCACGATCCCCTACAAGACAAATAGCGGGATGGCCACCAGGGTCTTCACCGTCTACCGAACGCATCACGGTCCCATCGTGCGCGAGGCGAACGGCAAATGGATCAGCGTCCGGCTGATGCAGGATCCGATGCACGCGCTCATTCAGTCGTATATCCGGACCAAGGCCACCGACTACAAGTCGTTTCGCAAATCGATGGCACTGCACACCGATTCGTCGAACAACACCATCTTCGCCGATGCCTCCGGCAACATCGCCTACTTCCACTCCAACTTCATTCCTCGGCGCGACAGGCGCTTCGACTGGACCAAGCCGGTCGACGGCAGCGATCCTGCGACGGAATGGCACGGCGTGCTCTCCGTCGATGAGACGCCGGGCCTGCTGAATCCTCCCAACGGCTGGCTCTACAACAGCAACAACTGGCCGTGGTCGGCGGCCGGACCGAACAGTCCGAAGCGGTCGGATTATCCGCTCTACGTCGACCGCGGAATCGCGGAGACGCCGCGTGGCTATCACGCGCTGAAAGTGCTGCCGGGGAAGAAGGACTTCACCATCGATTCGCTGATCGCCGCGGCGTTCGACAGCGATCTCCCGGCGTTCGACAAACTGCTGCCGCCGCTTGTGAAGGCGTACGACGCACGACCTTCGAGCGATCCGCTGAAATCGAAACTGGCGGAACCGATCGACACTCTCCGCGGCTGGGACCACCGCTGGTCTGTCTCCTCGGTGCCGACGTCGGTGGCCATCTTCTGGGCCGAGGGGTTGGGGAAGGGCGTGGCCGCCGCGGCGCGC
>Ga0068869_100002450_pt1 | contig 11183 bp, 10 predicted proteins | sample KBSMisM52_FD_64676 | JGI IMG/M metagenome (GOLD analysis project Ga0068869, IMG submission 64676) | Miscanthus rhizosphere microbial communities from Kellogg Biological Station, Michigan, USA - KBS Miscanthus M5-2 | ecosystem: Host-associated > Plants > Roots > Rhizosphere > Soil ... | reverse complement strand
CCGGTAGCGATTGCCTCATCATATTCGCGGTGGTAATAGTGATGAATCCCCTTATCCTTAACTATTCCCTGTGAAACAGGATCCAATTCAATAGCCAGAGAAATTTCGTTCAGCGCTTCGTCGAACCTGCCGTGGTACAACAACCATTGCGAATACCAGTGGTGACCTGTAGCGTAGTTCGGGTTTAGATCTATTCCGATTTTGAATTCCTTCTCGGAATTTGTCCAGTCCCATTCATTGAGCATCAGCGAAATTGCCAGCGATATATGCGCCTCCGCGAGATGGTCATCAATTTCCAATGCCTTGTTTATGGCTTCCATTTGCTTGGGATAGAATTCTCTGCGCGAAATATTAGTGTATTCACCCATGAGGCTGTAACTATCAGCGAGACCAGCCCAGGCGAGCGCATAGTTGGGATCCTTCTTCAGGGCTTCTTCAAAATAGCGGATGGCGATATTCAGACCTTCGTCATCTCTTTTGTTCCAGAAGAAGCGACCTTGCAGATAAAGCTGGTAAGCTTGACTGTCTTCTGTAAAACGCTTTTGGAGGGTCTGCTTTTCCTTGTGACTAAGCTGCATTCTTAAAGCGTCGACAATTTTTGCAGACACTTTTTCCTGGATATCAAAAACGTCTTCCATCGATCCGCGGTAGGTTTCGGCCCACAAATGTGTATCCTTATTGGCATCGATAAATTGGGCGGTGATGCGGAGGTCATCCTTAAATTTTCTTACACTTCCCTCCACCAGGTAACTCACGCCAGTCTCGTTGCCGATTGTCTTTACATCTTTAGTGGTTCCCTTGTACTGCATCGATGTAGTTCGGGATATCACCCTGATATCATTGATGCGCGATAAATTCAGAATGAGTTCTTCAGTGAGTCCATCACTGAAATATTCTTGTTCCGCCTCGGCAGTCATATTTACAAAGGGCAGTACCATTACACTCTTTTGAAGAATCTTCCTGCCCTTACCAGCGAGACTATGCAGTTCAGGAACCTGGAGACCGGGATTACTGATCGCGTAGATTTCAACTTCTTCTTTAACATTTTTCAATGCATACTTTCCCAGCGAAACCGTTTGAATATCCCTTTGATTTTTTATATCATCATATACCCTACCTGAAATAAAAATGCTCCCGGGTACGGCAAACGATTCCATCCGGGATGCGATGTTAACTCCGTCACCGTAGATCGCATCGTTTTCCACCACCACGTCGCCCGTATGCATACCAACACGTAAGGGGACGAACGGTGCAGTCTGCATGGCCAATTGCAATCCCAGGGCGGCCCTTACACCTTCAATGGCACTATTGAAACTACATAATGCACCATCACCTTTGAACTCAAGTATCCGACCACCATGATTGCGTACCTCATCTTCAAGTTTGTCCTTTAATTTGCTTCTTAACTCAAATGCCAATTCTTCATCTTCCTGCATCATTGCCGTGTATCCAACAATGTCAGCAAACATAATAGCCGCAAGCTGTCGGGATTTACCCATGCTGAAAAGTTAACAAAAACAGCGAAACAATTTGTGAAGGTGCACGATTAATATGCCAAAACATCCTCTGAATAAGTAGTGACGAGCTGGTAGGAAACGATATTGGTGTAGTTAAGGAACTCTGTTTCCTCCTTAGAAATAGCTTTCTAAAGTTTTTAAGTCTGTGAAAAGTCGATGCCTGGTATGTTGGGAGTATGTCAACTCACAGCATAATGTTTCTGATCTGACCCGCGCTTACTCTTACAATTACTCTTTGGTTATAACGATCTGCTGCTTCCTTTTTACTTTCTTTCCTTGGTTGCTGCTGTCAACGACAGGATTCAGACGAAGTGGAGTTGAATCCATAATCTGTCTCACCTGGGCCGTAAGGAATGCGTTTTCTGGCGTTGAAGTTAAGTTTGTAAAAGTGACCTGGCCGTCCGGCGCGATTTCATAATCCACCATGAGGTAATAAGTATTCTTCTTGATTTGTTTTGATTTTAGAACTTCATCACTCAAAGTTTTCACCAGGCTATCATTGTATTCTTTCCAAAGTTTTGTGTTAGTCTTTGCGGGGGCCGTATTAGCCGCGGGTGCAACAGCGGCAGCACTATCAGTGCCAGCCACGACGGTAGCGGCACCGACGGTTGCTACGCCGACTGTCGACGCATTCGTCGTAGGCTCACTTTTTGAAACGGCCGCATTCTTATCCTGCTGTACGCTCGCGGCGGGCTGCTGTCCATTTGCTACGGGTTGCTGTCCGTTTGGTGCGGGCTGATTTGCTGCGACGCTTTCCGGTACTTTTTTAGTACTCGTGTCGATCTTTTGTGAGAGATCATCTGTACTGCGGATAACGCCGGTTGAATCTTTCTTTAACTTCCCACTGAACAAAAGGTCTTTGAGGGATTGTTTCTTTTCCTGCGCTTGCAATGTAAATGCGCCGCCAATTAAGAATGATATCAGAATCAAGTATTTCATGGTCTTTAAAGGTAGGACGCAAATTGTTAGAATGTTCATAACAATTTTTAAATGGCTCTTTTTCCCCTTGGCCTGGTATCTGGGTATTTAAAATATGTAATATTTCAATACCAGACTTAAGTCTTCAGTCAAAAGACCAAGTCTCCATCTTTATTATTTTCCTGGGCGTTATCTACGAGTTGAGTTGTTGCAGCTGCTACAATTCCTCCTATTAAATATAATCCTATGGTCATAAGTTTTGTGGCTGTAGTTTTATTGCTTGATTCTTCCGGAAGGCCAAGTGGCTTCGGTAAAACAACAGCAGCTATGCCAGCCCCCAACCCCAATAAAGCTCCGCGCAGCCATACACCTTTTTTACCGCCCATTCCTGCAAGGCCAAAGTAGGCAGTATCACAAAGAAGTTCACCACCTACGGCCCATCGCTGGAGTTCATTCTCGGCGGGAATTTTCTTATTCATGCTCGCTAAGCCTTTTCGTATCAACTCCATATCGAGTAGATCCATGCGAGGTGCATCTGGAGTTATTCTTTTCAGGGCTTCATGGATAGAAGCCACAGTAACTGTCCCTGCTAAACCCCCGGCTAATGCTGCAGACTTCTTCATTTAAATAGTTTATAGTTCTGAACTGATTTTTGAAATTAACTGCTCTTTCGCTAAATGGCAGCATTCCAAATTGTATTTCAGCAAACATTATTTCTTTTACCATCACAAACTCTAAAGTCTGTAAATCATCGACAATCCCAGGTTCCTTCCACTGCTGAAAGGAACAATACTAATGTTATTGTTTTTTATCAGTTTGTTTTTATGAAAGTGAGGCACCAACAAACCGGTCAGAGTGCCCTGGACCATTCCTAAAAGTAAATCAGTAGGAAAATGTTGTCCGGCTCGGTAACGCAGATAAGCGGTTAAAGCTGTCGTTGTCCCGGCCAATGTATAAAAAACCCATTTTGCCTTTGACTCGGGATGATAGTCTGCATACACCTTGGCCATAAAAAATGTCGAAGTAGCGACCAGCGCGACATGGCCCGCATAAAAAGAATTCTTTGCTCCTCCTCGTGTTCGCTGTTCCATCGTTGATTCATTCGAATATGCATACGGTCTGTAGCGATCAACAAAATAAACGGAGCCCGTATAAAAAAATCCAGTAATAGACATTGCTTCCAGGTAGAGGCCGGTAAGTTTGAAGAAGTCTTTTTTCGTGTTTCCAAACAGAAAGAGAAATGGCAGGGGCATGGATGCGAAAAACGGGTAATAACTAATTTTATCTGCCGATTCCGAAAAGGGGCGAACGGCCCATCGATCGAATGCATTAATGTCATTCTTGTTTAAACTCAAAATATCCTCTTCTGTTGAATGAGGTTTGCTATAGATCTTTGTAAATGCATAACCAGACCATCCGGCGCCGATAACAAATACGGGAATATCAACTCCTGGCTTGAGTTTGTAGATGGGTTGCTTTTTCCCTGAAACCAAAGTGGGCAAATTTGTCCCCGGCGAATCCAGTGTTACCGGAGTAACCGTATCAATCACCGAATCGGGCGGCGAAGCTCCTAAAGTATCATTCTGGGCCCAGATCAAAGAAGTGAACATCGTCAACACGCCACAAACCAACAGTCGTTTCATTACGGTAGATTTAACTACTGCTCTGAATCAAATAATCATGCCATTAAAGACATAGCAAATAAGAGTAATGAAACTTGAAACAGGACACTTGGTCTCTGGTCAATTAGCCATTTGTTGTTTTAAACATTTCTTTCGCTACACCTAATGCATTGCTTGTGGCCGCACCGCCTGCATAAAAAAGCATTTGCAAAATCACTTCTACAATTTGCTCCTTTGTGCCTCCGAGTTTCAACGCGGCATCGATATGCGCTTTCAATTGTGGAACCGCGTAACCAAGAGTCGTGCATGATGCGATCAGTAGGTATTCACGCGTAAGCAAATCAAGACCCGGTCGTGCCATAATTCCGTCTATTGCCCATTCGATTGTCATATTTACAAAATCCGGGCAAACGTCTTTAAGATTATTAACTAACTGCTCACCGGCTTGCCCGCCATGCAGTTTATTAAAAAGCGACAATCCTTTCTGATAAGAAAGGGAATGATTTTTTTCCATTGATGTTTTTTTATTCCAGTATGAAACTACAATTAACATTAAGCAGTTATTGGAACAACCTGTAAGAATTGAACGAGTGATATTGGGAATGAGATTTGTATCCGTTTATGAATTGACGAGTTTTGTTTTCTGGCTTGCTGCGATCTCTTCCTTTGCAATCTTAATGATCGCAGCAGCGCTCTTTTCAATGTCTTCTTTTGTTGTCATCCATGACGATACGCTGATCCGCATGGCTGTCGTGCCCTTCCACACCGTACCACCACACCAGCAAGTTCCATCGTCCTGTACCTTTTTTATGATGCGATTTGTAAGGTCGGGATCACCGAATGAAACAAGCACCTGGTTAAGTGTTACCTTATTCAAAATTTTAAAACCTGCTTGTTCCAGCTTTGATGCAAATAATTCCGCAAACGAACAGCAACGTTCGATCAGATCAACAACACCTTTTCTACCCAGGGAATAAATAGCTGCCCAGGTATCAATGGCTCTTGCCTTTCTTGACATTTCAGGTGTATTAAAATAAGGCTCGGGCTCGACTGAATCAGGCAAGTATGCAGCGCTTACGGAAAGTGCATTGTGTAGCACCTGTGCCTCTTTGCATGCAACAAGACCGCTGTCATAGGGCACATTCAACCATTTGTGCAGGTCAATAGCCCATGAATCGGCAAGTTCACATCCTTCTGCGAATAGAGATTTGTCTGGCGATACTCTTGCCCATAACCCAAATGCGCCGTCGACATGTACCCATGCTCCCTTGTCTTTTGCCTCTAAACATATCTTTTTGATCGGGTCAATGGCTCCGGTATTCACGTTGCCTGCCTGTACGCAAACCAATGTTGATGCATCCAGCTCCGGAATCTTTTCGGAGATAATCCTTCCCTGGTCATCTGTCGGAACTTTTATGATCTCATCCAGCCCAAACCCTGCAAGTATTAATGCTCTTTGCATGCTTGCATGCACTTCTTCACCGGCTACCACACGAATGGGAGGAGCATTATTCATCCCTCGCGACTTGATATCCCAACCCATTCGCCGGGATAGTTGATAGCGCGCAGCTATGACGCCGCAAAAATTTGCCATCGTTGTTCCCGTAACAAATCCAACCGCCGACTGAGATGGAAGACCAAGAAGATCCAATACCCACTTGCCAGCTATCTTTTCTATGTGAGTTGCGATCGGAGAAGCAATTTTAAATACTGCATTTTGGTCCCAGGCCGATGCGAGCCAGTTTGCAGCCAGTGAAGCTGGAAGTGCGCCTCCAAAGACGAAACCAAAATAGCGTCCGCCATTTGTGGCCACCGTATTTATCGAACCGGCTGAATTCAACAGTCCGACTATTTCTTCAGCTTCTGTCGATGCTTCAGGCAACTGGACGGGAAATTTTTTTAATTGCTGTAATGATCTTTCGTCAGGATAAACACGTCTTTCTCTCAATTCATCTAAATATCTTAGAGCGTGCTCAGCTGCAGAATTGAGTATGGCATATTCTTTCATAAATACAAGGTTAAGGGATTCAAAAATGCTTTTTGCTCATCACACTTTGTAGGGAAGGTAAATACAATGCAATTAATTACGAATATCCCTTGCCTGGCGGGTATGCTTCTTTTCCTATCGGTAGGTTTTTGAGAATGATTTTAATATCTGTGCTGATCCCTGCCTGTCCGTCAGGCGGAAATCTGTGAGCCAAATCACAGATTACCACAGATTTTCACTGATTACTGGTTCTTCATGCTTTATCTTTAAGGCAATTTTTAAACAATAAATTGTCAGGTATGAGAAAAATATTTCCAATCGTATTTTCATTTTTTTGTTTGTTTATGACGCTCCAATCAGCAAATGCGCAGTCACCTCAATTCAATCACACAACCATCTATGTTGTCGACATGAATAAGAGTGCCGACTTCTATGAAAAAGCAATGATGCTAAAACGTATCCCGGAGCCTTTTCATGATAACAGGCATATCTGGCTGAAAATTGGCGAGCACAATCAATTGCATATAGTGCAGGGCGCAAAGGAGATCACGAACCACGAGATCAATATTCACCTTGCATTCAGTGTTCCCTCAGTGGAGAATTTTGCAAAACATCTTGATGAACTCAATATGAAGTACGGCAACTGGGCACAGGACAGCAAAACACCCCAGGTTCGGCCAGATGGCATAAAACAAATTTACCTCCAGGATCCTGATGGCTACTGGATCGAAGTGAATGACGATAAGTTCTAGTACCTAACCAGTTTGTCTTTGTGAACTTTGTGTATCCTTTGTGGCCGTTGTGGCCCATATAGCTGGTCACAAAGGTCACGACGAACCACTAAGGACACAACGAACAACATTAAAACTTAAGCGTCTGTGGTAAATACTTTCCAACCAAATCTTCGTAATAGTCTTTTAATTTAGACCAATCAGGAGGAGTCGGAGATTTTGAATAAAGATCATAAGGATTAAATAGCTTCACCCACTTCAGCATTTCCCTGTCATGATCGTCGAGGAGATAACTATAGGCGCCTTCCCTGTGCCAGGCATAGAATGAATGATACCTCAACATATACAATCCGGATTCCGGCAGATGATCCTTCATCATCTGGTAAACGTATTCATCATGCCCCCACGACATGTTTACATTTCGCAAACCACAATTCTTTGAATAAACACCAAGCTCGGTTTGATAACCGGCATTCTTGTAATCGGGATTGTCTTTAAAGTATTCGGGGTAAACAACTTTATCGGAATAGGCGCAGCCAACAGGAAAAGTATCTCCCACCACGGCCCATTGCGGCTCACCAAATAAGCAGAGTACCTTACCCATATCATGCATCAGTCCCACCAATACCATCCAGTCAGGATGACCATCATTACGGATCGCTTCAGACGTTTGTAATAAATGCTGAAACTGGTCAAGATCGGTATCGGGGTCTGAATCATCCACCAATTGATTCAAAAAATTGAATGCATCCCATACAGGCATTTCTTTCTTGTCAAACTTTAAATAATTATTTCTTTTTTCCTGCACAAACTCATAAGTCTGGTATGTGTGATTCATCTTGTAAAATTCACGAACAGTATCTCTGACTGGTGTATCATAATTCCGGAATTCCCCGGTTGATTTTGCTGTAGCGATCGCATCAGCGTCAGGATATCTGCGCAACACATCTTCTTCCCACTCATCGAGTCCTGTGAGAGGGTTAGCGTTTTTTATCGGAGCTTCCATGTAAATAAAATTTATTTCCTTAAAGTTAGTTTTTCTATCTTCATTTCAGAAGTTTTTACCCCGGGAAAATTATCTGCATGAAACTAACGCTTGCTGACTATCTTGTTATACTTCTATATTTCGCTTTCGTAGTTGCTGTCGGGTTCATCATTAAAAGAAAAATACGGTCAAGCAATGATTTTCTCTCCAGTAGCAGAAGTATTCCTTTATGGATCACCAGCCTCGCATTTATTTCTGCAAACCTCGGCGCACAGGAAGTGTTGGGCATGGTGGCCTCGGGGGCCAAGTATGGTATCATGACCGTTCACTTTTATTGGGTGGGCGCCATCTTTGCAATGGTTTTCCTGGGACTGTTTATGATGCCGTTCTATTATGGCAGCCGTGCACGCAGCGTTCCCGAATATCTGAAACTGCGGTTTGATGAAAAAACAAGAGGACTCAATGCCATCTCATTTGCTGTGATGACAGTCTTCTCTTCCGGCATTTCATTGTATGCATTAGCCAAATTATTAGAGGTAATATTAAAATGGGATTTTGATATTTCCATTTGGATTGCCGCGGGCATTGTGATGATCTATACTTTCCTTGGTGGTCTTACCAGTGCCGTGTACAATGAAGTATTGCAATTCTTTTTAATTGTGTTGGGTTTATCGCCGCTGGTCATTGTTGCCTTGCATGATGCCGGGGGATGGGAAAATATCAAAGCCCAGCTACAACCCGAGTACACTCACGCCTGGAAATACATGGGACATGCTGACAATAACCCGATGGGTTTACATTTTATGTCGCTGATATTCGGTTTAGGATTTGCCATGTCATTTGGATACTGGTGTACGGACTTTCTGGTGGTTCAAAGGGCCATGATCGCAAAAAATATGAATGCCGCACAACGAACACCGATCGTGGCGGCACTTCCGAAAATGCTGATGCCATTGATCGTTGTATTGCCCGGAGTAATTGCCCTTGCGTTGGTGACACCTGCTTTACAATCGAAAGGATATAGCATCCCGGTAAATGAAACGGGAGGTACCGACTATACAATGACGCTTCCCTCTTTGATCGCTCACTATTATCCAAGTGGTCTGCTGGGAGTAGGTATCACTGCACTCATTGCATCCTTCATGAGTGGTATGGCGGGCAATGTGACTGCATTCAATTCTGTTTTTACTTACGATATCTATCAATCATACTTTGTAAAAAGCAAATCCGATCGTCACTATCTCGTTGTGGGAAAAATGATCACCGTAGCGGGCATCCTTTTTTCCATCGGCACGGCATATATCGCCCGAAGCTTTAATAATATCAACGACTTTCTTCAGCTTGTTTTCAGTTTTGTGAATGGACCACTGTTCGCAACTTTCTTATTAGGCATGTTCTGGAAGAGAACAACAGGCCATGGTGCCTTTTGCGGACTGCTTGCAGGCACTTTAGCCGCAGCGATAACCCACGGTTTAACCATAGCCGAAGGAAAGGGAGGATGGATAGCACCTTTATACGAAATACGAAGCGGCTTGGGGCAGGCATTTATTGTTGCGGGGGTGTCATGGACAGCGAATTTTATTGTTACTATTATTGTAAGCCTTGCTACCAAGCCAAAATCGGAGGACGAACTTAAAGGACTTGTTTATTCACTGACTAAAATACAAAAAGGTCCAAAAAAACGCTGGTACCTGGATCCTGTTGTATTAAGCATATTGCTCCTTGTGGCTACCGTATTATTAAATATTATCTTCTTTTAGACCTATGCTCAAAAGATTAAATGAATTGAACTTTGTAATAGGGTTATTCTTTACTATCGTGTCGCTGATCCTGTTGGCCGACACTTTTCTCAATAAAGGACGAACAGGGAATTTGAATCTTTACACGGGTTTTGCTTTTTTGATTTTCGGATTGATTATGATTTGGATAAAAACTAACAAAAATGCCGGGTAGCTTTTCTTAACACGGATCATTTTTCAAAGAGAAAGGGATCAGTCTAAAAGCGGATTCGGCCTATCTTTGCAGTCCTCCGAACAATCCTCGGACTTAACTGAGATATGAAACTTTATAACCTGCTCATCAAATACAGGCTTTACCTTGGAATTATACTGATCCTTGCTGGTGTTGCAATAAACTTTACAGCTTCGTTCTGGCCCGCATTTCCGTTATATTTTGTCGGGATCATTTTAGTTCTTGGGCACTTCTTCTTCGGCCCTCTCCGATTGATACAAGAATATCTTGAGGCAGGAGACGTTGAAGGAGCGGAAAAAATTCTAAACTCGATAAAATTTCCTGGCTTGTTGTATAAACCCATCCGTTCGGTGTATTACACTTTAAGAGGAAATGTGGCGATGATGAAACAGGATTTTGACGGTGCAGAAAAAATGATGAAGAAAGGTTTGGACCTGGGCATGCCCATGAAAGAAGCGGAAGGAGCAAGTATGTTGCAAATGGGAATGCTGGCCATGCAGAAAAATGACCTGAGACAGGCAGAAAGTTATATACGACAAGCTCTGCGGAAGGGCCTGCCCGATAAAGAAAATGAAGCAGCTGCTTATTTACAGATGTGCAGCATCATGATGAATAAAAGAGAATTTCGAGCGGCTAAAGATTTCTTCCGGAAATCAAAGGCGTTAAAACCCACTACCCCACAGATCGTTGACCAGATAAAACAAATAGAAAAATATATTTCTCGAATGCCCGGATAATCTGGTTTCTGGCTGGCTTGTTCATTATGCCTTGTTCCTTGGCCTTTTCTGCGAACAATTCTGTTAAAAAGTTGTTTCTAATGAAACAGCTTTTTTTATTTCGTTTATCTACCTTGTCGCTGAAAATTTTTTAACACCCAATGTCTTCTTACAAAGAAAAATTACAGGTCAAATTTCATGAAGAGTACAGTCGCCTGAACGAGAAACAGCGTCTGGCAGTAGATACTATTGAAGGGCCCGTGATGGTAATTGCAGGCCCAGGAACGGGGAAAACGCAAATACTGGCAAGCCGGATCGGGAAGATCTTACTGGAAACTGATGCTTCTCCTGAAAATATTCTTTGTCTCACCTATACAGACGCCGGCGTTGTTGCCATGCGAAAAAGATTGCTTCAATTTATCGGACCCGACGCGTACAAAGTGAATCTTTTCACGTTTCATGCCTTTTGTAATGAAGTGATCCAGGATAATTTATCACTGTTTGAGAAAACATCTTTGGATCCGATATCGGAGCTTGAAAAGATAGAACTCTTCAAAAAACTGATTGATTCATTCCCTAAAAATCATTTGCTGAAGCGCTATCGGGGCGATGTATATTTTGAAATACATAACCTGGACAGGCTTTTTAGCACTATGAAGAAAGAAGGCTGGTCCGCATCATTTATCAATCAGAAAATCGATGAATATATTTCTGACCTGCCTAACCGTGAAGATTT
>Ga0068869_100002449_pt1 | contig 11185 bp, 8 predicted proteins | sample KBSMisM52_FD_64676 | JGI IMG/M metagenome (GOLD analysis project Ga0068869, IMG submission 64676) | Miscanthus rhizosphere microbial communities from Kellogg Biological Station, Michigan, USA - KBS Miscanthus M5-2 | ecosystem: Host-associated > Plants > Roots > Rhizosphere > Soil ... | reverse complement strand
CTGTGTGGAATGTTTGCTTAGAGGATTAACCACAAAGACACAGAGAACGCGGAGGAGGCACAGACTAACACTGGGCAAACTTTTTGATAATGAAGAGTGAAGGCGGTGAGTTTCGCCCCAAGATACTCACCGCCTTCTCGCGTACGGTGCTGCAGTTAATTCGGAGACGTGAATCAGCGCACACGCACCACGATATTGTTCGTCGTCAGGGCATTGCCCGTAGCTCTTTGTAGTTCCGCAATCGCCTTGTTGAGATCTGTTTGTGCTCGCAGTTCATTTCCGCGCGCGGTCGTCAATGCGGTCTGGCGCTCGAGCACGAGGAACACGGTCGACTGTCCGGCGTCCAGTTTTCTTTGTTCACTAAGATATTGCTGTTCGCTCGCCTGGCGCGCGATACCCGCCGCGTGCAACCGGGCCTCGGCGCTGCGGACCACTTGCAAGGCGTTTCTTACCTCAACCTGAATCGACTGCTCAAGCTGTTCGCGCTGCGTCGCGATGCGCTGGCCTTCAACCAACGAACGCCCGAGCTGCGCCTCTGCCGTACGGTTCCGCAGCGGTAAGTTAATCTGAACGCCAACGCGAAAATTATTGAAGCGATTGCTAACGAGGTTCTGCAGAGACTGATCGTAGCCGCCAAGCAGAAAAGGTGACAGTGCCTGTGGCGGCAACGGCGTCAACAGCGGCAACTGCGACTGCGAGAGAAGCTGGTTGACTCGATCGCGAAGCTCCTGATTAGACGCGCTGGCAAAAGGATTGCCGCCGTTTTGTGAGCCCGCCAGACCCACCAACCCGTAACTACCGACGAAATCGACCGCCGGCTTGGTTTGTTCATGAAAATACTTCTGATCGATCTGATTGATCTCGCGAACAACATTCGACTGCTGCAGTTCAGGCCGGTTGTCCATGGCAGCTTTCAAAGCCTCAGGCAAAGAAATGGCGGGCGGAGCCAGGTCGACCGAATCAGTGGGAATGACCGAAAGGCTCCAAAGATCCGACTCACGATTGACGGCTATCAGGTTCTTGAGATTGTTTTCGCTGCGAGACACTTCTTCAAGGGAGCTGTATAGCGTTTGCTCGAAGCTCGCCACCTGTGCCTCGGCCGCGACCACATCAATGGGAGCCAAAGCGCCTTCGTTAACCAGACGCTTGTTGTGTTCCAGCTGCGCGCGCGAATCGCGCACCGCGTCTCGTTGTACCTGTAAATTTCGAAGCGCGAAGACCAGATCCCAGTAGGCCCGTTGCACGCCGGTGATAGTCTCGATCGCTCTTTGACGAAATTGCGCATCGGTTAGCGAAAGATTTTTCCTGGCGATTTCGATCTGCCGGCGACTGTTGTCAAACCGCAACCCGCGAAACAACGGCTGGGTGTAGCCAAAGGTCAATGCCGTAGGATACTGCGGACTGAGCGCCGTAAACTGATTGTTGCTGGTAAGTCTAATAGAGGAAAAATCGAGGCGGTAACTTCCACCCAGTTTCGGCGTCAGACCTTCAAGCCGAGCGGTGCCGGTGTAATCGGTCTGGGTAGTGGCGCCATTCGAACCACCGCTAAGAAAACTCGAGATCGGGTTAACGAGACGTTCGTAGTAGGTAGATGAACTAAGCCGCGGATCATAGGATCCGCGCGCGGCGGTCAAATCAAACTCCGCAATCTTTACGTTGTGCCGTGCCACCTCGATATCTTTGTTGTTCTCGAGGGCCATCGCCAGCGCCTCGCGCAGCGAAAGCGGTTTCTGTCGATCCATGTCTACGCCAACACGGCCGAGCTCCGGCAGAGGCTTCTGATTCGGATGAAAATCCGGCGCAATCGCCGGCACCTGCAATTCCTGGGGAGACGGGGAAGAGGTTGGAGTTGGTTCTTGAGCAAACACTGTCAGGGAACTCAGCAAAAGTGTAAGAACCAGAACCACGGCTTTGCTGCTCCTCGGTGCGAAACGGCTCCGGCTTTCCAGGCAAATTCCTTTTTCTATTGAGGCCACGCCTCGTCTGTTCTGGTTGATCGTTTTCATCATTCCCATTGCCAATAAACTCTCGTGCGCTTTAGTGCCTGGAAATCAGGCTGAACAGCGACGCCGTGGCGCTCGCAGCTTTGCGTCGCGCCCGTCCAAATGCGCTGGTCACTCCCGAACCGATGAGTCCCCAAACTCTGCTTCTGCCGAGATCGTCGAACAGTGAATAAAAAACAGGAACAGCCAGCAGCGTCAGCAACAAACAAAGCGACTGCCCGCCAACCACCAGTACACCAATCGAACGGTTAGTACCCGAACCCGGCCCGCTCGAAATTGTTAACGGCAACATTCCGGCTACCAGCGCGATGGTAGTCATCAGAATCGGCCGTAGCCGATCGCGGTTGGCGCGAATGATCGCTTCGAGTCGTTCCATGCCCCGGGCGCGTAACTGATTGGTGTGATCGATTTGCAGAATTGCGTTCTTCTTAACCACGCCAAAGAGCAGCAACAATCCCAGTCCGGAAAAAATGTTTACAGTCTGTCCAGTGAGCAACAAAGCGAGAATGCCGAAAGGTATGGCCAGCGGCAGGGTCAGCAGGATGGTCACCGGGTGAATGAACGATTCAAACTGCGCCGCTAAAACCATGTACATGAATACAAACGACAAAACGAAAGCGAGCATGAAGTAGTAACCGGCACGCCCGAGTTCTTTGGAACGTCCCGCCAGCCCGGTCTTGTAAGCCGAATCAATCCCTACTTCTTTTGCAAACTGATTCATCTTTTGAATAACCGCTGCCTGTGAACCGCCGGGCTTAACGTTGGCCAGCAATGTCACCTGCCGTTCCCGGTTGAGCCGGTCGATCGCTGATGGGCCCGTGCCTTCCTCGACGTGTACCAGATTATCGAGACTCACCCAGCCAATCTTCGACGAGGAGACAATCATCTGCTGCAGGCCTTCAACACTGGCGCGAGACTGCCCAATCGCCCGCACGCGCACGTTATATTGATCAGTGCCCGCATTGAAGGTAGAAACTTTTTGCCCGGCAACCAGAGTGTTGAGCGCTTGCGCAATGTCAGCTACGCGTACCCCGAGGTCTGCCGCGCGCGCGCGATCAATCACCACGCGCAGTTCCGGCTTGCCGGTGATAAGCGTCGAATCGACGTCGACTACGTCAGGAAGCGTCTTCATCTTTCCGAGCAGCGCCTCTGAATATTTCGTCAGCTTGTCCAGGTCTGGCCCGCCGATAACATACTGAATGTCTGCATTGCGAAAGCCTCCACCGGAAATCGCCGCCACCTGCTGCACGCTGGTCCGAAGTTGTCCCGGAAATTCTTTCAGATACTTCGCCAGAATTTCCGAACGCACGCGCACCATCAGATCGCCCTGCGTGACACTCCGTTCCTCGAGCGGTTGCATCTTGACGTAGATTGAGGCGACGTTGACCTGCTCCTGCTGGCCTCCGCCGATAGTCGTCAGCGTGTCCGTGACGCCCGGCAGCTTTCTTATATTCGCTGAAATTCGCTCGGCCAGAAGAGATGTATTCGTCAACGTCGAACCTTCCGGCGCGCGCACGTTGATTTCAAACTGCGACTGGTCGTCAACCGGCAGAAAGTTTTTCCCGACGAACATAAACAACGGCACAATGCTTACGATCACGATCAGGCAGGCACCAATAATCACCCAGCGATGTGCCATCGACCAGCCGAGCATGCGCGTGTAAGACCGATCGATTGGCGCATAAAATCGCGACTGCTTCGAGCCGTGGTCTGCCGGCTCCGTATGGCGTTCAAACTTCCCTTCTTCGGCATCGTTGCTGCGCTTAATCAAACGGGCAGCCAGCATCGGAGTGAGCGTGAACGAAACCAGCAGCGAAACTGCGATGGCAAACGACGAAGTCAGACCAAATGACGACATGAAGCGGCCAACAATGCCGCCCATAAATCCGACCGGCAGAAAGACTGCGAGCAATGACAGCGTTGTGGCCGTTACGGCGAGGCCTATTTCCTTCGTCCCATCAATCGCCGCCTGGAACGAAGGCATTCCTTTTTCTTCAATGAACCGGAAAATATTTTCGAGCACAACTATGGCGTCGTCGATCACAATGCCCACCATCAGCGTGAGCGATAACATGGTGATCTGGTTAAGCGTGAAGCCCATCGCCGCCATCAAGCCAAACGTTGCAATCAATGACGTCGGGATGGCGAGTGCCGCAATCACGGTGGAACGGAAACTCCAGAGAAAGATAAACACGACGATGGCGGCAAGTATGCTGCCTTCGATCAAGTGCTTCTGGATTGATTCGATTGAAGCTTTAATAAAGATTGACTGATCGCCCACCACCTGCGTCTTGAAACCCGGTGGCAGGGTCTTTTGAATTTCCGCCAGACGTTCCTTGACCGCGTCTGCCACTGCTACTGTGTTTTGTCCCGACTGTTTGGAAACAACCAGAGTCACCGCCGGTTGGCCATTCAAACGCGCTTCGGTTCGTGGCTCTTCCGATCCGTCTTCGGCGTATCCCACATCGCTGAGCTTGACCGAATAAGCCCCACGGCTGCCGACAACCAGGTTGTTAAAGTCGGACGGCTGAACGATGCGGCCCATGGTTCGAACGGTCAGCTCGCGCGTGCCTTCGTCTATTCTTCCGCCGGGTACTTCCAGGTTCTGAGCACGCACGGCGTCCGCCACCTGCGCGACTGTGACATTGAAAGCGCGCAGCTTGTCTGGATCAACCCAAACCTGAATCTCGCGCGTGCGCCCGCCGATGATCGTCACCTGGCCCACGCCGTTGATCGATTCGATTTGTTGTTTGATTTTCTTGTCGGCGACGTCGGTCACTTCACGCGGAGAGCGTGGGGCTGAGACAGCAATGCGTACGACCGGCGCCGCGTCAGTATCCAGCTTCTGAACGATGGGCTGCTCAGCGGTAACCGGCAGATCGTTAACTATCAGGTCAACCTTGTTTCGGACTTCCTGCGCCGCGACGTCCGGACTCTTTTCCAGCAGGAAGGTAATGAAAACCTGGGAAACGCCTTCGACAGAAGTTGAACGCAACTCGTCAATACCGCTAACTGTATTTACCGCGCCTTCGATCTTGTCAGTGATCTCGGTTTCGATTTCCTGTGGCGAGGCACCGGGATTAACGACCGTTACCGTGATCGTCGGCAGATCGATCTTGGGAAAGAGATCCACGCCCAGCGAGTTGTAGGAGAAGAGTCCGACCACCGTCAGACTCAAGATCAGCATCGTCGCGAACACCGGACGCCGGACACAGATTTCAGCTAGCTTTTGCATCTCTTAAGTAGTTTCAAGTCACAGGTTTCAAGTTCCAAGTTCTGAGTCCTGAGTCCTGACTTGAAACTTGGAGCCTGAAACTTTTTACTGTTTGACCGCCATTCCGTCGCTTAACTGCTCGACATTGCCGGTGGCCACGATTTCGTTTTCCGCCACACCAGTCTTGATCTCAATCAGATCGCCTTCGGTTTGTCCCAACTGCACTTGACGCTCCTGGGCTTTGCCGTCCTTGATTACAAACACTCGGCTAACGCCTGACTCTGTGCGCACCGCCCGCGCCGGAACCAGCGTCGCCGGCGCCGCACGTGACTGCAGTATCCGCACGGTCGCGAATTGTCCTGGCTTCAACACTCCACTGCTGTTTTCAATTTCCGCTTCGACGGTCAGCGTGCGCGAAGTGGGGGTAACGTTGGGCGAGATGCGCGCGATGCGTCCGCTGAAATTTCGATCCGGCCAGGCGCTTGTTGTTACAGACACTGATTGGCCGACACTCACCGAGGGGATGGCCTGTTCCGGAATATCGATGCGCACGCGCAACGGGTTGATCTTTACGATCGTGGCAACTTTGGTAGTGGTGGAAACATATTCCCCAAGATCAGCCGGGCGGTCGGCCACATAACCATCAATTGGTGAATATACGTTTGCGTAGGATTGATTGCGGATCGCCAGGTTAAGCTGGCTCTCTGCGTTAGCCACATTCGCTCGCGCAGTCATTACCGCCGCGTAGTTTTGTCGCGCCAGTGATAACGCCGACTCATATTGCTCCTTCAACTGATCGCGTTGCGCTTTCTGCTGATCATACGCGGAGCGGGAGACGTCCCCCGATTCAATCAGCTTCTCAGAACGGCGCAGGTTTTTTTCCGCCAGTTCCAGGGCCACGCGTGCATTCGCAACTTCCGGGAGCTTATTAATATCGAAAGCCTGGCCCGGCCGAATTCCCACTTTTTCTTCAGCCTGGCGCAACGAAGCTTTAGCCTGATCGACCTGGGCTTGCCCCTGCTGCACCCGGAGTTTTGCATCTACATCGTCGAGCCTTACGATTGTCTGGCCACGCTTGACGTAACTCCCCATCTCAACTGCTACCACGGAAACCTTGCCTGCAATTGAAGGAGAAACGTCAGTGGTTTCATCACCCGAAAGGCTTCCAGTCGCCTCGAAAAACCTCGGCAACTCGCGCACGATCGCCGTGGCCGTGGTTACCTCCACCGCCGGCGGCTGTGCCGGACCGTTTGCTTCGCTGCGAGTATTTGCCTTGGATCCCCCGCAGGAGGTTGCCACGAGCACCAGGCCCGACAAAACAAGCGCCAGCGAAAACAGTTGTACGACCCGAATGGGTATTCTGGGAGAAAACATTTTGACTTAGTTCTTTCTCGAAAGACCGTTTGCGGAAACTTTACGCGCTGTCCGCGTTTTGCGTCCCGGTTCAGCGTCGATGCTGATGCCGTGCAACAGAATGTCGGTAAAGTGCTTCGCGGCTTCCTCGTTGGAAATCTTCAGTAGACGCCGATTTGGATCCCAGAGATTGTTATTTAGCGAATGGTGAATAATCATGCCGATGAACGACCGGACGACAATGGCGGGATCAACCTTAATCATCGCGCCATCGCGTTGTCGCTCGGTAATGTAGCCGCCCAGGAGCTCGTAAACACGCCGGATGAATTTTTCAAAAAACATCTCGGCCAGTTCGTGACCCTCAAGAGCCGAGTGAAGCAGTAGTCGTTGAAACTCCGGATCGCATTCATGGTGATCGAGCGCGCCCAGAGCCAGTCGTTCAAAAACAGCACGATCGTCTTTCTGCTTCAGTGCTTCCGCCACCATCTGCTCGGGGTTCATCGAATCCCCGGAACAAGCCTTATGGTCGAGAATCTCCGAATAGAGTTCCTGCTTGGTGGCAAAATGCCGGAATACCATCGCCTCAGAGACTCCGGCTGCCTGCGCAATCTCCTTAGTAGTGGTACCGCCAAATCCGCGCTGCGAAAAAAGGGTGACCGCCACCCGCAGGATCTGCAGTTTTCGGTCTTCCGCGCTCATACGCGCGGCGCCGGTTCCCTGGACGGCTGGAGTTGGCGGGGGCTGGATAGCTGTTTCTTTACGCAAATCAGGCCTTTCGTGTGGTCAGGCTACCAAAGTAAGTACTTACTTACCATCGGAAGTTAGCCTTGTCAAGTGACTGTTGGAACTGAACAAGTGAGTTGCTGGGAGCGCGGGCGTCCCGCCCGCAAATGAGCGCGAAGCGCGAAATGACTTTACATCTACGTTTGAAAAGCTGCGCGCCTTCGGCGCGTTTGCGGGCGGGACGCCCGCGGTCCCAGCAAATCCCTTGAGGGCTACTGCTCTTGTATTGTTCCCGACCCCAATGCACTCTCACTTGTACCCTTTCGCAACAAGATTTTGCTTTCACTCATGCAGTGAGACATCTAATTCCACTTCTCAACTGAAAACTTCATTAGCTAAATTCATAAAAACAACTTCGCATCCATCGAAAGTTGATCTCGATCCTGCACTCGGCACATTGTTTGCTCTTGTTGATGTGAACGAGTAAGTGAAACCCGGTTAGAAATATTTGGTCCTACATATAAGGAGAAGAAAGCATGTCGCAGAACACAACTTCAACAGATTTCCCTGGAACCTCGCCCTCTGGCGGCCAAACAGGATCGGCCACCGGCACCGCAAGCGCTCTGGCGCAGGAATACGGCGGCAAAATTTCAGAGGCTGCCAGCCAGGCGAAAGATTTTGTCAGTGACAAGATCTCGGTTGTCGGGGACAAAATTAAAGATCTTCAAAACGCAGACTTTGCCGAAATGGCCGAGAACGCGAAGGACTACACGCGCAAGAATCCGGGACAGGCGCTCCTGATCTCTGCCGCCGCCGGTTTGCTCGTCGGTCTAATTCTGCGCGGACGGCGATAGGCCTTCCGTGCTGTCACTTCGATAATTAAGCGAAAGGAGATACAGCTATGTCGGCCTCAGCTGTGAGGGTTAAATCAACCACGGTCGTTTCCCCGGAAACAGACAAGTCCGATGAAAGTCTGCCATCGCTGTTTGGTCGTCTGGGCGACGACGTGATGCAGCTTTTCGACACGAAGATGAGTTTGCTGAAGGTCGAAATCAAAGAAGAGGCCAGTGAATACGCCCGTGATGGCGTCATGATCGGCGCCGGCGGCATTATTGCGGCCGTCGGCTTTGCGTTACTGAATGTCGCTCTGGCATTCGGCATCTCGACTCTTTTTGCGAACACAGATCTCAGCCAGGCGGCGAAATACGCAATTGGATTTCTATCGGCGGGCGTGCTCTACCTGATCATTGGCAGCGTCATTATGATGACGATGAAAAACCGTCTGGCGAAACAAAGTCTGGTTCCCGACCGGACTGTCGCAGAGCTCAGAAAGGACAAGCAATGGCTGAAGAACGAACTCTAGGAATAGCCCCTGCGCGCGAAATGCCAAACGAAACCTGGGGTGATGAACCATCCAAGGAAGAACTGCAGCGACGTATGGAACAGGCGCGGGATTCGATTACAAATACCGTGACGGAGATTAAAGAAAACGTGGCGCAACAAGTGGAAAATGTGAAGGACGCGCTCGATTGGCGTGAGCACTTCAAGCGACAACCCTTAGCGTGGTCGTTGGGTGCAGCTGGTGTCGGGTTCTTTGTGGGGTATGGAATTGCGGCGGCAATTACTGGAGACGACCGTGATGAGATACGCTACTCCCCTTCGCCGTCATATTCGCTTTCCGCTCAGCCCGTGACTCGTGAAGCAAGCCACACCGCGACGACGAAGCCTAACGGCAAAGACGACGGTCCCGGACTGCTGGATCGATTCCGCGAAACCTCTGCTTACGACCGGCTCAGCCAGGAAGCAGGAGCAATCGGAGATCGACTGGTCGAGGAACTATCAACCACGGCCCAGCAAGTTGTCTTGCCGGCCCTGCTGCGGAAGGTCAAGTCGTGGATTGGTCTCGACCTCTCAAACAAAACCACTTCAATGGGGAACCAGCACGAGGTTCGCACTTCGTACGAACCTGCGGTGGGCAGTCCCAGCTAGTATTCGGAAATAACTTACCCCGGCAAAACGAGAAGGCGAGCCCACAAGTGGCTCGCCTTTTTCGCTGCAGTATCAACGTAGAGAAATAATCACTTCGCCATGGGTTTGCGGGGCAACTTCTCATTCTGCATGGCCGCGTTGTAAATAAACGCCGCCATGATCGTAGCGGCCTGTTTCATATCGTCGGCCTGAATGCGATCGAAAACATCCTGATTCGAATGGTGCGTCCGCGAGTCGTATTCAATTTCGTCCTGAATAAACTGAAACCCGGGCAAGCCAATCGCGTCAAAGGAGAGATGGTCGGTACCGCCGGTGTTTGAAATAGAGAGAGTGGCTGCGCCCAGGTCGCGGAAAGGTATCAGCCATTGACGAAACAGCGGTCGGACCGACTCGTTGTTTTGCAGATACACGCCGCGAATCTTTCCAGTTCCGTTATCGAGATTGAAGTACGAACTAAATTTTTCGTAGTCAGGTTTCGTAACCAGCACGCCGGGAGACGGGCTGGGCGCGGGTGCAGCCATCGCCGCGGGGCTCGCTGACGGATTTGCCGCAGGCGTTTCCATTTTGCCAAAGTGCTCGGCCACGTAAGCCCTCGATCCCAACAGTCCCTGCTCTTCCCCGGTCCATAACGCTATGCGAATCGTCCGGCGTGGTTTTAGATTCAAGGCTTCAAGAATTCGCACTGCCTCCATCGCCACCGCGACACCCGCGCCATTGTCCGTGGCGCCGGTTCCCGCATGCCAGGAATCCATGTGTCCCCCCAGCATGACAACTTCATCTTTTAGATCAGACCCGGGAATTTCTGCGACCGTGTTGTAGCCCATTGGGTCCTTGTCTTGCCAGTCTACCGCCAGCTCAACGGTCATCTTCACCTTTTCACCGGCCTCAATCATGCGAGCGATTCGGTTGTAATGCTCCACCGCTAGGACCAGCTGAGGAATAATTGGCGGTGCCGTCTTGTCGTAAGGCTGAATCTGCCGCGGAGCTCCGGGAGCAAACGCATTTTCAAGACAAGGCTGCGGCACGCTGGCAGATTGAACAAAGATAGTTCCGCCATCGCCGCTGCGACTCGAATCAACTAACAGCGCCGCCCCTTCGTCGTGGAAGAATTGATTTTTTTGACAAGCGAAGAACTGGGCTGCCCGCTGTTCCGGTGAGCCGCGACGGCCTTGCCCGGAAGCCGGCACTGGAGCATCGGCCAAAGCCAGCAGGTCTTTTTCGTCGCGGCGCGTGCCCATTGCCTCGAACCGAGCTTTCACGTCGCGCACCTTGCCGGTTAAAACGATGGCGCCTTTAAGTTTGCCTTTGAACCTTTGCAGGTCAGTCAAATCCCTGGCGTCTACGTAAACTACATCTGCGGTGAGTGGCGCCGCCAAAGCCGGCGACCAGGCCTTCGGATAAGCGATAAGCGGAATGTCCAACGGTTCTGAAACCTGAGCCGAAAACCGTTTGAGCGTCCAGCCGCGGCCGAAAGGTCCCCACGCTTCGAGGTGTGCGTTTTCTAGTCCCCACTTGGTGAGTTGATCGCGCGTCCAGTCGTTCGATCGCTTCATTCCGGGCGAGGCAGTCAATCGCGGACCGATAACGTCGCTGAGATAACTCAGGGTTTGCATCACTTGCGAACGATTCATGCCTTCGTCTTTTATTCGTTCAATTGGATCGTTTGGATCCTTCGCTGGCGTTGCGGGTGTTTGGGAGTTTGCCGGGCTCGGTGATGGCGTGGCTTGCTGAGCAAAAGCTGCGCTCGGTGATACGAGGAAAATGACAAGCAGTACGATGGTCGCATTGCGTCTGAACATTTCTGACGTCTCCTATGGTTTGAAAAAGTCTCAGGACTGAAGAACTCGGTATGATTAATATAAAGCGATTTTTGAAACACACCTAGCCGCGGATTAACGCGGAC
>Ga0068869_100002448_pt1 | contig 11191 bp, 9 predicted proteins | sample KBSMisM52_FD_64676 | JGI IMG/M metagenome (GOLD analysis project Ga0068869, IMG submission 64676) | Miscanthus rhizosphere microbial communities from Kellogg Biological Station, Michigan, USA - KBS Miscanthus M5-2 | ecosystem: Host-associated > Plants > Roots > Rhizosphere > Soil ... | reverse complement strand
GAGATCCAGGGAACCCAGGCGCGGCCGTTGCCCAGCGGCCCGCCGACGCCGAGCTTGAACGGCAGCAGCAGCGGCTTGAGGTAGCCGCCCCCGGTGCCCATCGGGAGCCCGGTGCGCATGAGTACCAGCCGCACCCCGGAGTCGGCGACGGGGGCGGCGGCTCGCTCCCAGGCCTGGGCCATCTCGGTGAGGAACCCGCCGCCGCTGGGCTCGTCGGTCTCGTCGACGGCCTTCTCGCCGGGTTCGCCGTACCAGTCCACCCCGGACATCTGCAGCATCGTGCGGGGCCGCTCGTCCTGCGGGAGAGCGGCGATCGCCGTCACCAGGGTGCCCGTGGTGTCGGTGCGGCTGGTCAGCAGTTCCCGCTTGTAGGCGTCGGTCCAGCGCTTGTCGCCGACGTTGGCACCGGCGAGGTTGACGACCGCGTCGACGGCCGGCAGCTCGACCTTTCCGGCGGCCGGCTCCCAGCGCAGCTCGTCGGGGCCGGACGGCGGCCGCCGCACCAGCCGCACGACCTCATGCCCCGATTCCCGCAACCGGGCAACCAGTTTGGTCCCGAGAAACCCGGAAGCCCCAGCAACCAGGACCCGCATCCGTTCCCCTCTGGCTCTTCACGATCTTGGTCCCGGATGGGCGCCCCTGGCGCCCACCCGGGACCAAGATCGACGTGGGTTACGCCAGGCCGAGTTCCGCCTCGAACTGGCCTTCCTCCAGGCGCTTCTTGATGGTGTTCAGGAAGCGGGCCGCCTCCGCGCCGTCGACGAGGCGGTGGTCGTACGAGAGCGCGAAGTAGACCATCGACCGCGGCACGATCGCGTCGCCCAGGTTCGGGTCGGAGACCACGACCGGGCGCTTCACGACGGCGCCGGTGCCGAGGATCGCCACCTGCGGCTGGTTGATGATCGGTGTGTCGAACAGCGCGCCGCGGCTGCCGGTGTTGGTCAGCGTGAGCGTGCCGCCGGACACCTCGTCGGGCTCCAGCTTCATCGTGCGGGTGCGCTCGGCCAGGTCGGCGATGCGCTTGGCGATGCCGACCATGTTGAGGTCGCCGGCGTCGCGGATGACCGGCACGATCAGACCGCGCTCGGTGTCGACGGCGATCCCGAGATGCTCGGCCGCGTGGTAGGTGATGGTGCCCTCTTCGGTGTTGATCGACGCGTTGACCACCGGGTGCACCCGCATCGCCTCGATCGTCGCCAGCGCGAAGAACGGCAGGAACGACAGCTTCACGCCGTTGTTCTGCTCGAAGTCGCGCTTGGCGCGGTCGCGCAGGCGCGCGATCCGCGTCACGTCGATCTCGACGACGGTGGTGAGCTGCGCCGACACCTGCAGCGACTCCACCATGCGCTTGGCGATCAGCGCCCGCAGCCGGGACATCTTCTCGGTGCGGCCGCGCAACGGGCTCGGCTCGGCGGCGGCCGGCTTGCTCGCCGCCGGCTTGCTCTCGGCGGCCGCCGGCGCCGCGGCCGGCTTGGCCGCCTCCGCGCGCTTGCGCTCCGCGGCCTCGAGGACGTCCTGCTTGCGGATGCGGCCGCCGACGCCGGTGCCGCGCAGGGACGCCAGGTCGACGCCGTGCTCGCCGGCCAGCTTGCGCACCAGCGGCGTGACGTACCCGGCCGACTCCGTGGCGGCCTGCCCGCCGTTGCCACCGGCGGCGGCCTGCGCGGGCTGCGCCTGCTCGACCGGCGCCTGCGGCTCGGTCTTCTCGACCATCCGCGGCGCCTCTTCCGACTCCTCCGGCGGCACCGACCGCGGCCGCTCCGGCTTCTTGTCCGGCTCGGCCTTCTGCTCGGGCTCGGTCTCCTGCTCGGCCTTCTGCTCGGGCTCCTGCTCGGGCTCGGCCTTCTGCTCCGCCGGCGCGGCCTGCGCCGCGCCGTCTCCGCCACCGGACCCGGCCGTACCGATCACGGCGAGTTCGGCCCCGACCTCGACGGTTTCGTCCTCGGCCACCTTGATCTCGAGCAGCGTGCCGGCCACCGGCGACGGGATCTCGGTGTCGACCTTGTCGGTGGAGACCTCGAGCAGCGGCTCGTCGGCCTCGACCGTGTCGCCGACCGACTTGAGCCAGCGGGTGACCGTTCCCTCGGTGACGCTCTCGCCGAGCGCCGGCATCTTGATCGCGGTCCCCTCGCCGCCACCGGACTCGGCGGCCTCCGCCTTCACCGGCTCGGCCTCGGCCTGCTTGGGCTCGGTCTCAGGATCCGGCTTCTCCTCGGCCTGCTGCGGCTCCGGCTCGGGTTCCGGCTCCGGCTCGGGTTCCGGCTCCGGCTCGGGTTCCGGCTCGGCCTCCGCGGCCTCGGACTCCTGGGCGGCGGGAGCGGCGCTGTCCCCGTCGCCTGAATCGCTCTCGCCCTCACCGCTGATCACCGCGAGTTCGCTGCCGACCTCTGCCGTCTCGTCTTCGCCGACGACGATGCGGGACAGCACGCCGGCGGCCGGCGACGGGATCTCGGTGTCGACCTTGTCCGTGGAGACCTCGAGCAGCGGCTCGTCGGCCTCGACGTGGTCACCCTCCTGCTTCAACCAGCGCGTGACGGTACCCTCGGTGACGCTCTCGCCGAGCCGGGGCATGGTGACCGATACCGGCATCTCCTCAAGTCTCCTTAACCGTGGACGTGCAGCGGCTTGCCGGCCAGCGCAAGGTGCGCCTCGCCGAGGGCCTCCGACTGGGTGGGGTGGCCGTGGATCAGGGCGGCGACGTCGGCAGGGTACGCCTCCCAGTTGTAGATCAGTTGCGCCTCGCCGACGAGTTCGCTGACCCGGCTGCCGACCATGTGGATGCCGACCACCGGTCCCTCGGGCGCGCGCACGAGCTTGACGAAGCCCTGCGTCTTGAGGATCTGGCTCTTGCCGTTGCCGGCCAGGTCGTAGGTGAATGTCTCGATCTTGTCGCCGTACTTCTCGCGGGCCTGCGCCTCGGTGAGCCCCATCGAGGCGACCTCCGGGTCGCAGTACGTGACGCGTGGGATACCCGCTTCGTCGATGACCGGCGGCTTCTGCCCGGCGATCTCCTCGGCGACGAAGATGCCCTGCTGGAAGCCGCGGTGGGCGAGTTGCAGGCCGGGCACGATGTCGCCGACGGCGTACACGTTCGGCACGCCGGTGCGCAACCGCTCGTCGGTGATGACGAAGCCGCGGTCGAGCTTGACGCCCTGCTCCTCGTAGCCGAGGTTGGCGGTCACCGGGCCGCGGCCGACGGCCACGAGCAGGATCTCGGCCTCGAGCGTCTCACCGCCCTGGAGCGTCACGCGGACGCCGGTGTCGGTGCGCTCGACCTTTTCGAACGGCTTGCCGACCTTGAACGCGATCTTGCGACGGCGGAACGCCCGCTCGACCGCCTTCGAGGACGCCTCGTCCTCGGGCGGGAGCAGCCGGGGGAGCGCCTCGACGATCGTCACGTCGACGCCGAGGGACTTCCACGCGCTGGCGAACTCGCAGCCGATCACGCCGCCGCCGAGCACGATGGCCGACGCGGGCGCGGAGTCGAGGCTGAGCGCGTGCTCGGAGGCGATGATCCGCTCGCCGTCGATCTCGAGGCCGGGCAGCGTCCGCGAGTAGGAGCCGGTGGCCAGGATGACGTTGCGGCCCTCGTAGCGGGTGCCGTTCACCTCGACGGCGTTCGGCGCGACGAGCTTGCCCTCGCCCTCGACGTAGGTGATCTTGTGGGCCTTCACCAGGCCCTGCAGGCCCTTGTAGAGGCGGTTGACGACGCCGTCCTTGTACGCGTTGACGGCCTTGAAGTCGACGCCGTTGAACGTGGCCTGCACGCCGAAGACCTCGGCGTCGCGGGTGTTGTCGGCGACCTCGCCGGCGTGCAGCAGCGCCTTGGTGGGGATGCAGCCCCGGTGCAGGCACGTGCCGCCGACCTTGTCCTTCTCGATCAGGGCCACCGACAGGCCGAGTTCGGTCGCGCGGAAGGCGGCCGCGTAGCCGCCACTGCCGCCGCCCAGTACGACGACATCGTGGCTTGAGGTCTCGCTCACGTCTTTACTCCTGAGGTCGTGGTTGCGGCGGTGCCAGCGGGTCGCGCTGACTGCCGGGCACGCGAAGGGCGCGCCAGGGGTGCGGCGGCCCGACGATCCTTCGTCATCTTGTCACTCTGCGCGCTTGCGTGCGAAGCGAGGTGCCCAAGGACACCGACAATCCAGGTAAGGGTCGTACGCTGGGCGCCGTCACGCATCGATGGACTCGATGGAGGAGGCTGCCGTGGCGTGGTTCCGCCGCCGGGGTGGGGCGTCGGCCGCGAGTGGGCGGACGGCGTCCCGGGAGGATATCGCCCATCTCGAGCAGTTCGCCCTGAGCCGCCGCGGCGTCGAGGCGTTCATCGAGCCCCGCACGGCCGTCACCGAAACCACCGTCATCCTCATCGCCCACGACGGCGAGTGGACCCGCCGCCGGGTCGCCAGCCCGCAGGCGGCCCGCCAGTTCGGCGCGAAGCTCGGCCTCCCGGTCTACGACACCGCCCTGGTCGGCTACCCCCAACGGATGCGCGACTACAACGACCGCCAACGCCGGTCGTCGTAGCCGACGACCGGCGTTGCCGGTCGTCGCAGCCGCGATCTTGGACTCCGCTCGGTGCCCCGGCCGCAGCGGGCGTCCACGATCGCGTAGAACCTAGCCGTTGACCGCGATGTCGTCGGCCAACTCGATCAACGTGCGCACCGGCACACCCGTGCCGCCCTTCGGCAGGTAGCCCGTCGGCTCCCCGGCGTTGTACGCGGGGCCGGCGATGTCCAGGTGCGCCCATGGCAGGTCCTCGGGGACGAAGTGGGACAGGAACACCCCGCCCTGCAACATGTGCCCGGCCCGGCCCATTCCCGAGTCGACCTGCGACAGATCGGCCACCTCGGAGTCCATGCCCTTGCGGACGTCGTCGGGCAGCGGCATCGGCCACGCCGGCTCGCCGACCCGGGCCCCGACGTCGCGCACCCGGGCGCAGAAGTCCTCGTCGCCCATCAGGCCCGACACCTTCTTGCCCAGCGCGATGATCTGCCCACCCGTCAGGGTGGACGTCTCCAGCAGGTAGTCCGCGCCGTCCTCGACGGCCCGCGTGATCCCGTCGGCCAGGATCATCCGCCCCTCGGCGTCGGTGTTCAGCACCTCGACCCGGCTTCCGTCGCGCATGGTGACGACGTCCCCCGGCCGGTACGACGTCCCCGACGGCATGTTCTCCGCGATCGGCACGTACGCCGTCACAGCGACCTTCGGCGCGAGCGCCGCGATCGCGATGGTGGCCGCCGCGACGGCGGCCGCGCCCGACATGTCGCTCTTCATTTCCCACATGTTCGCGGCCGGCTTGATCGACAAGCCGCCGGTGTCGAACGTGATCCCCTTGCCGATCAGCGCCAGCCGCTTCTTCGCCCCGCGCGGCGCGTAGGCCAGGCGCACGAAGCGCGGCGGCGCGGAGGATCCCAATCCGACCGCCAGGATGCCGCCGTAGCCACCCCGCCGCAGCGCGCGCTCGTCGAGCACCTCCACGTCGAGGCCGGCCTTCTCGGCGGCGGCCGCGATCTCGTCGGCGAACGCGGGCGGCCGCAGGTCGTTGGGTGCGGTGTTGACCCAGTCGCGGGCCCGCGCGACCGCGCCGGCCACCGTGGTCGCCCGCTTGAGTTCGGCCCGGCCGGCGCGCTTGGCCGCGGCGTCGCCGCCGATTCCGAGAGACACCGTGCGCACCGGATCGCGCCGGTCGGTCGACGGCCGCGTCTTGTAGCCGGCGAACCGGTACGCCCCGAGCAGCGCCCCCTCCGCCACCGGCCGCAGCGGCCCCGGCAGCGCCAGCACCACGCGGTCGGAACCCGCGAGCGCCCGGGTGGCCGCGCCCGCGGCGCGGCGCAGCGTCTCCGCCGGTACACCGGACGCCAGCGGGCGCAGCGAAGCGGAGCCCGCGGTCAAGCGGCCGGATTCAAGAGGAACAGCGTCATTTTTCGACGAAATTGGGCCGGCCCCGGTCGATTCGTCGTGCACCGGTTCGGGGCCGAGACCCACGGCGGCGAGCACCGGCGCGTTGATGGCACCGAACGTCGCGAGCTTGGTGACCTCACCGGCTGCGCCGGTGGCCCCGAGGCGGCGCACCGCGTCGACGAGCGAGCCGTGCTTCTCGAACGCGTCCGCCACGGACTCGGCTCCGGGCGCGAGCGTCAGCGCTCCGTCGCCGCTGCCGAACACGCCCACCACCACAGCGTCGACGGTCGACTGGGTGGGATCGCCATCGGCGAGGTTGAGCGAAGTCACCAGATACTCCCCGCTGCGTCGAGGGTCGGACTAGATGATATTGGTACCGATGCTAGTGCGCGGAACGCTCGGGTAAGTTGCCACCCATGACCCAGGCGCTACGCCATTCTCCGCTGCACGACCGGCACGCGGCGCTCGGCGCCAAGTTCTCCCGCTTCGGGGGCTGGGAGATGCCGCTCGAATATGCCGGCGGCGGCGTGCTGAAGGAGCACGCGTCGGTGCGCGAGGCCGTCGGGGTGTTCGACGTGACCCACCTCGGCAAGGTGGCAGTGCGGGGGCCCGGCGCCGTCGAGTTCCTGAACCGCTGCCTCACCAACGACCTGGGCAAGATCGGCGCCGGCCAGGCCCAGTACACGATGTGCTGCGACGACGCGACGGGCGGCGTGATCGACGATCTGATCGCGTACCGCTTCGGCGACGATCACGTGTTCCTGGTGCCGAACGCCGCCAACACCGCCGGCCTGCTCGACCGCCTCGTGGCCGCCGCGCCCCGCGAGGTTGAGGTGCTCGGCCAGCACGAGGAGTACGTCGTGCTCGCCGTGCAGGGCCCGGACTCGCCGGCGACGGTGGCCGCGCTGGGCCTGCCCACCGACCACGACTACATGCGCTTCGAGGTGGCGAACCGGGCGGGCGCGATGGTCGTGGTCTGCCGCACCGGCTACACCGGCGAGCGCGGCTACGAACTGATCGCGCCGAACTCCGCCGCGCCCGCACTGTGGGACGCCCTGGTCGACGCCGGTGCGCGTCCGTGCGGCCTCGGCGCCCGCGACACCCTGCGCACCGAGATGGGCTACCCGTTGCACGGGCAGGACCTGTCGCCGCACATCACCCCGGTGATGGCCCGCAACGGCTGGGCCGTCGGCTGGAAGAAGCCCGAGTTCTGGGGCCGCGAGGCGCTGACGAAGGAGAAGGAGCTCGGCCCCCGCCGCACGCTGTGGGGGCTGGAGGCGCTGGACCGCGGCATTCCCCGGCCCGGAATGATCGTGCTCAAGGGCGGCGTTCCGGCCGGCGAGGTCACCAGCGGGACGTTCTCCCCGACCCGCCGCATCGGCATCGCGCTCGCCCTGCTGCAGGAGGACTACGGCTGGCACCCCGACGTCGAGGTCGAGGTCGACGTGCGCGGGCGGCGGGCCCCGATGAAGGTGGTCAAGCCCCCGTTCGTCCCGAACCGGACGCGCTGACCATGGCCACCTACGCCGACGCGCAGCGCATCGTGGCGTCGCTGCCCGGCGGCGAGGAGGTCATCGTCGTCGAGTGGGGCGACCACCCGACGTTCCGCGTGAACAACAAGATGTTCGCGTCCGGGGCACCGGACAGCCCGACGATGTCGGTGAAGGCGTCCAAGGAAGACCAGGCGGAGCTTGTCGCGGCGCGGCCGGATACCTTCGCCGTGGCGAGGTACGTGGGCCGGTTCGGCTGGGTGGAGGTCCAATTGCCCAATGTGGACGAAGCCGAGCTCCGCGAGCTCCTGACGGAAGCCTGGCGCCGCACGGCCCCCAAGCGCCTCCAAAAGGAGCTGACCGCGGACTGATCCCCGCGATCTTGCAGTTGTGGTGCCGGAGTTCGCCCCGGTTTGTGGTGCTTTGTGGCCCACCATAACTGCAAGATCAACGCGATCATGGGGGTGGCGCGGCGGTCAGCTTTCGCGCTTGACCAGCGGGAGCTCGGCCGTGGGGAAGTCGGCCACCTCCCAACCCGGGGAGTCCTCGGTCAGGGGTGGCCTGGGCGTCTCCGGCGTGCCGGCCGCCACCGTGAGCGCCGCGCGCAGCAGTGGCAGCGCCGCCAGTGCGGTGGCCCCCTCGCCGAGCCGCATCCGCAGGTGCAGCACCGGGTTCAGGCCGAGCACGTCGCCGCCGAAGCGGACCAGCGGGTGCCCGCCGTGGTCGGGCAGCAGCAGCCACAGCCGGCTCTGCGGGCCCAGGTCGCGGGCGGCGAGCCCGGCCGCGATCCCGACCGGGCCGTCGATGAGCACCGGGGTGCGGCGGTAGGTCGCCCCGAGGATGACGCCCGTCGCCACCGCGAGGTCGCCGCCGCCGACGGTGGCGAGCAGGCTGCGCGGATCGCGGGGGCGGGTGCGCACCCGGTGCAGCGCGTCGCGGACGGTGAGGCAGCGCGTCATCCAGGCGTTGTCGTCGATCACGCCGCCGGCCGAGACGACCCGGTCCAGCAGCGCGGCCGGCTCGCCGCCGGCGGTGAGGGTGGACAGGGCCACGGCCGCGGCCTCGCTGCCGGCGCCGGTGGCGGCCAGGACGATCGCGTCGACGCCCTCGTCGGCCGCCGACTCGGCGAGCTGCCAGCCGAGCGTGAGCGCGGCGTCCACCTCGTCGGGGGGCAGCGCGTCGGCGGTCTCCATCGCCCCCGACGGCGGGCAGTCGACGGTTCCGATGCTCGCACCCGCGGCGGCCGCGAGCAGGGCGAGGGCGCCCGCACCCTCGCCGGCCTGGGTGATGCGCCGGACGGCGGCGTCGCGGTCGTCACCGGCAGCGGCACCGCCCGCGTGGACGCCGTGCAGCAGCAGGACGCGCACCGACTCCCACGGGTGCGGCGCGGCCAACCCCTGGGTGCCGCCGGCGAACCTGACCATCTCGGCCAGCGCGCCGAGGCCGGCCCCGGCGAAGTCGAGCCCCTGCAGGTGCAGGCCGGCCGCGGCGGCGGTCGCCTCGTCGGGGACCACCAGATCGAGGTGGCCCGACCAGTCCGGCCCGCCCGCGTGGTCGGCGGCTGCCGGGCGGGCCGCGGTGCCGGTCGGCACCACGCGCTCGCGCACGGCGGCGGCCGGCCGGGAAGGCCCCGCCGGCGTCGCGGAGCCTTCCGGCGTCGCGGAGCCTTCCGGCGTCGCGGAGCCTTCCGGCATCGCGGAGCCTTCCGGCATCGCGGAGCCTTTGAGCCACGTCGGCTGCCCGGCCACCACGAGCGCCACGCCGTCGCAGACGGATGCGAGCGCCCGGTTCAGCCGGCCCAGCGCGTCGGCGTAATGCTCTGCCTCATCGGAGACCGGCACGGCCAGGCCGACCTCGGCGCTGACCAGCACCACCCGCTCGGCCGCCGATCCGGCCAGCCCGCTGGCGAGCGCGTCGATGGCATCGCCCGGTGCCGCGTCGGAATCCGCCGTCAAGCTCAGCACTGCCGTCAACCAGTCGTCCAGGCCCTCGACGAGCAGGGTCTCGCCGGCCGCCGCGCCCGACAGGCGCAGGCCCAGGCCGTACGGGTCCAGGGCGAAATCGGCACCGGCCAGCCGCTGTGCGGGTTCGAGCAGCCGCTGCGCCACCTCGGCGGCACCGGAGCCGACACCACCGAGGACCAGCACGCGCGAGGTGGACATGTGCGTACTGTATGGCCCGCGCACGGGCGCGCCGCTGCGGCCCCGGTACCCTTGGTCGCGGTGGTGTGGCGGTTACTCCGGGAGCGTGGCATGGCGTGGACGTGGCGGTACGAAGACGCGCAGGGCGGGTCTATCGAGGGCCCCAACGAGGCGTTCGCCAGCCAGTCCGACGCGGAGAGTTGGATCGGGCAGAGCTGGCGGGAGCTGGCCGCCCGCGGGGTCATGCGGGTGGCCCTGTACGAGGAGAGCCGGCTGGAGTACCGCATGTCGCTGGCGCCGGCGGGCGACTGAGCGGCTGATGGATCGCGGTGACCTGGTCGTCGGCGTGCCCAAGGGCGCGTTCCGGCCCAGCGGCATCTTTCTCTGCCTGGTCGCGCTGTTCGTCACGGCGGGCGTCATGTCGTGGCGCGGCTTCGGCGACGCGGGGCTGAACGTCTTCCTGTTCGTCGCGGCCGGCTGGCTGGTCTCGCTGTGCCTGCACGAGTACGCCCACGCGCTGATCGCGTACCGCGGCGGCGACGTCGCCGTGGCCCACCGCGGTTACCTGACGCTGAACCCGTTGAAGTATTCGCACCCGCTGCTGTCGATCGTGCTGCCGCTGGTGATCGTGGTGCTGGGCGGCATCGGTCTGCCCGGTGGGGCGGTCTGGGTGGACAGGCACCACCTGCGCGGCCGCTCCTGGGACAGCTTCGTCAGCTTCGCCGGGCCCGCCATGAACATCCTGTTCACGCTGCTGCTCGTGGTTCCGTTCGCCGTCGGCGTCAATGTCGAGGCGCATCCGGACTTCTGGGCCGCCGTCGCGTTCCTGGCGTTCCTGCAGCTGACGGCGTCGGTGCTGAACCTGATGCCGATCCCGGGCGTCGACGGCGGCAACCTGATCGAGCCGTGGCTGCCGCCGGACTGGCAGCGCGGCTTCGCGAAGGTGGCCCCGTTCGGCATGCTGCTGCTGTTCGCGCTGCTGTGGGAGCCGCGCATCAACCGCGCGTTCTTCTGGTTCGTCTTCACGATCGCCGACGCCCTCGGCCTGCCGAGCGACCTCTACGCCGAGGGCTTCAGCCTGTTCCGCTTCTGGACCTGATCCCGGCCGCCCCGTCGTCAGGGCGGCCGGGATCGCACGGACTACGGGCGCTTCGCCGGGGACCTGGTCTCCGCCGGGTCGCGGATGACGACCGGGTCCAGCGCCTCGTCGATCGCCTTGAGCATGTCGGCGTCGATGGTGACGTCGAGCGCCTTCACGTTGTCCTGTAGCTGCTCCGGCCGGGTGGCCCCGACGATCGCCGAGGACACGTTGGGGTTGTTCAGCACCCACGCGACGCCGAGCTGGGCCATCGTCGCGCCGGCCTGCTCGGCGATCGGCTTCAGCTTCTGCACCGCCTCGAGGACGTCGTCGCGCAGCCAGTCGCTGATGAAGCTCGCCCCGCTCTTCTCGTCGGTGGCCCGCGACCCGGCCGGCGGCGCCTGCCCGGGCAGGTACTTGCCGGTCAGCACGCCCTGCGCCAGCGGCGACCAGACGATCTGTCCGATGCCCAGTTCCTCCGACGTCGGGACGACCTCGGCCTCGATGACGCGCCACAGCGCCGAGTACTGCGGCTGGTTCGACACGAACTGGATCTTCAGCTCGCGGGCCAGCTCGTGCGC
>Ga0068869_100002447_pt1 | contig 11197 bp, 8 predicted proteins | sample KBSMisM52_FD_64676 | JGI IMG/M metagenome (GOLD analysis project Ga0068869, IMG submission 64676) | Miscanthus rhizosphere microbial communities from Kellogg Biological Station, Michigan, USA - KBS Miscanthus M5-2 | ecosystem: Host-associated > Plants > Roots > Rhizosphere > Soil ... | reverse complement strand
GCACGCTCCTGATGGTGCCGGCCAGCGAGGTGGGCGGGATGGAAGGCATGGTCGCGCTGTCGATGGTGGCGCCCGACATGCCGCCGCTGGTCGCGCGGCTCGAGCGGGCCGAGGCCGCGCTGCTGCTCGGGGCGGGCGAGCTGACCGTCGAGCCCCAGTCTTCCTACGGAGTGCATCTCCACATCTCCCGGTACCACTTCCCCTGATCCCTCCCGCATGACGCCGGCGGGGCCGAGGCTTTCCGGGAAGGTCGCGCTGGTCACCGGGGGCGCCAGCGGCATCGGGCGCGCGACGGTGCTGGCGCTGGCCCGCGAAGGCGCCGCGGTGGCGATCAACTACTCGACGTCGAAGGCGGCCGCCCACGAGACGGCCAAGCTCGCGGAGCAGGCGGGCGTGCGCGCCCTGCCGGTCCAGGCCGACATCACGCGCGACGCCGAGGTGCGGGCGATGGCCGACCTGGTCGTGCGCGAGCTGGGCGGCCTCGACTGCCTGGTGAACAACGCGGGATGGACGCAGCGCGTCCCGCACCGGCAGCTCGACGCGCTGACCGACGAGATATGGGATCGCGTGCTCAAGACCAACCTGCGCGGCGCCTTCTACTGCGCGCGCGCCGCGGTGCCCCACATGGAGCGGCGGGGCGGCGGGGCCATCGTCAACATCACGTCGGTGGCGACGTTCACCGGCACCGGCTCGTCCATGGCCTACGCCGCGTCCAAGGCGGGCCTCGACGCGCTCACCAAGTCGCTGGCCCGCGCGCTCGCGCCCTCGCGTATCCGGGTCAACGCGGTGGCCCCGGGCCTGCTCGCCACCGGCTTCGGCGGCGGTCTGATCACCCAGGACCTGCTCGCCCAGATCGGCACCCTCACGCCGATCGGCCGCCCGGTCACGGTGGAGGAAGCCGCGCAGGCGGTGGTGTTCCTCCTCGCCAACGAGGCGGTGACCGGCTACACGACGATCGTGGACGGCGGGCTCACCGCCCTCGGCCCCACGAATCCCCTGAGCTAGCGTGGACCCGCGCCGGCCGTTCCGCGGCCTCGGCTCGGCGCGCAAGACCCGCCGGACGCTGGAGCGCGGCGGGACCGGCCCCGCGGCCGAGCTGAACCAGACGCTCGGCAAGTGGCCCCGGGTCCGGATCACCCCGATGTTCGGGCGCTGGGGGTACTTCGTGGGTCCGCGCCTGTTCGCGTGCTTCCCGCTGCGCGTCAAAGACCGCGATCTGTGGATCCGCCTCGCCCCGGAGGATCAGCGGCGCGCGCTCGCGGCCGGTTGCTCGCCCCACCGCCGCATGAGCGCGATGGGCTGGGTCGAGTGCCGCGTGGAGGACCCACGCGACACCGGGCGGGCCATTCGCTGGCTGCGGCGCTCCTACGAGTCGGCCAAGGAAGCGGTCGAGCGGGAGGAGCGCTCGGACGCCTGAGCGGCGGCCTGGATGGCGTCGATGGGCACGAGCGGCACCAGGAGCCACGCGGCCGCGGTGAACGCGGTCGAGATCAGCACCAAGGGCGCATACCCCAGCCCGTCGTAGAGGGTGGCGCCGGTCCACTCCCCGCTCCGCGTGCCGAGGTTGTAGACCGACATCAGGAGCGCGAAGAACGTGGCCTCCGCGTGGCGCGGGCAGGCCTTGGCCGCCAGGTCCAGGAACGCGAGCTGCGCGGTCATGCCGATCGCGCCGAAGACCACCGTGATGGCGATGCCCGACACGGGCCCCCGGTAGACGAGGTAGGCGAGGGTGCCCAGCACGCCGGCGCCGATGGACCACACGATCAGGCGCTTGAGCGAGTGCCGCTGCGAGAGGCGCGCGTAGGCCCACGCGCCCACGATGCTCGCGGTCGCCCCCAGCGAGGAGAGCACGCCGATGAAGGTCTGGGAGAAGCCGAGGACGTCGGTCTCGTAGTAGAAGAACGCGGGCCCGAACGACGGGCTGAACGCCCAGAAGAACGTGAAGCCCGCCACCGCCCACAGCTCGCGCCGGCCGAGCGAGTCGCGGACCGCGGTCCAGGTCTCGCCGAAGCCCTCGAGGCTCGGGCGTGCGGGCGCCTCGCGCACCACCAGGAGGGCCATCAGGAACGAGACGATCGGGAAGCAGGCCACCAACGCGAACGCGGCCGCGAAGGCGCGGCGCTCGGCGAGGTAGCCGCCGCCCACCCCGACCAGGATCGACGCCGCGCTCAGCGCGCCCCACTGCACGGACTGAAACGCGCCGGTCAGTCCCACCCGCTTGCCGTTCTCCACCATCAGCGCGTCGGTCAGGACGTCGGTGAAGCCCACCCCCAGCCAGAGCAGGGTGATCATGGCCGCGAGCCAGGCGTAGGACGCGCCCGGCATCAGGCTCAGCGCGAGCGCGGACGCCGCGGCCATCCCGGACATCAGCAGGAAGTAGCTCCGCCGTCGCGTGCCGAAGAGGGGCACGAAGTCCGACAGGAGGCCGTAGAGCGGCTTGATGAACCACGGGATCGTGGTGATCCAGGTGAACGCGGCGAGCTGGCCGGCGGTGAGGCCGCGCTCCTTGAACACGATCGAGACGACCTGGTCGGGCAGGTAGATCATGCCCTGGGCGAAGTAGACGATCGCGAAGAGCAGCGCGAGCCGGCGGGCCTCGAGGCTCTGGAAGGGGTGCTCGCGCATGGCCCATGATAATCTAACGTCTCGATGCGAACCACGCTGCCGTCGGTGTGTCCACATGATTGCCCGTCGCAGTGCGCGCTCCAGGTCACGGTGGAGGCGGGGCGCATCACCGACGTCGTCGGCGATGCCCGACACCCCTTCACCCGCGGGGTGATCTGCGGCAAGGTCCACGACTACGCCGAGCGGGTCTACGGGCCGACCCGGGTGCTCACGCCCCTCCGGCGCGTCGGCCGCAAAGGCGAGGGGCGCTTCGAGCCGATCGGCTGGGACGAGGCGGTGGACGAGATCGCCCACCGCTGGCGGCGCGTGATCGCCCAGTGGGGCCCCGAGGCCATCCTGCCGTACTCCTACGGCGGCACGCTCGGCCTCGTCCAGAACCGGGCGGGCCACGCGCTCTTCTACGCGCTCGGCGCCTCGCGGCTCGACCGCACCATCTGCGTGAGCACCGCCTACGCGGGCTGGCAGGGCACCCTGGGCACCGTGACCGGCAACGACTCCGAGCAGATGGTGAACGCGGACCTGATCGTGCTGTGGGGCATCAACGCCTCCCACACCCACATCAACGCGATGACGCTGGTGAAGCATGCGCGCCGCCGCGGCGCCTTCGTGGTCTCCATCGATCCGTACCGCACCTCGACCGCGCGACAGGCCGACTGGCACCTCATGCCGCGACCGGGGACCGACGGGGCCCTGGCCCTGGGCGTGATGCACGTGCTGATCGGCGAGGGCCGGGTGGATCAGGACTACATCCAGCGCGCGACCCTCGGCTTCACCGCGCTGGCCCAGCACGTCAAGCAGTACGATCCCGAGCGGGTGGCCACGATCACCGGACTCACCGCGGATGAGATCGTGGCCTTCGCCCACCGCTACGGGTCGACGCGCGCCTCGTTCCTCCGAGTGGGCATCGGGCTTTCGCGCCACGACAACGGCGGGATGACCTGCCGGACCATCGCGTGCCTGCCCGCGCTGACCGGGGCCTACGCGCATCCCGCGGGCGGCGCCCTGCTCGCGTCGAGCGGCGCCTTCGGCCTCTCCAACGCGGTGGTCGAGCGGCCGGATCTCATGCCCCAGCCGGCTCCGCGCGTGATCAACATGATCCAGCTCGGGCGCGCCCTCAACGATCCGGATCTGGCCCCGCCGGTCAAGGCGCTCTACGTCTACAACGCGAACCCGGCCTCGATCACGCCCAACCAGGAGCCGGTCCTCCGGGGGCTGGCCCGCGAGGATCTCTTCACGGTCGTGCACGAGCAGCACCTCACCGACACCACCGACTACGCCGACCTCGTGCTCCCCGCCACCACGTCGATGGAGCACACCGACTGCTACAAGTCCTACGGCCACTTCTACGTGCAGCTCGCCCGCCCGGTGGTCGCCCCGGAAGGCGAGTCGCGCTCGAACTGGGACGTGACCCGTCTGCTCGCGCCGGCGCTGGGGCTGCGGGACCCGCACTTCAGCAAGAGCGTGGACGATCTCATCCGCGAGGCGCTCGCCTCGGGGGATCCCTCGATCGAGGGCATCACGCTCGAGCGGCTCGAGGCCGAGCACTCGGTGCGGCTCCGCCTGGGCCGCCCGTACCTGCCCTTCGCGGACGGGGCGCCGACGCCGTCCGGCAAGGTCGAGTTCCTGTCGGAGACGCTCGCCCAGGCCGGTCTGCCCGCGCTGCCCACCTACACGCCGCTGGTCGAGGGCCCCGAGCACGCCGAGCTGACCCGGCGCTATCCGCTGCAGTGCATCGTGCCGCCCAACCGCTTCTTCCTCAATTCGTCGTTCAGCCAGTCCGAGCTCCTGCGCCGCCGCCAGCGCGGTCCCGCGGTGCTGCTCCATCCCGCGGACGCCGCCTCTCGCGGCATCCGGACCGGCGACGCGGTGCTGGTGCGCAGCGCGCGCGGCGAGGCGCGGTTCACCGCCGAGCTGACCGACGACACGCGCGAGGGGGTGGCGGTGGTGGAGGGGATCTGGTGGAACAAGCACCAGCCGGGCCGGCGCGGGGTCAACGCGCTCACCGACGACCGCACCGCGGACATGGGCGGCGGGCCCGCGCTCCACTCCAACCTGGTGCAGGTGGAGCGCCTGTGACCACGCCCGCGACGCGCGCGTTCGCGGCCGAGATCGACGCGGCCCTCGACCGCCTCGACGTGCCCGCGCTCGAGCGCGAGTACTGGGCGCAGGACGAGTTCCTGTTCATCCGCCGGTTCCTGCCCGCGGCCGGGGTGGGGGCGCTGCTCGACGACGTGCGCCGGCTCGAGCCCAGCCTCAACCGCAACTACATCCCGCGCCACAAGAAGGGCGGCAGCGTCAGCCACTACGCGATCGCCGACGAGGGTCCCGCGCTGCTCGCCTTCTACCACTCCGAGCGGTTCCGCCGGTTCCTGAGCGGGCTGGTGCGGGCCGAGGTCAAGCTCTGCCCGAACGAGGATCCTCACGCCTGCGCGCTCTACTTCTACACCGAGCCCGGCGACCACATGGGCTACCACTACGACACGTCCTACTACCGGGGCGCGCGCTACACCGTGCTGTTCGGGCTCGTGCAGGACTCGTCGAGCCGGCTCCAGTGCCGGCTGCACACGCGACAGCCCGGCCGGGATCCGGTCGATCTCGCGGTGGCCACCGAACCCGGCTCGATGGTGATCTTCAATGGTGACAAGGTCTACCACGGAGTGAGCCCCTCGCAGGAGGGAGAGCGCCGCGTGGTGTACACGATGGAGTACGTGACGAGCCAGGAGATGGGGCGCCTCCAGCGGCTCTTCTCCAATCTCAAGGACGCCTTCACCTACTTCGGGATCCGCGCCCTCCTGCGCGGCCGCGCGGGCGCCCGCGTGCCGTCCCGGCCCTGACACCGAACGGAGCCACGCCAATGCCGGCGAATCCAGGAGCTTCCCGCAACGAGGCCGACCGGGTGCAGTTCGCCCCGGTGGAGGGCGCGGCCGCCCTCCTCACCCCCGAGTTCCGCGACTACCTCGTCCGCCTGTGCGACGAGTTCGCCCCGCGGGCGCACGCGCTGCGGGCCAAGCGGGACGAGCGGCTCGCGCGCGCGCTCAAGCAGGGCCGGTTGCCCGAGCCCTTGCCCGCGAGCGCGATCACCACGACCGACTGGAAGGTGCCGCCGGTGCCGAAAGACCTCGCAACCCCGGGCATCGAGATCTCGGGCCCGTGCTCGATCACCAGCATGTTCATCAACGCGCTCAACCCGGGGCCCGAAGGGGAGCGCGCGGAGGGAGACCTCGACGACGACGAGGACTCGGCCGGCCATCGGCTGATCGACACGGTGAGGGCCTGCCACAACCGGCTCGCCGCCGTGAACCACGAGCTGCAGCACGTGGACCGCGAGCGGAACCGGGAGTACCGCATTGCCCCCGGGGAGCTGCCGTTCTTCATGCACCGCGAGCGCGGCCTGCATCTCGACGAGCCGGAGGTCACGGTGGACGGCAAGCCGGTCTCCGCGGCGATCCTCGGGACCGCGCTGACCCTCTACTATCCGGGCCGGGCCCAGGCCAGTCGCGGGCAGGGCGTCTACTTCTATCTGCCCAAGGTGGACGGGGCGGAGGAGTGCGCCTGGTACCGCGACGTCTTCGACCGGAGCCGCGCGCTCCTGCCGTTCCTCAAGGATGCGACGATCCGCGCGATCCCCCTCGTGGAGGCGCTGCCCGCGGTGTACGAGATGGAGGAGATGCTCCACGCGCTCGGGCCCTACGCGGCCGGCCTCAACGCGGCCCGCTGGGACCTCAAGGCGAGCATCTTCGAGTTCGTGATGGCCGATCCCAACTCGGTATGGCCGGATCGCTTCGGGGTGGACATCAAGACCACCCCGTTCATCTCGAACATCTTCCGCCGGCTGGTGGCGGTCTGCCTCAAGCACGGCGCCGTCCCCATCGGCGGGATGGCCACCGCGCTGCCCAACCCCGACCCGGAGGTGAACCGGGTGGCCGCGGATTCCATCAAGGCCGACAAGGTGTGGGAGGCCGAGCAGGGCTTCATCCGCGCGTGGGTGGCCCACATCTTCCACATGAAGACCGCGGCCGACCCATTCAGGAAGGTGCACGGGAGCGGGACGTGGAAGCCCAAGCCGGAGATGCTCAAGCCCGAGAGCTACCCGGTGCGCATCGAGGTGCCGGCGGGCCCGATCACGCTCGAGGGCACGCGCCGCAACGCGCGCATGGTCGTCGAGTACGTCGAGGGGTGGCTACAGGGCCGCGGGGCCAAGGGCATCGACAGCCTCGCGGGCAAGCCCGGCGTGCACCCGGCCCTGATGGAGGATCTCGCCACCGGGCGCATGTCGGTGGCCCAGATCGCTCAGCGTATCCGGCACGCGGTGAAGACCAATCAAGGCCCCGCGGCGACCCACGACGCGGCGCTGGTGAAGCGCCTGCTTCAGGAGGAGTGCGACGACATCCTGCGCCTGATGAAGACGCGGGACCCCCAGACCGATGAGCGCTACCGCAAGGCGGTGAAGATCGCCCAGCGCTGGATCAAGAACTACCTGGAGCTCGACTACCGCAGCCTCGGCTCCTACACCCGCGCCGACCTCGACCGCATCGCCCAGGCCCCCGACGCCCTGTAAGGGCCCTTCTCCAGATATCCCTCTCCCTCGGGGAAGAGGGCAGGGGCTGGTCAGCGCATTGTTTCTACGTAGGCCGCAAATTGTTCCAGAAGTCGATCGGTGCCCTTCGTTCTCGATTCGGTTCCGTACTCGCCATCGAAAAAAAAGGCCTGCTCGGTATAAGTCAGTCAGTTCCAGAAGATCGTTCCGCGAACTCGACGCCGGCGAGCGAAACGGAAAAGGGCTTCCCCGCGACGAGCATGTCAAATGCGTAGATCAGACGTACATTCTGGTCGATGAGGTGGAAACGCGCGGTGTAGACGGTTTCCGTGCCGTTCTCAAACCGGCCGTGGGCGATTTCCTGTCCGCCGACCCTGAGGTCGACGCTTCTTGTTATTGCGGTCCAGGCCGGCCCGGCAAACCAGTGCTTTCTATGTTCCAGCTGCGTCCAGGCTCGATAAACCAGCTCGCGGGGCGCGTTGATGTGCCGTTTCAGGGACAAGGTCCCATGCTTCAGGGGCGGCTGCTCGTTCATGTCGTTCCCGGGCGGGGTGTCCGGAGGTGGCGCGCTACGCCGCGGTCGGCTTCTCCACCGCCTGCAGCCGCTCCACCGGCTTCATCATCAGCTTCAGCACGACCGGCAGCACGATCAGCGCGGCCACGAGCCCGCAGGCCGAGCCCAGGGTCAGCAGGAGGCCCAGGCTGAAGATGCCCTGGTGGGTCGCGATCATGAGGCTGCCGAAGCCCACCATGGTGGTGATGCCGTTCAGCGCGACGCCCAGTACCGCGCTGCGGGCGACGAGCGGCCCGCCGTGGATACGGACCTCGAGGTGGCTCAGGATCACGTTGAGGCCGAACTCGGCGGCGGTACCGATGATGAGGGGCAGGCCCCAGATATTGGCGAGGTTGAACTTGATGCCGAAGACGTGCATCAGCCCGACCGTCCACAGGACGCCCAGCACCATCGGCACCAGGCCGAGCATGCTCTCGCGCAGACGCCGGATCATGAGGATGCTGAGGCCGCCCACGAGGACGAAGGCGTAGATGCTCCCGGTGAGGTAGGCGCGCTCCATCAGCACCGTCGCCTCGTAGGTGATGATGGGCGGGCCGGTGACGTCGGGATCCACCGAGCGCAGGTCCCGCACGAACTGGGCCGCGCCCGCCTTCTCCCAGATGTCCACCTTGGGATGGATCTGGATGAGGAAGCGGCCGTTCTCCCCGATGAACTTGCGCCGCAGCTCCTCCGGCACGTCCTTGATGGTCACGCCGGTCGGGCTGAGGTTGCGCTGCAGGCTGTAGAACAGGTTCACGAAGTCGCGGTAGAGCTGGGCCTGCAAGTAGTTGAGCGCGGCCTCCGCCGAGTCGCGGTTGCTGCGCGCGAGCAGGCGCTGCACCGCGATTGTCTTGTCGCGCACCACCCGGATCTCCGCGGGCAGCTTGGCGCCCGCCTCGACCGCGACCACGTCGAAGCGCCGCTTGATGTCGGCGAGCGCCTGCTTGAGTCGGTCGAGGTCCACCGGGCTCGAGCGGCCGATGCGGATCGGGGACACCAGGGGGGCGAAGCTCTTGATCAGGGCGATCTTCTCGGCCTGGTCGTCCGGGATCACCCGCAGGACCGAGTCGGTCTCCGAGACCGACGGCAGCTTCTCGAAGGCCGCCTGCTTGGCCCGCAGCTCCTCCAGCGACGAGGCGGAGGACAGTCCATTGAAGCCGGAGCGGCCCGTGCTCGCGAGGATGCGGCGCTCCCAGGCGACCGACTCGGTGCCCCGGGCCTGCAGGTTGAGCACGTTGTAGTCGAAGCCCACGCGGGGCACCGCCCAGAGCGACAGCGCGGTGAGCAGGCCCGCGCCGATCAGGACGGTGCGGGGATAGGTGACCAGGCGGTCCAGGAGCGGCACCCGGATGCGCTCGAGCTGGTGCGCGCGGGGCCGCCGGCCCCGCGGGCGGTCCGCATGGTGCCGGTCCACGAAAACCAGGATCGCGGGGAAGAGCGTCATCATGCCGACCCAGGCGATCAGGATCGCGATACCCGCGATGAAGCCCAGCTCCTGGATGCCCCGGAAATCCGTGAGCATCAGGACGAAGAACGTGCCGGCCGCCGTCAGCGCCCCCGCCAGCATGCCCGGACCGGTGCGCGCCGCGGTGAGCTCGAGGGCCTCGCGCAGGCTCCGGCCCAGGAAGATCTCTTCCTCGTAGCGGAAGAGGTAGTAGATCCCGTAGTCGATGCCGATGCCGACCACGATGGAGATGAACATCACCGAGAAGAGGGTGAGGTGCCCCACCGTGAGGGTGACCACGCCCATGGACCAGGCCAGGGTCACCGCGAGCACCCCCAGCATGAGCAGCGGCTTGCCCACCCGCACGAAGGCCAGGGTCATGACCAGCAGCGTGAGAGCGAACGCGAGAACGTCCGAGATGCTGCTGTCGTGGAAGGCCGCGGTCATCTCGTCGTTGGACAGGGCCGGGGCCCCGGTCACGCCCGCCTGCACGTTCGGGAACGCGGGCCGCAGTTTGGCCACCGCCTCCCGGATCGTCTCGATGGCGGCCTGGTCGCCCATGAAGCTGCCCTTCTCGCTGGGCGGGGTCTCGACCAGGATGAAGAGGAGGCTCTTGTCATCGGAGAGGAAGTAGCCCGCGTCGTCGGGCGGGTCCTCGCCGAAGGAGAAGAGGGTACCCCAGGGCGAGCGGTAGGGCCCGGGACGCTCCAGCCGGCTCGCCATCTGGTCCAGGAGGACGCGCAGGAAGCGCGTGTCCACCGGCAGGTCCTTGTCCTGGAGGCCGATGTCGAAGAGGTTGGAGACGAAGGCGGCGGCCATCTGGGTGTTCACGCCCTCGAGCAGGCGGGCCAGGCTCGGGTCGCCCGCGAAGCTCTCCATGAACTCCTGATGGTCGAAGATCTTGTCGCGGATCTCTCGCAGCTCGGGGGTCGAGAGGTAGAGTAGCTGCCGGCCCTCGAACCGCTTGGGGTCGATCCGGTAGGCGACTCGCTCGAACTTGACCTTCGCCTGCTTCAGCTCCTCGGTGAGGCGGGCCGCGTAGGCGCGCGCGCCCTCGAAGGAGCCCGCCTCCACCACCACCACGATGTCCTCGAGCTCGCCGAACTCCTTGGCGTACTCCGCGTAGCGGAGCACGTAGCCCGCGTCCTGGGGGAGGAGCGCGCGGGTGGAGGTCTTGAAGGTGAGCGCGTACGAGGTGTAGGCGATCGCGGCGGCCGCGAGCAGGAGGGAGATCGCCACCGTGACGCCGGGGCGGCGGCAGGACAGGCGCACCAGCCGGCGGAGAACACGGCCGGTGCGGGAGATCGCGATCATGAACCGAAAACGACGACGGCGCGGCTACTCGGCGCCGTTGATGAACGTTTCCAGGCGCGTGTGCGCCACCTCGTCGGACCACTGCTGCGGAGGAGACTTCATCAGGTAGGCCGAGGGCGCGAGCAGGGCCCCCTTGATGCCGCGGTCCATCGCGATCTTGCAGGAGCGGATCGCGTCGATGACCACCCCGGCCGAGTTGGGCGAGTCCCACACCTCGAGCTTCAGCTCGACGTTGATCGGCTGGTCCCCGAAGCTGCGGCCCTCCAGGCGGATGTGCGCCCACTTGCGGTCCTCGAGCCACGGCACGTAGTCGCTCGGGCCAATGTGGATATTGTCGTCGGCCATGTCGTGGGCGAGCTGGGAGCGGACCGCGTCCGTCTTGGAGATCTTCTTGGAGTGCAGGCGCTGGCGCTCCAGCATGTTGTAGAAGTCGGTGTTGCCGCCCACGTTGAGCTGGCTGGTGCGCTCGAGCCGAACCCCGCGGTCCATGAAGAGCTTGGTCAGGATGCGGTGGATGATGGTGGCGCCCACCTGGCTCTTCACGTCGTCGCCCACCACCGGCAGCCCGCGATCCTCGAAGCGGCGGCGCCAGTACTCCTCCCGGGCGATGAACACCGGGATGCAGTTGACGAAGCCGCAGCCCGCGTCGAGCACCTGCTCGACGTACCACTTGGTCGCCATCTCGCTGCCCACCGGCAGGAAGTTGACCACCACGTCGGTGCGG
>Ga0068869_100002446_pt1 | contig 11201 bp, 10 predicted proteins | sample KBSMisM52_FD_64676 | JGI IMG/M metagenome (GOLD analysis project Ga0068869, IMG submission 64676) | Miscanthus rhizosphere microbial communities from Kellogg Biological Station, Michigan, USA - KBS Miscanthus M5-2 | ecosystem: Host-associated > Plants > Roots > Rhizosphere > Soil ... | reverse complement strand
TAGGCCGTCACCATGCTGATGGCTTCCCCGCGGCGGCGCTTGTCGCGCAGGGTGTGGATGGTGGTCTTGGAGACGCCCTCGGTGGGGCGGGGGCCTTCTGGACGTGCGCTCATCCCAGGTCCTCCTTGGCGGAGACCACGGACGGCCACGCGCTCGGTTCCTGAGGGGAGGGTTCGCCCGTCGTTCCGTCCCGGTCCCTCGAGGATCCAGGCGCCTGGGCCGCTTCCGTGCTTCTCGTCTCCGTCCTGCTCGCCGCCCTCGAAAGGGTCGACGTCACGGCCAGACTATCACAGTGCCATCCGCGCGCAAGCGGTTTCAGCCGCCGCGGCGCGGCGTCGGGGGAGCTCTGTGCACATTCCTGTGGATCGCCTGTGCGCCTCCTGTGCGCAGCCTGTGGGAGGCCTGTGGCAAAGCTGTGGAGAACGGCCGCCAGGGCCGCAGCCCCGTGTGGAAAAGCTGTGCAGAAGCCGCGGAAGCGGCCCGGAAAGCTGCGGGTTCCCTGTGCAAGACCGGGCACTGAACAGCGGAAAGCCTGCGGATGGCACCGCTCTCACCTGTGGATCGATTGTGGATGCGTGCGCCTAACCCTCGAACAGCCGGCGCAGCTCGTCGCGGTCGCGGGTGACGCCGAGCGCGACCATCAGCTTGATGCGCGCCTTGGGGCCGGGCAGGTCGCCGCCCAGGATCACGCCCAGGTCCAGGAGCATGCGCCCGCCGCCCTCGTATCCGTAGGCCGGGTAGACCCGGCCCTCCGGACAGCGCGACACCACCACCACCGCCACCCCGGCCGCCAGCGCGGAGCGCAGCGCGGGCATCACGCTGGGGGGCACGTTGCCGGCGCCGGTGGCCTCGATGACCAGGCCGCGCGCGCCGCGCGCCACCGAGGCGGCGAGAGGGGCGGCGTCGACGCCCACGGCCATGGTGTGCAGGTCCACGTCCGGCACCAGGGCGCGCGGGGCCAGCACGGCCGCGCGCACGGGCGGGCGGTAGTAGGCGATGGAGTCGCGCTCCACCGCGCCCAGCGCGCCGTGCGGGCTGCGGAAGGCGGCCAGGCTCTGGGTGTGCCACTTGGTGACCTCGGAGGCCGCGTGCACGTACTCGCCGAGCGCGATGAGCACGCCGCGCCCGGGCGATCCCGGATGGGCGGCCACGCGCACCGCGGCCAGCAGGTTGGCCGGCCCGTCCCAGCCGGGCTCGGACACGGTCCGCATGGCCCCGCAGAAGACGACGGGCTTCGGCCCGGGCAGCGTGAGGTCGAGGAGGTAGGCCGTCTCCTCCAGCGTGTCGGTGCCGTGCGTGCAGACCACGGCGTCGACGTCGGGATCGGCCAGCCGGGCGGCCACGTCCTCCTTGAGCGTCCACATCCACTGCGGCGTGACGTGGGGGCCGGGCAGGCGCGCGTACTCCTCCAGCGTGAGGCGGGCCTCGCTCTCCAGGCCGGGCACGGCCGACACGATCTCCTGGCCCGAGAGGGCCGGCACCGCCCCGCCGGTATCGGGGTCGATGCGCATGGAGATGGTGCCGCCGGTGAAGAGGAGCAGGACGTGCTTGAGGCTCATCGGCCCTCCGCGGTGACCACCGCCAGTGCGCCCAGGATGACGGCCCCGCCGGCCAGGGCCCAGGCGCCCGGGCGCTCGCCGAACACAGCATAGGCGAGGAGGCTGGCCAGAACCGGCTCGCCCAGCAGGAAGAGGCCCACGGTGGGCGCGGGCAGCCGGCGCAGCGAGCGGTTCACCAGCCCGTGGCCCAGCAGCGTGGGCACCACGGCCAGGGCCAGGAACACGCCCAGCGTGCGCGGCGCGTAGCCGCCCAGCGGCACGTGGGCGAAGAGCGCGATGAGGGCGATGGTGAGGGCGGCCGTTCCCCACACGCCGAGCACGTAGGCCGGCAGGGGCAGGGCCTGGCGCAGCCCGCGGCCGGCCACGTGGTAGAGCGAGAGCGTCACGGCGCCGGCCAGGGCCAGCCCGTCGCCCAGCAGCGAGCCGCCCGCCCAGTCGCCCACGGCGATGAGCACGGCCCCGCCCACGGCCAGGGTCATGGCCACGCGCACGGCGCGGCTCACCCGCTCGCCGAGGACGATGCGGGCCAGGAGGAGCGTGAAGAGGGGGGCCATGTTCACGAGCAGCACCGAGGCCGCCACCGAGGTGAACGAGAGGCTGGCGATCCAGGTCGCGAAATGGATGCCCAGGGCCACGCCCGCGCCGAGGAGCGCCGCCACCTGCGCCCGGCTCAGCCCGCGCCAGCTGCGCACCAGCGCGGGCAGGGCGAAGGCGGCCAGCAGCAGGGTGGCCAGGAAGATGCGGTAGAAGGCCACGGCCAGCGCGGGAGCGTGGGCCAGGCGCACCAGGATGGAGCCCACCGAGATGCAGGCGACGGCCGCGCCCAGGGTGAGGTACGGGGAGGACTCGGCCTCGGCGGGCAGCTCCGCCGAGTCGGCGCTCACCCGCGCGGCGCGCTGGCGGCGGCGGCGGCCTGCGCCAGCGCCGGCTCGATGCCGTCCACGCGCGCGCAGCCGCCCTGGGCCACGCGCCCGCGCCCGCCGCCGCGCCCGCCCAGCCCGGAGAGCGTCTGCTGGAGCAACGCGCCCACGTCCAGCGCCAAATCGTCGGCCCGGGCGAAGACGAGCGCCGTCGTCTCGCCCCGCGCGGCCAGCAGGGCCACGGTGCCCGCGCGCTCGGTGACGCGCAGCGCGAGCTGGCGGAGGAGGCCCGGGTCCCAGCCGTCGTAGACCCGCGCCACCACCAGCGGCCGCCCGTCCGCGGCCGGCGCGGCCCCCGCCAGCAGCCGCTCGGCCTCGGCCTCCATCGACTGCTCCTGCAGCTCGCGCAGGCGCCGTCCGGCCTCGGCCAGCTGCTCGAGCACGCGGGAAGCCGCCGCGGGCACGCCCTCGGGCCCGGTCGAAAGCGCGGCCCCGGCCGCGCGCAGCAGCGCGTGCTGCTCCTCGGCCACGGCCACCGCGCGCTCGCCGCAGGCGAAGCGGACGCGGCAGCCGCCCTTGTGCCGCTCGTGACCCAGCGCGATGACCACGCCCACCTCCGAGGTGCGCTGCGGGTGGGTGCCGCCGCAGGGCTGGAGATCGAAGCCCTCGGCCTCGACCAGCCGCACGGCGTCGCCCGCCTCCGGGGGTACCGCCACGCCCAGGTCCTCGGCCTCGCGCCGGGTCACCGTGCGCACCGACACCGGCCGTGCCTCCCAGATCACCGCGTTGGCCCGCCGCACGGCCGCGCTCACCTGGGCCGCGCTCACCTCGCGGTCGAGGTCGACCGTGCACTCGAGCGCGCCCAGGTGGAAGCTGATGGTCCGGGCCTGGGCCGTCTCCACGAAGGCGCGCGAGAGGAGGTGCTGGCCGTGGTGCTGCTGGCGGTGGTCGTGCCGCCGAAGGGCGTCGACGCGGCCGCGCACCAACGCGTCGACCGCGGGCGGCTCGGGGGAGTCCGGCTCCAGCACGTGCAGGATGCCGGCCGCGGACTCCACCACCGCGCCCACGCGCCAGCGGCGCCCGCCCTCGCTGAGCTCGCCGGTGTCCCAGGGCTGGCCGCCGCTCTCCGCGTAGAAGGCGGTGCGGTCGAGCACCAGGGCCGCTCGCCCCTCGTGCTCGGCCCGGGCCGCCACGCGGGCCTCGAACTCCAGCAGGTAGGGGTCGCCGCGATAGAGGCGGTCGGTCACCTAGGCCTCGGGAAGCCGCCTCCGCGCCGTCACCACAGGGGGGCCATGCTGTCCGTGTACTTGAGCCCGGTGCCGGTGTTGAACAGCACCACCCGGTCGTCGGCGCTCAGGTGGCCGGAGGCGCGCAGCTTGCGCAGCGCGGCCACGCAGGCCCCGCCCTCGGGCGCCATGAAGAGGCCCTCGCTGGCCGCGGCCTCGCGCACGCCGGCCACGATCTCCTCCTCCGAGACGGCCACGGCCGCGCCGTGGCTCTGGCGCACGCCGTCGAGGATGAGGAAGTCGGCGTAGGGCTTGGGCACGCGCAGGCCGAGGGCGTGGGTGCTGGCCCCCTCCCAGAACTCCGCCTCGGGCTTGCCCTCGGTGAAGGCCTTCACGATGGGGGCGCAGCCCTCGGCCTGGACGGCGTACATGCGGGGGCGGCCCGGGCCCACGAAGCCCATGGTCTCCATCTCCGCGAAGGCCTTCCACATGCCGATGAGGCCGGTGCCGCCACCGGTGGGATAGAGGATGGCGTCGGGCAGCTTCCAGCCCATCTGCTCGGCCAGCTCGTAGCCCATCGTCTTCTTGCCCTCCACGCGATAGGGCTCCTTGAGCGTGGCGCAGTCGTACCAGCCGTGCTGAGTGGCCTCGGCCACGCAGGCCTTGCCCGCGTCGGAGATGTTGCCCTCCACCAGGCGCACGTCGGCGCCCAGCGCCTCCGTCTCCATCACGAAGATGCGGGGGATGTCCCGGGGCAGGAAGACGTGGGCCTTGAGGCCCCCGCGCGCGGCATAGGCGGCGAGAGCGCTGCCCGCGTTGCCGGCCGAGCCCAGGCAGACGTCGGTGGCGCCCAGCACCTTGGCCATCGACACGGCCACGGCCAGGCCACGGGCCTTGAAGGAGCCGGTGGGGTTGCCGCTCTCGTCCTTGACGAACAGGCGGGGCAGGCCCACGGCCAGGCCCAGGCGGCGCGCGGTGAGGAGGGGGGTGAAGCCCTCGCCCAGGCTCAGCCGCGCGTCGGGATCGTCGACGGGCAGCACGTCGTCGTAGCGCCAGAGCGTGGGCTCGCGCAGGGCCAGGTGGCCGGGGCGCATGTTCTTGGCCGCCCGCTCCAGGTCGTAGCGCGCGAAGAGGGGACCCCCGCAATCGCACACGTGGCGGAGCACCCCGGCGGGGTAGTTCCGGTCGCAGCGCGTGCAGTCGAGGCGGATGACGGGCATGCCGGGATTATAGGGAAGGTCAGACCTCGAGGATCTCGGTTTCCTTCTTCTTCAGCACCTCGTTGATCTGCTCGATGTGGACGTCGGTCAGCTTCTGCACCTCGGCCACCGCCAGCTTCTCGTCGTCCTCGCTGACCTCGTGGTTCTTGAGCAGCTTCTTCAGGTGGTCGTTGGCGTCGCGGCGCACGTTGCGGATGGCCACCCGGCCCTCCTCGGCCACCTTGTGCGCGTGCTTCACCAGCGTCTTGCGCCGCTCCTCGGTGAGCGAGGGCAGGGGGATGCGGATGACCTTGCCGTCGTTCTGGGGGTTGAGGTCGAGGTCGGAGGTGCGCAGGGCCTTCTCGATGACCGGCAGCAGCGAGGCCTCCCAGGGCTGGATGGAGATCGTGGTGGGATCGGGGATGGACAGGTTGCCCACCTGGTTGAGGGGCGTGGGCGTGCCGTAGTAGTCCACGCGGATGCCGTCCAGCATGGCCACCGAGGCGCGGCCGGTGCGCATCCCGGAGAGGTCGCGGCGCACGGCCTCCACCGAGCCGTGCATGCGCTGCTTGGCGTCGGCCACCAGGTTCTTGTGCGTGCTCATCGGTTACTCCTTGACCAGGGTGCCCAGCTTCTCGCCGCTCACCAGCTTGCGCAGGTTCCCCTTGCGCCGGAGGTCGTAGACGATGATCGGCAGCTGGTGGTCCATGCAGAGGGAGATGGCCGTGGTGTCCATGACCTTCAGCCCCTTCTGCAGCACGTCGAGATAGGTGAGCTGGTCGAACTTGCGGGCCTTGGGGTTCTTGAGCGGGTCGGCGTCGTAGATGCCGTCCACCCGGGTGCCCTTGAGGATGATGTCGGCCTTGCACTCCATGGCCCGGAGGGCGGCCGCGGTGTCGGTGGAGAAGTAGGGGTTGCCGGTGCCGCCGGCGAAGATCACCACCCGCCCCTTCTCCATGTGGCGGATGGCCCGGCGGCGGATGTAGGGCTCGGCCACCTCGCGCATCTCGATGGCCGAGAGGAGGCGGGTGTAGACCCCGGCCCGCTCCAGCGCGTCCATGAGGGCCAGGCCGTTGATGACGGTGGCCAGCATGCCCATGTGGTCGGCCGAGACGCGGTCCATGCCCTGGGCGCTGTCGGAGACGCCGCGGAAGATGTTGCCGCCGCCCACCACCACCGCGATCTGGATGCCCATGGAGTGGACGTCGCCGATCTCCTTGGCCAGGTAGTCGGTGAAGTTGCGGTCGATGCCGAAGGTCTTCTCGCCCAGCAGCGACTCGCCGGAGAGCTTGAGCAGGACCCGGCGGAAGGCGAGCGTCTTGCGGCTGGAAGGCAATCCGCCTCCTTTGATGCCATGCCGGCCGGGCATAGCCCGGTCGGCCGCACTGGGGGCTTGCCGCCGCTGCGCGGCTTTGCCCCCAGACCCCCAAGTGTGTGTCTCCGCATTGTAATGGGCGCGGGGGCGCCCAGGGTGAGCGGGCCTAGCGCGCGGCGGGCACCGGCGCTTCGCCCGCGCCCGATTCCTCGGCCGCGGCCGGCGTGGCCACCTGCTCGCCCACCTTGAAGCGGGCGAAGCGGCGCACCACGATGTTCTCCTTGATGAGGGCGATCTTCTCCTGGATGAGCTGGCCGACCGTCATCTTGTCGTCGCGGATGTAGGGCTGCTCCAGCAGGCAGAAGGACGAGTAGTAGTCCTTCAGCTTGCCCTCGGCGATCTTGTCCACCACCGCCGCCGGCTTGTTCTGGGCCCGGGCCTGCTCGCGGTAGATCTCCTTCTCCTTCTCCAGCACCTCGGCCGGGACCTCGTCCTTGGTCACGTAGAGGGGGGGATAGGGGGTGCCGGCGATGTGCATGGCCACGTGGCGCACCAGGCTCTGGAAGTCCTCGGTCTTGGCCACGAAGTCGGTCTCGCAGTTGACCTCGACCAGCACGCCCACCTTGGCCCCGGGGTGGATGTAGGTCCCGACCATGCCCTCGCTGGCCGTGCGCCCGGCCTTCTTGGCCGCCGCGGCCAGCCCCTTCTTGCGCAGCAGGTCGCGCGCCTTCTCGGCGTCGCCGGCCGACTCCACCAGCGCGGACTTGCAGTCCATCATCCCGGCTCCGGTTTCTTCCCGGAGCTTACGCACCATCTCCGCCGAAATGCTCATGTTTTTCCTGCTATGCGGGCCGGGAGTGAATCCCGGCCCGCCGCAATGGGGGCCTACCGCCCCTTTGGGGCTTCGCCCCAAACCCCCAAGGTCCCTGCACCGGCCCAGGCGGGGCGCGCCCGGCCAGTGACGGCTAGGCCAGCGGCGTGGGGCCGCCGATGGGCCGGCTCTTGGGCTTGCGCCGCCCGGCCTCGCCCTCTTCGCCCGTGGCCAGCGCGCCGACCGCGGCCGCCGCCTCCGCCGCCTTCGACTCGCGCAGGCCGCGGCCGGAGATCACGGCGTCGGCCAGGCGCCCGGCGAAGAGCTTGATGGCCCGCAGCGCGTCGTCGTTGCCCGGCACCACGTAGTCGACCTCGTCGGGGTCGCAGTTCGTGTCGACGATGCCCACCACCGGGATCTTCAGCTTGCGGGCCTCCTTGACGGCGATGGCCTCCTTGCGGGTGTCGATCACGAAGATGGCGTCGGGCACGTTCTTCATGGTGCGGATGCCCTGCAGGTTGCGCTCCAGCTTGGTGCGCTCCTTCTCCAGGCGGGCCACCTCACGCTTGGTGAGGCGGTCCTTGGCCGCGTCGGCCAGCATCATCTCCAGCTCGCGCACGCGGTCGAGGCTCTTGCGCACGGTCACGAAGTTCGTGAGCAGGCCGCCCAGCCAGCGCTCGTTCACGTAGGGCATGCCGCAGCGCTTGGCCTCTTCGGCCACGGCCTCCTGGGCCTGGCGCTTGGTGCCCACGAAGAGCAGCGTGCGCCCGGCCGCGGCCAGCTCCTGGGCGAAGGCCAGGGCGTCCTGCAGCAGGCGGTGCGTCTTCTGCAGGTCCACGATGTAGATGCCGTTGCGCTCGCCGAAGATGTACTCCTTCATCTTCGGGTTCCAGCGCTTCGTCTGGTGGCCGAAGTGCACCCCGGCCTCCAGGAGCTCCTTGATGCTGACGGTGGGAACCAGGCTGGCCGTGTGGGCGGCCGGAACGGCGGTTTCGGTGGTCGACAACGGGCGTCCTCCTCAGGTCAGCCCCGGGGCCGGTGCGGCCGCCGGGGCTTGCCGGCCCTCCCGCGGGAGGGCTCGAAATGGTTTGAAGTTAGCGCTTGCTGAACTGGAAGCGGCGGCGCGCGCCGCGCTGGCCGTACTTCTTCCGCTCCTTGGACCGCGCGTCGCGGGTGAGAAAGCCGGCCTTCTTGAGGCGCTTGCGCAGCTCCAGGTTGAAGGAGCAGAGCGCGCGCGAGATGCCGTGGCGCATGGCCCCGGCCTGGGAGGACACGCCTCCGCCGCCGATCGTGGCCACCACGTCGAACTTGTCGAGGGTCTCGGTGATGGCGAAGGGCTGCTTCACCACGACCTTCAACGTCTCCAGGCCGCCGAAGTACTCGTCGAGGGGGCGGTCGTTCATCACGATCTGCCCGTTGCCGGGGCGCAGGTGGACGCGCGCGATGGCGGTCTTGCGCTTGCCGGTGGCGTAGTGCTCGTCGTGGGTGCTGGTCGATGCGCTCAACGGGAACTCCTCTCGGGGCGGGCCGGAGACGGCGCGTCCATCACTTGATGACCACCGGCTGCGGCTTCTGGGCCTGGTGCGGGTGGTCGGGGCCGGCGTAGACCTTCAGCTTGCCGAACATGGCCCGGCCCAGCTTGGTCTTGGGCAGCATGCCCTTCACGGCCTCCTCCACCAGGCGGGACGCGTTCTTCACGCGCACCTTGCCGGCGGCGGACTCCTTGAGGCCGCCCATGAAGCCGGAGTGGCGGCGGTAGACCTTGTCCAGCTCCTTGCGCCCGGTGAGGTGGACGGAGGAGGCGTTCACCACGATCACGTGGTCGCCGGTGTCCAGGAAGGGCGTGTAGGTCGGCTTGTGCTTGCCGGCCAGGAGGTCGGCGGCCTTCACGGCCAGGTGGCCCAGGACGCGATCCTTCGCGTCGATGATGAACCACTTGCGCTCGATGTCGCCCGCCTTGGGAATGTAAGTCGACATGGTCTCTCTACCCCTCCAACCTTCAGGGCCGCAAACCCCAGATTCTAGTGGCTTCTGCGGCTTCCTGTCAAGGCAAGGTGCCCGGTCGAGCGGTCAGCGCCGTACCCAAAACGTGGGGGCGAAGCCCGCGAAGCGGCAAGCGGCGTCCCAAAACAAAAAGGGCCCCCCCTTGCGGGGAGGCCCTGGCTTGCGGCCTGGTTACTTACAGGCCGTAGAGCGTGAGACCGAAGGTGACCGACAGGAAGACGCCCATCTGGTCACGCGTCACCGAGTCGTTGGGGCAGTAGTTGCCGCCACCGCAACCGGTGACCACGCCACGACGGGCCAGCTCCTCGATCCACCGGCAGAACGCGTTCGAGGCTGGAACGTCGGCGAACACCGGCGTGCCGCAGGCGGGCGGGTTGAGCGCCGGGTCCAGCGTGCGCAGGGTGAAGATCGCCATCTGCGCGCGCGTGACGGGGTCGTTCGGGCAGTACGTGTTGGGCGCGCATCCGGCCACCACGCCACGGTTGGCCAGCTCCTCGACGAACTTGCAGAAGCCGCTCGTCTCCGGGACGTCGGTGAAGATGTTGGGCGGCACGCAAGCCGGCGGGTTGTAACCGGCGCCTTCCTTGGAGACGAGCACGAACACGGCCATCTGTGCGCGCGTGGTCGCGTCGCTCGGGCAGTAGTTGCTGCCACCGCATCCGCCGGTGACACCCTTGTGGAAGATCGTCTCCACGAACTTGTAGAACCCGTTGCTGGCCAGCACGTCGCTGAAGCTGTCGCCCACGTGCAGGAGCCAGGTCTTGGTGGTGGAGGTCGGCGAAACCGTCTCCAGGACGGTGGAGTCCCAGTGCTGGATCGGACGGGTCGTGGAGGTGATGCCCAGGGAGTAGCAGTCCGTGCAGGGTGCGGTGGCCCCCACGGCGATGGTGCCGTAGCTGGCCGCGCCGTCCGCGATCGTGTAGGTCGGTCCGGCCGGGCCGGTGAAGTTGGTGGCCGCGCCGGTCAGGGTGATGGCGTTGGTGCCGATGTTGTGCCACCGCGGGGCCACGACCACCGCGGCCTCGTTGGCCTGGAGCACGCCGTTGCCGGCGGCGTCCACGGTGAGCCCGGACGGCTCGGCGGCCTGGGCGGCGCAGACGTTGCCCTGGACGTCGGCGGTCAGGGTGTCGAAGTTGGTCAGCACCACCTGGTCGTAGTCGAAGCCCTCGGGGTTGAGCAGGGGGTCGGTGCCGTAGCGGATCTCGAACTGGGCGCGGCGATCGGTGAAGGTTCCGCCCGGGTTGACCGCGGCCGCGGTCCAGTTGCTGGCCGCGAAGTTCGGGAAGCCGGGGCTGGTGGCGTTCCAGCCGGCCTGTCCGCCGAGCTGGCAGGCCGAGTAGTTGGGCGTCGGGTTGGCCGGCACCGTGTAGACCGTGCCGCTGCTGGGGCTCACCACCGTGCGCGTGTTGGCCACGAGGTCCACCACGCCCACGTTGGCCCGGTCATAGGGGCCGCCGGTGGGATCGGTGGGCTCGATGTTGAAGCGGTCCTGCATGGACAGCGTCGAGTTGGCCTTGAGGCGGATGATGGGCGAGCGGATCACGTCGCACTGGTCGTTGAGGTTCTCCGAGGAGGAGACGTGGAAGGCCGTGCTGCTCGCGCCCGGGGCCACGCGGGTCCAGGTGCCACCCTGGTTGGTCCAGCCCTCGAAGTCGGTGTCGAAGTTGAACGTGCGGGTGGCGTTGTTGGTCCAGTCGCTCTCCACGTTGGTGATGGTCACGAGCTGGGTGCGCGTGGCCGGGGAGAGCTGGTCCGAGGTGACGGCCAGCAGCAGCTGCGTGCTCTGGTTGAAGGTCATGCCCTGGGGCGTCACGCTGACGCTGCCGGCGCCGTTCGCGCAGTCGGCCAGGGTGGCCGCGATGGGCGCGGGCAGGGGCGTGTTGATGACCGTGCTGGGGTGGGTCACCGGGGTGACCGAAACCAGGCGGACGTTGGTCAGGGCCCCGGCGCCGATGTTGTCGACGGTGAAGTTGATGGTGGCGTTCTCGCAGTTGTCGAGGAACTCGTCACCGTCGCCGCCGGCGATCGTCACCGTGACGTTGGGCCGGATGGACAGGTTGGGCCCGGCCACCGGCGTGGACGTCACGCAGGCGCTGTCCGAGCCGAAGCAGGCGCTGTTGGAGCCGATGGGCAGCACCACGTACGAGTAGGCCCGGCCGTTCAGGAGACCCTGGTCGGCGAAGGTCGTACCGGTGGTCTCGCCGATCTTGATCTTGCCGAAGTTGCA
>Ga0068869_100002444_pt1 | contig 11205 bp, 6 predicted proteins | sample KBSMisM52_FD_64676 | JGI IMG/M metagenome (GOLD analysis project Ga0068869, IMG submission 64676) | Miscanthus rhizosphere microbial communities from Kellogg Biological Station, Michigan, USA - KBS Miscanthus M5-2 | ecosystem: Host-associated > Plants > Roots > Rhizosphere > Soil ... | reverse complement strand
CGCTCCACCCCAGGCTTTATGCTCTCGCCCGCTCCGCGGGCTACCTTAGCGTTATTGATCGTTTTTTCGAGCTGTGGTCGAAAGGGCGATGATTTGTCGCTTCGCCTCATCAATCAGTCGATTATTTCCCTCGTACGAAAGCTCCGTCGGCGCGCTCGTTTCACCATTCTCTCTCGGTGGATACCGATGCGTGCCATAAACCGGATATGCCTCAGTGCGCAGGTGCGCGAGCATGTGATGACCGCGTCGGACCTCGCGCTCATGTCGCAACGCCGAAATATCTACTGGCGCCACAACGATGCGTTCGCCGGGTCCAGGGCTGGCCTGCGCGAGAATTCGTCCATCGTAGTCGACCACCTGACTCCCGCCGGGCCAGGAGTAGGGCGGATAGTGTTTCAAGCTGGCACCCTGATTTGCGGCCACTACAAACGCGGTGTTCTCGAGGGCGCGACAACGATTCACAATCGTCCACCAGTCCATCGGCTCAGTCGCTCCCCAGGGATCCATGTAAGCAGAAACGCGCACCAACACCTCCGCGCCGCTTGCCGCTAACTGCCGGATTGCTTCGGGAAATATCCAGTCGTAACAAATAGCGCAGCCAATGCGACCAATTGGCGTGTCGGCCACAGGGAACATTGGTTCATCGTAGCCCTCAATATCGTGAGGACTCGCATGAACCTCGAATGGAATCCACGGATTGACCTTTCGATACTTGTATAGAATTCCTGATGGCCCAATCAGACACGTAGTGTTGAAGACAACGCCCGGCCATTTATTATCAACCTCCAGCATCGACCCGCTTTGTATGTAGATGTCATATTCGCGTGCCTTTTGTTGCAGCCGTTCAGTGTGTTCGTTTGGAATCTGAACCGCGAGCTTTTCGATTAACTCCCCCACCGTGGGAAAGACCGGCGCCGCATGTGCAAATTCGGGGAAGACAACCAGGCGGACCGGCAGAAACGGAGCGCTGCCGATTACCGCCGAATCAATCATCGACAGCATCCGATCAGTGTTCGCGCGCATCGCGCGGCGCTCGATCGGATTTGGTAAATCTGTCTGACAGGCAGCTACTGAATATCGAATGTGTTCCATGATTTCCTAAACGATGTTGCGGTGCCGGGACTCGGCCCCAGCAAACAAGAGATCCCTCACGGCCGGCTACTGCCCCGGCCACGATAGAAGTGCATCGATCGAGGATATCTCGGTGTTAATAAACCGCGTGTTATATTTTTCGTAATAGGCGCGCCGGGCAGCCGTCATGGGAAACCTCTCAGGTTCCGCATAGGGATACCGAGTCATGCCATGGAAGGGCAACGGCAACACCTGATCCGGACTGGCGGAGTTTATGTCCATCTCCTTACTAAAGCCATCAGCATAGAGCAGGAAAGTGCGCTTCCATCCGGCGCGTAAACGCGGCAACTTCCCGGCGTCAAACGACAGGCTGATCTCATCGCCTGGTAATGAGATGACGAACATGTCATCTGTCTTGAGTAGCAACTCGCGCACATCGCCCTCGCGCGTATATCGTCCCGGCATAACTTTCCAGGGAGAAGTAAACGAAACTTGCTGGTAGTCGTAACCGAAAGGCTCACGGCCGTCGGGCGTAGTTTCGCGCGAAAAACCACGCCAGCGGAGGCCGGCGGTAACTGGATCAAGCGGCGTCAGGCGCGGCGGCGTTTGCTCGTATGAAGTGTCCACCAGAATCTGATCCCAAAGAATCCGCATGCTGGTGACGATACGAACCTCACGACTCGAACTGAGAAACTTGCCGGTAAGATCGACGGTCACGGTTTGCGGTCGTCCTACCGGAATGCCGATATCTTCAATCACCGTACGCCAATTTCCCTCCCCATCCTTTACCTGAAGGGCTGGCAGGGTCATTTTCTTTCCGGCTTGCGCCGCCGCTACGTTGTCACTCGACCATGAGTAGTCAGTCCAGCCGGTAAGTAACAATGCTATCCGCTCGCCGGCTGGATGTTTGTGCGAAGCGTGCCCCTTTTTACTGGGACCGCGGGCGCCCCGCCCGCCGCCGGCTGCGACAGAATCAACTGAATGAGAATTAATGGCATTCCCAGAAGCGGGCGGGGCGCCCGCGGTCCCAGTAGATACGCTTTCGGCATTTGCCAGGTTCAGGGTCAAAGTATGTTCGCCTGCGTAACCACGAATAGGATCACGAGGGAAGTCATCAGGATACTTCCGGTCCATGCTGGTCACGCGCGAGAGCACATCGTTTCCATGATCATCCACGGCGGTAAGTGGTGGCCTGGCTCCGCGTGTTACGAAGAGTTTGTAAGGACGAGGCGGATCAGTCATACCCTCATTTGGGTAAACCTCCGACCCTTGCGGATGGTCCACCGCAATTAGTTGGAAGCGGTCGGCAAAAAGAGCTTCCTCCAACTCGTTCGTCACGCGCAGTTCGTAACGACCGTTGCGTTCCTTTAGTTGATCTCCGCGAATACGAACATACTCAACCGGATCAGGCGTGTTGTAGCGTCCCGGTTCTTCCAGGTAACCCATCTCACCACCACCCATGAAATCCGTGATGAACTCAAAGCGTTCGCCATTCCAGGTGTAGAGGTAAGGACATGAGCTTGGCTTTCGATCGAGTTCGGTCACGTTGAGCGTTACGAATGAATTGTTGGGATTCGCAGGGTCGCTGTTAGGCGTTTTGGCAATCTCGGTCTCGGCTTGAACGATACCTGCGGGCCAGATCACGCGCACCGCATCTGCAGTGGTGCGCTTGCCCAATCCGAAAATAAGATCTGCCGGCGCTGCTGATGGACTAGCCGATGAAGTCTCGAGTTTCTGTATCAAACTGCCCGCTCGAGCTTCAATCTTGGCGCCGACGCTGCTGCGATTACTTACTTTGCCGCTTAGCTTTACTCGTAATGAATGATTTCTGTTACCACCGTCGTTACGTCCCAACCGCAGGGCCCCGGAAGCAGAGGACAAAACGATATCCATGTCTCCGTCGTTATCAATATCGCCTGCCGCAAAGAGACGCCCAGGGCCGGCTGTCAAATCACGAGATACAGCGGCTTCGCTCGCATCCTGCCAGCCCTCGCCAACATTTCGGAATACGCGCAGGCCTTTATCAGTCAGCATCACAGAATCGAGCAGGCCATCATTGTCATAGTCAATGAACTGGGCCGCTCGCGCCCTTTCCGAACCGGCAGGCGCAGCAACTGTTTTGAATTTTTCCTTGCCATCGCTGATAACAAACAGACCAGGTCCGTCTGCTCGACCAAGGAGAAAGTCTGTGAAGCCATCCTTATTCAGGTCGCCGGCCGCAACGCAACTCCAGTGTCCTTCGATGTCGAGGCCCACATCTTTTGAGACATCGCGAAAGCTTCCGTCCCGTTGGTTACTATAAAGTGCGGGCGCTTTATCATAATTGACGACAAGCAGATCCATGTCACGCCGGTTATTAAAGTCTGTCGGTATGACCGCGACTGCGTGCCCTACGGAATTCAACTTCGCCACGGCAGTAATGTCGGTAAACTTCCCATTGGCATCATTCCGCAACAACAGGTTGGGAGCGCCGGCGAAGTCGACTGGAAAAACAGCTGCGCCCTTAGGGGCCTCAGAAAGATCGGCTGCACCGGTTATGAAAATGTCCAGGTCTCCGTCATGATCCAAATCCACAAAGGCTACTGAAGATGGGAGAAATGGATATGCTGGTATGCCCGCTGCTCCGGTTACATCCGCAAACTTGCCGCCGCCCTCGTTGTGATAGAGCGAGAGGCTGCCGTCGCGTATGACGAACAGGTCGGGTTTGCCGTCGTTGTCATAGTCTCCGGCAACGGCACCCACCGGTGTGCCATTGAACTTATCAGCCAAAGCGCCAGACTGATTAGTAACATCCGTGAACTTACCTCCAGCGCCGCGGAACAAATGCTGTGCGGAAGTAGCCAGCCAGAAAAGGTCAAGACTGCCATCACCGTCCATATCAAAGACGGTTACGCTGCCGCCGAAAGCAGTGGCGATCTCACGGCGGCTCGCTTCGCTCCAGTTGGTCACCTTGAACTGGCGTCCAAATACGGGTGAAGTTGCCGCCGTCGTTGCTGGCCCTGGACCGGCGTCTGCCGACCCGGACAAGGCGACGGCAGTGCCATCTGCAAAAGTCGCGGCTGGAATGGTTCGGTCCACCAATTCCGGCTCAGCCCCGGTTGAGGCTACGGCTTCCGCGTAGCGGCCCTGCTCCAGATAGTTGTTGCCGACAGTCGTAGCGCTGCCGCGTTCGCGTAACTGTCTGAAGCGTTCAGTAACGCTTTGCCCCTCTTCGCGCTGGCCGGCGCGCATTAAAGCCTGGCCCAGGCTGTAGAGTGCCGTGGCGTTGTAGGGTTCAGCAGCCAGCGCCAGACGAAAGGCCGCAATTGCTTCCGGGTACTTGCGCTGCTGCGAATAAAGCTGACCGATGTTGATGTTTGTACCCACATCATTTGGATCAATCTTCAGGACCTTTTGAAAAGCAATTAGCGCTTCGTCGGCTCTACTCTGGAGTTTTGCGATCAGGCCGAGGATGTAATAAGGCTGCGGAGCCGCAGGCACGAGAGTCGCCGCCGCTTGTGCTTCACGCTGCGCTGCCGGCAGATCGGGTACATTGAACAGGGCAATACTCAGATTGATTCGCGCCAGATTCAGCTTCGGATCGATCTTCAAAGCATTTCGGAAGGCTTCGGCGGCTTCTTTATGTTTGAATTGCTCGAGCAGCGCGACGCCGATGTTGTTGGCGCGGTAGGCGTCCTCGCGCGAGGCCGGGGCAGGGGCAGTCGGTGTTGGGCGTTGGGCTAATGATGCTCCGTCAAGAAAAAAACCCGACATCAGGAGTCCGGGAAAGAGAAGATAAGCAACATAACTGCGGAAGGTTTTCATGGGTATGATATCGGGAATATTTATTTGCGGGTTTTAAATGTGATACTCGCAGTCTGCTCATGCTGCGACGCATGAGGTCATTACCACCACGCGGTAGCGGGTGGGTCTGCCGGCCGGATTGTCAATCACGTAACCCACCCGCTACCGCGTGGTGGTGCTGACCTCATCAGTCACGCCTCCTCATCACTCACCGTTCGTGATAACAAGCCACCTACTGCGCCGCATTAATATTCGCGGGCTTTATGTCGAGCGGAATGAACTGCCGATCGATCAAGTCCTTCATGGCGATTGGTTTCTCCAAAATTCCCGCTTTGACTGCCATGTCGTTGATCTTTTGTAGGTCCTCATCAGTCGGCGTCAACATTCGATAGCTTACGCGATCAGGCGGCTGTGTCAGCACGTAGCGAATAACTTTCTCATCCTGCCGAAAATAAGGCGCCACTACTTTGGCCGCCTCCAGGCGATGGCCGTCGGCCCATTCACCGCTCTCGGCGATGCCGCGAACCAGATCACGCACTACGTCAGGTCGATCGTGGATCAATTTCTCGGTGACCACCAGTACGCAGGAAATGAAATGTGGCCAAATATCTTTTGCATGGTAGAGGACGCGGCCGCTGCCGTCGAGTTCTGCTTTGGCCGCATGTGGCTCACCCACAAAATAAGCATCGATGGCTTTAGCGGCTAATGCTCCCGGCATGTCCGGCGGCGGCAGTTCTACAAAACGGATTTCATCGGGCTTCACACCCTGATCGTCCATAAGCTTGCGAATCACGAGGTATTGATTGCTGTACTTGCTGGGTATAGCAAAGGTCTTTCCACGTAGATCGATCAGACTCTGGGCTGGTAAATCCTTGCGTACGATCACGGTCGAGCCATCACGATGTCCCAGGTAAACTATCTTGACGGGTACACCTTGTTCACGGAGTTTCATCGCCAGCGGCGCAATCATGAAGGTCGCATCCAAACGTCCTCCTTTGATCGACTCGACCACGGTGGGAAAATCAGTGAACCGCTGTGAATTAAAACGATAGGAAGTACTGGTCCGGGTAGCGAAATCGGTGACCGGACAAGTCAGGTGACAGGTTACGGGTAAGTAGCCGACACTCAATTCCTGAAGCGACGTGTTTGATCGGCCGCGAAACATTTCCCCGACTGAGCTATAGTGCCAGGGCTTAAATCTCAGCACGCCAAGTATGACGATGAAAGCGACGATGCCAAGAAGCCAACGGGTGATGGGTGAGCGAAGCATTAGAAAGTTTCCTATTCAGGAATGGTTGTAAAGCAAATTGGGTACTGGGTCCTGGGTCTCGGGTTTTTGGTCTTGGGTTTTTGGACTTTGGTTCTTTTTGAGATCTCAAATTTCAGATCTCAAATCTCAGAACCAAAGACCAAAGACCACGGCAAGTTAAGTTGTCGTCACAGACTCTCCCAAATCCTTATCCTGTTCAAGTCCAAACTCGGCCAAAATCGCATGCACCGTCTCGACAACCCTTGGATGCGTCAAGTCGCGCGGACGAGGGATCGCAACGCGTAACTCTCGGCAGATCCGGGCCGGCCGCTCGGAAAGCACCAGAATCCGGTCCGCCAGCTGGGCCGCCTCCTCGATATCGTGGGTCACCAGCACCACCGTGCGAGGTAATTCCTCCAACATGCGAGCCAGCTCTCGTCGCAAACGCAAGCGGGTTAAGTAGTCCAACGATGAAAACGGTTCGTCCAACAACAGGATATCAGTGTCTCCGGCAAGTGCCCTGGCCAGTTCCACGCGCTGACGCATACCGCCCGAGAGTTGATGCGGATAATGTGCGGCAAACTCCTCCAGCTTGATAAGGCGCAGCATCTCCTTGAGCTGTCGCTCACGCTCTGCTTCGGCAGGCAGATCGCGAAGCCCCAGCGCGATGTTTTGAGCCGCGGTCTTCCAGGGCAGCAGGCTATCGTGTTGGTAAACCATGCGCACGCGGCCTGAGTAGTTAACACTTCCCGAAGACGGTTTCAGAAAGCCCGACAACACATTGAGCAAGGTAGTCTTGCCACATCCGGAAGGACCTACAACCGCTACGAATTCACCCTCTGAGATCTCCAGAGAGAGATCATGAAAGACTTCGATTGGGCCGAAGCTGACAGATACTTCCTTAGTGCTGAGCGGCTTATGCGTCATATCCCCATCTGATACTCGGAATCTTCGTCAGCCTCAGCAGCACCCGGTCTATCACCATGCCAATCACACCGATAACAATCATGCCGGCTACCAGGAGATCCATGCGCAGGCCATTGCGCGCGTCCCAGATTGCAAAGCCCAGCCCGTCACGTCCAGCAATCATCTCAGCAGCCACCACCACTAACCAGGCGAGTCCGGCTGTGACGCGTAGGGAGGTGATGACCTGTGGCGCAATAGCCGGCAGTATTACTTTGGTCAGCAAATCAAGGCCGTTGAAACCGTAATCGTGCGCGACTCGAAAATAGACTGAAGGGATACTGGCGACGGCCGCCTGAGTGCTGATCACAACCGGAAAGAAACAAGCCATGAAGATCAGGAAGATGGCCGGCAGGTCACCAATGCCGAACCACAGAATAGCGAACGGTATCCAGGCAAGCGGCGAGAGACTACGAAAGAAATTTATTCCCGGCAGGAAGGCATAACGCGAGCGGGCATGATGACCCAGCCACAATCCCGCCGGAACTCCCAGCACGACGGCAAGCATGAAGCCTGCTGTGACGCGGAAGAGAGAGGCCACCAGATCGCCGGCCAGGCGGCCAGTGCGCAGCTCTTCTCCCAAACCCTTCGCTACTGCGAGCGGAGAAGGAAAGACCGATTCGGGAAACACCCGCAACAGCCAAAGACCAAACCAGATCGCAATGGCGACTACCAGGACCAGTAGGGGAAGCAGGCGGGTCTTTGAAGCGAGTGGCTGTTCGGTCATTGAGCTCTTTGGAGTGCGGTGATCTATCACCGCTTTGGTCTTCGGCGATTTGCCGCCGATTCGATGCATTAGATTCGCGTACAGAGGTTGCGACAGGTCGCAACCGACTAAAGCCGTGACGGGTCACCGCACTCCAAAGGAGTGGCGCGTCTCAAAAGCTACTCGCTTTGTATGTGCTTACTTCCCCAGTATTCGTTCCTGGTTGGCGAGAATTCGCTCCTGGTTGGCAACCACCGTATCCAGCTTGTCCTGGTTCGCAAGTATTGCCTGCTGATTGGAAATTATGGTGGCCTGGTTCGACAAGGCCTTATCCAGTTTTTCCTGATTAGCCTTGATTTGTTCCTGGTTCTCAAGGATCGCCTTTTGGTTGGCGATAATAGTTTGCTGGTTAGTCAATACTTCGTCACTCGACATTCGTTTCTCCTTCGTTTTCGTGATGATAGCTCAAGCTGTGGTCCTACGAGGTCAGTACCACCACGCGGTAGCCGGTGGGTCTGGCCTACAGTTACTCAAGCTGCGGTCTTATTACGTAGCGAAACCCACCCGCTACCGCGTGGTGGTACTGACCTCATGGCATGATGCGCAATCGTAGCGCTTCTCGGCAATCAGGGGCTCATACTTTAGTTGGAGAGCGGCCTCGACCGATGGGTGCAGAGCTAACCACATCCGATATGCTATCTTGGCCTGCCTAATCAGACGATCAGCGCGGTTCCATACAATCATCCCGTTCTATTCGCGTAGCCCAGCTAAGTGACAATTAGAATCCCGCACAATCATCAAACCGTGGCGGCCTTGCTACTGTGTGCTTTGCTGCTGACGACGGCGTGCCGGCCGAATGCCAGGCTTCCGGCGAAATCCTCCCCACAATACAACGAAGTAGTAAGGGCGTTCTACGTGGGACTGGCCGCTCTGCAGGTTGGCGATGATGTGCGTGCCGACGCCAAGCTCGCCCAATTAACTCAACTCGTGCCCGCTGAGCCGGCGGGTTGGGCCAACTGGGGCTTGCTCGCGCTGCGGCAGCGGAATTTCGATGTGGCCGCGGAAAGGCTTGAGCACGCGCGTTCGCTGGCTTCGGAAAATGATCAGATTTATTACCTGTTAGGTCTTCTGGAGAGCAGCCGCGGACGCTCAGCAGAAGCGATAACGGCCCTGCGGAAGGCTGTGGAGACTAACCCGAAAAACCTGTTAGCCACTTACAAACTCGCGGAAGAGATCGAGCGGCAGGGAAGTGAAAACAGCGACTCCGAGTACCAACAACTGATTCAAAAGATGCTGGAAGTGCAACCGGACAATTTGGCGATCTTGCTCGAACTGGGACGCATTGCGGCCAAGCGCGGCGATACCGAAACCTTTCATCGCGTAGTCGGAAAACTCGCCGAACACTCAGCGGGTTGGCCTGCCGAGGTGCAACAGCAAATGAGCGCCTTGGAAGCAGCGGCATCTGGGTCGGATACTCAAGCTGCAGCATCGCGCATCGCGTTCCTGCGCAACGTGCTGTTACGCGTTTCCGAATATCGCAACGATCTTGGAGTCATCAAACCGCCGCCCGGTGAAGAGGCCCAACCGTTCACTCATTTTATCAACCTGGAGTCGCCGACGTTTGCATCTGCGCCTGCGGATACTGCAATTAGCTTTTTGTCCGAGTCTTTACCAAATGCTCCGGCGGGCAAGTGGAGCTGGATTGGAGCTATTTCGCTTAACGGGGAAGGCACGCCGGCCATTGTGTTGGCTAATGAAAAGGAAGTGCGAATCGGCAATGCCAGTTATCCGTTTCCATCTGGGCCGTCAAACATTCCACCGGCTCGCGAAGGCGTTGTCGCCCTCGATTTCAATTACGATTTCAAAACAGACCTCGTCCTTGCCGGAGGCGGCGGCGTTCGTTTACTGAAGCAGGAAAGCGCCAACAAATTTACTGACGTTACTACGCAAACAAAGTTGCCGGCGACAATCCTGAATGCGAAGTACACCGGCGCGTGGGTCGCCGATATTGATCTAGATGGCGACCTCGACATCGTACTCGGCGCGGAGCAGGCGTTACCAGGCGTTCTGCGAAACAATGGCGACGGCTCATTTGCCGAGATTCATCCGTTCGCTGGGATCTCCGGTATACGTGGTTTTGTTTGGGCTGACATTGACGGCGATGGGGATCCTGATGCCGCGTTGATTGACGACCGCGACGAAAACATTCTCGAGCACAAACTTCATGTGTTTTCCAACGAAAGAAGCGGGCAGTTCAAAGAGCGTGGGTTGGTTGCGGGTTTACCTGCCGTCAGGGCGATCAGCGCAGGTGATCTTAACCGAGATGGAGTTTTGGATCTTGTCGCGGTGCAGGTAGACGGCCGGATAATTCGGCTCTCGGACAAAAACGAAGGCCAGGGATGGGAAATTGATCAGATCGCATCGTTTGACCAAAGCTCGAGCTACATTCATCGAGAGCATTACCTTTATGTAGTCGATTTGGATAACAACGGAGGCAATGATTTATTACTGACGTTTAGTGAAGGCCCATTCGGCAAAAACGCTCTGGGGGCGATTAGCTGGCTAAGCGACGGGGAAAACAGATTCAACTTACTTCAAAATGCGAATCCCCCTCCCGGAATCGAGCATGCGGATTGGATTGGACCCAGTTTTGTTTTCCAACCAGAGGACGTTAATGGAGATGGTCGACTGGATCTAATAGGTTTCTCCGAGGGCCAGCCGGTCCAGGCAATTAACCGCGGTACCAAAAACTATCACTGGCAAGCGATCCGTCCACGCGCCGCGCAGGCATCCGGCGATCAGCGCATCAACAGTTTCGGGATTGGTGGTGAGATGGAGATTAGAGCCGGACTGCTGGTGCAAAAGCAATTAATTACGGGCCCGGTAGTTCATTTTGGTCTGGGTGAACAAAGCGGCGCCGATGTGGTGCGCATTGTTTGGCCCAACGGTGCGGTGCGCGCAGAGTTTGAAACAAAAGCGGATCAAACCATTCTTGCCGAGCAGCGCTTAAAAGGTTCGTGTCCGTTCCTTTTCGCTTACAACGGCAAAGAGATGAAGTTTGTAAAAGACACGGTGCCCTGGAGTTCGGCAATCGGTTTGCGAATTAATACCCTTGGTACGGCCAGAGTCGAAGCCACGGAGGAGTGGTACAAGATCGGCAACGATGAACTCGTAGCGCGCGATGGCTACTATGATCTGCGCATTACTGCTGAGCTTTGGGAAACCTATTACTACGATCAACTGGCGCTGATGACGGTGGATCATCCAGTTGGGACTGACATTTTTGTCGACGAACGCTTTGTTATTCCGCCGGCGAAATTGGCAATCACCACTGTGGAGACGCCGCACCAGGTCGCCCAGGCGGTAGATGACAACGGGAACGACGTGACCGGAATCGTCAGCGCTCTTGACGAAAGGTATCTGGATAATTTTG
>Ga0068869_100002443_pt1 | contig 11206 bp, 11 predicted proteins | sample KBSMisM52_FD_64676 | JGI IMG/M metagenome (GOLD analysis project Ga0068869, IMG submission 64676) | Miscanthus rhizosphere microbial communities from Kellogg Biological Station, Michigan, USA - KBS Miscanthus M5-2 | ecosystem: Host-associated > Plants > Roots > Rhizosphere > Soil ... | reverse complement strand
GGGCTGGGATATCCGGGAGGACCGATTATTTCCAGAGTTGCCATGAACGGCAATAAAAAGCGGTTCGATTTCCCTCAGGCACATATGGGAAAGGCCAGTTATGATTTTAGTTTTTCCGGACTTAAAACTGCGGTTTTGAATGTTGTAAAAGAGGAACATGCACGTGAAGGGGTTTTGAGTGAGGAGTTTATTGCTGATTGTGCTGCGTCTTTTGAGGAGGCGGCTTGCCGTGTACTTTCGAATAAATTATTGCGGGCAGCTGAAGAGTATAAGGTGAAAGAGGTGCATCTGGCCGGCGGAGTTTCTGCTAACCGAAGGCTTCGCGCCATGGTTCAGGAAAAGATTGAGCAGAGTTATTACTACAACGCTTTGGGCAAGAAAGTGAAATTGCATCTGAAGCCAAAACTGCGTTTTGCTGAAAATATTGCCTTCTGTACCGACAATGCGGCAATGATCGCTTCGACGGCTTTCTTCCATTATAAAAAGGCTCCGCACCATTATGTGAAACCTTTCCCGATTCTGGCAGATCCGAATATGAGGATTTACGGGTAATTTCCGGCGGCAGATATAACAAAAACCCTTTTTGTTCTGCCAAAAAAGTGATACACTCCTCCTGATCTTTTAGTTAATATTTATCGTATGTCGAAATCCTACGACCAAGCTGACGAAGCTGATGAAGGCGAACAACGTACCCAGGTACCTCCGTTCCAGACACCAAAAGGCGTGCATGACATTCTGCCTGCGGATCATGAGTATCACACATTTATTAAAAAGGTTGTGCGTCACCGTTGCCGCCAGGCCGGTTTCCGCCGTATCACCACTCCGATGTTTGAGTTTACCGAGGTTTTCAAACGCAGTCTTGGAGATACAACGGATATCGTGAGTAAAGAGATGTATACGTTTCAGGATCGTAAAGGCCGCAGTTTGACACTGAAACCTGAAAGTACAGCCGGTGTTGTTCGTGCTTATATTCAAAACAATATGAAGGAGTGTGCTCAACCGGTTGAGCTTTATTATATTGAGCCGCATTTCCGTTATGATCGTCCGCAAAAGGGCCGTTACCGCCAGTTCTGGCAGTTCGGTTTTGAGGTGATCGGTGAAAGCGATGCAGCTCTTGATGCCCAGGTTATCCAGCTGGCTTATAAGATTCTGGATGATCTTGGTATTGCCCAGATTTTTACTTTGCAATTAAACACTATTGGTACATCTGAAGAGCGTGGGAAGTTTATGGAAGCTTTGAAGGATTACTATTTTGGTAAAGAAAGATATTTGAGTCCAGATGATAAAATGCGTCTGGAAAAAAATCCGTTACGCATTCTGGATTCCAAACATGAAGATACAATTATTTTGAATCAGTCTGCACCAAAAATGATGGATTATTTTGGTGAGGAAACAAAAGCCTATCATGATGAACTGAAAGAGTATCTGGCTGAACTGAAAATTCCTTGGGTGGATAATCCGGGTTTGGTTCGCGGACTGGATTATTACAGCAAAACTGTTTTTGAGTTCTGGGATAAAACTGAAGGAGCGCAGAATGCCATTGGTGGCGGCGGACGCTATGACGGTCTGTTTGAAGTTATGGGTGGCGACCCGACACCGGCTTGTGGTTTTGCTGCGGGTATTGAACGTGTGATTGCCAATATGAAACGTGAAAAAATCCGTGTGCCTCGCAAAGATGATCTGCATGTTTTTGTAGCTCAGCTTGGTTATGAAGCCAAGAAAAAAAGTTTACCTTTGATTAAACAGCTGCGTGAAGAGGGCATCCGTACTATGGGTGCGCTTGGTAAAGGTTCTATTAAAGTTCAACTTCGCCTGGCTGATAAATTTAAAGTTCCTTACTGCGTTATTTTGGGTATTACCGAAGTGCGTGAAGGGACAGCTATTATCCGTGATATGAAAGTCGGCACTCAGAGAACTGTTCCGTTTGAAGATACGGTAGAAGAGGTTATTAAAGTTATCGGAGAAGAAAATCTTGATCGCTACACTCCAGGTGAAGCGATTTACTAGGAAAGATATTTAAAAAAGATTCACATTTTTTTGTGATTCCATGAAACAAAAAAAACTCTCAGAGAATACCCAAAAACTGCTCAAATTTTTATTACCCGCTCTTGGTGTAATAATTATTTTGGGTGTTATTTATGTTTCTTACTCACCTGTTTGGTTTCACCAGCAAACGTTGGCTGAATGTTTAACGGCGAAAGGTGTAACCATGTATGGTGCTGACAGCTGCTCTCACTGCCAGGATCAGAAAGCACTGATTGGAAAAGATTTTGAAAATATTCATTACATCAACTGCGAGTTTGATAAAAAGTTATGTGATTCGCGAGGTATAACCTCATATCCGATCTGGTCTTTTGGAAATAAGGTGCTTGTTGGTACGCAAACTAAGTCGGCGCTCGCTTCATTTGCCGATTGTCCAACAATTCCGTAAACTATAGATATTCTTAAGTTAGATTTTGAGATGAAAACAAAACTTTTTTTTAGTGTTTGGTCTGTGGTTTTAGTCGGGATTGTGGCTTTGCCTTTTGTGGCTCAGGCAGCCTCTTTTACTGATGTCGCTGAGAATACCGTGAACTATAATGCGGTTGAATATTTAAAAGCAAAAGGTGTGGTGAGTGGTTATCCGGACGGAAGTTTTCAACCGGAAAAAACTATTAATCGTGCAGAGGCCTTGAAAATTATTTTGCTGGCGAGTGGTCTTAACGGTGATTCGACGCAGACGATTGATTTTCCGGATGTTCATCCTGAGGACTGGTTTTATAATTACGTTCGACGTGGTGTAGAAAAGAGTATTGTGCGCGGATATGACGATGGAACCTTTAAACCGGCCAACAATATTAACCTGGCTGAGAGTCTGAAGATAATTCTTCTTTCTTTTGCTTTGGATTTGCCTGATTCTGTTCAGAATGATCCTTATCCGGATGTTCCAAAAACTATCTGGTATGCGAATTATGCCGAGTATGCGCGAGCCAAACAGATTGTCTGGTCTCAGGATAATGGTGACCTATCGGCCGGGCGTGATATTAAACGCGGCGAGTTTGCCCAGATTATTTACCGTTTGATGTACATCAAAGAAAAAAATCTGGATGTATTTCCTTTGAGCACAGACTGGCCGACGTATACTCACCCAAATGAGCATTATTCGGTGAAATATCCGTTTAGTTGGCAAAAACTGGAGGCCAGCATACATACGGTTTTCTGGAAACAGGATACGGGAAATTTCCAGGTAAATTTTGCAAGAGTGTTTCCGAATGCAGCTACTGTGGTTATTTCTATTGATCCGAATAATGATCGTCTGGCTTTCCAAGATTTTGTGGATCAGCATAATCCATCTACAAGTTCTGTCACGCAGACCATGACGTTGAATGATTATCCGTTTGCTGTGATCTCTCACCCGGATAATCCGAATATTGTGGACTATTTCTTTGAGCTGCCGAATAAAACTATTTTGATTGCCTATGCAGAGGTTGGGAATGGTCCAAATCGACCGCAATTGCAGGAAGAGATTCGTAATGTTATCGGATCTGTCCGATATAATGAAAATGCACCAGGAGGTGTGACAGATAAAGATTCTCTTCTGGCGAAAGTGCGAGAGTATATTTTAGTCCAGGGACAGGGACAAGTAGCACTGGATTTGATCGATGATGAACTTATTATTGAAACTGATACGATCGGAATTGGTACCGGTCCGGTAGACTATTATTACAGTGCTAAAAATGACGTGACGCTCAAGTTTGAACGAACTTCCGCAACACTCTTGGCATTAAGCAATGGTAAAAATACCGCATTCTAGCTTTTATTTTGTCATTTTTTCGCTTCGAGGCTAAAATTTCCGCAGCATCATTATTTATTTATTAATAGTCACTTTCTATGAAAAAAATTCTTGCGATCGGATCGGTTACCGTTGCTTTACTTGCATTTGTCGGTTGCCAGCAACAGGCTGTTACTCCAGATACAACTACACAAAAAACTGAAACTTCAAAAGCTTCCATTCAGATTACTGAAGGCGATACAGCAACTTCAAAGGCATCTCTTGAGATCAAACCAAGTACTGAAGAAACTGAAGGAACTATGGAAACTAAAGGTGGAGGATCTGAAGAAGGAAACTCTCTCGAAGGTATGATGATGGACGGCGGCAAAATGATGAGTGTATGGGAAGGCGGCAACGCAACAGCTATGATGAAAGATATGACTATGACCAACGGAACACAGGTAATGATGAGCGGTAAAGTTATGATGAAAGATGGAACGACTATGATGATGAAAGACGGCGATATGATGATGGTTGACGGTAAGATGACTACAAAAGCTGATTATATGAAAGCTGAAGGTTATACAAAACTTTAATTAGCGATTCGATAATTTTCCGGAATGAAAAAAAGTTTTTTGACACAATTTGTACTTTTAACGGCAGTTGTTTTGCTCGTTTTTGCAGGGTGTCAGAACACAGCGGCTCCACAACCTCAGGCAACTCAGGAACCACAACTCCCTCCTCCATTTTCTAAGGGTCCAACTACTCCGCCCGGAGTCAAAGGTCCGACATCTGGTCCACCGGGTTCAGCGAGTTATAGTCAGCAAGCTGTTTCTGAAACGGAATCTGTACGTTATACATTGCCAACGACTCCAACTGTACAGGTTAAACAATAAAGTAAATTTAAGGAAAGCCCCGCCGAATGGCGGGGCTTTTTTTTATCTCAGCTCATGATACACTGGGTCAAGAAATTTTTCCTTAAAGTTTTTTTGCAGGACCTTATATGGCGGCAGACAAAGATGTTTATCAGCGATCGCTGGAACTTCATAAAACAAACCACGGTAAAATTGCTTTAGTTTCAAAGGTACCTGTTGAGAGTCGTGAAGACCTGACTTTGGCGTACACACCTGGCGTGGCTGAGCCATGCCGTGCGATTGCTAAAAATCCGAGCGATGTGTATGAGTACACTATTAAAAGAAACACCGTTGCAGTGATAACGGACGGTTCCGCAGTTCTTGGTCTTGGAGATATTGGGCCTGCGGCAGGACTTCCTGTGATGGAAGGTAAATGTCTGCTTTTCAAAAAGTTTGCCGGTCTGGACGCTTTTCCGATCTGTGTGGGCACACAGGATGTGGATCATTTTGTGGATATTGTGAAAAATATCACTACCGTTTTTGGCGGTATTAATCTGGAGGATATTTCTGCACCACGTTGTTTTGAGATCGAAGAAAAACTGAAAAAAGTTTCCGATATTCCGGTGTTTCACGATGATCAGCATGGAACGGCGATTGTTGTTTTAGGCGCTGTAATCAATGCTTTAAAGGTTATCGGCAAATCACTGAGTGAAGTGAAGATAGTTGTTTCCGGTTCCGGAGCTGCCGGTATTGCATGTACTAAACTTTTGCAAAGTTACGGGGCAAAAAATATTATCGTGTGTGACCGCCATGGAGCAATTGAACTTTCACGCGAGGATATCCATGATATGAAATATAAGATTGAGCTGGCCAAGGCTACAAATCCTGAGAAGTTCAAAGGAACTTTGGCTGAGGCATTGAAAGGTGCTGATATTTTCCTGGGAGTTTCTGCACCGGGACTTGTTACTGCCGACATGGTGAAAACTATGCAACCAAAATCTGCCGTTTTTGCCATGGCGAATCCGATGCCGGAAATTATGCCCGATGAAGCCAAAGCAGGTGGTGCGTTTATTGTGGGAACCGGCCGTTCGGACTTTCCGAATCAGATTAATAATGTGCTGGCTTTCCCTGGAATTTTCCGCGGCGTTATTGATGTTCGTGCTCCACAGATTACTGAGAAGATGAAAGTGGCCGCCGCCGAGGCGATTGCCCAACTTGTGCCAAACCCAACACCTGATAAAATTATCCCCGGCGTTTTTGAAGATAACGTTGCTTCAGCTGTAGCTGAGGCGGTAAAAAAGTGCGCCTAATTTATGAAACTTTACCCTTACATAGTTGCCCATCGCGGCGGACACGGTCCACATCAGGAGAATACTTTACCCGCTTTTGAACTTGCGATTCAGAAGGGGGCAAAAGCCATTGAGATGGATATACGACTGGATCATGTTCGCAAACGTTTTTATCTGGAGCACGATTTTTTCCACTCTCCTAAAAAAAATCGGAATCTGCTGTCACATGTGATTGCAGGTATACCGAAGGATGTTCATATTTTCGTTGAGCTCAAAACACTTTCCTGGATGCGCTCCTACTATGTCCGCAAGTTTATTGAGACTTATAAAGAGCTTTTGAAGGGGCGACCGATAACTGTGATGTCCTTTAATCCCCTGGCGCTAATGCATCTACGCAAGCGTTTGCCGGACATTGAGATTGGATATCTGTGCGGTAATCCTTTGTGGCTGCTTATTTTCAAACTGGGTCTGCATAAGTTTCTGCGCCCGGAGATCTTTCTGCTGCATAAAAGATTATTTAGTGTGCATAATGTACAGTTTGGACGGGCTCACGGGATGAAAGTGTTTGGGTTTGTCTTTAACGATGAAAACCGCTGGCAGAAGGCTCTGGACTATGGCATTGACGGGATTATTACCGACTATACTGTGGAACTGGGTGAGTTTTTACAGGAAAAACTTGGTTGAGTAATTTTTGGCTCATCCGTGCAAGGGCTTGTTGTTAAAAAGTTCTTGCTGCTTTATGCCCGTTTTGCTAAGGTGCATTCTTTATTGTAGAGCTCTGGGCGGTGGCAAAGCCACACGCCTTCGCCCTCGCGCCGTGCGCTCGGCATTTAATCCAAAAGGTTTTATTGATAAAAGCGAGAAAATGTTATATAATATCTAGATCAAACCGAACCTAAATTTTGAAGAAAAGTTGAATGGAAAAAGTCCGCAAACAGATTGTTGAAATGGTGAAGCGCAGTAAAAGCATTTTGCTGATGCCTTCCGCGCCGGTTGACGGTGATTCTCTTGGTAGTTCATTGGCCCTCTATCTGGCTTTCAAAAAGCTGGGGAAACAGGTGACTGTGGTGTGTGCCGACCCTGTGCCGGACTCTTTTCAGTTTCTGCCAACGACCAAAGTCATCAATCATGAGTTCCAGACCTCGAACGATTTTATTGTCACCCTGGATTGCGCCAAGGCGAAACTGAAGACGATTGAGACAAAACTGGAGCAGGATAAGTTCAACATTATTATCACAGCTAAATCCGGGCAGTTTACAGAAAGCGATGTGTCTTTTAATCATGGTCCGAGCAAATATGATCTGATTATTACAGTTGATACAGGTGATCTGATTCAACTGGGTAGATTTTATGAGGACAATCCTGAACTTTTTTCTTCGATTCCTCTGATTAATATTGATCATCATGCTTCCAACGACTTTTTTGGAAAGATTAATTATGTGGACGTGATGAGCTCAGCTACCACAGAGCTTTTGATCCCTTTGATTCACGATTTTGAAGAAGATAGTGGAATGGATTTGATGGATGAAGATATCGCTACACTGCTACTTGCAGGCATTATTACGGACACCGGAAGTTTTCAGAATGCCAATACGACGCCACGTTCTTTTGCGGCTTCTGCGCTTTTGGTAAAGCATGGCGCGCGTCAGCAGGAGATTATTCATCATGTGTTTAAAACCAAACATCTTTCTACTTTGAAACTGTGGGGAAGAATTCTGAGCCATATTAAAGTTGATCAGAAACATAAATTTGTCTGGTCTACAATTACTCGAAAAGATTTTGATGAGACCGGCGCAGCTGATGATGAAACAGGTGGAATTATCGATGAACTTCTGACGAATGCACCTGGAACTGAAGTTGTTTTACTTTTGAAAGAGAAGGCTGAGGGTGTGGCTTCCGGCAGTTTACGAAGCACAACGCCTGCTGTTGATGTGAGCCAGATCGCTGAAATGTTTGGCGGCGGCGGACATGTTCAGGCATCAGGATTTAAAACACCTGCTCCCGATTTTGCGGAAACGGAAAAGATGATCGTGGATAAAATCCGCGAATTCCAGGCAAAACGTTTGGGCCTTAGTGCAGCCTACAATGATGATAGTGAAACTGAGAGTAACAGTACTGAAGTTACTGAGAAAAAAGAGGATTCGCAGAAAGAGAATAAAAAGAAAACAACAAAAAAGAGTTCAACAAAACTGGCCGAGCGTGAGGAGAATAGTGAAGATACCTCTTTCACGGATACGGTTATTAAAAAAGCAAAATCTAAAGGCGATTCCAAGACTTTTGAGTTGGAACCTGGGTTTACTTATAAGTTTGAGGATTAACCTATTTTCTCTAAAATATCCTCGGCGATGTCAAAGTTGCTGAAGACTTCGGTAACGTCCTCGTCTTCTTCGATGAGGTCGATGATTTTTAATAACTGTTTGGCGGCCTCCGCGTCTTCAATTTTTACTGTGGTTTGCGGGACGTAAGTTTGTGTTGCGGAAGAAACCTTCACACCCGCAGCCTCAAGCGCTGAACGTGCCTTCATCACTGTTGTCGGTTCGGTGTAAATGGTCATGGTTTCGCCGTCGTTTGTGACATCTTCGGCGCCGGCGTCGATGGCGGTGAGTTCGATTTCGTCAGCGGTTTTGCCGGCGTCGGCCATGTTGATTTCGATGACGCCTTTTTTCTTGAATAAATATCCAACTGTACCTGCTGAACCAAAATTTCCGCCGTTTTTAGTAAAAATATGTTTCACATTTGTGAGTGTGCGATTGCGATTGTCGGTGAGAGTTTCAATGTATAACGCTGCACCGCCAGGGCCAAAACCTTCATAAAAAATTTCCTCCATAACTACCGCATCTTTGCCTTCGCCGCTCCCCTTTTTGATGGCGCGTTCGATGTTATCTACCGGCACGTTCTCGGCGCGGGCGTTGTCGATGGCTGCACGAAGCGATGGATTGTGGCCGGGATCACCACCGCTGCGGGCCGCAACAGCAATAAGTTTGGCGTGTTTCGTGAAAATCTTACCGCGTTTTTTATCGGTGCTGGCTTTTTTGTGCTTAATTGTGGACCATTTGGAATGTCCTGACATGTTGAAAAACTTATAGAACTGTCGCAATTATACGAACATCTACTTGGCGAAATCAATAGCGCGAAGTTGAACCTGGGTCATCCCCTTCCATTCATTGCGGACCAGGCTGCACACCAGATCAATACTTCCCGGTGACTTCAGCATGGCTTCGTGATGACCGAGCTTAAAGGCAATTACCGGGATACGTTTGCGTTTACCCTGCAAGCGGAAATGCAGATGCTGCTGCTCTTTTCCAACCTTTTTTACATCTACAGCTTCCAGACCTCTGATCAAGAATCGTGGTTGTTCATTGCCGATACCAAACGGCTCCATCTGTTCAAGCAGACCTAAAAGATTTTCATTAATGTCATCTTCCATGAGTTCACAGTCGATAGTGAGATCCTGTTTGAACTCCTGATTTTTGAGTTTTTCTTTGGCGTAAGTTTTCATGGCGTGAGCAAACTCGGGAAGATTTTCTTTGCGGATATTAAATCCGGCTGCCTGGGCATGTCCGCCAAAATTTTCCAGTAAATGACGGTGTGCCGTGAGTGCATCAACCAGGTTAAAGCCTTCAGGACAGCGCGCGGAGCCTACCAGATATTCGCCAAAATCCTGCATGATAATTGCCGGTTGAAAATATTTTTCAACGATTTTGCTGGCAATCAATCCCAGAATTCCCACGTGCCAGTCCGGACTCCATGCAATAAAAATACGTTCAGAAAGTTCGGCGCGGTCGCGTGAATCCAAGGCCTGTTCAATGGCCTCAGCCACCATGATCTGGCGGCGGCGATTGAGTGTTTCCAAATGTTCAGCAATGACTTTGCCTTTTTCATTCGGCTCATCGTATAGCAAAAGTTGCAGGGCATAATATGGTGTGTCGATGCGGCCGGCGGCGTTAATGCGGGGCCCGAGACGGAAACCGATGACACTGATATCGAGTTTGCTGCTTGGATCAATCCCCGCCATCTCTTTGAGATAGTTGAGACCAGGCCAGCGGGTACGTTGTAAAGCTTCGAGTCCGTATTTCACAATAATGCGGTTTTCATCAACCAGAGGTCCGAGATCGGCAACTGTTCCCAGGCTCGCCAGATCAAGAAGTGAGTAGAGATAGTTCTCGCGTTCTTCACCTTTGAATGTGTCGTGCAAGAGTGCGCAGGCAAGTTTGTAAGCTACTCCAGCTCCAGTTAAACCTTTAAACGGATAGTTATCTCCCGGTTGAAGGGTGTGAAGTACTGCATATGCTTTGTCCGGGAATACTTCAGGAACTGTGTGGTGATCGGTAACGATAACATCAACACCGAGCTCTTTTGCCAGTGCGATTTGCGTTGCACAGGAAACTCCACAATCTACAGTGATTGCGAGTCCTACTTTTAAGTCGGCAAATTCACGAATAAATTTTTCACTTAAACCATAACCGTCTTCAACACGATGTGGCAGACGGTAGGAAACTTTTGCACCCAGGATTTTGAATGTGTGCACAAGAATGGCGGTACCACTGATTCCATCAACGTCGTAGTCACCAAAAATCATAATGCGCTCACCATTTTTTACTGCCCTCTTAATGCGATCCACAGCCTTATCCATATCTTTCATCAAGAACGGATTGTGCAGACCTTTTTTATAACTGTCTTTGAGAAAAGATTGGGTAAAAGTGGCATCAGTCAGCCCGCGATTTTCCATCACTTTCTGGACGGCAGTTTTACTGCTGTCGGTATTTTTGAGTTGCCATTTTTTGCCGAGGATAGACACGGGTTTTCAGTTAATTATTTATGAAATTGCGGAGTCCGGATTCAGTACTTTGTCGAGCTCATGCCCTGGAATCCAGTATACATCTTTGTAGCGTCTGAACCAGGTAATTTGCCTTTTGGCATAATTGCGGGTGTTCTTTTTGATAAGCTCTGTTGCTTCATCTAAATTACAGCTTCCTTTGATGTATTCCAGAAGTTCTAAATACCCAAGTGAGGACATTGAAGGAATCTTTTCATTATAACCGTGGAGCATCAAACTTTTTACTTCATTGAGGAGCCCACGAGCGAGCTGATCGTCCACGCGGCGATTGATACGTTCATAGAGCTCTTCGCGTGGCCAGTCGATACCTACTGAGAAAACGTTAAACAGTCTTTCGCCTTTCTGGTCGCGTTTTTGCTGGCCGCTGACCATGTTGATTTCAAGGGCGCGCACTACGTAGCGGACGTTGTTTGGGTGTATTTGCGCAGCGGTTTCGGGGTCGCACTCCTGGAGGAGTTTGTGGAGGCCGAGCGCG
>Ga0068869_100002442_pt1 | contig 11207 bp, 12 predicted proteins | sample KBSMisM52_FD_64676 | JGI IMG/M metagenome (GOLD analysis project Ga0068869, IMG submission 64676) | Miscanthus rhizosphere microbial communities from Kellogg Biological Station, Michigan, USA - KBS Miscanthus M5-2 | ecosystem: Host-associated > Plants > Roots > Rhizosphere > Soil ... | reverse complement strand
GGTCGTGCTGGCATCACGCGCCGCGCTCGCCGCCGGCCCGCGCCGGCCGGCGGGCGCGTTCGCGCCCGATCAGCCACCATGCGCTCGCGGCACTCACCAATGCGAGCACGGCGCATGCGGCCATCACGCGCCGGAAGCCGGCGACGAAGGCCTCGCCGATCGCGCGATGCAGCGCGGCAGCGTGCGCCGCATCGAGCCCAGCCGGCAGCGTGATGCCGGCGAGGCGGCCGCGCTGCTGTTCGAGCGCATCGCGCAGGCCCGCCGGCAACTGCAGGGCCGCCAGTTCGCGCGTGAGCGCGGTATCGAAGGCCTGCGCCATCACCAAGCCGAAAACCGCGATCGCGAGCAGCGGCCCGACGCGCGACACCGCGTTGTTCACGCCCGAGGCGGTGCCGGCAAGGCCCGGGTCGACCGCGTTCATCACGGTCGTCGTCAGCGGCGCGACCGTGATCGCCATGCCCAGCCCGAGCACGCACACCGCAGGAAAGAACGTGCGCCAGTAGTCCGCCCCGACTCCGGGCACGATGAACAGCGCGAATCCGATCGCGGCGATCAGCGGGCCGATGATCAGCGGCGTCTTCGGCCCGAAGCGGTCGACCAGCTGGCCCGCCCAGCGCGACAGCGCGAACATGATCGCGACGAACGGCAGCAGCGCCGCGCCGGCGGCGGTGGCGCCAAGGCCCTGGACCTGGATCAGGTTGAGCGGCAGGAAGTACAGCCCGCCGCCGAGCGCCGCATAGAGCAGCAGGGTCAGCAGGTTGGTGCCGGTGAAGTTGCGGCTGCGAAACAGCGCCAGCGGCAGCATCGGCGCCGCGCGGCGCGCCTCGATCCTGGCAAAGCCCAGCAGCGCCAGCGGCCCGGCCACCAGCGCTGCGACGACGGGCGTCGACGCGAAGCCTTGCGCCGGCCCCTCGATCAGGCCGAATACCAAGCCCGCGAGACCGACCGTGACGAGCAGCGCACCGGCAACGTCGATCGGCTCGGCCGAGGCCGCACCGCGACTCTCGGGCACGCGCACGACGCAGATGACGAGCAGCGCGAGGCCGATCGGCACGTTGATCAGAAACGCGAAGGTCCATGAGCCGCGATCGATCAGCCAGCCGCCGAGCACCGGGCCGACCGCGGCGGCGATGCCGCTGAATGCCGACCAGGTGCCGATCGCCTGGCCGCGCTGCGCCGGCGCAAAGGCCGCACTGATCAGCGCCAGGCTGCCCGGCACCAGCAGCGCCGCGCCGACGCCCTGAAGGGCGCGCGCGGCGATCAGCGATGGCGCATTCGGCGCCATCGCGCAGGCGGCCGACGCCGCCGCGAACAGCGCGACGCCGAGCATGAAGGTGCGCCGCCGGCCATAGCGGTCGCCGAGCGCGCCGCCAACCAGCAGCAGCGCGGCGAGGAACAGCGCATACGACTCGATCACCCACTGCGCTTGCGCCGCATCGGCGCCCAGATCGTGCTGGATCGCCGGCAGCGCGACATTGACGACGGTGCCATCGACGAAGGCCAGGCTCGAGCCGAGGATCGCCGCCAGCAGGGTCCAGCGCTGGCCCCGCGCCGGACAGGGCGTCGCCGTCGCAGCGTGCAGGATCGCGGCCTCGTCGCAGGGCAGTCGGTGAACGGGAATCATGGATGCGGCGCGGCCGCTCTGGGCCAGAAATCGCGCGCCGTCTCCGCAGCGGCGGCGCAGGCCTTGCTGCGCTGCGAAGGGCCGATGGCGCGTGACGGGTTTTGCGACGCGGTGTGGCGTCGGGACATCAAAGCGGCGGCAGAAGATTCGCGTCGCGCGACAGCAGCCAGCGGCCGTCGGCATGCTTGCGAAAGATGCTGAGCGCGCTGCCCAGTCGCTCCACCGTCAGCTGGTCGGCGAGCGAGGTCACATGGACCGTCAGCAGCGAGCGGCAATAGGCCATGCCGCCATCGGACTGGACTTCCTGGATCTCTGCGCTCGAGCGGATCGAATGCGTCTCGAGCAGTGCGCGCAAGCCTTTCTCGAATGCGGCCCGGCCTTGCAGCGCGGGCTTGCCGGCGATCAGAAAGATCGCGTCTTCCTCCATCAGGCTCAGCACGGTCTCGACATCGCCTTCGCCGGTTGCCACATGCCATCGATCGATCAGGTCGGCGAGTGCCTTGCGGTCAGCGTTCATGGCGGTCTCCTCGTGTCCGGCCGGGGCGGTTGGGCACCCGCATCATCCACGGCCGCCGGTGAGGGTCAGCCGGATGGCGCGCTGTGTCGTCGTAGGACGACAGGCGGCGGCGCGGGCCGGCTTCGGCTCCGCGCCGCCGCGGTCACGGCGTGGCGGTCGGTGGCCGCCGCTTCGCTAAGGTGCGCGCCGGCCCGAGATCAGCTGGAACAGGAACACGACGATGGCCAGCACCAGCAGGATGTGCAGCAGGCCGCCTGCGGTGAACGAGGTCACCAGCCCGAGCAGCCAAAGCACCAGCAGAACAACCGCAATCGTATAGAGCATGACGATCTCCTGTGTCGGTTCGACGCCTCGCCCGATCGCACCGTGCGCCGGATCGAAGCGGTCGCCATCACCTTAGCGGCGGGCCGGGACGTAAGGCATCGGCCGACGGCCCGGCGCCGTGTAGGTGCTTTCCGGGAAACCGGTGGCGTCGGACCCGTCCTGCACCCGCCTGCGTGCTCGACCGGCACGCGGTGCCCCGCGCCGATGGCACGATCGGTTGCGATTCAAGGAGATACCATGGCCGACGACAAGCGCGCGCTCGACGCGATCGCCCACCGCCTCCACCGCCCGATGCGCCCCCGATCGTGAGCAAGCCGGTCGTCTCGCGGCCGGTCCACTCGGCCCGCATCGCGGTCAACGACATCGGCACCAGCCCGACCGTCCTGTTGCTCGTCGACTTCGTCAACCCCCTGGACTTCGAAGGCGCCGATGACCTGAGTGCGTCTGCGGTCGAGGCGGCCCGCGCCGTCGCCGCACTGCGTCGCCGGTTCGGTCGCGACGGCTTTCAGACCGTCTATGCCAACGACAACTATGGCATCTGGCGGGCCGACTTCAAGGAGATCTGGACCCGCTGCCGTCGCAGGAAAGGGCCGTCGAGCGAGATGGCACTGCTGCTGCGGCCCGGCCCGCAGGACTTCACGATCCTGAAGCCGCGCCATTCGGCGTTCTACTCGACGCCGCTCGGACTGCTGCTGACGCAGCTGAAGTGCAGGCGCCTCGTCGTCACCGGGCTGGCCGCCGACAACTGCGTGCTCTTCACCGCAATGGACGCCTACCTGCGCGGCTACGCGCTGTGGATTCCGGCCGACTGCGTCGCCGCCGAGAGCGAGGAGGCCAAGGCCCAGGCACTCGACCAGATGCGGCGCGTGTTGAAGGCCGACGTGCGGCCGGCGCTCGCGACGCGCGGCAGAGCCTAGGATGAAACTCATCGCTTGAGTTGTGGAGGTGCTGCTGTCGGCCCGTTGCGGACGTTCGTTTCCGATGGCGGCTGGAGCGTGATCAGGCCGCCGGGGCGCTTCACTGCACTCATGGCCCCCGTCGCCGTCCTTCGGACGACGCCTCCTCCTTTACTTCGCTCCGTAAAGCGCACCACCGTCCTGATCCGGCACCACTCTGGCAGTTCGTCTTCTTGCACCACCCGGTCGCCTTGGCGCGCTCGGTCGCGGCATACAAGCACATGTGAGCAACGGTCCAAAAGCAGAAACCCGACATCGATGTTTCATGCGTCGCGAATGCCGTTCATCGCCATTGGACCACTGAGGTGGACCTTAGCGCCTTGCTGAGCTTCCACACGTCGCCGCTCGAACTGATCGCGCGCGACACTGGTTCCTGTTTCTCGTCTTCAGGTTCGTGCTACGCCGCGATACCGGTGCCGTCGGCATTGCCGACATACTGTCCATCGTCGTCGTCGCCGATGCGTCGCAGAACGCCATGTCGATTGCGCAGGTGTGCAGGGCCATCATGGAAAGCGATGGCAATTTCTCGGTCGTGACCGACGAAATCGCGAACAAGCGCGCACCCGACATCGCCGGCCGGCCCGGCAGTTGATCGGGCGCGCGACAATGCGCATTGCCGAAGGCCCGCTGCGGGGCCCGATCGGCGACCTCATTCGACAGGAGTCCGCGTGAATATCCATCTCAGTCTGACGCCATTGATTTCTTTGCTTGCCGGGATTCTGATCCTGGTGATGCCCAAGCTGCTGAACCTGATCGTCGCGATATACCTGATCGCGATCGGTCTGATCGGTTTGTTCGGTACTGGCGCAATGCGATTGCATTAGAAGAGGCCATTGCCGAGGCTCGAATCGATTTGAATTTCATTGAATTACAAGGTCTTTGCCAAATGCAATTAGACTTCGCCCCACAACACTCATTGGGATAGGAACGACATGGCCAAGACATTCGCGCAGATCGAGAAGCAGATTCAGACACTTCGTGCTCAGGCAGAAGAACTGAGAAAGCGCGAGGTCGGTGAAGTCATCGGCAAGATCAAGTCCGCGATCGTTGTCTACGGCATCACGGTGCGCGACCTGTTCGGCCCGGCCGGCAAGGCGAGCGCCAAGGCATCGGCCGGCAAGACCGCTGCGACGCCGAAATACCGCGACGCTGCCGGCAATGCATGGAGCGGCCGTGGCCCGCGCCCGCGCTGGGTGAAGGCGGCCATGGCCGCCGGCAAGTCGCTCGACGACTTGCGTGCCGACGGCGCAGCCCAGGCCGATGACGCACCCGACACCTCGAAGCCGGCGACCGCGGTGCGCCGGAAGAAAGCGAAGAAGGCCGGCGTGAAGGGCGCCGTCAAGTCGGTCGCGCAGTACGCCGACGGCACCCACTCCTGGAGCGGCCGCGGCCCGCGCCCGCGGTGGCTCAAGGCGGCCATCGCCGACGGCAAGACGCTCGACGAGTTGCGCGTGAGCTGACACACGCCCGGTCGCGCGCTCGGCGCGCGACGGTGGCACCGCGCAGGTGACCCGATGAACCGGGTGCGCGCCGCGGCTCCGGCTGCGTCGACATGAGGCAGCGCGGCCGGGCGCTGCGCCGGCACGCGACAATCCACAGCGGCGGGTCGCCCGCTGCGGGGCGGCGCGGCGCCGCTTCATGTCACCGAAAGAGAGTCGCACCACCCCATGCTTGGTTTCCTGCCTCCTGTCGCGCGCGGCGCGATCGCGTTCGTGCTGCTCGTGCTCAACACCTTGTTCTGGTGTGCGCTGCTGTTCGTGCTGGCGCTCGTCAAGCTGCTGCTGCCGTTCGAGCCGGTGCGCGCGCGCGTCGACCCGGTGCTGAACGCGATCGCGACCTGCTGGATCGCCTGCAACAGCGGCTGGATGCGCCTGACGCAGCGCACCGCGTGGGATGTCGACGGCGTCGCGCAGCTCGACTACGAGGGCTGGTACTTGGTCAATTGCAACCACCAGACCTGGGTCGACATCTTCGTGCTGCAGCACCTGCTGAACCGGCGCATCCCGCTGCTGAAGTTCTTCCTGAAGCAGCAGTTGATCTACGTGCCGGTGATCGGCATGGCGTGGTGGGCGCTCGACTTCCCGTTCATGGCGCGGCATTCGAAGTCGGCGCTGCGCAAGAACCCCGGGCTGCGCGAGCAGGACAGCCAGTCGACGCGCCGCGCCTGTGCCAAGTTCGCGCGCGTGCCGACGAGCGTGATGAACTTCGCCGAGGGCACGCGCTTCACCGCGCAGAAGCACGAGGCGCAAGGCTCGCCGTACCGGCACCTGCTCAAGCCGAAGGCCGGTGCAATGGCGCTGGCGCTGAACGCGATGGGCGCGCAGTTCCATTCGCTCATCGACATGACGATCGTGTACCCGGGCGGCCCGCCCACCTTCTGGGAGTTCCTGTGCGGCCGCACGCCGCGGGTGGTGGTGCGCGCCCGGCAGGAGCCGATCCCGCCCGAGTTCTGCGTCGCCGACTACGCCACCGACAAGACGTTTCGCACGAGCTTCCACCGCTGGCTGACGCAGCTCTGGCGCGACAAGGACGGCCAGATCGACGCGCTGCTGCAGGCGCCCGCCAGCGGCGCCACGCCGGCACACTGAGCGAGTTGAAGCAAGCGGCGCGGGCCTGCGCGTCTATGGCGTGGCTGCGCCCTGGGGGCTGAATCCAGCCGCGCCTCAGCCGCGCGCCGCGAGCGACTGGCGCAAGGTCTTCAGCAAGGCGGGGTCGACCGCCGCGAGCGTGCCGGTGCGCGCCGCAATGCGGCCGTCGGCATCGAGCAGCTCGATCGTGCTCGAATGGTTGAACTCGCCGCTGGCCAGGCGCCGGTACTGCACCCCGAGCAGGGCCGCGAGCTTGCGCGCGCTCGCCTCGTCGGTCCGCGCCAGGGTCCAGCGTGAATCGCAGCGATGCGCCTGTGCGGTCTGCTTCAGCACGGCAACGCTGTCGCGGGCCGGATCGAAGCTGACCATCAGCACCCGCACGCGGTCGCGGTCCGGCGCGGGCAAGGCCTGCACGGTCTGGTGGATCGTCTCGAAGATCATCGGGCAGACCATCTCGCACGAGCTGTAGAACATGCTGACCAGCACGGGCTGGCCGCGCAGCGAACCGAGCTCGAACGGCCGGCCGTCCTGGTCGGTCAGCGGCGGACGCAGCTGGTAGATCGAGTTGCCCGGCAGCTCGGCGGGCGGGGTGGCGGCGGCCGCCGCGATCGGTGTGCCGGCGAGCGCAGCGAGCCAGCCGAGGGCGGCACGTCGCGACAGGGTCGAGGTGGTCATGGAGGGGTTCCTTCGAGAGGTCGGGCGCAGCGAAAGCCCAGATTGCTGGTGGTGTCGGCCGCGCCGAGCGACGACAGCAGCGCGATGCGCATCAGCACCGCATAGCTGTCGCGGTCGACGATATTGATCGCGCCGGCGCCGCAGAACTTCAGGGTGTCGGGGTCGCCTTGCGTGCGGCTGTCGCCGGCGATGAACAGGGCGTTGAAATCGTCGACCCATTCCCACACCGTGCCGTGCAGGTCGCGCACGCCGTAGGCATTCGGGGCACCGCCGACATCGGGCAGCAGCGCCGCGTTCGGCCGCTCGTACCACGACAGGATGCGGCGCCGCCACTGCGGGTCGGCGCGGGCGTCGCGCCGCGCTTCATCGGCCGCGGCGGCGTATTCCCATTCGAGCCAGGTCGGCAGCCGTGCGCCCTCGCTGTCGCAGTACGCCTTCGCCGCGAACCAGCTCACATTCGTCACCGGCCGGCTCGATGCGCCGGGATCGGCGAGCTGCGTGCCGCTGCGCCAGTCGATCAGGTAGCGCTTGTCGGCGAAGACCGCCGGCACGCGCTCGCGCTGCCACTGCGGATTCGCCTGTACGAACGCGAGAAACTCGCCGGCGGTCACCGGCGTCTTGCGCAGCGCGAACGGCGCGATGTCGACCGGCACCGTCGCGCTCGGCACGTTGCCTTGCGGCAGCACGCTTTCGAAGCGCCCGCCCGGCAGCGCGACGTAGTCGGCGCCAGGGCCGGCTGCGGCCAGGCCACAAGCGAGCAGGGCGGCCACGCCGAGGGCGCGGCGCGGCCATGTCATCGGGGCGTTGCGGGCAGGCATGTCCGGCCGTGCCTGGTCGCCGTCAGTGCGCCGCGGCAGCCACGGGCGCGGCCGTCGCACGGTGCTTCTTCACGTCTTCGGTCGAGATCTGGCCGCCCACATTACCCCAGCTGTTCAGCACGTAGGTCAGGATGTTCGCGACCTCGTCGTCGTTGAGCTGGTTCATCGGCGGCATCACCGAGTCGTAGTCCGCACCATTGACCTTCAGCTTGCCGGTGAGGCCGCGCAGCACCACGTCCATCGCGCGTTTCGGGTCGGCATTCAGGTAGTCCGACTTCGCCAGCGGCGGGAACACGCCGGGCAGCCCGGCGCCGTTGGCCTGGTGGCACACCGAGCAAGTGCCCGCGAACAGCGCCTCGCCGGCGTGGATCTGGTCCTGCAGCGACAGCGTGCCGCTCGCCGACGATGCGGTCGCCTTGGTCACCGCGTTCAGGTTCGGGCCCGCCCGGTCGCCGAGATAGACCGCATCGAGCTCCTTGCCCGAATAGATCGCCTTGTCCTCGTTGCCGTCGACTTTCATGATCGCCAGCGCGCCCTTGTTGAAGGCACGGAAGATCGAGTGGTCGACCATCACGTAGCTGCCCGGCACGCGGGTGCGGAACTTCGCGATCGCCGCGCCGCCGGCCGGGATCAGCGTGGTCTGCACGTTCGTCTGCACGTTGGTGCCGCCCTCGAAGCGCACCTCGTCGAAGATCGCGCCGATCACGTGGAAGCTCGACACCAGGTTCGGCCCGCCGTTGCCGATGAACAAGCGCACGGTCTCGTTGACCTTGGCCTTGAGCGCCTTGTCGCCGGTCAGCGCGCCCTCGGCGCCGTTGAACAGCACGTAGGTGGGCCTCTCGTCGATCGCCTTCTCCATGTCGAAGGGCTGGTTGCCCTTCTCGCGGTACTTGCCGGTCGTGTAGAAGTCGCCCTGCATCACGTAGTACTCGTGGTCGACCTTGGGCAGGCCGTTGGGCGGCTCGACCAGGATCAGACCGTACATGCCGTTGGCCACGTGCATGCCCACCGGCGCGGTCGCGCAGTGGTAGACATAGATGCCCTCGTTCAGCGCCTTGAAGGTGAACTGCGATTCATGGCCGGGCGCGGTGAAACTCGATGCCGCGCCGCCGCCCGGGCCGGTGACGCCGTGCAGGTCGATGTTGTGCGGCATCTTGCTGCCCGGGTGGTTCTTCAGATGGAACTCGACCGTGTCGCCCTGGCGCACGCGGATGAAGCTGCCGGGCACCGTGCCGCCGAAGGTCCAGAACGTGTAGTTCACGCCCTCCGAGATCTGCATCTCCTTCTCGACCACTTCGAGCTCGACGATGACCTTGGCCGGGTAGTTGCGCGCCACCGGTGGCGGCACGTGCGGCGGGCTCGTCAGCACCGCGCGGATCGGCGCGCCGCGCGGCGGGCCGAAGTCACCCGGCCCGGCCTTGCCGGCGGCGCCGGCGAGCGGCGGTGCGGCCATGGCGGCGGCCAGGCCGACGAGGAGGGCGCTGCGCTGCAACGCCTTGGCGATCACGTGGATGTTCATGCGGTTTCCCTCACGGTGCGTATAAAGGTTCGTGTGTGATGAACCTTATGCGCGGTGCGGCCGGTGCTGTTTGCGCTGCATCAAACGGCGCTGCGTCGGGTGCGGCGCATGCCCCCCGGCACGCATGGGCGGCGCTCAGATCGCGATGTCGGGCTGCGGCGCCGGGGCGATGAAGCGGCGCGGGCGCAGCACCGGCACCTCGCGCGCCCGCTCGACCTTGCGGATCACGAACACGCCAGTGTCGTGAGCGAGCTCAAGCAGCAGGCAGGCCACGCGCTGCTGCCACAAGCGGCCGAGTTCAGCTGCCGCTGCATCGTCGGCGGTGTCATCGGCGCAGCGTTGCAGCAAGCGCACCAGCGCCGGATCGGGCGGCGCCATGTCAAGATCGACCGCGGCATCGACGGCGCAGCCGTTGTCCAGGCGCGTGAAGCGCAGCGACAGCGGGATCTCCGGCGCGAAGCGCTGCAGGCCGGCGCGCGAGAAGCGCCCGACCAGGCCCTTGAAGCCGCTGCTGCCGGCCGCGCCGGTGAGCATCTGCACGACCGTGGCGGTGACGCCGGTGCTGCCGACGCGCGCGTTCTCGCGGAACTCGACCCGAATGCCGCCGCGCTCGGGCAGCGCGTGCGGATACAGCGCGCGCAGCGCGAGCCAGGTCAGCCAGTAGGCCGCGGCCACGGTCGGGCAGGAGTGCCCGGTCAAGCGCACCACGTCGCCGTAGCCGTACTCGAACACGCCGTCCTGCGCGGAGCCGAGCATCTGTGCCAACGGGTCCCGGACGCGCAGGCGCGGCACGTCGTCGAAGAAGCTGGGCATTTGCATCGCGCCGATTGGTGCACCGTCGGCCAGTGGCCGGCTTGATCCATCGCAAGCGCGGCGTCGCAAACGGCTTGCGTTGCGTCAAGCGCGTGTGATCGTGCGCGACCGAAGATGCGCCGCGATGCATTCGTCGGATCCGACCCGCTGGCGCGTCGCGATGCTGCTCGCGGCGCCGCACCGGCTCGCGTTCGCGGCGGCGATGCTGGTGCTGGCCGCCGCGTCGGCGTGGTGGGCGCTCGCGCTCGCTGCACAGGCGGCCGCGCAGCCGCTGCGCTTCAGCCTGCCGCCGGGGCTGGCCCACGGGCTGCTGATGAGCCTGGGCTTCATGCCGCTGTTCTTCACCGGCTTCCTGTGCACCGCGGGCCCGCGCTGGCTCGGCGCCGCGGCCATCGGCGCGCGCGCGATCGCGCCGGCGGTGCTGGCGCAGCTGGCGGGCTGGGCGGTGTTCCTCGTCGGCGTGCATGCGCCGGGGCCTGCGCTGGCCGCGCCCATCGCCGGCCTCGGGCTCGGCGCGGTCGCGCTCGGCTGGACCGCGGTGGCGTGGCGCTTCGTCGCGATGCTGCGCGCGAGCCGGGTCGACGATCGCCGCCATGCGCGGCTGATCGCGGTCGGCGCAGCGGTCGGCGTGCTTGTCGCATGGGCCGCGGCGCTGTGCGTCGCGAGCGGCGCGCTCGGCGCAGCGCGCGCGCTGGTGCAGGCCGCGCTGTGGTGGTTCGTCGGCATCGTCTTCATCGCCGCCAGCCACCGGATGACGCCGTTCTTCGACGCCAGCGCGCTGCCGGCCCTCGACGCGGCGCGCCCGATGTGGCTGCTGTGGGCGCTCGTCGTGCTGCTCGCGGTCGAAGGCGCCGGCAGTGTCGCCGACACGCTGGCCGGCCCGCTGCCGCGCACGCTGAGCGCGCTGCAGGCCGCGATCGAGTCCTGTGGCGGCGCGCTGCTGCTCGCTTCGGCGTGGCGCTGGGCGCGCACGCACGGCTTGCGCTTTCGGCTCGTCACGATGCTGTATGTCGGCTTTGTCTGGCTCGGCCTCGGCTTCGCGCTCGCCGGGCTGTCGCATGCGCTGCAGGCGGCGCGCGGCGGTGCGCCGCCGCTCGGCCTCGCGCCGCTGCATGCCTACACGATGGGCTTTCTCGGCTCGACGATGGTGGCGATGGTCACGCGCGTCAGCAGCGGCCACAGCGGGCGTGCGGTGGCCGCGGACGATCGCGTCTGGCGCCTGTTCTGGGTGCTGCAGGCCGCGACGTGCGCGCGCATCGCCGCGGCCATTTTCGCCACGCCGGAGGGCCGCGTCGCCGCGCCGCTGCTGGCGGTGGCGGCACTGGTCTGGGGCGCGGGCGCGGCGGGTTGGGCCTGGCACTGCGGCATCGGTT
>Ga0068869_100002438_pt1 | contig 11215 bp, 10 predicted proteins | sample KBSMisM52_FD_64676 | JGI IMG/M metagenome (GOLD analysis project Ga0068869, IMG submission 64676) | Miscanthus rhizosphere microbial communities from Kellogg Biological Station, Michigan, USA - KBS Miscanthus M5-2 | ecosystem: Host-associated > Plants > Roots > Rhizosphere > Soil ... | reverse complement strand
CTTTCACTGTATCGAAATCTACTTTAGTGAAAGTTTCAGAAACGGCTTTTTTCACATCATCATTGTCGGCAACGATGGTTACTTCGAGTGCAGGTTTTTTGTATGCTGCCTTGAAATCTTCCTGGAGCTGACAGATTTTTTTGATCTCAACGTGTGCCATCTCAAGAGCCTTGAGCATAGTCTCTTCATCAACTTCGCTGCATGCAGCTTCCACCATGGTGATGGCTTCTGCTGTACCTGCTACTACTAAATCCAAACGACCTTTGTCTTCCTGTTCGTAAGTTGGGTTGATAACAAGTTTTTCTGCACCACTTTCGTCTTTCACAAGACCTACACGCACAGCGCCGATTGGACCCTGGAAAGGCATTCCGGAAATACAAAGTGCAGCTGATGCTGCAATGAGTCCGGTAGTTGCAGGATCAACTTCCAAATCTGCAGAGAGAACGGAACAGATAATCTGTACGTCGTTCACAACACCCTTTGGAAAGAGCGGGCGGATTGGACGGTCGATCAAACGTGAGTTAAGAACGGCCTTTTCTGAAGGACGACCCTCGCGTTTCACGAAGCGGCTGCCTTTAATTTTACCGGCAGCGTAGTATTTTTCTTCATAGTCCACCATCATTGGGAAAAAGTCCGTGCCTTCACGAACGCCACCCATCATGGCACTAGAAAATACGATTGTATCACCGAGTGATACTGTCACAGCACCGTGTGACTGATTGGCCAAAAGACCTGTCTCAATCGTAAGTTTACGACCGGCAAGATCCATTGAAAATGTTTTATCCATAGCTTCAAACAATGGTTAAGTAATAATTTTCCCTACCGTTTGAAGCCTTGGCCCAAGTGACAAGTTCGAATCTGTAACTATTTTACAGACTGGAACCTGTAACTTGTGGCTTGCTTTCAATTGATAAGGAGTTTGTAAATTTATTTGCGGAGTTGGAGTTTTTCCGTGAGCTCTTCATAGCTCGTCTTCTGGTTCAAGCGGAGGTACTGGAGAAGCTTGCGGCGTTTGCCTACCATCATCAACAATCCACGACGTGAGTGGTTGTCTTTTGGATGGTCTTCCAGATGTTTAGAAAGTTGGTTGATGCGTTCAGTGAGAATTGCTACCTGTACCTGTGGGGAACCAGTGTCTTTTGGGTGTACAGCATACTCTTTAATGAGGTTTTTTTTATGCGTGCGTTTCATTGCTTTAAGGCTTAAAAAGTTCGGACACCAATTTATCAAATATTAAGGCCCTTGGCAAGCCATTCTTTATGAATTAAGATGTACTACGACCTTTTTCTTTTCATGAATCACCGACAGATTATTGCCCAGGCTTGGGAATTCACGCAGAATAATAAAAAAATGATTTACTGGTATGCGTTTTTTCCTGCACTTTTGAGTACGGCAGCAGGTGTTATTTACCTTACCTATCAGTATTACGCCTTCCGCAGCTCGCCGCTTTTTGAAAACTGGAATCAGAGTTTTACGATGGTGGCACTCAAGACCGTGGCTGATGTTGTGAGGCAGAATTTAACCAGCACACTCCCTCTTTTGATTATTGCGGCGATTATTGTGCTTTTATATTTCATTGTTCCGCCGGCTTGTGACGGAGCGGTTATTCAGCTGATTGCCCGCAAAAAAAACGGCCAGGATGTGCGGACCCGCCATGGTATCCGCTATGGAATGCTGACTTTCCTGCCCCTTTTTGAGTACTCCTGGATCATCCGTACCTTCAGTATCGTTTCGCTGTTTGGAAATGCCTCTTTTGTAATGCGCAATATGGGTTTGGCGACTTTTTGGGTGGCTTTGCCTGTTTTTATTGTTATCGCAGTCATGGGAATCATCATGACAGTACTTTTTACCTATACTGAGTATTTTATTGTGATTGATGACTGCAAAGTTATTGAGTCCATAGCCAAAAGCTCAAAACTCGTGGTTGAGCATCTGGAAGAGACCATTCTGCTTTCGATCCTGATGCTGATTATCAGTGTGCGAATTCTTATTCAGATCTTGTTTGTATTTTTGATTCCAGTGGTTATTACCGGAACTATCTATCTTTTTGCCTCCTGGATCCCGATTTTGGGTATTATTTTGGCTGCTGCTTTGGGTATCGGTTTGCTGTATCTTGCATCCTATTTAAGCGCTACCATTCACGTTTTTGCAGCTACGGTATGGACTTTCAGTTTCCTGCACCTTACGAACGAACCGACCATCAGTGCCAGGGAAAAGGTTGAAGGCTAAGATTGATTATAAATAAGCCATTTCATCACCCATAATCCAACTAGGGGTGCCGTTTTTGAGACGGTTGAATTTTGGCATTTGGGGCTCTGATGATGGCGCAGGAGCCGGAGCCGGAGCCGGGGCAGGCGCTGGAGCTGGTGGTGGAGCAGCTTTAGGCTGTGCAACCACAGGTTTTGGAGCTGATTTCACCGCCTTGGGAATCGATTTTGCTCTTGGGGCTGCGGCTTTAGGTGCATTTTGTGCGTCCAACATCTCCTGAGAGATCTCTTTTACAGTGATGGCAATGCGTGTGACCTTGCCGTTTTCCTTGAGTGGAAAGAGCGATGCCATATTGATCTTATAGTCACCGCTGTCAGTAATAACATGGTACGGACCGATCATAGTTCTTGGCTTGCCGTCCTGGATTGCCTTACCAAAAGCGTCAAAGAATGTAGCCAGATCGTCTGAACTTATATATGTGAAGAAAAGCTGGTCCTCCAGATCTTCTGGAGCAAAACCGGTGATTTTTTCATAATCCCAGCTCACAAAATTAATTTTTCCATCAATACCGATGACAACAACGGCATCCTCACTATTACCAAGCTCGTCGCGAATGGCTTTTTCCTCATTATAATGAGAATGAACCATTACCGAGTCCAGAACATCTGCCTTGGTTTCGGAGGCAACCTCTTCCTGGTTTTGAGTGTTGAGAAAGAACATCAGTGCAGTCATACTCACAATAAATATTCCCAGAGCGACCGTCAGGATGTTTCGATTTGATCGGAGGAATTGCAACATGAGAGAAGGTTTAATTTATATTTTGAGGTGCTGCCTTTCTGAGTTTTGAGATTCATGGTTAAGGATTTTTATGCCTTTTATTTTTGCAGCATCATACTATAATAAACTATTTTACTGTTTATGTCAAATATTAGATATCTTTATGGCTTCTATCCAATATATTGGTTTTTTAGGCTAAATATGGTAAAATAATATGAGTTAAACAAATTTTAAACCCCAATTTATGGCTTTTACACCTGACGACATCTCAACAATCACCAAAATTCTGAAGCAGATTGAGCTTTTTCAGAATTTGAATGAACAGGATCATGCGGAAATTATCAAACATATCACTTTGGAGTACTTCCCAAAGGATCATGTGATTTTCCATGAAGGTGATGTTGGTGACGCCTTTTACATTATCAAGCATGGTATGGCCCGCGTTTTTCATGAAGCGCCAAACCGCGTTGAAGAAAAAGAGGTGGCAATGTTTGGTGACGGTGACTTTTTTGGAGAAATGGCACTCATTTCTGACAAGCCACGTAACTCTACTGTAAAAACTGTTGAAGAAAGTGAAGTTTTCAAACTGATGAAAGACGACTTTATTCAGCTCGTGAGTTCTGATCCAAATATGGCCAGCCGCATCAGCAGCGAGTTTCTGCGTCGTCTGAAATCCAATATGCGCGAAGAACAAAAATAGGCTAATATATTTCTGTTTTTTTGCGTTGTATGATTTTTCTGAATTTACTTTTAGCGCATTTACTTGGAGATTTTGTTTTCCAGCCGCATAAACTGATTGCCTGGAAGTTCAAAAGCTGGAAAGGCATGGTCCTCCATGCATTTATCCATTTTGTTGCGAATCTGGTTGTGTTTGTGGTGTTTTTGAGAGATGTAAGGGTATGGTTCGTTTTAGCGGGAATTGCAGTTTTACATTTTATTGTCGATTACTTCAAAATTCTCAAAGAGAAAAAGGGCAAGCACTTTTTGGCTTACTTCTTTATAGATCAGGCTGTTCACATTGCCATTATTCTGGCTGCGACGGCGATTTTGATGTCTTTCGGGCTGGTGTGGACGCCGATGATTTTGGGAACTGTGAATGCAGAAATGTTTTTATGGATCGGTATCAATATGCTGATTATTCTTACTTCAGTGCTGGAGATTGTTATTTTTCAGATGCACCGGGTGAAGGATCGAACGATTCTTTTTTTGCCAAACTATAAAGCCATGATCCAGAGGGCTGTTATTTTTAGTTTGGTATATGTACTTTTTCTGGTTTTGGCTGTGTATCATGCCGCGGCTTTAGGAGTGTAGTTTTGAGTTTTGATCCTGATATTGCTTACTTGTTATTTCTCTGTGCTTTGGTACAATAAAGCCCGCTTTTGACTTTGTTATGCCTTTATACAACGCCGCCGAGAACGAAAAAAAGTGGCAGAAAATCTGGGAAGAAAAAAAACTGCATCGAACCAATCTAGAGGACTCTTCCAAACCCAAATACTACAATCTGGTGATGTTTCCGTATCCATCCGGAGACAAACTGCACATCGGGCACTGGTATAACTACGGTCCTGCAGACAGCTGGGGACGTTATATGAGAATGAAAGGAACGAATGTTTTTGAGCCGCAGGGGTTTGATAGTTTTGGTTTGCCTGCGGAAAACTATGCGATCAAAACCGGTGTTCATCCAACCGTGAGTATTGCGCAGAATGTAAACTACATGCGTGAACAGCTGCACAAAATGGGTACGATGTATGACTGGGAAAAATCTGTAGTTACCTCTGAGCCGGATTACTATCAGTGGACGCAGTGGGTGTTTTTGCAGCTGTATAAAAAAGGGTTGGCATACAGAAAAAATGCGCCGGTGAACTGGTGTCCAAAGGATCAAACTGTGCTCGCTAATGAGCAGGTTGTTGATGGATGCTGTGAACGTTGTAAAACGGAAGTTACTAAGAGAGATTTAACTCAGTGGTTTTTTAAGATCCGTGATTATGCAGAAAGGCTTTTGAGTTTTGAGGGTTTGGAATGGCCGGAGAGAACCAAACTTATGCAGACGAACTGGATTGGGAGAAGCACAGGAAGTCATGTTGTGTTTGAGTTTTGTGATGAAAAAGGTGAGAAGTCAGGTGAAAAAGTTACCGTGTTTACCACTCGTATTGATACCTTATTTGGGGCAACGTACATGGTGTTGGCTCCGGAACATCCACTCGTAGAAAAGATCACGACTAGGAAACATTTAGAGAATGTTAAGGCTTATATTGAGAAAAGCAAAAAAGAGACGGATATTAATCGAAGCGCTGAGGATAGGGTAAAAACCGGTGTTGAAACGGGTGCGTTTGTGGTAAACCCGGCGAATGGTGAAGTTATTCCGGTGTGGATTGCTGACTATGTTTTGGTGACGTATGGGACCGGAGCTGTGATGGCGGTACCGGCACATGATGAGCGTGACGGGGCTTTTGCCAAGAAATATAAGTTGCCGGTGAAGACGGTGATTGTCCCGAATAAGGGCGGAGTTGCTGCTGATAAAAAATCTCCAGAAAAAAATAATGAACCTTTTTGCGAATTTGGAACGCTTGTGGATTCTGGTGAATTCACTGGACTCTCTTCGGAAGAGGCTCGTAAAAAAATTACAGAATGGTTGAAGGAGAAAAAATTGGCCGATTTTACTGTGAACTATCGTTTGCGAGACTGGCTGGTTTCCCGTCAGCGTTATTGGGGCGCGCCGATTCCGATTGTTTATTGCGACAAGTGCGGTGAGGTGGCCGTGCCTGAAGATCAGTTGCCAGTTTTGCTGCCGAAAGATGTGGATTTTACTCCGAAAGGTGATGGAAAATCGCCGCTCAATACTGTTGAGTCTTTTGTGCATACAAAATGTCCTTCTTGTGGAGGCGTGGCGCGTCGTGAGGTGGATACCATGGATACGTTTGTGGATTCCAGCTGGTATTTCTTGCGATATCCTTCTGCAAAAATGAGTGATAAAGCTTTTGATACTGAGATGACGAAGAACTGGTTGCCGGTGGATATGTACATTGGCGGACCGGAGCATGCGTGTATGCATTTGTTATATGCGCGCTTCATCACCATGGTTTTGCATGACCTTGGACATATTGATTTTGATGAACCGTTTAAGAGACTCGTTCATCAAGGAATGATTACCAAAGATGGTGCGAAAATGTCGAAATCAAAGGGCAATGTGGTTTCGCCGGATGCTTTTGTGGAGAAATATGGAAGTGATACTTTCCGCTTGTATCTGATGTTTATGGGCCCTTTTAGTGAGGGTGGCGACTGGAACGATAAGGGCATCACGGGTATCGCGCGATTTTTGGAAAGATTTTATCAACTGGTGCACAACAATGAGTTGGTGAGTGACAAAACTGCTTTGCAAAGATTACTTCACAAGACGATTAAAAAAGTTACTGAAGATATTGAGGTGTTCCATTTTAATACGGCAATTTCTGCCTTGATGGAGTTTGTGAATGCTGCTTTGAAACTTGGTATGGATGAGGAGACGAGAAAGAGTGCGATTTTGTTAATTGCGCCACTAGCTCCACATTTGGCGGAAGAGTTGTGGGAGAAAGTTGGCGGAAAATTTTCGGTGTTTCATCAAACCTGGCCTACTTTTGATGCTGCGTTAATTATTGAAGACTCTGTGCAGTTGGGTGTTCAGGTAAATGGGAAACTGCGTGGTCAGGTTACTGTCGCGACGGATGCTGATAAAGAAACGGTGCTTGCTGCTGCCAAAAATGAGGTGAACGTTGCTAAACATCTTGAGGGCAAAAATCTTGTGAAAGAGATTTATGTTCCAGGGAAGTTGGTGAGTTTTGTCGTGAAGGATTAGTTTTGGAAAAACCAGACGAACATTTCAAAAATATTTTTGGTGTTTATAAAAACCTGCGCACATTTCTTTTGTGTGCTTTTTTGGGGTTTCAGTATATAATAACCAAAGACTTTAATTCATAGTCTTGAAACGCAAAATTCAAAAAAAAATTCATTTTAAATCCGGCTTTTCTTTAGCTGAAATGGTCATCGTTGTGGCCATCCTGCTGCTGCTTTTTACATTATCCATGCGCGGGATCGTCAATTCACAGCAGAGTTTTATTTTTAATAACAGTGCTGAACATGTAATCCAGATGGTGCGTGAGGCACGTAGTTTGGCTGTTACTGGTAAGGCGCAAGCGGACTTTACTGATGCTGATAAAGATAATGCTGCTTCGGTTGATATGGGAGATTTTGTGACACCGGCACATTATGGAATTTATTTTGATACCACAAAAAACAAGGTCGTTTTGTTTATTGATGTGAATAGAGGAGAGAGCTCCAATCAGAATGAAGGTAAGTATGATGCGCCAAGTGCTGTTACAGGTATTGGTGAGTTTGAGGATGGTAAAGATGTTGAACTGGAGGAGTTCCAGCTGGATTCATCCATGAGTTTTATTCTCAATCCTGCTACGACCAAAACTGTAATGTTCAGTCCGATTTTTGCTGACACAAGTTTTGATCCGGCTCTCAGTGGCACGCAGTTTTTTGTTTTTGGCGTGAAGGATGTGAAAGGTATTGCTCGAAGTCGTTGTTATAAAATTCATTTAATAGCCGGTGTGCCGGAAGTGGCTGACAGTACGGATGCAACTGGATGTTAAATTCTTAATAACTCATGAAAATTTTTACAAAAAAATTCGGCGGAAAGTTCTTGAAAAAGCGTCGGGGTGAAACGCTGATTGAGGTTATTATGGCTTTGTTTGTGGTCGCGCTTGGATCTGCTGCGGCTACGTCTTTGATTGTGACGGCGATACAGTCTAACAGTTTTAGTCGAGATAACCTTGTGGCCTTGAATCTGGCGGTGGAAGGTATTGAGGCGATGCGTAATATTCGTGATACAAACTGGTTGAAGTTTGGTTTTGATAAAGAGACCTGCTGGAATCTGGATCCGGCGCAGGTGGTTTGTGATGCCACAACCGTTCCAACGAGACTTATTGAGGACAACAGCACAACGTCCGGTTACACGGTTGATTTGAATCCCACAACATTTCAATGGACGATGACGAAAATTGGATCACCAATGGATTTAAGTGCATCAGGTGATGATTCTGCTTACCAATTAAACTACATTGATGTGACTCCCGGAGCAGACACAAATAATGATGCAGATAATACAGACGACCCTGATTTGTATGTTTCCAAAAGTATTATCGGTGCGCTTGGTTTAACGAGTACGGGTGAAAGTAAATTTTACCGATCGATCGTTGTGACTTATCCGGCCAGCTGTCCTGAATCCAATAAATGTATGTCTGTTACTTCTACCGTCGAATGGAAAGTCGGACAACGTGTGGATCGTGTTCAACTTAAATCCACACTCACCAATTACGACAAAGTTAAAAAATCATGATCTCACCAGCACAATTTTTCAGGAAAATTTTTAAGAAAGGCCTTAAAGGGTCTGGTTTTACGTTGGTGGAGGTTATTATTGCTTCCTCTGTTTTCACGATTGTGAGTCTAATTGGAGTGACTGTGTTTGTGAATGTGACTCGTATTCAGAGGAGAATTGCATTGGAAAATGCGATTTATGAGGATGGACGTTTTATGATGGAGCGCATTGCACGCGAAATTCGTGAGAATACGATCGATTATGAGGAGTATTATAATAAGTTGGTTGAAGGTGGAAAATATGGGCAGGCGTATACGTGTTATGCCAGCCGTTTTTATAATCCGGGATCAGGTGGCTTGGCGTCAGGAAATTTAGGCGCAACCTGCAGCGATCAACCGGCACCTCTCGGTGGCGGCGATCCAAAAGTCTATCCTGGATGTATTATTGATAAGACAACTTTAGATGTGAATACAGGGAAAAATCCTTACAGTGGAAATATTTTCTCTAAGAAAAACTCAGAAGACTCCAGTGCGTTTTGTGATGAGAACTTTAGCACATCCCCAGCCTGCGCTGATGCGGAAGATCCAACTCTTCATGATCAGTCCGAGCTTTATCTGATCAATTCCAAGGGCACGCAAAAAACTTTGCTGGCTCGTAAAAAAGTAAATGATACTCCGAGTGATGAGTATACATTGGGAATGCTGCAAATTCTGGGTGAAGATACAAATACTGACAGTATTGTTGATAAGTGGGTGGATTTGAGCGGATCACCAAATAATTTTTATTGCGCTCAGGATTTTGATTGTCCAGTAACGCTTTCCAATCTGGAATCAACTTTAGTTGGGCTCACTTCAGCGACACGCTACCAAGGCTTTGTGCCTATCAGCCCGATGCGAACAACTATCAAAGATTTGCGTTTTTATATCTCGCCACTGGAAGATCCGCGCAAAGCTTTTGCGGAAACAGCTCCGGCAGATTCCATTCAACAACAACCCCACGTAACGGTGGTGATGGTTCTGCAACCGGCAAACAGTGAGATCGGAAAATTTGGAGGAGAGGTACCAACGATCACTTTGCAAAATACAATTTCCACTCGTGTGTATAATGAAGTGAAGAGTTATTCCGGTGACGGATTATGTGCCGATTACAATCCTCTGCCTTAAAAAATTATTTCTTTGTTCTGTAGAACATGAACTCCAAAAAACTTTTTCGTACGCGCCCGGGCGTTTCACTTTTGATCTCACTCATTCTTGTTTCGATTTTGGTAATTTTTGGTATTGGAATTAGTAATCTGGTGATTGCTTCCATTCGTGAATCGGCAAATGTGAATCAGGCGAATCAGGCTTATTATGCGGCGGAGGGAGGGCTGGAAGTTGGCTTACTGGAGAGCAAAGGGAAGGATGCGGGGTATGATGCGACTATGCCAGATGTTGATTATAATGGTACCGGAGGGAAACCTGGCGAGCCTGGAGTGCTTTTGAGTAAGGTGAAAATTCAAGGCACGGTGCCTGCGAGTACAAAAATTGGTGGTGAGTATGTAATCCCACGACCAGGAACTGGAAATGCAGGGGCGAACTGTGATCCGTTGAATCCGCCGATGGATTTGTCGGATACGAAACTAGGAATCGATCATGCTTGTAACTGGAATACGATTAAGGTTGGTGAGACGGTGGGAATTCCGCTGTATACGACGGCTGTGGACCCAGCCGACTCTTCCAAGACAATTATTAAAAATCCTTCGGATCTGGATTTGCAGAATTTGAAGATTAAGATCAGGACGCCTTGTAAACCTGGTGCGTCTGGAGGGCCGAATAGTTGTGTGGGGAGCGATCGATATACGCTGGATGCTTACAATGGAAATGATACATTGTTGAAGTGTACATCTTCGAAACCTGATTATTGCGGTGATGCGATTGTTTCGTGGCAGATTGTTGGGGCAAACAAGGATGTGAATAAGGTTTATACATTGGTGCCTTTTAATATAATTAATCCAGTGATAAATAAAAGAAAACAATTGAATTCTGAAATTTATGAGTGGTTGATCAATACTTCGAAACTAAGTGGGCCAACAATTCCAGGTTTTACCTGTTCACCTTATTGTGTAGTGAATGAAGGAAGAGCAGGTGTTGATCCTCTTGATGATCAAAACCCGGCTTCGATGCTTGATTTCCTACTTAATGGAACTGTTGATGGTCTTTTTGTAAGATCTGGTGGAGATGTTATTAATAAACCTGTATTAAAACTTTCTGTGATCAGTAGTCTCGAAGAATATGCTTCTGGAGACACAGTCCCATATTTGGAGTATCAAATAACTACCAACGTTGGTGGACTTGGCTCAGCTCCGCCTGACCAGGCTCAAACTATTACTGCTGAGGGCTTTTCAGGGCCATTTAAACAGGTTTTAGAGGTAAAACAGCCTCAGGAAACAGGACTCCTGGAATATGTTATTCAACAATAAAAATTGCATTTGACAAGTTGAGGTTTTTTGTGATATAAAAAGGTACTTCACTAACAATTTTTGTTGCCATGAAAAAACAACCCTCTCTTGGCCGTGAAGTCACAGCCAACAACTCGGCATCACAACAAAGGGTTCAACCTTCTTCAAAGGGTATTTTAGACAAATTTGCTCAAAATACACGTTTGGCTCTTTTTGCAAGTGCGATTGGGGCAAGTGCCATGACTCAAGGTTGTCTTACTGAAGAAAGTGAGACTGATGAGAATGTAGGACAGGTACAGGAAGCACTCAGCACTACTTGGGGTCAGACTGTTGGTAATAATTATGCTCCTAAAGTTTATTGGAAAGACGCGAATAATGGTGTTGCGGTATTTGTTTCTGATAAAGCTGGAGGATTGGGCCAAACTGATATCTATATT
>Ga0068869_100002420_pt1 | contig 11248 bp, 5 predicted proteins | sample KBSMisM52_FD_64676 | JGI IMG/M metagenome (GOLD analysis project Ga0068869, IMG submission 64676) | Miscanthus rhizosphere microbial communities from Kellogg Biological Station, Michigan, USA - KBS Miscanthus M5-2 | ecosystem: Host-associated > Plants > Roots > Rhizosphere > Soil ... | reverse complement strand
TCATCGCGCACGAACAGGTGCTCCACCGCATGAGCGGGCTGAAGGGCGAACCGCCGCGCCTGCCGTACGGCGTCTGGCCGCACGACACCTTCTTCACCAGCCGCAAGCAGATCTACTTTGCCGACGAAGTGGTCGAGATGCTGCACATGCCGGCCGCGCACACCGACGGCGACGTCATCGTCTGGTTCCGAAAGTCGGATGTCGTCGCGACCGGCGACGTGTTCTCGACCGTGACCTATCCGATGATCGACCTCGCACGCGGCGGAAGCACGCAGGGTGTTCTGGACGCGCTCAACCAGATTCTCGACATCACGTTTCCTGCGTTCAACAACCAGGGCGGCACGCTGGTCGTTCCGGGACACGGACGCATCTGCAACGAATCAGACGTGGCCGAATACCGCGACATGACCACGATCATCCGCGACCGCATCCGGCTGATGATCGACAAGGGCATGACGCTGGCGCAGGTCAAGGCGGCGGGGCCGAGCCGGGATTACGACGGCATCTACTCGACGCCGGCGTGGACCGGGGAGATGTTCGTCGAGACGATCTACACCGATCTGACGCGCGCCCGGCATCGCTGACGCGATGTCTCACAGCTCAGTGTGGAACGGGCTGCTGGGCAATCCGGATCCCCGTCGGCGCCCCGTTGACGGCAATCGACGGCAACTGTTTCAGCCTCCGCCCGTCGAACCCGAAGACCTCGATCCTCCGGTCCTGCGCGCACTGAACCAGCAGCATGCCCCCGCGGCGATTCCAGGCGATGCCCTGCGCCCAGCGGCCGATCGGGGTTTCGGTGACGTAGGTGAGACGAGTGCCGGCGAGCGCGTAGACCTTCAGGACTCCCGACGCGTGGTGGAAGGGCGACGCCGGCGAGAGGTGCGCGCCGTTCTGAATCGCCACTGCCACGAAGCGGCCGTCGGGCGACATGGCGATGCCCTCGGGAACCATGCCGACGAACACGCCGTCCACGACGCGCGGGGGATCGAGTCGAAGGTCGACGACTTGCAGCGTGTCGCTGCCGCCGGTGGGACCGTTTCCGATGTTTGCCACCACGGCGACCTGGCCTGACGGCGCCACCTCGATCCCGTAAGGGCGAAGCCCCGCGGCGATGTCGCGTTTCGTGTATTCGACGCGGCTGCCGCGCACCGACAGCATCGCCAGGCGATGACCGTTGTTGAGCGTCACCAGGGCGCTCCTGCCGTCCGGCGTGAATACCGGCAGGCTCGGCTCGGAATCGGGCGCCATGACATCGACGGTGCCTGCCGGCGTCACGGTCGTGCCCGCGATCGTGAACACCGACACGGTTCCATCCGCCCGATTCGCGACCAGTGCCAGCGTTCCGGCGGAATTGATCGAAACCCCCGCGGCCCGCCGCCCGGTGTGCAACGTGGCCACGAGCCGCGGCGGCGACGAGGTGAGATCGATCACCGACAGCACGTCGTTGAAGACGGTCTTGGTCGCGTCACGCGGATCGAGCGTGGCGCTCGAGGTGACGAGCGCGATCGATTCGTCGGGGGCGACCGCCACGCTCTGCGGTGGAGCCGACCAGCCGCCAGGCACGTCGAGCTCCGCGATCACGCGCGGTGTGCCGGACAGGTCGAGGATCGTGACGGTATCTGGCGTGGGATTGGCTGGAACCGTGTTGACGCCCTCGACCCAGACGGCCTTGTGATCGTTGGACGAAACCGCGATCTGCCCCTGTGCCACGACACCCGCGAGCGCGACGCACACCGCGAGAGCCGCCAGTATCCTTTTCGCCCCACCTTTCACGTGCCATCTCCTCCGCTCGTGTGCGGGCAGATGATAGCCCCGATCGCGCCCCGAAATGGGCCCAAGGCGCGCGCGCCGCGCCGGGGCGCAGTAGACTCGCGCGCAACGATAAAAGCCGATGCCGAAACTACGTCATACGCGGTTTGCCGTGGCCCTGGCCGGCGTCGCTTGGGCGCTTGCCGGACCGGGCATGGCGCAGCAGGCGCAGCTACAAGGCCCTTGTGACATCTATGCGGAAGCGGGAACCCCGTGCGTCACTGCGCACTCGACGGTGCGATCGCTGTCGTCGCGCTATGGCGGCCCGCTCTATCAGGTGAAGCGCGCCGACGGACGGCTGCTGGATATCGGGGTCGTTGCCGGCGGCCTTGCCGACGCGGCGGCGCAGGATCGTTTCTGCGCGGGCGCGCTGTGTTACATCAATCGCATCTACGACCAGTCCGGCAGGGGCAACGACTTGATGCAGGCGCCGCCAGGGCCGCTCTACTTTGGGCCGGACAAGGGCGGCTTCGACGCTCAACCCATCGCCGACATGGCCCCCATCACGATCGGCGGCGGCCACAAGGCCTATGGCGTCTACATCATGCCGGGCATGGGTTTCCGCAACAACAACGCCCGGGATCTACCGATCGACGACGAGCCCGCCGGCATCCATGTGGTGGTCGACGGTGAGCATTACTCCAACGGGTGCTGCTTCAACTACGGTAATGCCTCGACCAACGGACTGGCCGTGGGCACCGGCACGATGGAGAGCGTCTACTTCGGTACGTCCACCGGCTGGGGCAGCGGTTCTGGCACCGGCCCCTGGATCATGTCGGACATGGAGGCGGGACTCTTCTCCGGCTACAACGCCCGCGTCAACGAGGCCGATCCCACAATCAGTTGGCGTTTCGTAACCGGCGTGTTCGGCGGCGGCGGCCGCAATTTCTGGGAGCTGAAAGGCGGCAACGCGCAGAAAGGCGGTTTGCAGACCTTCTATGCAGGGGTGCGTCCCGGTTCAAAGGAGAACAGCGCCTACTACCCGATGCACAAGAAGGGCGCCATCCAGATGGGCAATGGCGGCGACAACGGCAATGGCTCCGCCGGCACCTTCTATGAGGGAGTGATGACGGCGGGCCATCCCGGCGACGGCGTCGCCGACAAGGTGCAGGCGAATATCGTGGCGGCGAAATACGATGTCGCGCGCCTGACCCAGACGCGGCTCACCAGCTTCACCCCGAATGCGGTCAAGGAACTCACCGCGAGTTTCGTCAACACGAACACGGCGGCGATGGAAGATGTGCGCCTCACCGTCTCGCCGCCCGCCGGCTGGACGGCGCGGGCTTCCAGCCCCGCCACGTTCGCCTCGGTGGCGCCCGGCGCATCAGTGCGCGCCACGTTCCAGGTCACCGCCCCGGCCCGCGCGAATATGGGGTTTCTCTCGTTGCGCGCGTCCTGGACTGGCGGCGCCGATGTGAACCAGCAACGAGTTCGGAGCGTGGAGCGGGTCACGCTCAATGAAGTGCGCTTCGCCTCGGGCGGCAATGCCACCGACCAGTTCATCGAGCTTTACAATGCGGGCCCCACCCCGGTCGACATCTCAGGCTGGCGCTTGATCAATACAGCCACATGGTCGGCGCCGGTGACGCTGGCGATCGTTCCTGCCGGCACGACGATCGCGCCGCGTTCGCATTACTTGCTGGGTCTTGCCAATTCCGGCCTGGCGGGACCGGCGGCGGCCGGCGCGACCACCGTCAATCTGCGCCGCATCGCCAACCTCACGCCCGGCGCGGAGATCGTCGTCGACGGCGAGAGCCGCACCGTCAAGAGCGCGGGAACCGCCGCCACGGCGCCGACCAAGGTGTTCATCAATGTCTCGACCGGGCCCTGGCTGGATTTCCCCACCGGCACGACCAACCTTCCGGTGCACAGCGCCGAGGGCTTCGCGGTGGGCCAGAAGATCAGCATCGACGTGGGCGGCAACACCGAAGTCGCCACAGTGACATCGGTAGGCAAGGCCGCGACCCAGACCACGCTGGCGGCCTCTACCACGCCGGGGACCACCAACATCAAGCTGACGGCGCTCGCCGATGTCAGCGCCGGCGACGCGCTCACGATCGGCACGGGCCAGCGCATGGAGCGGGCGGTGGTCGCCTCGGTTGGCACCGCGGGACCGGAGGGCTCCGGCGTCACTCTGACGGCACCGCTCACACTGCCGCACACCTCCGGTGTCGATGTCTGGGGCCGGGGCACCGGCCTTTCCTTCACGCCTGCCACGCGCTTCGCCCATCGCAGTGGCGATCCGGTGCAGGCGCTGGGCAGCGGCGTAGTGCTCGACCGGCCGTTGGCGCGTGCCCATGCGCACGGCGCGCCGGTGAGGTATCGCAGCGTGACCAACGAGGGCTATCAGGGTCCGGCGCCGCACGCCTGGTTCGGCAGCACGCTGTTCATCACCGGCGGCGCCATCGCGTTGACCGACGCGTCCGGCGCGGTGGTGATGGACGCCATCGTTTACGGCTCGCAGCAGAGTAATTCCAGCGCCAACGGCTATATCAGCAGGCCGGACCTGGCGACGCTGGAAGGGCTGCAGCATCAGGGCGGCTGCATGGCCATCGTGCCCGGCGCCGGCTCGGGCCCCGCCACTGCCAACATCGCCGCCGCCGCGGCCGCACCCGGGGCGCCCAATCGCAGCATCGGCCGCTTCCCCGACGGTCACGACGACGACAGTCTCTGCACCGACTTCGTGGTGCAGCCCGCGACCACCCTGCCGGAAGGCGCCGCCGCAGGGGTCACCAACATAAAAGTGGCCGGCGTGGGGGAGTTTGCGTCTGGCCAGACGGTGACGATCGGCAGCGGCCCGGCCACCGAGACTGCCGTCATCGCGTCCGTGGGCACGGCGGGCAGCACGCGCGTGGGCGCAGCGACGCAGGTGGGAGACAGCGTCATCCCCGTCGCAGCCACCGTCGGCTTCGTGGTGGGCCAGTCGGTGACCATCGACAGCGGCGCCAACCAGGAGACGGCCACCATCGCCGTGGTGCAGGGCGGGCGCGGCGGCGCCCGCGTCACCGTGACGGCGCCGCTCAAGATGGCCCATCCGGCCGGTGCGCCGCTGGCCGGGAGCGGCATCACGCTCACGACACCACTCGCCCGGGCCCATTCCGCGGGCGCCGTGGTCACCACGGACCTGCCGACGCCAGGCTCGACGAACAAGTACTCGAACCGCCGCGCGATCCGTTGACGTAGCGCCTACAACCGCGGTGAATCTTGACCGCGAACCTTCCAATACATGTTGTAGTGCTGGTGCGCGGTTCGGTAATAGGGCACGAGCGTGACATCAGCCGGCCGTCCAATGCCGTCGGTCTTGAAGATCAACGGTTCGCCAGTGGGTCTGATCTTGCCGGGGATATCCGCAAGATCACCCGCGAGCGTGGGCACTTCGATCGGCTCGTTCAGCGTGGTGCCGATGGTGCGCTCATTGACGTGCAGATCCTCGCCCGGCTTCACGGCGTGACCGAGCGCGCCGACGAGGACGATCGGCCCGTACACGACCGCCGCCGTGTCGGTCGTACCGGGGAGCAGTTCCATGCGCGGCGCCATTGGTAGTTCGATGTCGACCAGGTCGCCGGATTTCCACCCGCGTCTCAGGGAGATGAACGAGCCGCGCGCGCGTGATGTTTCGCCGCCGCCGCCGCCGTTGATGCGCACGGCCGCGGTCGCGGCCCACGCGGGATGGCGGATGTGCAGGTCGAATGGCCGCGACGCCGCATGCACGATCTCGAGGCGCGCGTGCCCGGTTTCGGGGAACGCCGTCGTTTGCCGCACCACGACGTCGTTGTCCTTCCAGGTCAGCGTCGAGGCGATGAACAGGTTGACGTACAGCGCGTGGCGCCGCCCGCCGCCAGCGGTGCCGTGAAAATAGATCGAGTCGCCGTACTTCGCATGGTTCTCCATGCCGCTGCCCGTGCAGCACCAGAACGAATCGAAGGGCGTGCAGAACACTTTGATGTATCCCGGACGCGTCGACTGGAAATACGTCATCATCCCCGTATCGCTGTCCTGCGAGCCGAGGATCGCGTTGAAGAGCGTGCGCTCGTAGTAGTCGCCGAAGGACGCAGTCGGGTTGCGCGCGAAGAGCAGCCGCGTCAACCGCAGCATGTTGTGGCTGCAGCACGTCTCCATCGTTTTCGCCGAGCCGAGGTGTGCAGGGAAATCGGCGATCGGAAAGAAATGCTCATTGTCGCCGTTCCCGCCGGTCGCGAATGAGCGCGTCCCGGTGACCGTCTGCCAGAAGAACTCGGCAGCGGCCCGATACACCGGCCTGCCGGTGATCTGGTAAAGGTGCTCGAAGCCGACGATCTTCGGAATCTGTGTGTTCGAATGCAGGCCGTCGAGCGCGTCGCGTCCTTCAGACAACGGTATCAGGACGGCCTTGTGACAGAAGCGTTCGGCGAGTGCGAGGTGACGCGGGTCGCGGGTGAGCAGATAGACGTCGGCCATGACCTCGTTCATGCCGCCGTGCTCCACGGCCAGCATGCGCTCGAATTGCGCGCCGGTCAGGTCCTTGGTGGTCGCGACCGCCCAGTCGGCGAGCTTCACGAGCACACGGCGCGCCGGCGTACTGCCGCACCAGCGATGCGCGTCGCGCAGCCCCGCGAAAATCTTGTGCAGCGTGTACCAGGGCACGCCCGTCGCGCGACGTCCGGCCACCAGGTTCTCGATCTGCGCGGTGTTGTCGGGAAACGCGTTCACGAGGCCTGTGTTCGCGGCACGCTGACACTGCTCGAGTTCGCTGACGATGTAGTCGACGCGCCGCTTCATCTCTTCGTGGCCCGTCGAGGCGTACATCAGCGCGGTCGCGGTGAGGTAGTGGCCGAGCGTGTGGCCGTGGGCGCGGATGTCCTCCCAGGTCTTCACCGATTCCCAGCCGCCGTACACCGGCGCCTTGGGCTCGAGGCCGGCGTTGACGCGGAAGTTGTGCAGCATCCGGTCGGGCTCGAGCTTCAAGAGATAGTCTTCGTCGCGCTGCTGGGCCTCGAGGAACGGCCCGTCGAGCAGCCGGACGTCCGTGAGTGAGAAAGGCTGAAGCGTGACGGCGGCGTTCGTGCGCGGCGACGAGAGCTGACCTGCCGCGATCAGCGGACCCGCCCCCAGAGCCCCGAGCAGTTGACGGCGGGTGAGGGTCGTCATCGCGTGTCGCTGATTTTCTCCGACCTTCGCGCCGATCCGCCCCTAGAATCTGGCGAGGAGTTGCGATGTCATATCGGTTCGGGTTCGTGTTGGTGATCGGCGGTGGCCTGCTGTCTGCCACCATCGCGTTGCACGCGCAGGCTCCGGCCTGGCAGCCGGCGGACGAAGCGGGCCAAGGGCAGACGCCGGTGATGCCGGTCCATCAGGAGCCGCACCACCGGCAGGTGTTCCAGTACGGTCCGCTGCGGATCATCGATCTGCAGATCCCCCCGGGCGACATGTCGTGGTTTCACACGCACGAGTGGCCGGTCTTCTACTTGACGGTCGCCGACTCGCAGACGCGGACGCAGATCCTGGGTGAGGAGTGGGGCGCGCGCGGGCGCGGGGCCGGCCCGGGTGGGGTGGCGCCGCGCAGCGGGCAACCCCCGCCGCCCGCAGGCGGACCGCCCGTCCGCGCCGGGGGGCCGCCGCGCTTCCGCCCGCGCCTGATGAGCGACGTCAGCTACGCCGAGCGGGCGGTGACCCACCGGATTCACAACAACGGCACAGGACTCTACCGCGCTCTGGGCGTCATCAACGAGACCAGCGGCGGCGACGAGGCGATCACGGAAGAGGCGGCTGGGTTCGCGGGCAAGGCCGAATCGGCGAACAGGTGGTTCCGCGTCTATCGCGTGGCGCTGGCGCCGGGCGAGAAGACACCGGCGCATCAGCACAAGGCGCCGGTCGTCGTGCTCCAGGACAGCGCCGGCAAAGGTACGGCGTCTGGTCCGATGTCGTTCGAGCTCAACGAGCCTGGGCAGTGGGCGTTCTTCGATACCGGGGCCCGTCACGAGATTGCCAACAACGGCAGCGAACGCCTTGAAGTGATCGAAGTCGAGATTCGCCGCAAGTAGCCGCGCGAAGCCTCACGGCTCGTGATTAGGCCAAGGCTCGACGAAGCAGGCCCAGCCCTATCATCGCAACGCCCAGGAGAGACGCCGTAAAACCGCCGTCCGGCACCGTATAGGAGAGCGCGATCTTATCGAAGCCTGTTTGCGCCTGGTTGCTGCTTAAGACAATCGTGAGCAGACCAGCGGCCGGGCTACTGCCGCTGTAGTACGACAGGCTGAACGGCGTGAAATTCGCGTCAGGACCGGTTCCACTGAACGAGGCCAACAAGGTGGATCCGGCGAACAATTCCGCCGTGAAAACGGTGCCAGCGGCGAAGTTGTGCGGATGTCCGTAGACACCGGTCAACGTGTACGTGCTGTTGGCAACGAGGCTGTCGCTCAGGACCTGGGTCATCGACGCCGGACCACTCCCGCCTCCGCCAATCGACAACCACCCAATCTGAGAACCGTCTGGCGCGCTTGTCGGGATCCAGCAAGGACCAGGACATCCGCCCAGATTGTTGCTGATATCCCACACGCCGCCGGTGCTGGGACCCGCAAGAACCCAATCATCGACAGTTCCATAGGTGGCGCCCGGCGTCGATGGACTCTCAAAACTGCTGTTGGCGATGGCGATCGACGTCGCCCGCGCCGGAAGCGCGGTCGCGAGCGGCACGAAGCGGGTTGTAAAGAAATCCGACGCCGAAACGCAGTGCAACGGCGACGCCCGCTGAATGCTAGTGACAGCGGCCTCCCAGGCAGCGACCACGCGCCGCCAACCTATCCGCCCTGCCATTGCGTCATCAAAATCTCTGCTATTGTCCTGCTGAGCTTGTAGCGCTACCATTCGGCGCTTTCAGGACGTCGCATTCCCGGTCGACCCCCCCGGTTTCCAGGCTTTCCATCCGCACGTTGCCAGGAGCAGACATGTTGAAGCGGCTCTCGACCCTCGCCCTCGCGACGCTGGTCGTCGTGTCCGGCGTCCGCGCGGTGTACGCCCAGTCGTACGAGGTGGTCTACCGCTTTGCCACCGGACCGGGCAGCCCCGCCGGCACCTTGGTGCAGGGCAGCGACGGCTGGTTCTACGGCACGACGGTGGGCGGCGGCGAGTTCGGCTTTGGCACCATCTATCGCGTCTCGGCGTCAGGCGAGAGCGAACGCCTTTATTCGTTCAGCGGTGGCGCGGACGGCGGCGGACCGCCTGCCGGCGTGATCCAGGGCAGCGACGGCGCCTTCTATGGCTCCACCACCAGCGGCGGCGACTTCGGTGTCGGCACCATCTTCCGCTTCGATCCAGCGGGCACGCTGCAGTCGCTGCACAGCTGGGGCGGCGCCGGCGAGCCCGACTCGTTGCTGACGCCGCTGCTCCAGGCCAGCGACGGCAAGCTGTACGGCGTCACGTTCAACAGTGTCACCGTGGCGTTCCGCATCGACCCGGTGACAGGCGTCTACGAGGAACTGCATCGTTTCGACTACTCCAACGAAGGAACACGTGGGATGTCGCTGATTCAGGGCAGCGACGGGTTCTTCTACGGCACGCTCTACGAGGGCGGCATCGGCGCCAATAACCTTACGCGCGGCGGCGGCGCGGTCTATCGCATGGACAGCAGCGGCAACGTCACCGTACTGCACCAGTTCACCCCCGGCTCGCACGACGAGTACAAGCCTGGCAACGCGCTCGTCCAGGCCGCGGACGGCAACTTCTACGGCATCCTCGCGATTTCCGGGGTCGATGGCTATGGCGCGATGTACCGCATGGACGCGGGCGGCACCGTCACGGTGCTCCGCGTCTTCGACACACAGGTGCTGCAGCCGCACGGCTCGCTGCCCTATCTGCCGCCACTGGTCCAGGCCGCTGACGGATTCTTCTACATCAAGAGCTCCTCCAGCACGCAAGGTAACGGCGGCGCCACGTTGCTGCGCCTCGATACCAGCGGTGGCATGACGGTCGTTCACCAGTTCGACTGGCCGTTCACCTGCGCGAGCTGCGACAGCGGGCTCACCATCGGTGTCGACGGCCTGCTCTACTCGACCACCTATAGCAGCGTCTACCGCGTCAGCACCGCCGGTGCTTACGAAGTCGTTAACGGCACGATGTTCTCGAACATCGACGGTTCCATCCCGACCATGGGGCCGACGCGCGGCGCCGACGGCGCGCTGTACGGGACGACGCGTGATGGCGGCGCCAACGGTTTCGGCGTTCTTTATCGCCTCGACACGAACGGGATGTTGACGACGCTGCACTCGTTCGAGGGCAACGAAGTCGTCATGCCGGGACCGCTCACGCTCGGCAGCGACCAGTGGCTGTACGGCACCAGCCAGCAGGGCGGTGCCTCTGGCTGCGGAACGATCTTCCGCGCCAACGCCAGCGGCACGATCGAAGTACTGCACGAGTTCGACTGCACCGACGGAGCGGTGCCTTTGTTCGCCCTGCTGGAAGCCACCGACGGCAACTGGTACGGCATTACCCAGGGTGGCGGCACCTCGAACCTCGGTACCATCTACCGCCTCGGCTGGGACGGCACGTTCACAACGCTCATCAGTTTCGAGGACTGGAACGGCGCGTGGCCCGCGGGCCTGGTGCAGTCGACGAACGATGGGCTGCTGTACGGCACCACCGCGCTGGGCGGCGACAACGGCGCCGGCACGATTTTCCGGATCGATCTTTCCGGCTCGCACGAAGTTCTCTACTCCTTCGGCGGCGACGACGGCGACAGTGGGCCGAGCACTGGATTTGCACAGACCGCCGACGGAAAGCTGATCGGACTCACCGACTACGGCGGTGCCTTCAGCATGACCACCGACGGTGTGTTCACGCACCTGAGTTGGTTCGACTACGCCGACACCGGCTACCTGCCGTACGGTCCGCCGTCCGTCGCGGCCGACGGACGCCTCTACGCCACTCTCTCGGCGTCGGACACCGCCTGGGGCACGATCGTCCGCATCGATGACGACGGCGCGCTCACCGTGGTGCATCGCTTCGAGGACGAACTGTCGGGGCTGACGCCGAACGCCGGACTGGCGGTCGGCGGCGACGGCCTCGCGTACGGCACCACGTCCGGCGGAGGCTCCAACTACTCGGGCGTCGTCTTCCGCATGGCGCTGCCGGAAATCGTGGCGCAGGATCCGCTCGTCGTTCCCGACGCGCCTCCGACCGCGGTGTTCGACACGACGTTCACGGTCACCGCCATCGGCGGCAGCGGTGACGGCGCCATCAGCTTCATCACCGAGGGTCCGTGCAGCGTGTGGGAGAACACGCCGGACGGCGCGGTGATTCACATGGACAGCGGCACCGGCGTCTGCGCGCTGACGGCGCGCAAAGGTGGCGATCTCGGTCACGCGCCGGTGTATTCCGATCAAGTGCTCGTCAACGCCCTGCGTGCGACGGCTCAACCGGCCACCATCACGGCGTTTCCGAGCGCGCTCTATGGCTCCCAGTTCTA
>Ga0068869_100002416_pt1 | contig 11259 bp, 3 predicted proteins | sample KBSMisM52_FD_64676 | JGI IMG/M metagenome (GOLD analysis project Ga0068869, IMG submission 64676) | Miscanthus rhizosphere microbial communities from Kellogg Biological Station, Michigan, USA - KBS Miscanthus M5-2 | ecosystem: Host-associated > Plants > Roots > Rhizosphere > Soil ... | reverse complement strand
CATCAACCAAACACACAAGATCCAGCAGCCTGATGCAAAGAACATCATTCCCGATGCTACGAAAGAGAAACAGCCAACCTTTTTTACAAAAATTCAAAGCAATTTTGATAAGCACGAAGAAAATGATGTGATCGATTTTTATACTGAACGCAATATTCCACGCCTGCTTTCAAAGGAAGGACCCAAAGCGGCAGTTGGTGATGTGAATGCGGATGGACTCGATGATGTATTTATTGGAGGCACTCCCGGTCATCCCGGCCAACTATATATTCAAACCCCGGAGGGGAAGCCTGCCTACCGGACAGGCAGGTTCGTAAAAAAAGAGCAAAAAGAATTTGCCAGGTTCTCAGACTTTGAAGATGTAGCAGTCCTGCTATTCGATTGTGATCACGATGGCGACCTTGATTTGTTGATTTGCCCGGGAGGAAATAATGCAACACCCGGCAGCAGAGAGCTTCAACTACGTTTGTTCAAAAACGATGGCAAAGGAAATTTTTCCCTGGATGCTTCCGCGTTTCCTAATGTTGGTACTAATGTATCGGTTGCCATCGCCAATGACTTCAATGGGGACGGTTATCCGGACCTGTTTATCGGTTCAAGAAGTTATCCTGAGTTGTATGGTGTAACTCCCGAGAGTTTTCTTTTTGTAAATGATGGCAGCGGCCATTTCAGGGATATCGCAAAGACACAAAATCCTTCGATCGCAGATATTGGTATGGTTTGCGGGGCGGTGTGGGCCGATATTGCCGGCGATCGTCAAAAAGAGCTAATTATAGTAGGTGAATGGATGACACCGAGAATTTTTTCGTTCAATGGAAATCACTTCGAAGAAGTAAAAACCAACCTCGGTAATATGTTTGGCTGGTGGCAAACTGTATCATCTGCAGATGTGAATGGCGATGGAAAAATGGATCTCATATTAGGCAACATTGGCGAAAATTTCTACCTACAACCGGATGAGAAAAGGCCGGTCAAATTATGGATAAATGATTATGATCAGAATAACAGCGTCGAAAAAATCATGACCTATACTGCTGATGGAAAAGACATGCCGGTATTTCTGAAAAAAGATATGGAAGACCAGCTTCCATCGATCAAAAAGGCCAACTTAAAAAACGAAGCCTATGCAAGAAAATCGATACAGGAGTTATTTCCTGAAGGATTGTTAAGCAAGTCCGTCGTTAAAAAATTTAATTATTGCAGTTCATGTATTGCTATCAATAATGGCAATGGCAATTTCACCGTTCAGAAACTGCCACCCGTGATGCAACTATCTTGCATCAATGTGATACATTGCATGGATGTAAATGGCGACGGGCATGTTGATCTTGTTGCCGGGGGAAATCAGTTCGGTTTTCTGCCACAATTCGAAAGGCTTGACGCGAGTCTTGGTGACGTGCTGGTTAATACAGGCAAGGGCGAATTTGTTTGGCAGGAGGCAACAAAAACGGGACTGGACCTGAGGGGCGAGGAAAGGGATATTGCAGAAATAAAAACCAATAATGAGGATTGTCTTCTATTTCTTCAAAATAATGAAGTTCCTGCATTATATAAGCTGAATAAAATTTCAACCAAAAATTAAATCACTTAGCCGAAATTATTGAAAGTGCGAATTACTTTTTCATTTATAGGTGGCTTACTCACTGTGATCATGTTTTCCTGCAGGCAAAAAATGGCAGAAAAAACATTGTTCACTTTAATGGACAGTACCGGCATTCAATTTTCCAATGCTGTTCACGATACAAAGGAGCTTAACATTTTAAACTACCGTAATTTTTACAATGGCGGTGGTGTGGCCATTGGAGACATCAATAATGATGGCCTGGCAGATGTTTTCTTTACAGCTAACCAGGGTAGCAATAAATTATATCTCAACAAGGGCAATCTTAAATTTGAAGATATTTCTGATAAAGCCGGTTTCAGAGAGAAAAAGCAATGGAGTACAGGTGTGGTAATGGCTGACATCAATAACGACGGTTGGCTGGATATTTATGTATGCAATGCGGGAAGCATGGATGATTCTTCATTGCGAAGAAACCAATTATTTATCAACAATCACGATCTTACGTTTACTGAATCGGCCGCAAAATATGGATTGGATGATCCGGGCTATACAACGCAGGTTTCATTTTTTGATTATGATCTTGACGGGGACCTTGATTGTTTTATAATCAACAACAGTCCTGTTTCACCAACCAGTCTCAATTTTGCTAACCAGCGGGATCTTCCTGACGCCGAATGGCCGGTATCAACCATTTGGAAAGGCGGAGGCGATCATCTACTGCGCAATGATAATGGACACTTCACGGATGCAACTAAACAGGCAGGTATCCATGGCACCCTGATCAGTTTTGGATTAGGCGTTACGGTGGGTGATGTAAATGATGACGGCTACCCGGACGTGTACGTATCCAATGATTATTTCGAAAGAGACTATTTGTACATCAATCAAAAGAACGGGACCTTCAAAGATGAATTGGAGCAGTGCATGCAGCACACCAGCCTTGCGTCAATGGGTGCTGATTTTGGAGACATCAACAACGATGGGTATGCCGATATTTTTACAACAGATATGCTACCGGGTGACGATTACCGGATGAAAACCACATTAACGTTTGAAGATATAAATGTAAATCGTCTCAGGCAGCAGAAAGGGTTTTATCATCAATACTTTCAAAACACACTGCAGCTAAATGATAAGAACGGACGATTTGCGGATATTGCCAATTACACAGGAGTTTCTGCGACGGATTGGAGTTGGGGTGGTTTAATGTTTGATGCAGACAATGATGGTTTGCTTGATCTTTATGTATGTAACGGGATTTATCACGACCTCATCAACCAGGACTTTCTCGATTTTTCCGCTAATGATATTATGAATAAAATGATCGCAACAGGAAAGAAAGAAGACCTGCAGGTGATCATTGACAAAATGCCTTCCATTCATGTGCTGAATAAAGTATATCAAAACAAGGGTGATCTTTCGTTCAAGGATGTTGGCCTTAGCTGGGGTTTCAATCAGCCGTCTTTTTCAAATGGGGCGGCGTACGGTGACCTTGACAATGACGGTGACTTAGATATGGTGGTCAACAATGTAAACCAACCCGCCTTTGTGTACAGGAACAATTCAAGAGAGTTAAATCAGAATAATTACATCGGCATCTCCCTGACAGGCACTGATAAAAACAAATTTGCTATCGGAAGTAAAATCAAAATATATGAAGGCAGCCAGGTTTTAAACCGTGAGGTGATCCCGAGTCGCGGATTTCAATCTTCCATGGATTATAAAATTGTTGTTGGACTGGGACGAACTAAAGAAGTCGATTCCATGATCATTCAATGGCCCGACCTTTCTTATTCAAAATATATTCACCCGGATATTAACAAGGTCTACCGGCTAAAGGAAAGTGAAGAAAAGAAATATCCAGTGCCGGCATTGAAAATTGAGGTTGGGACCAATACCATGTTCAGCCAGGTAAGAAATAATCCGATGGCTATCGGATTCGAAAAACATTCAGAAGACGACTACGTGGACTTCTTCTACGAAAGAAATATTCCACGAATGCTGTCACGTGAAGGCCCAAAAGCAACAGTCGGAGATGTGAACGGGGACGGTCGGGCGGATATTTTTATTGGAGGCACTGCGGGACACCCGGGACAGTTGTACTTGCAAAAGGAAGATGGTCAATTTGTAAAAAGAGATGAGAAAACTTTTGACCAGTTCGTCGATTTTGAGGATGTGGCTGTTTTATTTTTTGATTGCGATAAAGACGGAGATCTCGACTTGTTGATCGGTCCAGGCGGAAATAATGTTCCTGTCAACAGCAGGCAATTGCAACTGCGACTATTTAAAAATGACGGTAAAGGAAATTTTGACCTGGACCCCGCTGCATTTCCAGTTAACAATGCAAACATAAGTGTAGCCACGGCTTACGACTTTGACAACGATGGAGATCTTGATCTGTTTGTTGGCGGCCGGAGTGTGCCAGGTGAATATGGATTGAATCCATCAAGCTACTTGTTATTAAATGACGGCAGTGGTCATTTTTTGGATATTGCAAAAACTAAAAACCCGGATATTGCTAATATTGGCATGGTTACCGGAGCAGCATGGGCAGATGTAAGGGGAGATTCGCAAAAAGAGTTGATCATTGTTGGAGAATGGATGACCCCGAGAATTTTTTCTTTTAATAAAGATCATTTTAAGGAAATAAAAACCAACATCAGCGAACTGTACGGGTGGTGGCAAACAATTACTGCGGCCGACCTTAACGGTGATGGGAAGCAAGACCTGTTGCTCGGAAATATCGGGGAGAATTTTTACCTGAGGCCTGATTCAACTCACCCGGTAAAATTGTGGGTGAGTGATTTTGATCAGAATGGGATTATTGATAAGATCCTTACGTACACCGTAGATGGAAAAGACAAACCGGTATTTCTTAAACATGACCTGGAAGATGCAATGCCTTTTTTGAAAAAAAATAATTTAAAGCACGCGGAGTATGCAACAAAATCGGTACAGGAGTTGATCCCGGCGGAGGCATTGAATAAAGCATTGGTCAAACAATTTGATTATTCCCCCTCTTGTGTTGCTATCAACAAGGGCAATGGACAATTCATAGTTGAGAAGCTCCCGCCCATGATACAACTTTCATCTGTCAATGCTATTCATTGCATGGATATAAATAAAGATGGTAAGATAGACATAGTCAGTGGAGGTAACCAGTTTGATTTTATCCCGCAACTGGAGCGGCTCGATGCAAGTATGGGTGATGTATTAATAAATAATGGCGTGGGAACCCTCCCGGCCGGCCAGCCAGGTTTCATATGGGTGGAGCCGGCCCGGACAGGATTAGATCTCAGTGGCCAGGTGAGGGATATAGAAGAAGTCCATATTAATCAGAAAAACTATTTGCTTTTTTTGCAAAACGATGAATACCCTGTTTTATACGAGGTAAAAGACAAATAAAGTAATAGCGGATCTTATTTTAATGATAAAAGGGAATCACATATTTTATGGCAAACACGGAGAGAGCAGTAAGTTTTTTCTTGTTGTTTTCATCACCTTTTTGTTGAGCAGTTGTGGTAAACATGAGCATACAAATGCAATGTTTGAAGTGTTGGGCGATGATAAGACCGGTCTTCATTTTGCCAACAGCTTAAAGGCAACCCGGCAATTCAACATGTTTGACTACATGTATTTTTATAATGGCGCAGGAATTGGCGCAGGCGATTTCAATAATGATGGTTTGATCGATCTTTTCTTTGCTTCTAACCAGGGTGAAAATAAATTGTTCATCAACCAGGGTACATTAAAATTTAAGGATGTAACAACCGAAGCTCAAATACCACAGGATGGAGCGTGGTCAACAGGCGTATCTGTGGTGGATATCAATAATGATGGGCTGCCTGATATTTACGTCTGCCGCGTCGGAAATTATAAAACGCTTCACAGCAAAAATCAACTTCTCGTTTGCCAGGGGCTCAACAAAAATGGAGTTCCTTATTATAAAGACGAAGCAAAGGAATTTGGTTTGGATTTTTCAGGCTTTAGCACCCAGGCCGTCTTTTTTGACTATGACATGGATGGTGACCTTGATATGTTTTTATTGAATCACGCTGTTCATCAGAATGGAACATTTGCTCCTCGTAGCAATTTCCTGGGTACGTATAGTGTGCTTTCTGGTGATCGCATTTATAGAAATGATATCTCCTACGACGCAGGTGGAGGTAGGAAGGGAGCCTTTACCGATGTAACAAAAGAGACGGGCATCAATAGTTCGGCAATCAGCTTCGGGCTGGGGGTCGTTGCTGCAGATATAAATTTAGATGGCTGGCCCGATCTGTATGTCGGCAATGATTTTCATGAAGACGATTATTTATACATTAATCAGAAAAATGGAAAATTTTCAGAAGAGACCGCTCAGCACCTGATGCATACCAGCAGGTATTCAATGGGAGTTGATGTGGCTGACGCAAACAATGATGGTTACCCCGAGATCATCTCGGTCGATATGCTTCCGTCCGATCCCTATATATTAAAGAGATCCTTAGGTGATGATGACTATGATGTCTTTCAACAGAGAATTGCAGCGGGATATAATTACCAGTACTCCCGGAATAACCTGCAATACAACCGCCGGAATGGTCTGTTTAGCGAAGTAGGTTTGTATGCTGGTATTTATGCCACAGACTGGAGCTGGGCGCCGCTATGGATGGATTTTGACAATGATGGTTTGAAAGACCTGTTTATTTCAAACGGCATCCCGAAGCGATTGAACGACATGGACTATGTGAATTTTATTTCCAACGAAGAGATACAGGAAAAACTGGGTGAAAACAAATTGGGTGAAAAAGACATGAACCTGATCGCCAGATTCCCCCAGATAAAAATTCCCAACAAATTTTTCAGGAACCAGGGTGATCTTAGTTTCCAGGACCTGGATGATAGTATCGCCGGCGATAAATCTACTTATTCAAATGGTGCGGTATATGCTGACCTCGATAATGACGGAGATCTCGATGTGGTCGTTAATAATATTGATGACCCTGTACTTGTTTATGAGAACAGGACCAACGACAAAAAAGATAAGCCCTACACCGAAATCAAATTGAAAGGGCCCGAAGAAAATATCAATGCTGTAGGCGCTAAAATAATTTTGTTTGCAAACGGCGGCGTCAGAACGTATGAAAATAACCCCGTGCGAGGCTTCCAGTCAAGTATGGAGGCGCCGCTTCACATTGGGCTTGATAAAACAAAAGTGGATTCCGCTTTCCTGGTCTGGCCGGATAATTCTTATCTACTCATCAGGCTCGATCATCCTACCCTGTCTTTTTCCTATCAGAAAGGGCTTCCACAATTTGATTACCGGAGAATTACCTCCTTTCACGTCAACCATACAAAGCCAATGGAGGACATCACGTCATCTGTACATCTCGACTACAAGCATGAAGAAAATCCTTTTATTGAATTTAACCGCGAGCCGTTGATCCCGCACATGATCTCTACGGAAGGGCCGGCACTGGCTGTCGCCGATATCAATCATGATGGACTGGAGGACGTTTTTATCGGTTCGTCCAAATCTTTTCACGATGCGATTTATTTGCAGCAGCCCAATGGAGAATTTAAAAGGACAGAGCAACCCGCCATGTATGTCGATAGCATGTATGAAGATATTGATGCCGTGTGGACAGATGTAAATAATGATGGCAATGTAGACTTAATAGTAGCCAGCGGGGGAAATGAATACTATGGAACTGATGAGCATTTATTACCGCGGGTATATTTAAATGACGGCAAAGCTCATTTTACCAAACTCCAAAATGCGTTCACCAATCTGTATGAAACTTTTTCCTGTGTTGTACCCTATGATTTTAACGGTGACGGTTTTATTGATCTGTTTGTGGGAGGAAGGGCAATGCCGCAGACATACGGTGAAATCCCTCATTCCTATTTATTGAAAAACGATGGTAGGGGGAAATTTACAGATGTCACTGAAAAATATGCGAAGGACCTGTCTGAAATCGGTATGGTGACAAACGCTGTGTGGTGCGACATAGATAAGGATGGGGACAAAGATCTGGTCGTTTGTTGTGAGTGGGGAGGGATCACAGCTTTTATGAATGATAAAGGAAGATTGAACAAAAAACAATTGACAGAAAAAAACGGATGGTGGAATTTTATTCTTCCCGTCGATATAGATAATGATGGAGATATTGATCTTATTGCGGGAAACCTGGGTTTGAACAGCCGGTTAAAGGCATCGGGTGAAGAACCGGTGAGATTGTATTACAACGATTTTGATGATAACGGCAAAAAGGAACAAATAATGACTTATTATGTGAATGGCAAAGAATTGCCATTTGCCAGCAAAGATGAATTGCAGCACCAGCTTCCTAATATCAAGAAAAAATTTTTGTATGCAGAGGATTTTGCGAAAGCAGGTATCGACGAGATTTTTGAAGAGAAAAAACTGGAAGAAGCCCAGGTCCACACCGCGAATTATTTCGCCAACGCTTTACTAATAAATGATGGAAACGTCAATTTCACTGTAACAGCATTGCCGTGGGAAGCCCAGTTAACTTCTTACCGGGACGCGATAGTCGTCGATGCAAATGCTGACGGTTTGCCCGATATTTTGTTGATGGGAAATTATTATGACAACAATATCCAAATGGGGAGGTATGATGCAGATTTCGGGACGATTCTTATGAACAGAGGCAAGGGCCGAGTCGATTGTGAAAGCATCAATGGATTGCAGGTCAGGGGCCAGGTTCGGCACATCAGAAAAATAAGCATAGCGGGCCACGATGCTTTTATTCTCGCCCAAAATAATGACAGCGTCCGGGTGATACGTTACTACAAATGATTTACACCACGGGATAGTAAATGCGTGTAACCCATTTGGTGCTATCCGGCTCCTTTGATCTGTCTGTTATCAGCATTTGAAACGGTATGGCGATAATGGAGCGTTGATAGTCGATAATATAAGATTCCATTTGTCTTTGTGCCTGTTCGATTTGCTTTTCACCCCCGGTCACCTCGCCGGTCAATATGTTGCCGCCCTTCATCATCCATTTTGCGGAGATATCATCTTTATCCGGAAGCGCCCTGTCAACCGGAAGCCCTACCTGGGCCGTGTAATTTGTACTGTCTGTCCTTTTTATATTGAGCATGGGTGAGAACAATTCTTTTGCCCCGGATTGATTCACATAACTTCTCAGCCGCGCGATCATCGAGTAAATATCTTCTGTTGTGGGATAATGAGAGAATGACTGTTTTGTTGATACCAGGTTTTGATACTGTACTTTTTCACTTTTGATATTGATACCGTATATATTCTTTGCGTCGCTTGCGTATTTGCTCAATGATAACACAATATCATCGAATGTCTTTTCGATTCGTTTACCACGGAAGTAGGTTGAGACCCTGCTAAATGGATCCGGAGAAGCATTTAATTCTGATGAAAGTTCTATCCTGATGCTATCATTATTAAAAGGAATTAGTCGCAGCAAACCGTCCAAAGAATCGTCATTGCTTATAAGCTTTAGTTGAATGGCACTATAAAGGATCTCGCGAACCTGGAAATCACAGCTACCATGCGAGAAACGCAATGAATTGTTATTGGTTCTTGTGACGGTCCCCGGCCACCACTTCTTCCAATTGGTGTCGTCCGCCAGCGATCGATGGAGTCCATCCCGGTTCGCGTGAAAAGATAAACCGCTTGAAACGAATAATTTCCTGGGGACAAAAATGTAGACCGCGGCAATGCAAAGGATAAGAAAGATCGAAATGAACAAAAAAATTTTTTTCATGATCGGGATTACATTTCAAAAATGGGAAGTTAAATATTTTCAACTGAATGTCGCGTCGCCGTAATTAAATCGGTTTACTTAAATTAGCCGATTGTAAAGAAGCTATATGAGAAAATCGTTCTTCAGTCTCTGCATGGTATTTGTTTTGGTAGCAAATGCCTTTTCTCAAGCAGTCGACATCTGGAAAGTGAAGGCAGATAAAATTGATCCATCCAGTTATTATGGAGTTACTGTAGCGAATGGAATGATCGGTATCGTTTCTTCACCAGAACCCTTCAAGGTGAAAGACGTCGTTCTGGCCGGTGCATACGACTTGTATGGAAGAGGAAGAGTAAGCAACTTCCTGCGCAGTTTTAACCTGTTGAATATGTACCTCGAAGTAGATGGAAAACGACTTGATAGTAAATCCGTTTCCAATTTTCAGCAGGAGCTTGATATGCGACATGCCAATTTCACTTCGCGTTTCGATTATAGTGATAAAGCAAGCGTTTCATACACCTATTATTCCCTACGCCATTTACCCTTCACCGTTTTAATGGATATCAGCATCACCGCAAAAAAAGACATTGATATTACGGGCGCCAGTGTAATGGAGGCGCCTGATGCGTTGAAGGATGTACAGAATTACTATAATGAAATTGACAGGCCTCATGTTGTGATAAGCCTGCTTACTTCCTCCGCGAAAAGTCCAACAGGTAAATTACTGATGTGTGCATCGAATACTTTCCTTTTTTCTGAGCCGCATGGACAGGAACCAAGAGTGATCCATGAAATGTGGGATAACAACATGCACCTGATGAAATTCAGTAAAAAAATAAAAGCAGGTGAAACCTATCGCTTCTCGATTGCCGGTTCTTCCATTACCTCGGCGCATCATGATGATCCATTGAATGAAGCTGAACGGCTGACCATTTATGCAAAATTGGAAGGCAGGGATCGACTGGTGAATTTTCATAACAAAGCATGGGATGATCTCTGGCAAAGTGATATTGTGATCGAAGGAGATGACCAGAGCGAGCAGGATATTCACAGCATGCTCTATCATCTTTATTCTTTTACAAGAGAAGGAACTGCTCTTTCTCCTTCGCCAATGGGTTTAAGCGGTCTAGGCTATAATGGCCATGTGTTTTGGGATACTGAGTTATGGATGTTTCCATCCCTGTTAGTTCTGCATCCCGAAATTGCAAAGAGCATGATAGAATATCGCTATCAGCGACTCGAAGCTGCAAAACGAAATGCATTTGCGAATGGATTTAAAGGCGCGATGTTTCCCTGGGAAAGTGCAGAAACAGGAGTAGAGGAGACTCCCGTGTGGGCTTTGAGCGGCCCGTTCGAACATCATATAACTGCTTGCGTAAGTATTGCCGCATGGAATTATTACTGCGTAACCCAGGATAAGAACTGGCTTCGTGAAAGAGGGTGGCCCATCTTAGCAGCAACAGCCGATTTCTGGGCATCACGTGTTGAACGAAATGGACCGGGTAAATACGAGATTAAAAATGTAGTGGCTGCCGATGAATGGGCAGAGAATGTCGATAATAATGCTTTCACCAATGCAGCGGCAAAATCCAATCTTCAAAACGCTACGGAAGCGGCAAGGATCTTAGGAATCGTTGCTGATCCTGACTGGATGAATGTGGCCAACAACATTCCTATTCTAAAATTAGAAAACGGTGTTACCAGTGAACATGCAAGTTATCATGGTGAAAAAATAAAACAGGCTGATGTAAACCTACTGGCTTATCCATTGAAACAAATTACTGACGTGAGCCAGATCCGGAAAGACCTGGAATATTATGAAACGAGAATTCCGGATGAAGGGACCCCTGCCATGACCCAGGCCATTTTTAGTTTGCTGTATTCAAGACTCGGTGATAAAGCAAAGGCATTGCATTGGTTCAAAGATGCCTATGTTCCTAATTTAAATCCGCCTTTCAGAGTGCT
>Ga0068869_100002415_pt1 | contig 11261 bp, 19 predicted proteins | sample KBSMisM52_FD_64676 | JGI IMG/M metagenome (GOLD analysis project Ga0068869, IMG submission 64676) | Miscanthus rhizosphere microbial communities from Kellogg Biological Station, Michigan, USA - KBS Miscanthus M5-2 | ecosystem: Host-associated > Plants > Roots > Rhizosphere > Soil ... | reverse complement strand
GACCGCTACCCGATCGGCGGCGATGAAGATGCGGACCCGACGGCGCGCGGCGGCGAGTCCGGTGCCGCGACAGGCGCCGCGCTTGGTGGCGCGGCCGGCGTAGCGTTGGGAGCCGCCGCAATTCCTATCGTGGGACCCGCGGCGGCGGTGGCTGGACTGGCCATCGGAGCCTATACCGGCTCGCTGGCGGGCGCGCTCAACGTAATGGGAAAGCACGCGGACCCACAACAAGAGCAGACGATTCGCCGCCCTGCAGGCGTGCGCGTGGTAGTGCAGGTGCCGACGCAGGAACAAAAGGCCCTGGTGCTCGACGCGCTGTTGCGGCATCACGCGCGCTCGGTCGAAGAAGCCGAAGGTACGTGGCGCGACGGTGCTTGGGCCGACTTCGATCCGGTAAGCGTTCCGCGGTGGGTGGTTCCTCCACAGAATTGACCGGCAGTCGAGACGGAACCCACGACGCCGCGGGTGCGAGCACCGGCGGTTTGACGCGTCAACCCATAGGCGCGATTGCGCTGCGCTCGTCGTCCGCTTCCTACGCGCAAGGCGGTCCTTACAGTTTCACTCGGACGCCCTTTCCGGTTTGGCTCAGCATCCGTTCGCTAAGTTGTTGTTTGGTCTATCAATCGCAATTGGCACGCGCGTTGCAACTCTTGTTGCGTGTCCGGACGATCGGCGTCCGACTAACTTGAAGCCAAGGAGCCGCTATGAACTGGGATCGCATCGAAGGTAACTGGAAGCAATTCAGTGGGAAGGTCAAGCAGCAGTGGGGCAAGCTCACCGACGACGACATCGATGTCATCGCCGGGAAGCGCGACGAACTGGTGGGCAAGATCCAGGAACAATACGGCATCAAGAAAGATGAAGCCGAACAGCAAGTCGATCGCTGGGGCAACGGCTTCCGCGACGAAGACTTTCAATAAGGAGGCGACGTGAAACCATCGAATCTGGTCATGGCAATGCTTGCTGCCGCAGGATTGTGCCTGGCAGGTGGGGCGCAAGCGCAGGCGATGAGCAAGGACGCCCGCGACATGGCGATCAAGAATGCCGAGTCTCAATACAAGATGGACAAGGCGTCGTGCGATGCCCTTTCCGGCAACGCCAAGGACATCTGTGTCGAGGAAGCCAAGGGCAAGGAGAAAGTCGCCAAGGCTGACGCCGAAGCGGCATTCCAGAACACGCCCAAGGCTCGCGAGAACGCGCGCGAGGCTCGCGCCGACGCCAACTACGCAGTCGCCAAGGAGAAGTGCGACGACCTGGCCGGCAACGCCAAGGACGTGTGCGTGAAGGAAGCGAAGGCAGGCCTCACCAAGGCCAAGGCCGATGCCAAGGTTGATCGCGTCGCGGCCGATACGCGCAAGGATTCGGCGGACAAGACCGCCGAAGCGAAGCGCGAGGCGGCCAGCGACAAGCGCGACGCCGACTATAAGGTGGCGATCGAGAAGTGCGACGCCTTTGCCGGCGCGGTCAAAGACACGTGCGTACGTGACGCCAAGGTCCGCTTCGGCAAGACTTGATTGCCAAGGCTCCCTCCCGGTCCTCGAGGAACATAAGCGTCCAACGGACCGGAATTTCCTGGTCGGAGTGCCTTCCCGGTCCTCCGGCCAGTTTTTTTTAGATTGTAGGACGCGCTGCGACAGGGCAATCGGGAAAGCACTGATCCTAACTGACCGAGCGCCCTTTCATAGTAGCGACACTGTATGAAAACGCAGATTACATCGAGGGAAACGACGATGCGGGAGCGTGAAATCGGCGCCGGCACAGCAAGGGCATCGGACACCAGGACTGCGCAATCCGAGCTGCCAGCGCTGTTGTTGCCGCAACCCAGACCTCCAAGGATCGAAGATCCCGATCGTGGCGAGGCACCAGTCGTCGAACCCGAGAATCGGCCACCAACGCCGGAAGAGGCCGCAGGCAAGCGAAATCCCGATAAAGCTGTTTCCCACCCAGGCGGCCACTCCGCCTGATCCTTCCTCAACCTGAATCGAGGTCCACCATGCTCCGCTATGCCCTTATCTTCTTTGTCGTTGCCCTGATTGCCGCCTTGTTCGGTTTCGGTGGCATCGCCGCCGGCGCCACCGAGATTGCGAAGATTCTTTTCTTCATTTTCGTCGTCCTGTTCGTGATCTCGCTGGTCGCGGGACTTGTCCGGCGCGGGCCTTAGAACTATGGCGCGGTCCGGCACGCAAGAGACGATGGGGGCTCGGTCTACCTGCTCTCCGATGGGAGATCTCGAATATGTCATCGAGAGCAGGCACCACGACAACGTAGAAACCTGGTTCGTGGTTCGCCCCCACCACGACCTGGCCGACCACTACGCCGCACTCGGCGTAGTGTTGTCGCCTGATTGCCGTGTCGTCGTGGAAGCCGGGTCGTTGCGTCCCGTCGGGGTCCTTCCCGAAGACCTTCCCGTCGCGCCGTCGCCAGCGGGATTCAATCCCTATTTCGACGTGCCCCCCACGTGAACGGACGTTTAAATGCGCTTCAGCACACAGGAGGTTTCGGGGAGCCGCGTGCGCCTTCGCTACAGCGTGGAGCTGCACTACGCTGTCGACGGGCCGTCGGAATTCCTGCTTAATATCCATGCCGCCCGCAACCGGCGGCAGGCGGTAGTCGAGGAGTTCTTCAGCACCGAACCTTTACGGGATGTGTCGCTGAGCGAGGACGCATTTACCGGAAACCGCATCGCCGCGTTTGCCGCCATATCGGGTTCGCTCGTGGTCCGCTATGCCGCGCTGGTCGAGATCGCGCACCGTATCGTCGAGCCTGCCGATATTGCGGCTGCACCGCCGTCGGCTTTAGAGGCCGGCACGCTTCGCTATCTTTATCCCAGCCGGTTCTGCCAGGCCGATCTTATCCAGCAGAACGCATGGGATCGATTTGGCGCGCTTCCGCGCGGCTACGGTCAGGTTCTCGCCGTGCGCGACTGGGTTCGGCAATCGCTCAAGTTTCAAATCGGGATCTCCCACAGCACGACGTCGGTGGTGGATACGCTGCGCGACGGTGCTGGGGTCTGCCGCGACTTTGCGCACACGATGATCGCGTTTTGCCGGGCGCTCAACTATCCCGCGCGCTTCGTCACCGGCCTCGACTACGGCGCGGATCCGGCGCTGGGTCCGCCTGACTTCCATGCCTACGTGGAAGTATTCGTCGGTGACGACTGGTACATGTTCGATCCGACCGGAATTTCGCCGATCACCGGATTGCTGCGCATTGGTACCGGCCGCGACGCCGCGGACGTGTCGTTCGCAACGATCTTCGGACCAGTGAGAACCGTGATGCCGCGGGTGGTCATCGACGCGGACTCCGATCCGGCGAACGGATTCATGCTCCCGGAGCACACGGAGTTGGCGATCTCGACCGCGGGCTGAGGTCGCCCGACAAGGGTCAGGTCAGGTCGCCTCGGTGCTTGGTGGCGACTCGCGTTGGAAGGGGATGCCAACTTCGATCATCGTTCCCCCTTCAGCACGACGAACAATCGAGAACTCGCCGTGCAACGAGCGGACACGTTGCCGCATGCCGCTGATGCCATGCGACAGCAGGTTGTTCTGCGCATCGTCGGGAATTCCGATGCCGTCGTCCTCCACCAGCAGCGTGATGGCGTCGTCGGTCATGCCCAGATCGACACTGACATTCTTCGCGCGGGCATATTTCACGATGTTGGTCAGCGCTTCCTGCACGATGCGAAATAGCGCGATGGACGCGGAAGGGGGAATCGAACTGTCGTCTGCGGGCGTCGAGATCACACACTTGATGCCCGCCCGGTCGCAGATCTCGTGGATTTGCCAATCCAGTGCTGCAGACAGGCCGAGATTGTCGAGGAGCGTCGGCCGGAGTTCCTCGATGATGCGGCGCTTGATCTGCACACCTTCATCCAGCGCCTGCATCGCGCGCTCGACTTTGGCGGCGGTCTCGGGGTCGCGTCCCTTGATCCGCGAGTCGACCCAGGCCATGTCCATCTTCGCGCTGACCAGGATTCCCCCCAGCTCGTCGTGAATGTCGCGCGCGAGCTTCGAGCGTTCCTCTTCGCGCACCTCCTGCAGGTGATTCGAGAGTTCCGAAAGCGATGCCGTTCGTTCCTCGATCAGCGTTTCCAGCCGCTGGTTCTCGAGATGTGCGGCGCGCCGCGTTGCTTCCCGCTGATGCGTGTCACGGCGCACCAGGACCCATACCACCAGCAGCAACGCTACCGTCAACGCGGTCACGACCATCATCCCCACGCGAGCGAACTCGATGTCCCGGGTCCAGCGAGAGTTCGCGTCGGTCAGCTGCATTCTCTGCGTCGCTGCTATGCCTTCGACCTCGGTCCGGATCGTGTCCATCGTGCGCCGCCCGATGCCGGTGTTCATCAGCGCCAGCGCGCTCTCCGCGCCGTCCTTTTGATAGAGCGCAATGACTGCTTCCAGCTCGAGCAGCTTCTGGCCAATCAGGTTGTTCAGCCGGTCAGCGCGGTCGCGGTCGGACGGTGTTCCGCTTTCGACAAGCAGTTCGCGCAGCTTGCTGAATTCGCCCTCTATCTTCGGAATCGAGGCCTTGTACGGCCCAAGGTATTCCTCCTTGCCGGTCAGCAGGAATCCGCGCTGACCGGTCTCCGCGTCGGTGATCAGCGCCAGCGTCTGGTGTACGGCGGCCTGCATCGCCAGCGCGACGGCCATCTGCCGATTCGCGGATTCGAGGCGGCGATAGCCCAGCTCAGCGTAAACGGCGATGGCCAGCGATGCGACGATGCCGAGCACCAGCGGGATGACGAGTTTGAGCGGGAGCGCCGATTTCACAAACGGATTCCGGGGCAAACGGTGGAAAGGCCGACTATACCCGCTGTCCCGTTCATCGGGCCGGCTGCCAGCATCGTACGCAGGGTCTGCCGCGATGAAATTCATCGGCTCCCTCAATGCACTATCGTCGCCCGGCAGCATGACGCGACCGGTGGCCGAACCACGTCAATGGGGAACCTGGGACGTCTTGGTCGTGCCGTGGGCAGGCGCCAGTGCCCCGCCTTCGTTTTCCCACTGTTCGACATGGACCCGCTTGGTCGCCGATGGACCGGAGCTGCGCTGTCTCAGCCAATACTCAACGGCATAAGCCATGCCGAACAACCCTAACAGGACGGCACCTGCGATTGGCACTTGCTTCATGACGTGTTCTCCCTTGCTGTCGACTATTTGCCCGCCGACTTTTCGAGCGATGGCGACGAGTGATTGTTGCCTTGGCCGGCCAGCGGCATGGAATTCACTTCCTTTTCCTTGCTCAGCGATTCCATCGGGCGCGTTGCCGCACTGTCGACGGCTCTCGCACCTGCGTCCACCGTCGGCGGGGGGACCGGCCCCGGTCCCGACGGACTGGGCGGAACGGTCGGAGCAACTGCGGGTGGCGGCGAATTTGCCGAGGACGTCGATGGAGGCGCGGATGGCGAAGGCTGCTCGCTGCATGCGACTACGAAAAGGGCGCAAACCGCCCCGGAAATCCATTTGCCATGGCGAACACCCACAATGCTCTCCTCCACCCGGGCGAATTGCCCATACCATCGACTTTGCGCGACCAACTGCAAGGCGCGGCATCCGGTAAATTCGGAAGCGGTTGTAGGAGCGCGCCGACGTCGCGGCCGCCAAATGCAAAGGCATAGGTAGGAAGCGCGTCGGCGGCGCCGCGTGGCGACAGGCTGACGACCGCAATGCTTTGAAACGACGACTCATTCGGGCCGCGGGCCGCTTGGCACGCGACGTGCGATGCTGCGCGGTACGGCCAAGAAGCCCCACCACGCCCATCACCGAGGGAACCACCATGCCTGCTCCTACAGCGTCCAAGCCGATTGCACCGCAATCATTTCTCTCCGACGTCAAGACGCTGCGCGAACGCGCGCGCCAGCACATCGAGGCCGGCGCTGTCACACCAGGATATGCCGCGGATGCGAAGCAGGTCTGCAACGTGCTGAACCAGGCGCTGGCGACCGAGATTGTCTGTGTGCTTCGCTACAAACGTCACTATTTCATGGCGCAGGGGATCGCTTCGGATTCCGTCAAGGCAGAATTTCTGGCCCACGCGAACGAGGAACAGGCGCACGCCGACCAAATCGCCGGCCGCATCGTACAGCTGGGCGGCGAACCTGATTTCGATCCCGAAGGCCTCAGCGGCCGAAGCCACTCTGAGTATGTGGAAGGCGATTCGCTCCGCGACATGATTAAGGAAGATCTCGTCGCGGAACGCGTGGCCATCCAGAGCTACCGGGAAATCATCGCGTGGTTGGAAGGCAGGGACTCGACAACCCGGAAGATGCTCGAGGGAATCCTCGCCGTCGAAGAGGAGCACGCCGAGGACATGGCGTCGTTGCTCGCCGGCCTCAAGGACTGAGCACGGGATTCGAACTCCCACGGCCGACGCCGTCGCTCCGAATCCGGTTGTCGGACGCCGCCGACAGCAAAAGCGTTGGCGCGCCGATGCGCGGCGCAAAGACGCGTGCCGATACTGTGGCCGTCGGCGACCGCTGACGACCATCCGATTGGAGACACGCAATGAATCGAACCAAGAGTCAAACCGAAAAGGACCGGCAGCGTCAAAAACAGCAAGGAGGCGGTGATCACGACGAGCAACGCCGTCAACACCAGCAGGAGGACGACAGCACTCGCCAGCCCGGCAAGGATCCGTACATCCAGGAAGATGATTCCATTACGGATGTCGAGACCGATCGCAAGGGGCGCCCGCCCAAGGTCGAGGACACACCGCGCTAGATTTACGCGGCGCGCTGCAAACGTTGCGGGACAACTTCCAGCGCAACGTTTGCAGTTTCAGCGTTCGCTGCCGACGCGAGTCCTAGAGGCGGCCCGTCAACAGCATGATCAACACGATCACAATGACGATTCCAGTAATGCCGCTTGGAAAGTAGCCCCATTCGCGGCTGTGCGGCCAGCTCGGCAATGCACCGATCAAAACGAGAACAAGGATGATGAGCAGGATGGTGCCGACAGACATTTCTTCCTCCCGTGAAATGAATTTGTGAAAGTCACCGGGATGCGACGCGCGGTAGTCGGCCAAGCGCATCCCGACGCATCGAATTATGGGGAAATGCGCAATCGTGGCTAGACGCTCTTGCGCGCGTTCTGTGGTAGGCGGCCCCCTACAAATTTTCTCCGCACGGGCCCATGCCGGCAGCGTGGGACAGCCGCCTACATCAGAATGGAAAAGTGGCCGGTTCTGGGCTCGATGTCGGCGGCATAGAGTGAGGCCGTTCATCACATCACGTTAGGAGCAGGCCATGACTACCCAACCTATCCGACCGCGCACCATTGCAATCGCCGCAGCCTTCCTTGCAGCGGCGTGTGCCGCATCTCCCGCCTTTGCGGCGATCTCGTTGCCGCCGGCGGACCAATGGTCCAGTTACTTGCTGTACGGCTCGATTGCCCTCCTGGTGGCGGGCGTGCTGGCCAAGATGTTCACATATCGAAACGGTGCCGGCGCGCACGCCGAAGTGGTGCAGCCTCTGCAGAACGAAGACGACGTCACCATCGGCACATATCGCAACAAAGTGCTCGCCCCAGGCAACTAGGAACTAGGAGAACATCGTGACGATGCCGGTTGACAAGTTGGTGGTTGGTAGCTCGCGGTGGCATGGGGCCGCATTCGCGTTCTTCGCCTTCGGTCTCGTCGCGGGCACATTCTGCCTCGCAGTGGGACCGGTGGTCGGAATACGGCTCCTGGGTTCCATCGCGATGGCGAGTTCCGCGTTGGGAATGGCAATAGTGGCATATACGTGGCGCTGCGAAGAGCCCGCTGCATGGGAGTCAGCCACACGTCGCGCGCGAGTATGGCCAGCGAATGCCGTTGCTGCCTGGCATCGTCTCTGGCAACGGCGCTCGACGCTGGGCAGGTATTGGCAAAACGTTGTCTGGGCGGGCATGGAATAGTTGGCATCTCCGCGGAATCCCATGATGAGCGCCCCGCTTAAGCCTTCGAGGTTACGTGATCATTCCGAATATCACGCGGCACTGCGTGAACTGGAGGAGTTGTTCCTCTGCGATCCGAACTCCCCGGCCGGACAACGATTCGAGCAGCTGGTCTCCATGATCGATGAGTTCGACTGCCGTTCAGGTAACGTGGACGATTGCCGTCCCGCTAACAGGAATGAAAGAGCGGAGGGAGATTCGTGCAGCGATCGGCCTTGGCATCGGCATTTGCCAAATACGCCGGAGGAGGCCGAGCGGGAGCGGCGGTTGTATGGCACGCATGCGGATGCGCTGAGCGGCCTGCCCACAACCGACGATCCCGAGTGCGACTTGGCGCGTGAGGCGACTATTCGGCGTTGATCGAAAATCGCGGCGCTACCGGCCACGTTCATGTTCGGCAATGATCTGCGCACCCAGAAGAAGCAGTATCGCCCCGATCTCGACACTGAGCATGAGCATCACGGCAGTTGCCAGCGAGCCATAGACCAACTGCACCTGCGATAGTGTCCCGTAGTACCAGACCAGGACGTGGCGTGTCATTTCCCACAAGATGCCGGCGCTGGCGCCGCCAATCAACGCCTGCCTGAACGAGAGGCGCCCGACCGGCATGACGAGGTAGATCGCGGTGAGAAGCAGGATTTCCCCGGCAACGCCGATGAGGTAGAGCAGATAGCCGGACAATCCGTCGAGGGACGTGGGATCGCCGAATACCACGATATCGCGCGTGGCCATGACCGCCAGCTTTCCGGACACGACGGTCACCAGCAGCAGCCCCAATGCCAGGAACACGATGAAGACGTAGGGCATCAACGCGGACACAACGAAATGGCGGTGCTTCGTCGCGGCACGATGGTAGAAGATCACCGAAAGTGCATTTTCCAGCACCGTGAAGGCGAGCGTGCTGAAAAACAACATGGTGACAACGAGCACTCCGCCGACGGCTTCCTTGTGGGCTAGAAAGACTCGCAATTCCGAGACGAGCGCCGGGGCCTGTCCCGGAACGATATAGTCTAGATACTCCCCGAGTGTTGCGAGTAGCTGATCGGGGTCCAGAACGCCCGATAACGCGATCAGCACCAGGATCAGCAGCGGTATAAGCGACAGCAGCGAGTAATACGCAACCGCGCCCGCCAGCAGAAATCCCTGGTTCTTGCGGAATCCCTTGATTGCTCGCAGGGCAAAGGCCCACAGCCGGCGGAGATGCGGCGGCAGGGCGAGACGAGGGACCGCCGTGCGCTGACGACCAAGTGGCCGATGCGGGGCCGCCGCCGGCATGGCTGTCAGTCCGGCGCCGCAGCAGCGGGAAGTTGCGTGGCCTTAACGGTCCGCTCTTCCAATCGGGCCATTACCCGTTCGCTCGACGCCGCAAAAAAGGCCTGGATCGCAAGTGCTGGATTCGCGCGCTCTGCCGAGTGGAGTTGCATCGTGACAATGCCGATGCTCAGGATTGCCGCGGCCTCTAGGAACGATATTCGCATGTCGTGGCCCCTGGATCTTGGCGGAACGCGCCGGCGGCGTATCCCGTGTGGTGCCAGTGTGGGATTGGCGGACGCACGATGAAAGCGGAGGCCCGCGCGATCGCCCGTCCGCGTGCGTCCTACCCTTCGCTTGGGGCCGAGCTATCGCGATGTCCAGCTTGGTTTGGGTGTTTGTCCGACACGAATGTCGTCCCCGGTCCGAATGAACACCGGCAGCGACGACATTAGGATGGCAGAACGTAATCGATCCCGTGCTGTACAGGGACATCGAATCCGCAACGGCGGCAACGGAACGGCATGCACACCACGTCTTTCCGCGCCGCCACGATTCAATCCACTCCGCCAAACGAAGGAGCTTCAATGACGACCAATTCGATGACCGGATCCACGCTGACCGGTTCAAACCCGATTTCTACGGCTGCGGGCCGGGCTCACCAGATTGTGGACGACGTCGCCCAGAAGGCGGCACCCGCAGTGCAAACGGCTTCGGCGCGTGCGCATGAAACGATCGACAAGGTTGCCAGCGCGGGCAGTTCCGCTGCTGACTGGGCAACGGAGAGCGGTACGCAGCTCGCGAACAAGTCGGGCGCGCTGGCCGAAGCATGTACGGGGTATGTGCGTGCGCGGCCGCTGATGAGCGTGGCCGGCGCATTGGCGCTTGGTTATTTTGCCGGTCGTGTCCTTCGCTAGTCACTGCGGGCATCGGCCGAAACGAACGTATTGACAGGAGAAAAGCAATGGACAAGACGACCCGAAACACGCTCTTCACGGCGCTGCTGCTTGGTACCGCACTTGCAGCGACTGGATGCGATCAACGCAATTCCTCGGAAACGACCGGTCAAAAGGTTGACCGCGCGGCCGACAAGGTTGCCGCCAAGACCAGCGAAGCCGCCAGCAAGACGGCGGATGCGATCGACGACAGCGCACTGACGGCCAAGGTTAAGGCGGCGATCCTGGCCGAGCCGGGCTTGAAGACGCTGCAAATCGGCGTGGAAACGAAGGACGCAGTGGTCACGCTGACAGGAGCGGTCGACTCGCCCCCGATGAAAGACCGCGCCAAACAGGTAGCGGCCAGTGTTTCGGGCGTGCGTGACGTCGTGGACAACCTCGTCACCAAGGCGGCGCAGGGATAGCCTGGTCCGAAAATGAGCAAGCGTTCAAATTGACAGGAGTTCCAATGACGGCATTTTCGCAAGACGTCGAGAGGGTGGTGCCGGGGAATGGCGGCGCCGCGATTTTGCGAGATCCCGCGCATATTTCGAAGGGGCCCGGTCCATTCGTGATGGACGCTTCCACGCTTGATGGCGACAACGTCGTCAATCCCGCCGGCGAGGACATCGGCAAGATCGAAGCGATCATGCTCGATGTCGCAGCCGGCAGGATTGCCTATGCGGTGCTGTCGTTCGGCGGCTTCCTTGGAATCGGCAGCAAGCTCTTTGCCATTCCCTGGTCGGCATTGACGCTGGATACCGTCGAACACCGTTTCCTGCTCGACATCAGCGTGGAGCGGCTCGAGAGCGCGCCGGGGTTCGACGAAGACCATTGGCCAGCGATGGCGGACCGGCGTTGGGCGACGGACGTCCACGCGTACTACGACGTCAGCCCCTACTGGGAGGACGATGTGGGTATGCCTCAAACCCGTCCGGTGGCGTCGGCCGAGCGATATCCGCCGCTTCCCTGACGGCGGCGCATTGCGACGCAAAGGCCGGCAGCGGTTTTGCCGGCCTTCAGCGTTGCTGAAACAGACCGCCTCGGTGGCCGCCACGCCTATAATAGGTGCATGAAGGCGAGTTTGCTGGTGGTGACGATGTCCATCCTTGCGACATCCGTGGGCGCCCAGAGCGTCGAG
>Ga0068869_100002414_pt1 | contig 11262 bp, 8 predicted proteins | sample KBSMisM52_FD_64676 | JGI IMG/M metagenome (GOLD analysis project Ga0068869, IMG submission 64676) | Miscanthus rhizosphere microbial communities from Kellogg Biological Station, Michigan, USA - KBS Miscanthus M5-2 | ecosystem: Host-associated > Plants > Roots > Rhizosphere > Soil ... | reverse complement strand
GGGTCCGATATTGTGATCATGCTGCATCCTGACTACCAGTACACACCTAAATTAATCCATTCAATGGCTTACCTGATAGCAAACGATGTGTACGAAGTCGTTCTCGGCTCGAGGATATTGGGTCGAGGCGCGCTCAAAGGCGGTATGCCCCTTTATAAATATTTTGCCAACCGCTTTCTCACCTTTACCCAAAATATTCTGATGAATCAGAAACTTTCAGAATATCACACCGGCTATCGGGGATTTTCGGCAAGAGTATTAAGGTCGATCAATTACAACGATAATTCGAATGATTTTGTCTTTGATAACCAGATGCTGGCGCAAATTTTTTATCGTGGTTATGAAATAGCCGAAATCACATGTCCTACTAAGTATTTTGCGGAAGCCTCGTCTATTAATTTTCCGAGAAGTATGCGCTACGGTTGGGGGGTGCTTGCAACAGCCCTTTTTTACTTTTTGCAAAAATGCCGAATCGCAAGATTTTCCATTTTCTCAGATGCAACAAAGGCAACAATGCGTCGCAAAATCCGCGAAGCAGCGTAACTTGTGAGGAAAGGCTATTATTCTCCTAACGCTTCGCGAATGCCTTCAGTTCATGATTTGAGCAGTTGAATATTTTCGATCACTTGGTAAGAAATATCCCGTTAAACTTATTGGAATACATGTAATGCGAATTTGATGTACCAAGATTGGTTTTTCCAGTATTGCGGGTGATGATGTTTTTGACTTGTTTACAAAGTAATGTAGCTTTGAGGCCAATCATTACGTGAAATCTGGGTATGTTAAGTTCTTCCACCTACCTAAAAGGGGTAGCAAGTGCATTAGTTACATTCGGTGTATTCGGAGGGTTGCTGTTGTTTTTTAAATATGATAATGCAGGCAGGTCTTTCTTTCTCCTTTCGTGTGTTATCACATCATTCTATGCGTACTACAGCAGAAATGAGTATGGTAGGAAGGAAATGTACCGCGGTATTCTTTTTGGCCTTGCTTCGTTGTTTCTCTTAATCCTCGTCATCAGCACAATTAAAGCAATAGTTTCGAAGGCAGAATGGGATTTTTTATGCTTCTATATGCAAGGTCTGTTGGGTGCTTACAAACTCAATTTTTATGATGCGCATAGTTTTCAAACCCTACTGTCACACGTTCAATTCAATCATACATTCAGTGATTCATTTAAAGCTGAAATTCTGGATGTGGGATTATTATCTCCTCCGGTAACTATGCTTTTCTTTGCACCCTTAACTTCATTTGACTATGAGACTTCCAAGACGATATTTAGCATACTAATTTTTTTGTTTATCCTATTGGACGTGGTAATCGCCAACCAGTTATTTTTTAAAAAAGAGAGATCAATTCATTCACTATTGTTGACATTCATCATCCTTATACTTCTGCCAGGAACGCTTGAGACAGTGTTCTATAACCAAACAAACTTCTTCCTGCTTTTCTTCATTCTACTGACTATTAAGAATATCAATAAACCCAGCGCTGGAATTTACCTCGCACTGTCGATCGTGATCAAACCGATTACAGGTATTTTGTTTTTGTTTTTTATCATTCACGGGAGATGGAAAGCTGCCATGGCCTTTGTGGTAACCGGTTCCTTGCTTGTTGCTATGACGGCCATGATTTGGGGCATCCATAATGTGACCGGGTTTTTTACATCGCCGCCTACGAGTCGCCTGCCTTACTATTTGTATGAACAACCCTTGAACCAGTCAATCATAGCTTTGTTTAACCGTGATATCAAATTTGCCGGGGTCAGCCAACACATGATCGATTTGCTATATTACTACGCGGCCGCCATAATCCTTGGTGCCACGATCATCGTGTCAAAAAAACTCAGTAACAGGGGATTACTGGTTTCCTTTTTTCCGTTCATCCTTTGCATGCTAATGATTTATCCTAGTTCACTTGATCATTACATGGTCTCCATTTTGCCAATATGCCTGTACCTGCTATCGTTGAAGGAGAAAAATCTTTTCTTCTGGATTTTACTCGCCGTCGGTTTCAGTTTTCTATACAACGAAGTGTTTTTTTCATACGTCGTCTTCTTCATCATCCTTTCCTGGCTGGCATGGTCATACCGGGAAGGCAGTCCAGCCGCCAGGAGACCAAAGTTTTCGATTGAGTTTAGAGAAACAGCATCCCTTGTTTAGACGTCCCCACTATCATGTTATCATGTTCAACGCTAGTGCTGAATTGATCGAACGTGCTTGGTCTGCTGGTCACGTGCATTATGGTTATGTTGCTGGTGCATCTGTCGGTTATACTATGAAGTACATTTCTAAGCCGTGGCAGCCTGCACATAGAAACGATGACAGGCTCGCGCCATTCTCTTTAATGTCGAAAGGCTTGGGCGAGTGTTATCTGACAAAGAATATGATCTCAGTAACAATAATTTTGTACCCATTAATTCAGTACGCATGATCAGCAACAAAAAAATTACTATTGTACTTCCTGCCTATAATGCGGAAAAGACGCTTAAAATGACTTATAAAGAGATTCCCTTTGACATAGTTGACGAAGTAATCCTGGTCGACGATCACAGTAAGGACGACACAGTTCGACTGGCACGGGAACTTGGAATAAAGCACATTATTAGTCACGAAAAGAACGTGGGTTATGGCGGAAATCAGAAAACTTGTTATAATAAAGCGTTGGAAATTGGGTCCGATATTGTGATCATGCTGCATCCTGACTACCAGTACACGCCTAAGTTAATCCCTTCAATGGCCTACCTGATAGCAAATGATGTGTACGAAGTTGTTCTCGGCTCCAGAATATTGGGTCGGGGTGCGCTAAAAGGCGGCATGCCCCTTTATAAATACGTTGCCAACCGCTTTCTCACCTTTACCCAAAATATGCTGATGAATCAGAAACTTTCAGAGTATCACACCGGCTATCGGGCATTCTCGGCAAGAGTGTTAACATCGATCAATTACAATGACAATTCGAATGATTTTGTTTTTGATAACCAGGTGCTGGCTCAAATTTTTTATCTTGGTTATGAAATAGCCGAAGTCACATGTCCTACTAAATATTCTGCTGAAGCATCGTCTATTAATTTTTGGAGAAGTATCCGCTATGGTTGGGGAGTGCTTGGAACAGCCCTGTTATACTTTTTGCAGAAGCGCCGAATCGCAAAATTTTCCATTTTCTCAGAGGCAAAACTCAGTAACAAAATCTGAGGCCACTATAAACAGGAAGACAAGGTACAAATAAGGTCCAGGAAAGAAAAAACGGCTTCTTTCGACCCTAGCTATTTGAACACTCCAAAAAGGGACATTTACACCTGGGCCGAAGTAGGTGGTGCCATTTGTGGCAACCATCTTTCATGTTAATACAATTCCCATTCTAACAATTCCGCGTAACCGCTAAATGGTTCATTATCGTCCAGGCCAACCCATTCGCTGGTTTTACAGCCATGATCCAAATGGATGCCTGTAAAGACTTAGGATTTTGAGGTACTGGTAGGTTACATTTTCCAGTTTTTGGAAAGGTTGGTGTTCAACTCTGGAGACTGATCGAATATATAATCAGGTTTGGCTAATAAAACGGTAGCCAACGCCAGATTCGGTTAATAAATATTCCGGCCTGTTGGCATCGGTTTCAATTTTCTTTCTTATCTGTGCAATAAAAACCCTGAGATATTGCGATTGGTTGATAAAGCCCGGGCCCCAGATAGCTCTTAAAAGATATTGATGCGTCAGTACTTTTCCTTCGTTCCTTACCAGCAATGCCAATAAATTATATTCCGTTGAGGTCAATCTTACCAGTTGATTATTTTTCCTGACCAGTCTTGCCGACAAATCTATTTGAAGATCCTTAAAATTAAGAGCCGTATCTGCGTCATCTAATATTAAAGCTCGCAGCGCAGAGCGTATTCTTGCAAGTAGCTCACCTGTTCGGAAGGGCTTTGATAAATAATCATTGGCGCCGTTATCAAGGGCTTTAACGATATCTTCTTCATTTTTTTGAACCGAAAGGATAATTACAGGATTAGTGTACCACCGTCTTAGTTTTTGCAATAAAACGTGTCCACTTTCATCAGGCAAACCAAGATCCAGCAAAATCAAGGCTGGTGGATGGTTTGAGGCCATTATCATCCCTTCCTTTGCAGAAGCCGCGGACTTCGGTGTATAGCCATTGCTTTGCAAAGTGATTTCCAGTGTCTTTCTCATTTGAGGTTCGTCATCAACGATTAATATCTCTGCCCGGCTCATATTCCGCAAGTTTTATGGATGAACTTTTTATTGGAATAGTGATCACAAACCTTGAACCATGAGGATGTCCCCGTTCGAGATCAATGTTTCCTAACATTGCCTCAGTAAACCCTTTTACAATTGAAAGGCCCAATCCCCGCCTTGCTGTAGTTAGCGACTTTGAGCGAGAAAATTTATCAAAAACATCTTTGATATCACCATTGACAAACCCTGACCCTGTATCTTCTATAATGAGGGTTAGTATATCTGCATAAAGAGTCGCCGAGATATCGATCCTTGCACTTGTTTCCGTGTGAATAGCAGCATTACTTAACAAATTATAGATCACCTGGTCGAGCATCCCTTTATCTAAGAAGCAAAGTGGAAATTCTTGATTAATGCTAATATGAATTTTTCTTTCCCGGTTATTCTCCTCAACTCTTTTTACGACATCATAAACCAATTCAACGATGTCACACCAGTCATTCTTAGGTTGAATATGGCCGGATTCAAGTCGTGAAATGTTCAATAAGTTTTCAACCTGTTGATTCAATCTTAAACACGCTTTTGATATCTCGGCAATAAGCTGTTCTTTGTCCTTAGCAGTAAGATGAGAATTTGTTTGGAGATTGTCAGTTGCACCGATAATGGCAGCCAGGGGTGTTCTTAACTCATGAGATAAAGAATTAAGAATAGTATTGTACAGTTTGACGCTATTGGCTCTTTCTTCTTTCATACTCGAAATTTTTTCGACCCGCCGTATTTTGTACGTAAGCACAGCATTGATCATCGCTATCACAAAATACATTATCAACAAGATCGTATCTTCTGTACTTGATACGTGAATAGTAAATCTTGGAGGGATAAAAAAGAAATTCCAAATAAAAGCACTGAGTGCAGCTGCGAGCAGTACCGGTAAAATGTCAAATGTGATGGCAAGTAAAGAAACTGTAACTAACAAGATGAATGCCACTACCCTGTAGCCAACCAATCCAGACAGGGCAAAGCAGATACCCGCCATGACCAAAACTGTAATAACACAGTAGAGGTATTGCTTCCATCCGAGCTTTGTATTTAGTGGACGAAAAACCATTTTGTGTCAAATGTAAATCAGACCTGAAGAACAAAACAAAACTCGGTGAATCGTATAAAGATTTTATAAAGGTTTTACCGGAACCACTTCCAAAAAATGTGGTGACAGCTCTCCTCAGTTATTTTTGGAACTCTAACGTGATCTTAATTACATGTCATCGAACAACAGAGTTTCCGTAGCCGGTCTTTTAATCGCCCTTGGAATCATTTACGGAGATATAGGCACTTCCCCGCTCTACGTACTGAACGCGATTATAAGCGGCAAAATAATAAGTGAACAATTGATTATAGGTGTTTTGTCGCTGATTATTTGGACGCTCACCCTCCAAACAACGATCAAATATGTGATTCTGACTCTACAAGCTGACAACCGGGGCGAAGGGGGTATATTTTCGCTGTTTGCCCTCGTCAGGCGGACCAAAAAATGGCTGGTCATTCCGGCTATGATAGGTGGTGCCGCCTTGCTTGCGGACGGAATGATTACTCCGCCCATCTCCGTCATGTCTGCCATAGAAGGGTTGAAACAAGTTCCTGCTGTACACAACATAAGCCAGTGGGCAGTTATTTATATAGTGATTGGAATTTTATCAGCGTTGTTTTTTGTTCAGCAATTTGGAACAGCATTGATTGGAAGATTTTTTGGTCCTGTAATGACCATATGGTTTACAATGCTTGCGGCCTTGGGAATTGTGCATCTATTTGACAACTTAGCCATCTTTCGGGCTTTCAATCCTTATTACGGGATTAAACTTTTGATTACTTATCCCAACGGCTTTTACGTTTTGGGAGGCGTTTTTTTATGTACAACCGGAGCTGAAGCCCTTTACTCAGATTTGGGTCATTGTGGTAAATGGAATATCCGTTACTCGTGGGGTTTTGTAAAGACCTGCCTCATTCTGAATTATTTGGGCCAGGGCGCATGGCTTCTGAAATATCATTTTGGAGAATTGATCAGTTCAGATAAGATCGAAACTGGTTTTAATCCCTTTTATGGTGTTATGCCGCAATGGTACATTTATTTTGGAATTGCTATTGCTACAGCAGCCACGATCATCGCGAGCCAGGCTTTAATTTCCGGGTCTTTCACACTGATCAGTGAAGCTATGCGTTTGAATCTTTGGCCTAAGTTGCGAATTAATTACCCCACTGAGGCTAAAGGTCAACTATATGTTCCGGCTGCAAACTTTCTATTATTCGCAGGATGTAATGGTGTTGTTCTTTATTTCCAGAAGGCTTCGAATATGGAAGCCGCTTACGGTCTTGCGATCACAGTGACGATGATCGCTACATCTGTACTCTTTGCGAATTACCTGGCTATACGCCGTACAAGGCCTGCCTTGATTTACCTATACCTTGCCGTTTATCTCACGATCGAATTTAGTTTCCTGTACGCCAATATGGATAAGTTTCCGCATGGAGGTTACGTAACGCTATTGGTTGGTGGTTTCCTGTTTATTGTTATGTACAATTGGTTTAAGGCAAGGAAAATAAAAAATCGCTACGTGGAGTTTGTAAGGCTTGATCATTATGTACCCAGGATACAAGAACTAAGCAATGACAGGTCTGTTGCTAAGTATGCAACCCATCTGGTTTATTTAACAAGTGCCGACAACCCAAAGGAAATAGAGCACAAGATCATTTATTCAATTTTAAATAAAAAACCAAAGCGAGCCGATATTTACTGGTTTATCCATGTCAATACATTGGACGATCCATACACTGCTGAATATACAGTAGATCATATCATCCCAAATGAAATAATACGGGTCGAATTTAGATTGGGCTTTAGAGTGCAGCCTCGTATTAATTTGATGTTCCAGAAAGTGGTAGAGGATTTAGTAACAAATAAAGAAGTCAATGTCGCGAGTCGTTATGAAATTCTTAATAAAAATAATGCCGTGGGAGATTTCCAGTTCATTGTAATGGAAAAATATTTAAGTCAGGATAACGAATTGCCTTTTTGGGAGCGCGTAATGATGAAGCTTCACTTTTGGTTAAAAGAGATCAGCCTCTCTGAAGAAAGGGGTTTTGGATTAGATCCTTCGAATGTCGTCGTTGAGAAATTCCCACTAATGGTATCGCCGATCCCAACCCTGCGCATGAAAAGAGTTGAAGACTGATGGGAGAAAAAAAAGACAAAATACAATCTACTATCATTATCGCTATGGCCTGGCTGATGGCGATTGCACTTATTTATATAGTTATCCTGAAGGTCAGATTCCTAAATCATAGTTGATTTATTGGAGTAGTGGGTATATTCAACGCGTTACTTGCGAAAATGGAACCTAACCAATTTCAGCGCTTTCGTCAATGTATCTTTTTATGAGCCAAGGACAGGCCAGCCGGTCAATTTTCGGGTTTTCCCTGGCAATCCATTTCATTGGCATTATCTAATATGGAAAACACTTAGTTGCGCTGGTTCGCTCCCGCCCGCTCTTTCTGCAACGATAAAGGTATTCAATGCGGAAATAAGTAGTGAAGTTCGCGCTCCTGAACGGGTTTCAATACTGGCTGTTTTCTTAAAACTTGAATGGTCAAACAGGTAAATGTTTATTGCCCCATTTCCCCCGCTTGCATAGATTTTCTTTGATCGACTGTCATAATATAAATCATCAGAGTCACCAATTAACTCTGTTGCGGCGATTGTTTTTCCAGTGTTCCCGTCAATGGCCACTAACTTGGCCGGATGCCTGTAGCCGACAAAAATGATGTGGGTTGGTTCATCAATTGCCATCGGGAAATTGGCATTGTATTCCGTCTTCCAATTTGCAATGACCTTAGCACTGTTTAGGTCGATCACATCAATCTGTTTGGCGCCAGGAACGTTAACAAAAAGTTTTTTTAGGTTATAATCAATCTGAAATCCTTCGGGATGTTCCGGCAATTTTACGCCCGCGACCTTTTGATGTTTCATAGGATCAATTATAGCAACTCCGCCGCTGCCGTACCCGACATAAACTTTTTTGTTTATGGAATCGTACCGAATATCGTCGGCATCCGAACCAAGTTCAATCATTCCTTTAAGTTGAAAAGTTTCTGTATCATAAAATTGACACCTGCCATTCCCTCCATTAGCTACCATTATTTCATTTGTCTGCGGAATAAAAATAATTCCTTGCGGTTCGCTGAGTTTTTTGATGGAAAATAAATGCTTCCCATTTTTTATGTCAACAATTTCAACTGAATTGTTTCCCAATGCCGACACAAATACAACCTGTTTTTTTGTATCGGCATCCATGTGATCAATTCTTCCCTCCACATTAGGAAGGACAATTTTTTGTTTTAAAATCAATTGATCTTCGCCAAATGGTTTTTGACTGTGGCAGGAAACGCCAAGAAAACAAGTAAGCAGTATTAGGTCCGAAATTCCTTTTTTTGTCATGGTTTGAGTGTTATTTTATAAAAATCTACATCAAAGGTATTTTTAGATTCTGAGTTAATTTTAGACCTACTGATGATAATGCTGGTTGTAACTTGGGGCAGTTGACGCAATCAGAAGGCAAATCGCCAAACGAGTTTTCCAACCCCAGTCGAAACATTTGGTTTTAGAAATTCAATGGGTTTGATCTCATCGTAACCGCGGTTATACACTACATAAAGATCAGTACCGATCTTTGGTATCCAATGAAGTCGGAAGTTGCCGTACAAAATACTTTCCAGGGAGTTCCATTGTATGAACGCCGATACGTCGAGTCTTGTTGTAAAGGCAAAGTTGATATACTCGCCTAAATCATTGGTGATGACATTTTCATTTGGCAGCGTGACAAAATTGTAATTGTAGTCTGTTGTCATGTTGAAATGTTTAGAAAAGTTGATACCCAGAGACGAGGAAAAGGTCCGAATCTTCCCCGTATAATAGGTTCCCCAGTTATAAAGTAATTCCACCCATATCTTTCTCGACTGATAAGTAGCGAATCGAAATTCTGTCCTGTGCATATTATACTTTCCAATTGGGATTTTGGCGCTGTCAGTCAAATTAAACTCCTTATCGAGCCGATCAAAAGATTGCTGAAGGTTGAACTCGAATTGCTCGCCGCTCTTTAGGATAAATCCAAACGGGGTTGTTTCATTGTTCCATGATTCCAATTTGCCGGTATTTTGGGAAGTGAAGTAGGCCAATTCCCACGGCTTAAAAATAAACTGGCGAAGTCCAAATCGTGTCCACCTGGGGGCAAGAACTAAATGCCAGTTAAACGCTTTATAATTCCCCCTCTGAACAAATCCTAATTCAGGATTGAAGTTTTGCTGTAAACTGCTTATAGCAATAAAATGATCGATCAGGTCATTCGGGTAGTCACAATAAATTCTATAAGCAAGTGAATTATCCTTCGTTTTGTGATCTTCTATGCTTTCCGCGATCAGGCCCGCTACTACCAGATTCTTTTTCTTCAAAAAATTGGAAGTAGTATAGTTGGCGTCAAGGCCAATCACCTGGTTGGTTGAATTCTTGTTGATTCGTGAAGTGACGATTGTGCCAATGTATGACTGCTTCCCCACATCATATTTGTATCGGAAAACTGTATTATTCGTGGACGGAACTGAGTCTACTTTTGCTGTTTGCAGGCAGAGCAACCCGATGTTGCTCTTCCCGACTTTTCCAAATAGTCTTGCACCACCGAGAATGTTAACCGGGTGAAAGTCCTGGATACCTATCGTTCTTGAATAAAATAATTCATTGTTGTTGCCGAGGTAGAACTCAAAACTACTGGTGCTTTCCAAAAAAAATTCTCTTTTTTCAGGATAATATAAATCGAAGCGGGTGAGATTGGTTTGTATTTTGTCTACCTCCACCTGGGCGAAATCTGTATTGGTAGTTAGATTCAGTTTTAGGGTTGGAGTAATATTTACATTTAAATCCGCTCCCAATTTGCCGGGATAAGTTGTTTTCTCTTCGGGTGGGGAACCTTTCCTCGTTTTCTCAATTCCCCCCAAAGCGTAGGGTTTTAACTCAAAACGTTTTGAATAACCGATGCCTTTTATACCTGCCAGCACTCCAGCGTTACTAAGATTTTCAAAACTATAGTCGCGGCTCCATCCCTGCCAACGATCTTCCTCATTTTTATAACTGATTGTTCTGCCAAAATTGATAGCCCAGGTTTTCACACTGTCTTTTCTAAATTGAAAAGTGCTGAATGGAATCTGAATTTCGGCAAACCAGCCTTTATCATTGCGGGTGGTTCGTGCGTCCCACACCCCGTTCCAATCGATGTTGTCATTCTCCCAGCTTACCTGTAAGTCTGTTCTTGCTCCATTTGGATTAATGACAAAGAAATAGCCATTTCTTGTGTCGTTGAACGGAGAAATTAATACTCCAAAAACGTCATCCATGCTATAATCGAAGTCCCGCTGCATAAACTTTGCAGTAATTTTTTCCGGCCTCTCCTGATAACACCAAACACCGATATATAAATTGTCTTTATCGTAAAGAATAGCAGCTTCTGTTCTTTCTGAAGCTGGTTCGCCAAAATGTAATTCCCTTTGTGTGAAGTTGGTAATATGTTGAGCCAATTGCCAGGCAGAATCATTTAGATTGCCGTCGAAATCAATATGTTCAGTAATCGCTAAGGCCTCTATGGTATCAGGAGAAGAATGTTGTGAAAAAGAGTCTTTGCCAATGAATAGAAATAGTGCTCCGCAGAATATTCTCAAAACGGCAAGCAGTTTCATGAACCGAAATTTACAACTAAACTATGTGTCAACGTTGGAGAAGATAATATGCGGCCTTTCGGTTTACAATGTGAATGAGGCGAGGCCAAAAAGCACACGCTTGGCAAGCCCGCCAGGAACGGACGCGACAATTGATGCCGTGAGGAAATATTTGCGGGTATTGCCACTCAAGATTACTGGCGTCTTATTTGTTAGAGTATCTTTCAGGTCATCCTGGACAAGTAACGCACACTAAGTGCAAGGGATGACGTGGGCATTTTAAATCAACAAATATGGGAAGTATACTTTACATCTTAGC
>Ga0068869_100002404_pt1 | contig 11276 bp, 9 predicted proteins | sample KBSMisM52_FD_64676 | JGI IMG/M metagenome (GOLD analysis project Ga0068869, IMG submission 64676) | Miscanthus rhizosphere microbial communities from Kellogg Biological Station, Michigan, USA - KBS Miscanthus M5-2 | ecosystem: Host-associated > Plants > Roots > Rhizosphere > Soil ... | reverse complement strand
TGTTTGAATCCCTCGATCGCTTTTGGATATTGTTTTGCCTGGTAATAGCAATAAGAAAGTTCATAAAGGTCCTCGCGACGAACTTTCTTCGTTTTGTTTACATAGGCTTCAAGAAAAGGCAGGGCTTCTGTGAACTCACCTCTTTCAAAATGAGCATGACCCAGCAATTGGTTCATTTCAACGTCATAATAATTGACGCCTTTTTTTAGTTTCTGCCCGGCATAGGCAATGGCTTCCTCTTTCTTGCCCTGAATATAATAGATCTGCGCTATGTAGTAAGGAACAATGGTCTGGTAGTTTTTTTCATTTTCCACGATCTTAAAGCTTTGCAGGGCTTCATTATAATTCTTGTCCCTGAAGGCGAGAAAGCCGTAATAATAATTCGCGTCGATGTAATTCGGATCGTCTTTTACCTGCCGGATACTATTGAATAACGGTTTTGCTTTTGCAAACTGTTGCTGTACAAAATATGAATACCCCTCGTGAAACTGCATATCGGCAATTTCGCGATTGCTGAGATTGGCGATGTTGGCTTGCTCATACCGCTCAGTGGCCTCTGGAAATTTTTCGTGGCGGTAGTAATACTCCCCCAGGTGGAAATTCATTTGCTGCACCCGGGCATTGTTCTTTTCAAGATCGATGTAGTTTTTTGCCATGTCCTCGGCACGACCTTCATTTTGTTTCAATGCACAAGCGATAGTGTAGTAGTTTATTTCCTGGCTTGTGATAACATTATTGATCTTATCTGTTTCACGAAGCGATTGCTGTAATTCTTTGAACAGAGGATAAGCAAGACTGTATTCTTCCTTCTGAAAATATTCTTTCGCCTCCTTGAATTTTTCTTCGGGATCTGAATAAAAGCGTGTTTGCTGTGCCGCTGTCGAAATACTAAAAAGAAAGGCGAGGATTACAATGCATTGAGTCTTCATGTTAATGTGTCCTTTAACCGGTTGAGGGATTAACGTCGTAAATATTCAAATTATTTCAGGGCTGACCAAACATCATTCCAAACAGCTGTGGAAAACTGCGTACGTCGTTAATGTTTTAACAATTCATTCATCTTGTTGCTGGTTGTTGTGCCTGCAGGCCGCACTTATAAATTCAATTCCTTCTTGCAACGGTCCCTGGCCTCGGTGCAAAGAGGTACAAGCTTTAGCGCACGAGATTGGCAAGCAAGGCACCTAAATGTTTTTCTTTTATATCTTGTAGGTCTTAGATGGTTAAAAAAAACAAAAGGTTGCTATATCCGCATAGCGATTACCGCGGCGAAAAACTAATCACCAATTGCCAGAAACCGACAACCATTTCGTAACATTGCATCTGGAAATTCAGAGGTATGAAAATTGCAAGTACTAAGTATTCAGATACCGCTTTTTCATTTGCTGTTCTTATTCTTCGCCTGGGACTTGGGATCATAATGCTGGTGGCTCATGGCTATGACAAAGTGCAGAATTTTTCAAAATATTCAGCTGGTTTTTCGGATCCCTTCCATTTAGGCACCCGGGTTTCTTTATCTCTCGATATTTTTGCCGAATTCTTCTGTTCCTGTCTCATTATACTGGGCTTATTCACACGCCTCGCCTGTATTCCATTGATCATTGCTATGTCTGTGGCGCTTTTTAATGCACATCATGGAGACGCCTTTGGAAATGGAGAAAGGGCTGCTTTATATCTCTCGGGTTATATAGCGTTATTGTTTGTAGGACCGGGCAAGCTCAGTATAGATAAATTGATCGGAAAATAGAGACGTGAGTCGTCAAATTTGAAACGTGCAAAGTGAAGGAACATTTTCTTTCAGCGTGCTCACGTTTGACGTTTTCACGAATAAATTGCAGCATGTTCTCATCCGAAACAACCATTAGGGTTCGATATGGCGAGACTGACCAAATGGGCTTCGTTTACCACAGTAACTTCTTTTTATATTACGAAGTGGCCAGAGCAGAATCCATTCGGCAGTTGGGATATACTTACGCGGATATGGAAAAGATGGGGGTCATTATGCCTGTTGTGGAGGTGCAATCAAGGTTCTTAAGACCTGCGTTGTACGATGACCTACTGACGGTCAAGACGATCTTAAGGGAGTTACCAGTTCACCATAAAATTGAATTTCATCACGAGGTGTACAATGGGGAAGAGGAGTTATTAGTGACAGGTAAAGTGATCTTATATTTTATGGAAGCAAAAACAATGAAGCGAACGACCATGCCTGAAGAGCTGTTAAGAAAAATAAAGCCTTATTTTGGTTAATTTTATTTCATGGAGAATAATCCACAGTTTTCATCTAATCCCGGCCCTGAAAACAGGGACGTAAACGATACATTTTCTGCGCCTGCATTTGTATACCCGCCCAAACCTGAATTGGAGAATAAAAAAGGAAATGTCTGGGTTCGTTCCATTACAAGTCTTGCATTATATCTTTTGATCGGGTATTATTTTTTCAGTTATTTTTTCAGCTATTTTTTCAGCGCCAATTGGGCATTGTTAGTGATATTAACCGCTATCGTCATCTTTCATGAGTTTGGGCATTTCCTGGCCATGAAAGCCTTTCACTACAAGGAACTGGGCATTTTTTTTATCCCGCTTTTGGGCGCTTACGCCAGCGGTACAAAAAGAGAGGTATCGCAAAAACAGTCAGCGATCATCTTATTGGCCGGACCGTTGCCGGGAATTATTGTCGGCATTCTCTTATTCATTATAGCAAAAAACCGGGCTATTGCTGACGAGGCTTATCCCCAGCTGGAAACTTCAGCCACCTTCCTGATCTTGTTAAACGTTTTTAACCTTCTTCCCATCTATCCTCTGGATGGTGGGCAACTACTGAACAGGCTGTTTCTGGATGAATCTAAGATCATTGGAAAAGTATTTGTTGTTGTTTCTGCATTGGCACTTGGGTACCTGGCAGTGAAAATCCCTTTTTACCCTTTGCTCGTTTTTCCCGCCGTGCTGTTGTACAGGATGTGGAGCGACGCACGATTTGACAAGATGACCCACAAGGTCGAAGCAAATGGGATCAATCTCGAAAAAACGTATGAGGAGATCACGGACGAAGAATACTGGAACATACGTAATATCCTGATCGGGAACGACCATTCCACATTGCGAAATGTAAGTCCTGCTCCTCCTTATGAATACTCAGCTTATGAGGACCGGGTTGTCAACGCTATTGAAAATCTTTTACAACGGACGATCATACAGGATCTTTCGTGGTTTGGCAAGGCAATTATAATACTCATCTGGGCAGGAAGTTTTGCCGCCCCATTTCTTTTAAAAATGGATCTTCCATTCTTATCCTATCATGCACGATGATGATCGGCCCGCCAGTTCTGAATTGCTTTTTTTATATCAACTCCTTTTAAATTTTTATCCGCCGCCTGCTGGCACAAACCAACAAACTCCTCATCCGATGCGAAGCGTAACGCAATGATCTGTCCCATGCGCAGGCGATGATCCAAGGGCCTTCCTGTGAGAATAAAATGACGAAAATTTTCTTCGGCGCGAATGGCCCTGTCCTGAGCCTTTAGCGCGAACCGCCGGCCAAACCAGGCAAGGCTTGCAAGGATGAGCGAAACAACAACAAGTAAAGAAGCGGAGTAAAGATTTTCTTTTGATGAGTTGACCAGGTTGACAATGCTGCCGATGATCACTGCTACGATAGCTGCATAAGTGACAAAATGAAACATGAAAACAAATCGTCCGTGGTTCTTAAAACTTTGTACTACCATAATGATTAGTTTGATTTTGGAGGAATGACGTTCAGGCTGACGTTTCCGCCAGGGTTTTATTTTAAGGTGTCTAATACCCGGTACATTTTTTTGACCACGCCCGACGATGGTCCGTTATAGTTGTTTACGAGGAAAGAAAAGATGTATTGTGTCCCATCGCCGGATGTATGATACCCACAAAAGCCCTTTACATCGCTTATGGATCCACTTTTCATTTTCATATTGTTGTATTCGGGTAGTGCATTAAAGAAGTATGGAAACCATAGTTGTTGCTTTGCATATTTTAAAATTTCAACCTGCGCATGCGTGGTCACACGGTTAAGAGGTGAAAGACCTGAGCCATCATAGATATTGAGCTCATTTTCATCAAGACCTTTTTGCTTCCAGAAATCTTTTACAATGACAACACCGGTATCGGTCGCACCAAATCCTTTTTTCTCATAAGCAAAGGTTTTTATCAGCGCTTCGCCATACAGGTTTATGCTCTTTTGAAGGAACCAATAGATAATGGAATCCAGGGGGAGAGAATAATGAGTACATAGCGGAACAATGTCACCTGGTTTCGCAATTTCACGGGCAGACAAACCTGGCATTTGCCTATGAGTAATGTCGTCAATCGATTTGAGGGTAAAAGATGAATTTGGAATTTTAGAGGATAGATCTTTCAGCAAGGAATAGATAAGTTGCCTGGGTGGATCCGGAAGCGATCCAGATATTTCGAACGAGGTTTCATTGACCGGGATCGTTCCCCTTATTACCCCGTAAGTGGAAGAAGGAGGCAAGTAAATGTAAGCATTATCACCACTGTTCTTTTCTGCAGACTTCACTTCGGAGATGAGGCTTACTTCGTAGAGTTCAGGGTAAGTGCCTGTTATTGAAACACTCGTTCCGATTTGGTTGAGCGATTTTAATTCTACATCAAACTGATTTTCTCTCCAATTGATCCCTGAGGCGCCTGCACCGTAGTAATTACCCAAGTCTTGCCATATCCAACCGTTCGGCGTTGTTTGAGTTTCCCAGTTTGGTGACAATGGAATTGTAAAGCCATCAACACTTTTTATATTTTGACGTAAGATAGATTCTCCAAACTCTGCAAAAATTGCCTTTTCGCTTGCGGTATTATATCTCCAGCTTCCCAAAGTGGGATCGCCATTTCCAATGATATACAAATTACCCTTTAAAACTCCTTTTTCAATCTTTCCATCATAGCCTAATTCAGTTTTATACCGATAATCCTTTCCCAATAACCCAAACGCTGTGGTCGCTGTAATAATTTTTTGTGTAGATGCAGGTGCTAGTCCGACTTGTGAGTTTTTATCAAATACTACTTCGCCTGTTTTTGCATTGATGATATACAGAGAACTAATAGCGTGCTTTAATTGGGAATCAGATTCAAATTGCTGGAAAGCCTTCTGAAGTCTTTGACTGGCGGTTTGTGCCAATAATGAGGAATGCAAAATGAAAAATGCAAAAAGCAGCGGTAAGTTTTTCATTTGACTTTAAATGTTAAGTCCCAAATTTAGCATCTCCTAACTTTGCCGCCATGAAAACAGTGAATGCTTCTATAATTACAATTGGAGATGAGTTACTGATCGGTCAGACTATTGACACGAATAGTGCCTGGATGGCTGAGGAGCTAAATAAAATTGGCGTATGGGTGAAACGGCGCGTAGCGGTAGGCGATGTTTGGGATGATATCTGGAATGCATTGGACGAGGAAAGTGAAAAAGCAGATATCATTTTGATTACCGGCGGGCTTGGACCTACAGCGGATGACATTACAAAGCCTCTTCTTTGTAAATACTTTGGTGGTAAACTCATCGTAAATGAACAGGTATTGACTCATGTAAAATATTTATTTGAAAAAGTTTTTCGCAGGCCCGGACCCATTTTAGAAAGAAATGCAAAGCAAGCTGAAGTACCCGATGTATGTACTGTATTAATGAATGAAAGAGGCACTGCCCCGGGTATGTGGTTTACCCAACCCGCCGACCGCGTGCCGCCTTCAGCTTCAGCGGCGACGCAAGTGGAAGTTTTGAAAGACTCCAATAAAAAAGTTTTTGTCTCTCTTCCTGGAGTACCACACGAAATGAAGGGATTGATGAGGAAGGAAGTGTTGCCAAGGTTACAGCAACATTTTAAAATGCCATTTATACTTCATCAAACCTTTCTTACTTATGGCATAGGTGAATCATTTTTGGCCGAAAAAATAAAAGACTGGGAGGAAGGCTTGCCGGCACATCTCAAACTTGCTTACCTGCCTCACTATGGAAATGTTCGCTTACGCCTGACCAGCATCGGTAGCGACAAAAATAAATTGGAAGAAGAGCTCGAAGAGCGATCTAAAGTTTTAAGACCATTGATACAGGAATGGCTGGTGATCGATGATGATATGACCATTCAGCAGGTGGTGGCAAAACTGTTGAAGGAACGAAAACAAACGGTTGGTACGGCGGAAAGTTGCACGGGCGGATATATTGCGCACTTACTTACGATCGATCCGGGTGCGTCAAGCAATTTTAAAGGAACCGTAGTAGCCTATGATAATAAAGTGAAAGAAGACATTCTGGGTGTTTCCCACAGTACCATTGAATCGGTGGGTGCGGTAAGCGAAGAAACTGTAAAACAGATGATACAGGGAACACTCAAACATTTAAAAACAGATTATGCGCTGGCGACATCTGGTATCATGGGGCCTGATGGCGGCAGTGAACAAAAACCAGTCGGCACTGTATGGATCGCCGTAGGGAACAATAAAAAAATTGAGACACAATTGTTTCATTTTCGTTTTGACAGGCTGAGAAATATTGAACAAACATCACATACAGCATTAAATCTTTTAAGGAAATTTATATTGCGGGATCGTGATCAATAAGGTGTAAATTGATTAGAGGGAAAAAATTACCTTTGATAAGTCAGCAGGCTGCAAAGGAGATATAGGTAGAGCTATATCCTGGCTATGCAAAAAACCAAAAACAAAATCAAATGGCTATAGTTGATCTCGTAATGCCAAAGATGGGCGAAAGCATAATAGAGGCAACCATTTTGAAATGGCACAAGCAGCCAGGGGATCATGTGAAAATGGATGAGACGATTCTTGAAATTGCTACGGATAAAGTAGACACCGAAGTACCCAGCACGGTGGCGGGGACCATTGAACAAATTTTATATAATGTCAACGACGTGGTGCCGGTGGGAAGTGTGATAGCAAAAATAAAAACAGAAGTAGAGGAAAAGGCCAGCGGCAAGGCAGCGGATGAAGAACAAGAAGCAGGTTATGCAATGCAGGATACTTTTCAGGAAAAAAGGGAACACACGTCAAACTTCTCCAAAGGAGTGCTCTCGGACAAATCTCTCCAGGGGAGTCCTCTCGGACAAATCTCAAACAACAACGGTCGTTTTTATTCTCCCCTTGTATTGAACATTGCTGCGAGTGAAGGGGTCAGCATGAGCGAGCTTGAAACTATTCCCGGTACCGGCAATGAAGGCCGCGTAACCAAGAAGGATATTTTGCAGTACGTAAGCCGGAAGAAATCAGGAGTGATCAGTCGACAGTCCGGAGTTCGGGGTAGGGAGTCGACGGTTATCCAAGATGAACCTGTCTATGAAACTCCCTCACTCACCAGTCACCATTCATCTCCCGATACCTATCGGGACACCACTTACTCGGGAAATGTAGAGATCATTGAAATGGATCGCATGCGTAAGCTGATCGCTGAACATATGGTAAGGAGTAAACATACCAGCGCGCATGTAACGAGCTTTACTGAGGCTGATGTGACCAACATTGTGATGTGGCGTGAAAAAGTGAAAAAGGAATTTGAAAAAAGAGAGGGGACAAAGATCACGTTTACCCCATTGTTTATTGAGACAGTTGTTCACTGTATAAAGAAATTCCCCTTGATCAATAGTTCCGTAGAAGGTGATCGGATCCTGGTTAAAAAAGATATCAATATCGGTATGGCCACTGCCTTACCCAACGGAAACCTGATCGTACCCATTATTAAAAATGCAGACCAGCTAAACCTGGTTGGTTTGGCCAAACAAGTGAACGGTCTGGCCGACAATGCGAGAAATGGGAAATTAAGGCCAGACGATACGCAGGGTGGAACTTTTACACTAACCAATGTCGGCACATTTGGAAGCCTGATGGGAACGCCAATTATTAACCAACCACAGGTAGCTATTCTGGCCGTCGGTGCTATAAAAAAGAGGCCCGTAGTAGTTGAAACTCCACACGGTGATAGTATTGCAATACGCCACATGATGTATTTGAGTTTGAGTTATGACCACCGGATCATTGATGGCAGCCTTGGAGCCACATTCCTGACGTCGGTAGCCAATGAATTGGAGAATTTCAACCCCCAAAGAGATTTTTAACAATCCTCTGCGTATTTTCCGAAGGGTATTTTCATGCTTATTTAACTGTGTTTTAAGTTTAGCCGTATTATTTTTGGTTCATCAAAAAAAGCACACCACTATGAAAAGATTCTTTCTTTTATCCGTATCATCCCTGTTTCTATTTTCTTTTTCAAATGCCCAATTAAAAAATTTTTTCAAAAAGGATTCATCAGGTAAAAGCGGTGTGGATAAGGTCGTTCAAAAACTACCGGGCAAAAGTTCAGGCAGTCTTACCAATGATGAAGTGGTGAACGGGTTAAAAGAGGCCCTTGAAGTGGGAACGAAAAATGGAGCGGACAAACTTTCGATGGTAGATGGTTTCTTTAAAGACGCTGTTATAAAAATTTTGATGCCTCCTGAAGCAGAGAAGGTTGAAAAAACATTAAGGAATGTCGGATTAGGTAAGCAAGTCGATAATGCGATCCTTTCTATGAATCGGGCTGCTGAAGACGCAGCAAAAAGTGCAGCTCCCATTTTTATCGATGCGATCAAACAGATGAGTATCCAGGATGCTTTTGGCATTTTGAAGGGTGGAGATTTTGCAGCGACTAATTATTTAAAAGATAAAACAACCGCTTCACTCACTGAGGCATTCCGACCCGTCATTGAAACCTCATTAAAAAAGGTTGATGCTACCAAATATTGGAATACTGTTTTTACTAGTTATAACAAATTCAGCAGTGAAAAAGTAAATCCGGATCTTTCTGCCTATGTAACGGAAAAAGCATTGGCTGGGATTTTTTACCAGGTTGGCCAGGAAGAACAAAAGATCAGGAAAGATCCTGTCGCGAGGACTACAGACCTTTTGAAGAAAGTATTTGCCAATTAGGCTGCAAGGAAAAAGAGATTAGAAAGAGATAGAGAGTTGCCCTCTTTGTCTCTTTTTTGTTTATAGTAATTATAAAATTTTTGGAAATGGCCTCTTGAAGGATTATCCGCTACATCAACTTCCTGGTTGATCAACCAAACAAGACTTATAACCCAAGAGGTCCTATTTAGGATAGTTATTTCTTCTTTTTCTGTTCGCCTTACAAAGCGATACCGATCGAAACTCCAAACCTCACACCCATTAATGGACCATTAAAGTCAGCAGTTACCGTTCGATTCATGTTATCAACGTGAACATCAACTTTATTCCTGATAAACGGAAATTGATTCAAAAAATCTTTTATGTCCTGTTCTGCCTCGTCTGCCTGGATAGTCGTCCATGCTCCGGAGTTATACGGATCGACTGCCCTGAAATTATTAGTGGAGGAAGTAATTTGGGGACCTAAAAAGAAAAGGTCAATGACCAATCTTTTTGCAATTATAAATTGCGCACCTAACTGGACTCCAAGACCAACTCCGTTGTAGGCATTTGTGAAATCCATGGTTACCGGCTGACCGTCGAGTTTCCCTTCACCAGTACCATCGCTGGTGTGATGGACATACGTAAAGAATGGTTCGATATAAAAGCCCCTCATTACCTGTTTCGATAAATATCTCCTGAAACCTGCAAGAAAGGAAACGGCTTTCATTTGCATGTCGACCTCATGGCCGTCAAAATTTGCAACATGGGACCACCCGATTGGAACTCCAATCTTTGCGGTAAGTGACGATTTTGTCAGAAGACTATACTCTGCCTGGAAACTTATATTTCCGAGGATGAGACCGGTGGGAGCCCATTTCAAAGTGATCTTTGGTTCAAAAGCTTTATCCTGGGCATTGATGGATAAATAAATAAGAGCAAGACTTAGAACAAGGTTCAATTTTTTCACAGCTCACAGTTTCTTGACTTATAGTATAACGAAAGCGGAAATCTTTTATTCTGTTTTATTTGCTGAAGCAATAATAACAGGCATTTAAAAGCCCGTTGCAAGGAACGGGCCATTATTCAGTTTTTGAGTCCTTTTATCACAGATGGATAGCTTCACCGTACGCCACTTCAATAGCATCTTTTACACTTTCGTTGATCGTGGGATGAGGATGGATACTATTTAATACCTCCTGGTAAGTTGTTTCCAGTTTTCTTGCCACAACGGTTTCAGCGATCATTTCGGTTACGTTATACCCGATCATGTGTGTACCCAGCCATTCACCATATTTAGCGTCAAAGATAACTTTGATGAAACCTTCCATATGACCTGCCGCAGACGCTTTGCCACTCGCACTTAGCGGGAACTTTCCAACTTTAACTTCGAATCCTGCATCACGTGCCTGCTTTTCGGTATATCCAACGGACGCAATTTCGGGATAGCAATAAGTACAACCGGGGACATTATTATAATCCAGTGCTTCAGGTTTGTGATTATATTTCTTTTCATTGACACCAATATTCTCCACACAAATGATACCTTCTTTAGAAGCAACATGTGCCAATGCCTGACCCGGCACACAATCTCCGATGGCATAAATACCAGGAACATTTGTTTGGTAAAATTTGTCTACTAAAATTTTTCCTTTATCCGTTTTAATTCCCAATTCTTCGAGGCCTATTCCTTCTATATTTGATGAAACACCTACCGCGCTAAGCAAAATATCAGCTTCGAGAGTTTTTTCTCCGTCAGGCGTTTTTACTTTTGCTTTTACTCCATTGCCTGAAATATCGACAGATGTCACCTCGCTGCTGGTCATTATCTCGATGCCTTGCTTTTTGAAATTCTTATCTAGCTCTTTTGATATTTCTTCATCTTCTACCGGAACTATTCGCGGTAAAAATTCAACAATGGTGACTTTTGTGCCGAGACAATTGTAGAAATAGCCAAACTCAACTCCAATAGCTCCACTTCCAACGACGATCATTGATTTGGGCTGCTGGGGCAGGGTCATCGCTTCGCGATAGCCAATTACTTTTTTGCCATCGATCTTTAAATTAGGTAACTCACGGCTCCGGGCCCCTGTTGCCAAAATGATGTGCTTTGCTTCAACAGTTTGCTTTTTATTATCGGCACCAGTCACCTCAATTTTTCCCTTGGCTACCAGTTTCCCAAAACCATTGATCACATCGATCTTATTTTTCTTCATCAGGAACTGAACACCTTTGCTCATTTTGTCAGCCACACCACGGCTTCTTTTTATGACTGCATCAAATTTTGGCTTGCCGGTGGCTTCAACACCATATGACTCGGCATGTTTGATGTATTCTACAACCTGCGCAGTCTTTAGTAATGCTTT
>Ga0068869_100002394_pt1 | contig 11301 bp, 12 predicted proteins | sample KBSMisM52_FD_64676 | JGI IMG/M metagenome (GOLD analysis project Ga0068869, IMG submission 64676) | Miscanthus rhizosphere microbial communities from Kellogg Biological Station, Michigan, USA - KBS Miscanthus M5-2 | ecosystem: Host-associated > Plants > Roots > Rhizosphere > Soil ... | reverse complement strand
TGCGCGCGCTGGGCGGGCCGCATGCCAAGCATTTCACCCGCATCGAGCAAAAGCTGAATGTCGCCATCGATATGCGCGGCAACCTGGTGGCGGTTGAGGGCAGGGACCGGGAGCGCGCCGGCGCCATCCTCAGGGCGCTCTATATCCGGCTGGCGGCGGGCGAAAGCGTCACCATGGCCGAGGTGGATTCGGAAATCCGCTTCACCGACGAGACTCGCGCCTTGGCGCCGGGGGCGATCAAGACCGCGTCCTCGCGCGCGGTGCGGCCGCGCTCTCCCGCCCAATCGGCCTATCTGGATTTGATGCGGCAATGTCCGCTGGTGCTGGGGATCGGCCCGGCCGGCACCGGCAAAACTTATCTCGCGGCGGCCTTCGCGGCGCACATGCTGTACGAGAAACGCGTCGACCGGCTGATCCTGTCGCGGCCCGCCTTGGAAGCGGGGGAACGGCTTGGCTTTCTGCCCGGCGACTTGAAGGAAAAAATCGATCCCTATTTGCGGCCGCTTTATGACGCGCTGTTCGACGTGTTGGGCGATTCGGCCGGCCGGCTGATGGAGCAGGGCATCATCGAGGTGGCGCCGTTGGCCTTCATGCGCGGCCGCACCCTCAACCGCGCCTTTGTGATCTTGGACGAAGCGCAAAACACCACCCAGGCGCAGATCAAAATGGCGCTCACCCGGCTGGGCGAGGACAGCCACATGGTCATCACCGGCGATCCCTCGCAAAGCGACCTGCCGGGCGGCGTGGCGTTGGGCTTGAACGAAGCGCTCGCCATCCTGGAAGGCGTGGAAGGCGTCGGCGTCGCCCGATTCGAGGAGAAAGATGTGGTGCGCCATCCTCTCGTCGCGCGCATCGTTGCCGCCTATAATCGCGCTGGAAAATAGCGAGTCCATCATGAGCGGGATTACCCTGCTGATCGAAGATCCAAAATGGCGTTCCCATCGCGGGTTGACGGCGCGCCTGACCAAGGCGGCGCAGGCCGCGCGCCGTTCGGCGCGGCTGAAAGGCGATTTCACCGTCCTGTTGGCCAATGACAAAAAGCTGCGCGCCCTCAATTACGGCTTTCGCGGCAAGGACAAACCCACCAACGTCCTCTCATTTCCGGGAAACAACGGTTATGCGGGTGACATCGCCATCGCCTACGGCATTGCCAGCAAGGAAGCCAAGGCCGCGGCAAAGAGCCTTGCCGACCATGCCACGCATCTGGTGGTGCATGGCGTGCTGCACCTGGCCGGCTATGATCATGAACGTCCAAAGGATGCTTCGGTGATGGAACCGCTGGAAGTGAAAGTGCTCAAGCGGCTGGGCGTCGCCGATCCCTATGCGGCGCGCGCATGAGCGACAATCCCCTCAAGCGCCTGATCCAGAAAATCACCGGCCAGGATGTCGAGGCCGCCGCCATGCGCGAAAGCCTGGAAGAAGTGATCGTGGAAAGCGAGCGCGAATCTCCCGCCCTGTCGGCGCAGGAGCGGGTGATGTTCGGCAACCTGCTCAAGTTCGGCGAATTGAAAGTGCGCGACGTGATGGTGCCGCGCGCCGAGATCGTGGCGGTGGACGAAAGCATCGGCCTGGCCGACCTGTTGATGCTGTTTCGCGAAGCCCAACATTCGCGCCTGCCCATGTTCCACGAGACCTTGGACGATCCCACCGGCCTGATTCATGTGAAGGACGTGCTGGGCCTGCTGCAGGCGGAAGCCAGCGGGGCCTATTGCCTGTCGCCCAATGCCCGCATCACCGCGTTGCGGCGCCCGGTGCTGTTCGCCCCGCCGTCGATGCGCGCCCTGGATTTGCTGCTCAAGATGCAGGCGACCCACACTCATCTCGCTTTGGTGATCGACGAATATGGCGGCACCGACGGGCTGGTCTCGATCGAAGACATTATCGAACAGATCGTGGGCGACATCGCGGACGAGCATGACGAAGTCGCCGGCGGTGTGAGGCAGGACGGTGACGGCTATATCGCCGATGCCCGCATGGACCTGGACGATTTCGAGAGCCAGACCGGACATGACCTGCTGGTGAAAGACGCGGAAGACGAGATCGAGCGCGGCATCGACAGTTTGGGCGGGCTGGTGGTTTCGCTTTTGGGCCGCGTGCCGCTGCGCGGCGAGATCGTGACCCATCCCGACGGAACGGAATTCCAGGTGCTGGAGGCCGATCCGCGCCGGGTGCGCAAGCTGCGCGTCACCTTGCCCAAGTTCCGCGCCACGGAATGACGGCACTAAACCGAGCCGGAAGCTGGATTACCGCTTTGGCCGGTCGGCGCGCGTTGGTCTTTTCCTTCGCGGCCGGCGCGGTTTCGGCGCTGGCCTTTGCGCCGCTGAATCTTTTTCCAGCTTTGCTTTTGGGATATGCCGTCCTGGTGCTGCTGCTGGATGGGGCGGCGGACGCACCGCGCCGGTTTCACCGCGCCGCCCTGCTGGGCTGGGCATTTTTCTTCGGCCAGTTCGCAATCGGCTTGCACTGGATCGTCTTTCCCTTCCTCATCTATCCCGATGCCAATCTCTGGCAGTTGCCGTTTGCGCTGTTGATGCCGGCTGGGCTGGCCTTGTTCGGCGCGCTGTCCACAAGCCTTGCCATGCTGTTCTGGTCCAAGGGCGCGGGACGCATCTTGGTTGTTGCCGTGACGATAGCCGCCGGCGAGTGGCTGCGCGGACATGTGCTGACGGGATTTCCCTGGAACCTATCGGGGTACGGCTGGGGCGCCTCGCTGGCGATCCTGCAATCCGCCAGCCTGGTCGGAATTTACGGCCTGTCCTTTCTCACCATCCTGCTGGGGGCCGCTTTGGCGGAGCTGGCGTCATCGCGCCGGCTGTTGCCGGTTGTCCTGCTGCTTGTCTTTGCCGGACTGTGGGGCTTTGGCGTGTACCGCCTCGCCGCCACACCCACAGCCAGTGTCGCGGGTGTACGCCTGCGCCTGGTGCAACCCAATATTCCGCAGGCTGAGAAATATGTCCGCCGCCTGATGGCCCGCAATTGGGAGATCCTGTTCGCCCTTTCCGCGCAAAAGAGCGGCCAGGCGGACGAGTTGCCGACTCACATCATTTGGCCCGAGGCGGCGACGGGATTTGCCGTGGCCCGTTCGCCACAAGCGCTGGAACAGATCGGGCTGTTGACCGCGCGGGGACAGACTTTGCTGACCGGCTCGGACCGAATCTTGCGCGGATCGAACGGCATCACCGCCTATAACAGTCTTTATCTGTTCGCCCCCGGCGCCCAGCCTGTGACCTATGACAAGTTCCATCTGGTGCCGTTCGGCGAATATGTGCCCTTGGCGCCACTGCTCAATCGCATCGGAATCTCGCAATTTACCGTGGGTTCCGGCTTCTCGGCGGGCGATCGCCCGCATGTGCTGCAGGCGCGCCCGGCACCGCCGGCAACAGCTCTGATCTGCTACGAGGTGATCTTTCCCCAGGCGGTTGTCGATCCGGCCGAGCCCCGGCCGGGCTGGCTGGTCAACATCACCGACGATTCCTGGTTCGGGCCCTGGGCGGGCCCGAGCCAGCATTTTCTGATCGCGCGGGTGCGCGCCATTGAGGAAGGTTTACCAATTGCCCGCGCCGCCAATACCGGTATCAGCGCCATGATCGATCCGTTGGGCCGTGTTCCCGCAAGCCTGGCCCTGAACAAAAGGGGTGTGCTGGACACGACATTGCCGCAAGCGCTGCCGCCACCGCCCTATGCCCGGATCGGCGACCTGGTCTTTCTGTCGCTTTTGGTTATCGCGGCATCCACCAGCATTGCGCTGAACCGCCGTTAAGCATTCCCGCGCCGCCGAATTTATTGTTTGCCTTATGCGGAAGATGAGGCCAAGTTTCCGCCCGCAAAAATAATGAGAAGCGCGTGCCAAAGAAGCAAGCCAATCCAATTGACGTTCAGGTCGGAAACCGCGTGCGCATCCGCCGCATGCTGATCGGAATGAGCCAGGAAAGACTGGGCGATCTGCTGGGCCTGACATTCCAGCAAGTGCAGAAATACGAAAAAGGCGTCAACCGCATCGGCGCAGGGCGATTGTACGAGATGGCGCGCATTCTCAACGTCCCCGTCGACTTTTTTTATGAAGGCGTGAATGGGGCCGTGCCGGGCGCCGGCGAAGGAGAAAGCGCGCCGGTGATGGAATTCGTATCCAGCGGCGAGGGGCTGCAACTGTCGCTTGCATTCATGAAGATCAAAGACACGAAAGTGCGGAAGCGGGTGCTCGATTTGGTCAAGAGCCTGGCCGAAGAAGAGGCACAAAAGATTTAAGCGCTCTCACTTATTGAGGGCGCGACGCTTTCTCTTCCAAGCCCGACTGACCTTCTCGCGATTGCAGCACTTGATAGACGTCATGCGGCGTGATGCCGCTGGCGGCCCACAAGACCAGCAAGTGATACAGCACGTCGGCGGATTCCTTCGTGAGTTCCGTCTTGTCCTTTTGGATCGCGGCGATCACCGCCTCGGTGGCTTCCTCGCCGAATTTCTTGGCGCACTTCTCCACGCCCTGAGCCAGCAGCTTTGCCGTGTAAGACGTGCCGGGATCGCCGCCCTTGCGGGAGGCGATGGTGGCAAAGAGCTTGTCAAGGGTATCGGACATGGGGCCTCTTAGCACATCTGCGGCGCTATAGCCCAATCCGCGCCCGGATATCGGCGGGCGTTGCGCCCGCCTGCCTGAAGCTCTCCAGCGAAATGGCGCCGTCCCGCTTGGAAAATTTCTTTCCCGTTTCATCCAGCACCAGGGGGTGATGGGCATAGGTCGGCTCGGGCATTTTGAGCAAAGCCTGCAGCAACCGCTGAATATGGGTGGCCGAGCGCAAATCCTCGCCGCGGGTCACCAGGCTGACCTGCTGATGGGCATCGTCCACCACCACCGCCAAGTGATAGGAGGTCGGCATATCCTTACGCGCGATCACCACATCGCCGAAGCGAAACGGATCAACCGCATGGCGCAAGCCGCGCTCGGTATAAGTCAGCGGACCGGTCTGCGCCGCCGCCTTGGTGACATCCAGCCTCAAGGCATAGCTCTCGCCTGCCGCCATGCGATGCCGGCCGTCTTCCACCGACAGCGCCTTGCAGGTGCCGGGATAGATCGGTCCGTCGGGACCGTGCTGGGCCTCGCTGATGCGCGCCACCTCGGCGGCGATTTCGGCGCGGGTGCAGAAACAGGGATAGACCAGCCCGCCTGCTTTCAGGCCCGCCAGCGCATCGGCATAGGCGCCCATGCGGGTGGATTGACGCAAACTCGGCTCATCCCAGGACAGGCCCAGCCATTTCAAGTCATAGAAAATCGCTTGGATGAATTTGTCTCTGCTGCGGCCCTTGTCGATGTCCTCGATCCTGAGCAGAAAATCGTCGCCGCTCTCATAAGCGGTGATGGCGGCATAGGCGTGGCCCAGATGCAGCAATCCGGTTGGACTGGGTGCGAACCTTGTGACAATCATGCAGAGAGTCTAACGCATAGCTTTACCGATGGCACTTTCCGGACCAGCACTGACCGGGCCGACTTTGGCGCCCGCCCGCGGACCCGCCACCCATCTGGTGGTGTTGGTGCATGGCTATGGCGCCGACGGACAGGACCTGATCGGATTGGCAAGTCATTGGCAGCAGCTGCTCCCTAGCGTAGCTTTTGCCGCTCCCAATGCGCCGTCGCGCATTCCCGGCGGCCCCGGCTATCAATGGTTTCCCATTTCCCGCATCGATCCGCATGAAATGCAAAAGGGCGTCGAGGTGGCGGGGCCGGTGCTGGATGCCTATCTGGACGCCGAACTGGCGCGCTTGGGACTGGGGCCCGACAGATTGGCACTGGTAGGCTTTTCCCAGGGAACCATGCTGTCGTTGCATCTGGGCCTGCGGCGCGCCGTCAAGCCGGCCGCCATTGTGGGCTTTTCCGGCCTGCTTCCTGGGCCGCCGCCGGCGAACACCGCCATACCGCCAATCCTATTGACCCATGGCGACAGCGACACCGTGATCCCGCCTCAGGCGATGTTCCTGGCCGCGATGCAATTGGGTGTGGCCGGGGCGGGGGTGCAATGGCATCTGGCCCGCGGCATGGGCCATGGCATCGATCCGGAAGGCTTGATGATGGCGGGAGAATTTCTTGCCCTTGCCGTTCGCGGCCTGCTCAAAAACAACGGGGAGATACGCTCCGTCTACAAACCGTCATGACGAATCGGCTAGGCTGGCCCTAAGCATGGGGGTCTTGAGCCGGTTTGGCGTGGGCCCTAGAATTTGCACCGCGCCTGAAGATTGCACAGCAAGAAGGGGATCTGCTTTCAGAGAGTTTCTTCCGTGCTAGCCACAGCAGCCGTTCTTCCCAGGGCCGCGTCAAGCAGTCACTGCCCGGCGCTGGTCTTGAACGCCGACTATCGGCCCTTGAGCTACTATCCCCTGTCGCTCTGGTCCTGGCAGGACACGATCAAGGCCGTGTTTCTGGAGCGGGTCACCATCCTTGAGGAATATGACCGGGTGGTTCACTCGGCCCGCTTTGAGATGAAGCTGCCCTCGGTGGTGTCGCTCAAGACCTATATCAAGCCCGCGCGCCGCCCCGCCTTCACCCGGTTCAATGTCTTCCTGCGCGACCAGTTTGAGTGCCAGTATTGCGGCGATCCCAAGGACCTGACCTTCGATCATGTCATTCCGCGCAGCAAAGGCGGGCGCACGACCTGGGAAAATGTCGTCACCGCCTGCAGCCCCTGCAATCTCAACAAGGGCGGGCGCCTGCCCAACCAGGCCAAGATGCATCCGCGCATCCGGCCGCACCAGCCCACGGTGATTGAGTTGCGCGAGCATGGGCGGCGGTTTCCGCCGAATTATCTGCATGAGAGTTGGGCGGATTATCTCTACTGGGACTCGGAGTTGGAGCCGTAGACCTTTTTGTTATCGGTGCAGGCCAGCCGCTCGCTCAAGCTCGCGGCGTTCGGCGCTCAAATCGGTCCACTGGACCGATTTGCCCGGCTTTGCCGGTCGCGCCTCACCCTCGCGCCGGGCAGCTTTAAATCTTCTCTGATAATTTTATCGCGATGCGGCAGCCGGTTTTGATCGCTTCGGAAAGCAACCTGTAGCCTGGCGCTTGTTCGGCGCCGTGGGCCAAGGCGGTATCGCGATGCGCCGCTTCATCGGCACGGAAATCCTGCACCGTGGATGTCAGGGCGGGGTCCTGGTCCTTCAGCGCGGCGATCTGGGACGCGTAGTGCTCGTCGATCACTTCCTCCACCGCGGCGGTGCAGGCGAATGCGGCTTTCTCTCCCAGCGCCGCGGTAGCCGCGCCCAGCGCAAAGCCCGCGACGCGCCAGATCGGTTCCAGCGCGGTGGGACGCACCCGGCGCTCATTCACCAGCCGGTCGAAAGCCTTGAGATGGCGCTGTTCCTGCTCCGCCATATGCGCGATGGTTTCCACGCTGGCGGCGGCGTTCTTGCGGCGTTTCAACACCGCCAGCTGGCCTTCGTAAATGCGCACCGCGCCATACTCGCCGGCATGATCGACGCGGATCATGGATTCGATATCCGGAGGCGAGCCAGGTGACACTGGCCTTTGTTTACGCGGCATGGCTGCGCCTCAGCAGAAAAAACCCGGTTGCGGCCATCGCAAGCGAGATAGCCGCATTGTAAGCCGCCAGCGATAGGCCGAACAGGCTCCAGGTCACGGCATTGCAGCTGATTTCCGGCTCCGGCGCGCCGGAGCCCAACACATAGGGATGCGCCGCCGCGCAGGCGCTAGGCCCCGGCAATATGCCCATCTGCATGCCGGTCTGGTAAGCACCGATCAGCCCCGACGCCGCGACCAACAAAATCGTCATGACCGCGATCCCGCGCGCGCCTTGTTTCCAAGCGCCGGCCGCAATCAAGGCACAGGCGGCGATGGCCGCGAAAAAAATATTTTGCCACTGGCGGGTGATCACCAAAGCCAGCGCCGTCACCACGGCAATGATAATGCCGGTGAGGATGCGGCCGTCCCGCTTCCACACAGTCGTGCCGATGGCGGCAAGCAGAATCGCCGCGATATGCGGCCAGCGCTGCCAGTGACACATTTCGCACGGCCCCAGATGCGCGAGATACTGGAAGCCCAGCGCGCCCAGCAAGAGCGCCAAGCTGCCGGCGCCCATCAGTCTTGAAATTTGTTCATCACGAATCATGACGGGAATAATTCTTTGGGTGGCGCTCGATCCGCGCTACAGTTATCGCCGATCCGCGCTATCCAGGCAAATTGCTCACAGAGTCTCTTCCAGTGTCATTTAAAAATCTTCTGTTTCCAAAGCCGTCCGCGTCTTCCGTCCGCCATGAGCTGTTGAAGATCGACGGTCGTCTGCTGGAGGTGCGCGTCAGGCTCAACCCCCGCGCCAGGCGCATGATCGTCAAGGTCAATCCCGCCACTGGAGAAATCAGCGTCACCGCCCCCAGCCGCCGCGGGTTGGCGCATGCCTTGGATTTCGCCCGGGGTGAAAAAGACTGGATTGCCGGTCAGCTCGCCAAGGCGCCAGGACCGGTAGCCTTGATTCCGGGCAGCGTGATTCCCTTTCGCGGCAAGCCGCATGAAATTCGCAGTTCGGCCAGGGGGCCCGCCCCGGTCTGGCTGGAAGGCGGCGTGATCTGGGTCAGCGGCCAGGCCGCGCATGCGCCGCGCCGGGTACTGGACTTTCTCAAGGGTGAAGCGCGCAAGGCGGCGGAAATCCTGGCTTTGCGGCATGCGGAAAAATTGGGCGTGAAACCCTCGCGCATTACCGTGCGCGATACCGCCAGCCGCTGGGGCTCCTGTTCCTCGGCGCGGACCTTGTCTTTTTCCTGGCGGCTGATTTTGGCGCCGGATTTTGTGCTGGACTATGTGGTGGCGCATGAAGTGGCGCATTTGCGGGAGATGAATCACAGCCCGCGCTTCTGGGCGCATGTGAAGGCCCTGGTCGCCGACAAGAATGCCGCGCAGGCATGGCTGCGCCTGAACGGGCGCGAGCTGCAGCGGTATACGGCGGCCAAAACGAATTAGGTCCCGCCGAACAGGCTGTTCAGCAGCCTTTGCAGCGTATCGGGTTCGGATTTCTGGTCTTCCGGCGTGGGCGCGGGATCGTCCGCGGTCACCGCGTCGGCGGAAGCAACCAGTGTGGTGCCGGACAACGGCCGCACCGGCAGGCCTTGCTCCGCCTCACGCATGAAAGCATGGAAGATGTGGGCCGGCACCGCGCCGCCAGTGGCCTTGTGCATGGGCGCGTTGTTGTCATTGCCGATCCACACCCCGCAGACCAGGTCGGCGGTGAAACCGACAAACCAGGCATCGCGAAAATCCTGGGTGGTGCCGGTCTTGCCCGCTATGGGCCGCTCCTCCAGCCGCGCCGCCTTGCCGGTGCCCGTCGCCGTCACCTCCAGCATCATGCGGGTCATTTGCATATTGTCTCGGACGCTCATCACCGCGCCGATGCCGGGCGGCTTGCGCTGGTAGAGAATCTTACCGGACCGGGTCTTGATCTTGAGGACGCCGAACGGAACCACGCCATTGCCGCCATTGGCGAAAGGCGCATAGGCGCCGGTCAATTCCAAGGGCGTGACGCCTGACGTGCCCAGCGCCAAGGACGAGACTTCCGCCAGCGGCGAGGCGATGCCCAGCCGCCGGGCTGTCGAGGCCACCGCTTTGGCGCCGACCTGGTCGGTCAATTGCGCCGCCACCGAATTGGAGGAGAGGGCAAAGGCCTGGATCAGCGGAATCTCGCCGCGGTAACGGCCTTCGAAATCCTGCGGCTTCCAGCCACGGATATTGACCGGCCCGTCATTCACGATTTCGTCCGGCGAATGGCCGGCCTCAAGCGCCGTCAAATAGACAAAGGGCTTGAAGGCGCTGCCCGGCTGGCGCACCGCGTCGGTGGCGCGATTGAATCCCGAGCCGCCATAGCGCCTGCCGCCCACCATGGCGCGGATGGCGCCGTCCGGCGTCATCGCCACCAGCGCGGCTTGGCCGGCATGGATTTGATCGCCTTCCTCCGCCAGCCCGCGCGCCACCGCCTGCTCGGCCAAGGCCTGGGTCTCCAGATCGAAGCTGGTCTCGACAATCACCGGCTCGCTGCTGGTGTCGACGAACTCACCCAGATGCGCCATCACCCAGTCGGCAAACCAGCCCGAGCCCGGCGTGCCATGGGCGCGGATAATGCGCGGCCGCGTGGCTTGCGCCAAGGCGCGGGTATTTTCGTCGATAAAGCCGGCTTCCCGCATGGCGCGCAGCACCAACTGGGCGCGCTGAAGTCCGGCATCGCTGTCCGAAAGCGGATTGTAGCGGGCCGGGGCCTTAAGACTTCCGGCGATGATGGCGGACTCGGTCAGGCCCAGCTCGCTGGCATGTTTGCCGAAGAATTTTTGCGCGGCGGCCTCGATGCCGTACACGCCGGCGCCGAAATAGACGCGATTGAGATAAAGCGTGAGGATTTGGTTCTTGGAATAACGCCGCTCCAGATACAGCGCCAGCATGGCCTCCTGCATTTTGCGGTCGAAGGTGCGGCTGGGGCTGAGGAACAGGTTCTTGGCCAGCTGCTGGGTGATGGTCGAGCCGCCTTGCACGACGTGGCCGTTGAGCATGTTCTGGAATGCCGCCCGCGCCAATCCGATGGGATCGACGCCGAGATGGGAGCGAAAGCGGCGGTCCTCGATGGCGATAAAGGCATTGGGCACATAGTCCGGCAGGTCTTCCGTCCGCACCATCTGGCCTTGGGTCAGGCCGCGCCGCGCGATCAGGCGCCCGCGGTCATCGACAATGGTGATGTCCTGCGAGCGGCCCTTGACGATCAGGTTGCTGACGTCGGGCAGGTTGGAGAGGAAATGCGAAAAGAAAATCGCCCCGAAGATCACGCCCCAGGCGCCCAGCATCAGCAGGACATAGGGCCAGGTTGCGCGCGGCTTGCGCTGCGGCGGCGGTGCGGCGCGCCCGCCGCCTGGAGCTTTCCGCGGAATCGAGACGGCTTTGGCAGGCTTTCTTGCCATACAAATGTTCTAGGCCGGTGTGGTTAACGGTCGTTAAACAATTTCTTAATTTGGGAATCTGGCCGTTAACGAATCCGCCTCTAGGCAGACAACCGATAGCCGCCGCCTTCGGTGAGCAAAATTTGCGCCTTGGCGGGGTCCTGCTCGATTTTCTTGCGCAGCCGATAAATATGGGTTTCCAGCGTGTGGGTCGCAACCGCCGGGCTATAGCCCCACACTTCGTGCAGGAGAATGTCGCGCGGCACGGTTCCGGCGCTGGCGTGCAGGAACTTGAGAATATTGGTTTCCTTTTCCGTCAGCCGCACCTTGCGGCCGTCGGCCTGCAACAGCTTGGCGGAGGGATGGAAGGTGTAAGGCCCGATACGGACCGCG
>Ga0068869_100002393_pt1 | contig 11302 bp, 7 predicted proteins | sample KBSMisM52_FD_64676 | JGI IMG/M metagenome (GOLD analysis project Ga0068869, IMG submission 64676) | Miscanthus rhizosphere microbial communities from Kellogg Biological Station, Michigan, USA - KBS Miscanthus M5-2 | ecosystem: Host-associated > Plants > Roots > Rhizosphere > Soil ... | reverse complement strand
GCGCGCCCCCCTCGAGATGCGCTCGCAGCGTTCTGCCCTCCAGCAGCTCGGTTACCGCGTAGCGGATCCCCTCCTGCGTTCCGACGTCGTGGATCGCCAGGATGTTCGGATGAGACAGCGCCGCGACCGCTTTCGCTTCCCGCTCGAAACGCTCGAGCGCGCTCGGGTCGCTTCCGAGCGCCGTCGGGAGCACCTTGACCGCGACGTCCCGGTCGAGCTGCGTGTCGCGGGCCCGGTAGACCTCTCCCATCCCACCGGCGCCGAGCGGCTCGAGGATCTCGTAACGACCGAGGCGCGCGCCGCTCGAGAGCGTCACGCGGACGATGTTACTTGGACCGCCGGACGCCGACCCCTACAGCTTCACCAGGCACCAGTCTTCGGACCACGGCAGGCGCGACATCTGGAGAGCGGCCTTGCCGCCGCCCTGCACGGCGAAGCCGTCGCTGAAGTTGACGCCGAATCCGTTCTCGGGGTCGTAGAGGCCGGGCTCGACCGAGAAGATCATCCCGGGTTCCAGCATCGTGTAGTCGCCGAGCGAGAGATAAGGCGGCTGGTGCCCTTCCATCCCCATCCCGTGCGCGGGGCGGTGGTAGATGTACTTCTGCACCCCCTGCTTCACCTGGAACTGGAGGATCTGGTACGCCACCGTGGAGCAGGCGATCCCCTCCCGGGAGAGGTCCTTCTGCATGAGACAGCTGTCGCGGGAGACCGTCCACACTTTCTTCTGATGGTCGGTCCACGGCGCGATCAAGAACGCGCGATAGAGCTCACCGCCGCAGCCGCCGATCCCGACCCCGCCCGCGATCTGGAGCGCCTGGCCCTTCTCGATGCGGTTGTGGTGGAACTGATTGGGGTGCGGATACCCCGTGCCGCGGCCGACGCGCACTCCGATCCCGAGATCGATCCCGACGGCGGTGTGCGGCGCGCCGTCGCGCTTGATGCCCTTCATGAGGAGGTCCGTGCCGAACTCCGTGGCGGCCATGCTCAGCTGGTAGTCCGTCAGGTCCGTCCCCTTCGCGAGGAGCAGGTCGCGCGCGAACGCGTGCGTCTCGTCGAACACCCGGTAGGCGCGCCGCCAGAGCGCGAGCTCTTCGGGCGTCTTGACCATCCGCATCTTTTCGCAATGGTCGGCGATCGACTCGAACTCGGTCGGCTTCAGAAAGACTTTCGCCGCCGTGTCCTTCTGCCGACTGCCGAGCTCGCGGTCGGTCGCGATCCGCTTGCCGTCGTAGCCGCGCTTCTTCAACCCCTTCATCGTCCACTCGAAGAGATTGACGTTCTCGCCCTGTTGGACCTTCCCGAGGTTGGGGAACGCGCCCTCGCCGTGCGGGAAGTCGAAGTACGACTCGGTCTCGGTCGCCCACCACGATTTCACGAGATCGCGGTCGAGGCCGGGATGGAACCAGATCGTCGCGAGCTTGTCGGCCGGCAGGAAGACCGAGAACGGCCGCTCGGTCGTCGTGTGGAACAGCCCCGTGAAGTAGATGATGTTCCAGCGGTCCGTCAGGAGCACGCCCGCGAAACCCTGGTCCTGCAGGTAGTCCTGCAGCAGCTTCGCGCGCGCCTTGTGCCAGTCGAGCGTCAGCCGATCGTACGTGGCCGGCGCGAGGCCGTCGTCCTCCTTCAGGAAGAGCGCCGCGGATTTCGACCCATCCACGCCCGCCTGCGCGCGGGCGGTCGAAGCGAGGAGCGAGCCCGCGGCGGCGGCTCCGGTCGTGGCGAGAAGCGAGCGCCGGCTGATCTTCATTTGTCCTCCGTGAGATCGGGGGAATCCTACTTGAGGCCCTCCACCACGTAGAGCTGCGAGTGTACGCGGCGAATCATGTAGGCGATCGCGCTCCGGTCCGCGGTCATCACGAATTGCTCCACCGCCGCCCCGCCCTCCGCCAGGCGGATTTCCTCGACCGGCGTGCGGCGCCCGGTGTCCGGGTCGAGACGCCAGATCTTCAATGTTCCCGGATCGGTCATCGTCCGCGTAAAAAACGTCCGATTGTCGGCGCTCCAGCGGATCGGCCTTTCGAGCGGCTGGAGGCCCACAACGGGCCGCGGGACTCCGCCGGCGACGGGATAACGTCCGAATCCGCCGGGACCCGTCGTACCGAGCAGCCAGCGGCCGTCCGGCGAGACTCGACCCGTCAGGGCGGGCGGGAACCCCGCGCCCTCGGGGCCGATGGGCTCGACCTTCCCGGTGGCGAGATCGAACCGGTAGATCCTCCGACGTTTTCCGGGCTCGCGGGCGCCGAAGACGAACGCCTTCCCGTCCCGGAGCCACTCGCCGTCGAAAAACTGCTCGAATCCACGCATCGGAAGCGAGCGGGCTTGCCCGACTCCGACCGGAAGGAGCGCGAACCCTTCGGCCGCCGCCGGCATCGCCGCGAGGACCGTCGCCCCGTCCGGCGATACCGAAAGGCCGCGCCCTTCGCCGAGACGAATCGCCGGAGATCCGTCGAGCTTGCGCATGTACACCGCGCCCTTCGGGCCCCCGCCTTCGCCGAATTCGCTGAAGAAGATGGTTTTCCCATCGGCCGAGAAGTCGAAAGGCAGCGAAGCGTCGAGCCACGTCAGATCGCGTTCCGGAGTGTTCGGAGCTCCACGTGCGCGCACGGTATGAATGAGCGTGTGGTGGGCGAGGAGGAGGCGGCCGTCGCGCGAGATGTCGTCGAGCTCCAGGCTTCCGGGCATTTCGGCGACGAGGCGGACCTTCCCGTCGAGGTCGACCGCCTGGAGGCCGTTCGGCCGGCTGACTTCGCGGCTCGCGGTGAACCAGACCTCCTTCCCATCCGGGCTCCAGCAGGGCGCGCCGCCCTCGAAGGGCTGCCAGCCGCTCGTCAGCGTCCGAGGTTGTCCGCCCGAGCTCGGGATCATCCCGATCGCACCGGGTTCTTGCTGGAATGCAATCCGGTCTCCGCGGGGCGAGAACCGGGGGGCCCCGATCGCCCCTTCGAGGAGAACTTTTCCGATCGGGTATTCGAGGCGGGACCTTCCCTGTCCGGTCCGGACGATCGCGAGATCTTTTCCGTCCGGCGACCAGTCCGCTCCGGCGTATTCGACCCCCACGACGACCGGCCGGAGAGCTCCGCCGGCGAACGGCACACGAGCAAGAGTCCCGAAGAGCAGGTTCTGGTCGACGAGGACGGCCATCTCGCCGGCCGACGAGATCGAGAGGATGTCCGCCTCGATGTCGAAGGGGCGGGACTCCGGGCTCCCGACCCGGGCCGCAAACAGTTGGGGGTTGAAGCTCGCCGCCGCCTGCGACGCGTACACGACGGTCTGGCCGTCCGGGCTGAAGCGGGCGTTGTTCAGGAAGACGCTCCGGAAGGTAATCCGTTGGAACGTCGGCACCGCGGCCGTCTTCGGAATTCTCTTCGCGGCGAAGAGCCACCCGGCGACAGCTCCAACGAGGAGGATGAGCAGCGCCGCGGCCAGCACCGTCGAGCGCCGCGCCCGCCGGAGCGGTCTTGGCCCCAGGTCGATCGGCGACTCGGCCGCGCTCGTGATCTCCGAGACGTGGTCCCGCACGCTCGCGAGGTCTCGAGCGAGGTCGCGCGTCGAGACGTACCGTTCCGCCGGATCCTTCGTGAGACAGCGGTCGACGATCCAGCGCAGCGGAGGGGGAACCTCCGGCCGTGCTTTCCCGATCGGCTCGGGCTCCTCCCGGATGATCGCCGACATCGTCTCCGCCGCCGTCTTCCGCTGGAACGGCTTCTGGCCGGTGACGATCTCGTAGAGGATCGATCCCAGTGAGAACTGGTCCGACCGGAAGTCGAGCGGCTCGCCGCTCGCCTGCTCCGGCGACATGTACCCGACGGTCCCCATCACGACGCCCGGATGGGTTTCGGGCCGCGCGAGAGTCGGCATGGCCGAGACTCCGCCGGACACCGGCTCGACCAGCTTGGCCAGTCCGAAGTCCAGGATCTTCGCGAAGCCGTCCTTCGAGACCATCACGTTTTCGGGCTTCAGGTCCCGGTGGACGATCCCGGCGTCGTGCGCCTTCGCCAGCCCCTCCGCGACCTGCACCGCGAGGGCGAGCACGCGCCGGACGGGCAGCGGCCCGGCCGCGGCGAGCTCTCGCAGCGTCCGGCCGTCGACGAGCTCCATCGCGATCCAGGAGGTCGCGTCGGACGTTCCGATGTCGTGGACGGTCACGATGTTCGGGTGGTTCAGCGCCGACGCAGACCGAGCCTCCTGCTCGAATCGGGCGAGCCGTTCGGGGTCGAGCGCGAGCTCCATCGGCAGGACCTTGAGCGCGACCTCGCGGCCCAGCCGCGAGTCCCGGGCGCGGTAGACCTCTCCCATGCCTCCCGCGCCGAGCGGTTCGAGAATCTCGTACGGACCGAGCCGCGCGCCCGCCGCGAGCATCATGAAAAGAGGGTTCCTCCGCCGATCCCAGCCGGTGAGAGGATCCTACCGCCCGCGAAGCATTTTCGCCGCCCCGGCGTCAGAATGTCCGACGGATGTTTCGCGCCCACTCCCGGTTCATTGCACATTCACCGGGGACTCGAAAAGATGAGGTTCGAGTGACTCATCGAACGGACGCGAGCGGGGCGCACCTTCCCCGGCGCTGGCAGGCAGCGGCGATCGCCGTCTCGACGTTCTGGCTGCTGTCTTTCATCACCCGAATCGCGCTCGCCGCCTACCAGGGGCGGCAGGGACCGGTCCCCGGCGCCGACCTCCTTCGCGCCTTCGGGTCGGGGGCGCTCCTCGATTTGCAGGCGGCCCTCTGGCTGACCGCGCCGCTCGTCCTCTTCCTCGCGCTCCTGCCGCAGCGCTGGCTCGTGAAGGCCTGGGTGCGCAACCTGCTGGCGCTCGGGCTCGCCGTGGCGTTCGGCTTCGCGCTCTTCATCGCGGTCGCGGAGTTCTTCTTCTTCCAGGAGTTCGACGGGCGCTTCAACTTCGTTGCGGTCGACTACCTCCTGTTTCCAACGGAAGTCGTCGAGAACATCTGGCAGAGCTATCACACCGGTCTCGTTCTCGGCGGTATCGCGCTCGTCTCCGTTCTCGCGTTCATCGTCCTCCGCCGGCTCCTGCGGCCGGCGGTGCAGAGACCGCGGCTCCGTGCGAGCCGCCTGGCTTTCGTCGCCGCGTACGCCGCGGCGCTCGCGCTCGCGACTTTCGGGCTTCCGCGCGGCCTCTTCCGCGTCTCCTCGAACCGCGCGGTCAACGAGATCGCGGACAACGGATACCGCTCGTTCTGGCAGGCGCTCGCGGGCCAGGACGCACCCTACGAAGGGTTGTACCGGACGAATTCCGCGGACGCCGACTTCCGGCGGCTGCACCGGCTGCTGGCCGAGCGGGCCGCCGACGCTTCCTCCTTCACTCCGGGCTCGACGCTCCGCCACATCCGCGCGCTCCGGGAGCCGCGCCGGTCGAACGTCGTCCTCGTGCTCGAGGAGAGCCTCGGCTCCGAGTTCGTGGGAACGTTCCACCCCGAGATGCGGGAGAGCCTGACCCCGTCTCTCGACGCGCTCATCCCGCAGGGAACGCTCCTCGCCCGGGCGTACTCCACCGGGAACCGGACGATCCGGGCGCTCGAGGCCACGACCGCCTCGCTGCCGCCGCTCCCCGGGATTTCGATCGTCCGCCGGGAGCGCTCCCGGGGACTCTTCACGCTGCCCGAGGTCCTGAAAGCGCGCGGCTACCGCACCCTCTTCGTCTATGGCGGACGCGCCCTCTTCGACGGGATGGGCCGCTACATGAAGGCGAACGGGGTCGAGCGCGTCGTCGAGCAGAGCGACTTCCCGAAGGAGACGTTCCGCACGGCCTGGGGCGTGTGCGACGAGGCGATCTTCGACCGGGCGCTCGCCGAAATGGACGCGATCCACGCCACGGGAGCGCCGTTCTACACGATCATCCTCACGGTCACGAACCACCGCCCGTTCCTGTATCCGCCGGGCCGCATCGGCCCCGACCCCGCCGAGCAACGCCGCGTGAACGCCGTGCGGTACGCCGATTTCGCACTGGGTCGTTTCATCGAGGACGCCCACCGCCACGCCTTCTTCGACGACACCCTCTTCGTCCTCATGGGCGACCATGGCCCGCGCGTTTACGGCTCGGCGGAGATCCCGATGCCGAGCTACGAGATCCCGATCCTCTTTTACGGACCGAAGCTCGTCTCCGCCGGAGTGCGGGTGCCGACCCTCGCATCCGCGATGGACGTTCCGCCGACCGTCCTCGGGCTCCTGGGCGTCGACTACGAGTCGAAGTTCTTCGGCCGCGACGTGCTGCAGCTCGATCCGTCCGAAGGGCGGGCGCTCATGACGCACAACAACCAGATCGCGCTCCTCCAGGGCAACGACCTCGCAACGCTCGGTCTCCACCGCGGCGCGGCGATCTACCGCTACGACCGGGAAAAGGAGACGCTCGTGCGGGATCGCACGCCGGGTGCGGCGTCGAACGCGCGCGTCGAGGACGCGGTCGCTTACTACGACGGAGCGGACAAGCTGTACCGGGGCGGCGGCTACGGGTTCGCGGGCTCCGCCCTTCCGCGGGCGGTGAGCACGTCGGCGCCCGACGTCAGAAGGCCTGCGAGCTCGAGAACGAGACCAGCCAGCCGCGCCGTCCGCGCAGATCCGGCCTCAGCGCATACGCGAGGTCGATGCGAAACAGGGCGTGGCGCGACGCTCGCGGTAGTCCGACGCGCAATCCCAATCCGGCGTCGACTCGGAGGTCGGCGAGGCGGACGGCTTCTCCGGTCGGCCACGCGTATCCGGCGTCCACGAACGCCGCGGCGCCCAGGACGAACAGGTGGAGCAGCTCCGGCGTCAGGCGAACCCGGTCCTCCAGGTTGAGAACCACCCTCCGGTCGCCCGCGAAGGCGTGCAGCCGGTAGGCGCGCAGGCCGTTCGCACCGTCCGCCTCCACCTGGACCTCGCGATCGAGCTCGTGCCCGTAGGTGACGAGGGCGCGTCCCACCACGGTCTGCGGCGACCCGTCGGACGGGCGCCACACTGCCAGGAGCTCGCCTTCGACGAGCGTGTTCTCGAGAGAGCCATCCCGAGCCCGGGTCGACGCGCCGAGCGAAGCGATCAGGAAACCTCTCGGAATTCGCAGCCCCTGCGACCAGGTCGCCCCCGCGCCCACCGCGGTCTGCGCGTTCAGGATCGACGGCGAGTATCCGACCTCGAGGGAGAGCTGACGGCCGACGTCGAAGTCCTCGTCTCGGAGGAAGAAGCCGACGTTGTGCTCGACCGCGAACTCGGGGCGAGCGATCTCGACGCGGGCGAAGACGTAGCCGAAGCGGCGCTCGTCCGGCAGAACGAAGCCGTCCGGGCTCCGCTCCACCCCGCCGAAGCGCGCCTCCTGCCGCCGATATCCGACGAAGAGGCGCGTGACCGGACGGTCCCCGTCCAGCGAGAGCCGGCGGCCCGCGGACACTTCGTAGGAGCGTGTATCCATTTCGAACCGCGCGACCTCACCGCCGTTCGCGTACAGCCGGGTCTTGCTCCTTCCCTGATCGAAGAGAAGCGTGCCGCCGCGCGGCGAATCGAGCGAGCGGAATCCGCTCGTCAGAGAGAAATGTCGCCGGTCCCCGTCGCTGTTGGAGTCGTACAAGAGGTCGAGCCCCAGACGTTGCCCCAGGAACTGCGGATCGGAGTAGAGAATCTCGCGGGTCGAACGGTCCGGCCGCTGCGCCACCGCGAGCGAGATCTTCTTGCCCTGCCCGAAGAGGTTCTTCTCTTCGATCGACACGCCGTAATGGGCCCTTCCGCCGGCGCGCCCCAGGTTGCCCGAAAGCTCCGTCGTCCAGGCGTCCCGTGTATGCACGACGATGTCGATCTCGTCCGGGCTCCCGGCCACGGGCTCCCCGGAGATCGCCACGGTCCGGAAAAGTCCCAGGAGACGCAGGTTCCGCTCGGTCTCCACCAGCTTCGCCGGGTCGAGAAGGTCCCCCTCCGAGAAGAGGAGCTCGCGGCGGATGACGTCCGCTCGCGTAGTCCCGTGAATCGCGTCGGCGATCCGACCGAGGAAGAGGGTCTCGGCGTCCTGGAAGACGTTTTCGCTCTCGATCCGGATGCGCCGGATCCGCAGGCCCGTTTGCGCTCCGGCGGCGGCCAAGAGATCCGCCCACACGAAAATGATCAGGAGGAGCGCACCCGCCCGGAGGAGCCTCGCGCGACGCAACCCGGCACTAGAATCGTTCCGGGGGACGCGGCGTGAAAAGGTGGGTGTCGTGAGAGCGCTCGTCGTGGAAGACGACCAGCGGATCCGTTCCCTGGTCGTCCGAACGTTAACACGCGCCGGACTCGCCTGTGATGAAGCGTCCCGGATCTCGGAGGCGGAAGAGCTCCTGTCCCTCCACGAGTACGACATCCTGGTGCTCGACCGGCGCCTTCCCGACGGCGACGGCCTGGACGTCTGCCGGCGCGCCCGCGAGCGAGGGTTCGGGCGGTCGATCCTCATGCTGACCGCTCTCGACGATGCCTCCGCCACGGTCGAGGGCCTGGCCGACGGCGCCGACGACTATCTCGGCAAGCCGTTCGACCTGGATGTGCTCGCCGCCCGGGCACATGCGCTCCTCCGGCGGAACCAGCGGCGGGCGCCGTCGCAGATCGTCGCGGGTGATCTGCGCCTCGACCCCGGCCGGCGGATCGTCTGGCACGGGGAGAACGAGCTCGCGCTGACGGCCCGGGAGTTTGCGATCCTCGAAACGCTGATGCGGCGCGCGGGAAGCGTCCTCTCGCGAGAAGAGATCCTGGAGCAGGCCTGGGGCGAGCGCGAGGAGCCGATGAGTAACACGATCGACGTCCTCATCGCGCGCCTGCGCAAGAAGCTCGACGCCCGGAACTCCTCTTCGCGGATCGAGACCGTGCGCGGAGTCGGATACCGCCTCACGTGAGGTTTCCCCGGCCCCGGAAGGCGCGCACCCGGATCGCCCTGACGGGCGCGGCCCTCTCGGCGGCGCTGCTCCTCCTGCTCGGCGCCGGCGCGCGCACCGTGATCCGCGAGCGGGCGTTCCACGACATCGACGAGGAGCTGCGGACTCTTGCCATCGCGGTCGGCTCCGACTTCGAGATGGAGGGCTTCGAGCACCAGGAAGCGCTCGGCAAGGGGCTCGAGGCGAACGTGTTCGAGTTCCGTCTCCAGAACCACTCCGCGATTCTCTTCGTGGGGGAACGAGTCCTCGCGGTGTCCGGCGACCTCGTGCAGCCCAGCCGGACGTTCAGCCTCGCTCCGTATCGCGGCCGCACCGAGGACCCCTACACCGCGGTCGAGCCGTACAGCGGTCAGAGGCGCGTGTGCCGCTTCCTCGTCCTGCGACTGCGGGGCCAGGGAGCCGGCGGCACGCTCGTCATCTTCCGATCGATCGAGCCGTCGCTGCGCGGGCTCGCGCGTCTCGACAAAACGCTCGTCGCGATCGTCGTCTTCGGTTTCCTGGGAACGGCCGCGATCCTCGCCTTCGTCCTCTATCGCGCGCTCCGCCCGGTCGAAGAGGTGACGCGGCTCGCGAAGTCGGTCGAGGCGTCCGACCTCTCGAAGCGCGTGCCTGCGACGGCGGGCGGGGAGGAATTCCAGCGGCTGACCGGCGTCATCAACTCGTTACTCGAGAGGCTCGAGCACGCGTTCCAGGCACAGCGCCGGCTCGTCGCCGACGCGGCGCACGAGCTCAAGACGCCCATCGCGGTTCTGCTCGGCGAAGCGCAGGATGCGCGCCGACCGGAGGCGCGGCCCGGGGATCGCCTTCAGTCGCTCGAGACGATCGAGCGCACTGCGCGCGGGCTCGCCCGCGAAGCCGAGAACCTCCTGCAGCTCGCCCGCGCGGACGCGGCTCCCCCGGCGCCGTTGGAGCTCGTCGACCTGGGCGCCGTCGCGGAGAGATCCGTCGAGGCTTCGCGCGGGCTCGCCGCGATGCGTGACGTCCAGATCGACCTCTTCCGAGAGAACGGGGCGCCGGTCCGCGGCGACCGGGACGCGCTCTTTCGTCTCGCCACCAACCTCGTCGGAAACGCCGCCAGCTACACCGACCCCGGCACGTCGGTGGAGGTGGCCGCCGGGACGCGCGGCTCCGAGGTCTACCTCGAGGTGCGCGACCGCGGCCCGGGAGTTCCCGCGGCCGACCGCGCCCGCATTTTCGAGCGCTTCGTGCGCCTGGACGAGGCGCGCGGCCGGCACCCCGAGGGATCCGGCCTCGGTCTGGCGATCGTCGACCAGGTCGCGCGAGCCCACGGTGGTCGCGTGGAGGTGGAGGATCGTCCCGGCGGCGGCGCGATCTTCCGGGCGGTGATCCCGGCGGCTTCCGCGTAACGAGTCGAGGCCGCGCCGCGCTCCCACCATGGGATGTTGCTCGACGGCCGTTTACTCCCTCCCGGCCGGCGTCGAGCCGGCCGCTGAAAATGTCCGCAAAAAAAGTGGCCGGAGCCGCCGGGCTCCGGCCATGGAGGGGGGATGTGCTCCGCGTGCGAAGCGGTTCGGGCCTAAGAAGCCTTCGCCACCTTCGCCGGGGAGATTCGGATCGAGGTTGCGATGTTCTTCCCGTCCTTCGGGAAGACGCTGACGTCGACGCGTTCACCGTCCTTGAGCGATCCGCCGCGGACCTTCGTCGCGGCCGTCCAGGTGATCGAAGTTTCCTTACCGTCCTTCGCCTTCAGCGAAAAAGTCTTCGCGTTCTGATCGACGGCGGAAACCGTTCCCGACATCGCCATCGCGTGGTTCCCCTTCGCGGAAGAAACCGACGCAACGCCGATCGCGAGAACGAATGCGATCATCGAAAGCAGGGCTGTCTTCTTCATCGAATTCTCCTTTCGCCGCGAATCTACGGTGCCCGCGGTGAACGCGGGGTGAATGAGGATCTTTCGGAAACGATGAACCGGACGTGAACGTTCTATGCTTCGCCCGCCATGCCGACCGCACCCGGTCCGCTCGCCGCGTTCCTGGCCCTGATCGCGCTCGCGGCGGCCCTGTACTCCTCGGTGGGCCACGGTGGCGCATCGGCCTATCTGGCGGTCATGGCCCTTTTCGGCGTGCCCGCCGCGGTGATGAAGCCCGCGGCCCTGGTCATGAACCTGGGTGTCGCGGGACTCGGATCCGCCCGTTTTTCCGCGGCGAACCTCGTGCCCTGGCGGCTGCTCCTCCCGATCTGCGCGGGCTCGATCCCCGCGGCCTACGTCGGCGGGCTCGTCACCCTGCCGACGAAGTCCCACCGCCTGCTGCTCGGCGCAGTGCTCCTCTTCGCCGCGGTGCGACTCGCCATGCATCCGCGCGCGGTCGAGTTGCGGCCGCGGCCGTCGATGGCGATCCTCGTCGCAATCGGGATCGTGTTCGGATTCGTCGCGGGAGTCACGGGGGTCGGCGGAGGAATCTTTCT
>Ga0068869_100002386_pt1 | contig 11312 bp, 10 predicted proteins | sample KBSMisM52_FD_64676 | JGI IMG/M metagenome (GOLD analysis project Ga0068869, IMG submission 64676) | Miscanthus rhizosphere microbial communities from Kellogg Biological Station, Michigan, USA - KBS Miscanthus M5-2 | ecosystem: Host-associated > Plants > Roots > Rhizosphere > Soil ... | reverse complement strand
CCGGGCCGTCGAGCTCGAGTCGGACGGAGGGCGTCACGGGCGGTCATCCTCCGGGAGCCCGCGGCCGTTGTCAATCCAGGGCCGTTGGCGACCCGCGAGACCGCGTGCTAACCTTTGCTCCCGTGAGGAGGGCCGAGCGATGCTGAGCCGCGAGGACAACGAGCTCCTGACCAGGACCGGACCGGGCACCGCGATGGGGGCCCTGCTCCGGGAGTACTGGATCCCGGTGGTGGAATCCAAGGAGCTCGAGCCGGGCGGGCGGGTGAAGCGCGTGATGCTGCTCGGCGAGCGGCTCATCGTCTTCCGCGGCCGGAGCGGCCGGGCCGGCCTGATCGCGGAGTTCTGCCCGCATCGGTCGGCCTCGTTCTACTACGGGCGGGTGGAGGAGAACGGGATGCGGTGCGCCTACCACGGCTGGAAGTTCGGCCTGGACGGCCAGTGCCTGGAGATGCCGAGCGAGCCGCCCGAGTCGAGCTTCGCGGCCAAGGTCAAGCAGACCGCGTACCCGTGCGTGGAGAAGGGCGGCGTGATCTGGGCCTACATGGGGCCGGCCAGCCCGCCTCCGCCGCTGCCCGAGCTCGAGTTCACCCTGCTGCCCGAGGGCCACACCTTCATCTCCCGCCGGGTGCAGGACTGCAACTGGTTCCAGGCGATGGAAGGCGGCATCGACTCGAGCCACATCTCGTTCCTCCACGCGCCGATCGACCATCGCAACCGCGAGGTCACGCAGGACATGGACCGCGTGAGCTTCGGGGTGGGCGCCGCGGTCTCGACGGGTGATCGCGCCCCGCGCTTCGAGGTCGCCGACACGGACTACGGGGTCGTCATCGGCGCGCGCCGGGCCAATCCGGACGGCCGATGGTACTGGCGCATCACCCAGTTCCTGCTGCCGTTCTACACGATGCCCCCCACCGATCTGGACGAGCGGATCGTGCAGTCGCACATCTGGGTGCCGATGGACGACACGCACTCGATCAACTGGATGGTGACGTGGCATCCCGACCGGAAGCTGACAGACGATGAGATCCGGCTCAACATCGAGGGCAAGGGCGCGCACGTCTGCGACTACGCGCCGGCCACCTCCGAGCCCTACGGCGACGTGCGCACCGCGGCCAACCGGGACAACGACTACTTCATGGACTGGGAGATCCACCGGACCCGCATGTACTGCGGCATCCCGGGCTTCGGGGTCCAGGACCAGGCGGTCCAGGAGAGCCAGGGCGACATCGTGGACCGCAGCCAGGAGCGGCTGGGCTCGAGCGATACCGCGATCATCCAGGTGCGCCGGCGCATGATGACCGCGGCCCGGGCGCTGCGCGAGCACGGCACCGCCGCGCCCGGCGCGAACCCGCGCTCCTTCCTCGTCCGGTCCGCCTCGGTGGTGCTGGCCCCGGGCGAGAGCTGGATCGCGGGCGGCATGCCGCGGATGGTGGTGCGGGCGGGCGATCAGCTCACGCTCGCCTGATGTCGGGCCGCATGGCCGGCCGCGTGGCGCTCGTCACCGGCGGCGGCGGAGGGATCGGCGAGGCCACCGGGCGGCTGTTCGCGGAGGAAGGGGCCGCGGTGGCGCTGCTGGACACCGACGCGTCCGCGGTGGAAGCGGCGGTCGCGTCGATCCGCGCCGCGGTACCCGGCGCGCACGTCCTGGCGCTCACCGGTGACGTGACCCTCGAAGCGACCGCCCAGGGGATCATCGACGACGCGGCGGACCGCCTGGGCGGCCTGCACACCCTCGTGAACGTGGCGGGCGTGCGCGTCTACGCGCCGCTCGCCGACGCGGCGGCGGCGGACTGGGAGCGCATCATCGCGGTCAACGTGCTCGGCACCGCGCACTGCTGCAAGGCCGCGCTCCCGCGGCTGCGCGCGGCGGGACGCGGCACCATCGTCAACGTCTCGTCGGTGTACGGGGTGATGGGGCGGAGCGGCATGGGCCAGTACGACACCACCAAGGCGGCGGTGCTCGGGTTCACGCGCGCGCTGGCGGTGGAGGAGGCGCCGCATCGCATCCGGGTCAACGCGGTGTGTCCGGGCGGCACCATCACGCCCTATCACATCCGCCGCGCGGCGGCCCGGGGGGTCTCCGAGGCGGAGATGCGCACGCAGCGGGCGGGCGACAACCTGCTCGGCCGCTGGGCGGAGCCGCGCGAGGTGGCGTACCCGATCCTGTTCCTGGCCTCCGACGAGTCGTCCTTCGTCACCGGCGCCACCCTGATGGTGGACGCGGGCCGCTCCATCTTGTAATGGCCGCCGGCGCTCTTGGAGTGGCCGCCGGCGCGCCGGTGACGCCGCCCGCCGCGCCGGCGCGGCTGCTCTCGGTGGACGTGCTCCGCGGGCTCACGGTGGCCGCGATGGTGCTGGTGAACAATCCGGGCACGTGGAGCGCGGTGTACGCGCCGCTCCGGCACGCGGCGTGGCACGGGTGGACGCCCACCGACACGGTCTTCCCGTTCTTCCTCTTCGTGGTGGGGGTCTCGATCGCGCTGGCCCTGGGCCCGGCGCTCGAGCGCCGCGCGGGCGGCCTGTCCCTGCGCGTCCTCCGGCGCGCGGCGGTGATCTTCGCGCTCGGGCTGCTGCTCCACGCGCTGCCTTTCTTCCCGCTCGCCGATCTCCGCATCCCCGGCGTGCTCCAGCGCATCGCGATCTGCTACCTGCTGGCCGCGCTGCTGGTGCTGGCCACCGGCGGCGCGCGCGGCTGGCGCGCGCAGGCGGTCGCCGCGGGCGTGCTGCTGGTGGGCTACTGGCTCCTGATGACGCGCGTCGCCGCGCCCGGCCATGCCGCGGGCGACCTGAGCCCGGAAGGCAATCTCGCGGGCTACGTGGACCGCCTCGTGCTCGGCACCCGACACATCTGGCGGGCCTCACGGTTCTACGACCCGGAGGGGATCCTGAGCTCGCTGCCCGCCACCGCGACCACGCTCATGGGCGTGCTGGCCGGGCACTGGCTGCGCGCCGGGCGGGCGGCGGATCGTCCGGCGACTCGGGTCGCGGCCTGGCTCGCGGTCGGGGGAGTCGTCGCGGTCACGCTCGGCTGGCTCTGGGGTCTCTCGTTCCCGGTGAACAAGGCTCTGTGGACCAGCTCGTACGCGCTGCTGATGGCGGGGCTGGCCGCGGTGGCGCTCGCGGCCTGCTACTGGGCGATCGAGGTACGGGGCCGCCGCGGCTGGGCCGCGCCCTTCGCGGTCCTGGGCGTCCACGCGCTCACGCTCTTCTTCCTCTCGGGCCTGGTGGCGAAGCTGCTGCTCATCGTCCGGGTGGGAGCCGGCGGCCCGCGCCTGCAGTCGTGGCTGTTCGCGCACCTCTTCGCCCCCTGGGCGTCCGCGGTCAACGCATCACTGGCCTACGCGCTGGCCTACGTGCTCCTCTGGTGGGCGCTCATGTGGGCGCTCGACCGGAGCGGGCTGCGCCTGCGCGTCTGACGACCGCCGGGCGGGTCCGGCTCACGAACGGGTTGCCGCGGAGCCAGAAGCGCCAGGGACGGCCGACCCACTCCTCGGCGTAGTCGATGCCGACGCGCGGGCCGGCCGCGATCGCGCTCGGAGCGATTCGACGTCCCGCCTCGAGCCAGATCCGGTCGCCGAGGAGATCGGCGGCGTCGAGGCGCCGATCGATGCCGAGCGCGATGCAGAGCTTGCCCGGACCGCTGGTCAGCTCGCCGGGCGCCGCGCCGCCCCTCCGGCGGCGCATCAGGTCCAAGCCCTCGACCGGCTCCAGCGCGCGCACGAGCACCGCATGGGGCACGTCCGCCACGTTGGTCACCACGTTGAACTGATGATACATCCCGTAGACGAAGTAGACGTAGGCGGTCCCGCCGCGAGCGTACATCGTCTCGGTTCGGCGGGTGCGCCGCCCCCCGTAGGCGTGGGAGGCGCGGTCCTCCGGGCCCCGGTAGGCCTCGGTCTCCACGATGATCCCCGAGACGCGCCGCCCGTGGCGCGTGGGCGCCACCAGGAGCGTGCCGAGGAGTCCCCGGGCGACCGCCACCACGTCGGCGCGCGCATAGAACGCGCGCGGCAGCCTCACGGCGCCCGGCCCGCGCCCGGCCTGATGGGGAAGATGCGGTTCTCGCGCATGAGGCGGTCGGTGGTCTCGTAGAGCGCGAGGAACTCACGGGCGAGGCGGCTCGCCACCTCCGGGTGCTCACGGGCGAGATCGGCGGGCGGCATCGCGTCGCCGTCCACCGCCAGCAGCTCGGCCTGTCCCGCGCTCAGCCGGTAGCGCAGCGCGAAGCCGTCCTTGAAATAGTACGTCTCCTTGATGTCGCCGCTGATGATCCCGGCGGTGACCGGCGGCTCGAAGAGGCTTCGGCCCATGCCCGCGTAGACGCGGTCGCCGTCGAGCAGGGTGGCGATCGTGGGAAGCACGTCGACCTCGCTCGCGGGCCGGTCGGGGAGCGTGGACCCGCGGGCGCGCGCGCGGGCGATCGGCGGGCCCGCCAGCACCAGGGGCAGGCGGAGGCGCTCGAGCGGCTGGGTGCCGAAGGTGGGACCGGTGTGATCGCCGATGATCACCAGCAGCGTACGGTCGAAGTCGGGCCTCGTCGCCCGCAGGTGCTCCACGAAGGCGCGGAGGCTGTCGTCGACGTAGCGGAAGGTTCCGAGCGGCGTGTTGCCGAGCGGGGTGGGCGCGCCGGGGGGCACCTGCCACGGTGAGTGGCTCGTCCCGGTCATGATGTAGAGGCTGAACGGGCCCGGGCTCGCGCCCACCACCCGCGCCGCCTCCAGCAGCAGCGGGCCGTCGTGGATGCCGAGCGGGCCCGCGGCGGCCGGCCCCAGCGGCGCCTCCAGCGCGTCGAAGCCGGCGGCGCGGAAGCCCAGGTTGCGCTGGAAGCTCGTGATCTCGGCGGTGCGGTGGCGGAAGCCCGAGAAGGCGTAGTGCCGCGTCCCCGGCGCGGCCAGCAGCCGCGGGAGCGACGCAAAGTAGATGCCCATCACCGACTGGGAGAGCCGCACGCCGCTTCCCCCCAGCGCGTGGGTCCAGTGCAGGCTCGTGAGCGTCGCGAAGACCGCGCCGTCCGTGGACGGGAAGCTCTGGTAGACGCGCGGCAAGTAGAGGCCCTCGGCGGCCAGCGAGCGGAGGAACGGCATGACCGGGCCCTGCGGCTCATCGCGCTCGAGCAGGGTGGCCCCGAGCCCTTCGACCTGGATCAGCACCACGTTCTGGATGCCGAGGCCGCCGACGCCGCGAAGCTTGCGCAGCAGGGGATACGGCCGCTCGCCCTCGGGGATGCCGAGCAGGCGCTGGGCGAGCGAGAGCGCTTCCGCGGGCTCCAGCCGGTACGGCCGGCGCCCACCCGACGCGGCCACCGGCACATACTCCCGGATGAGATCCCAGAGCGGGTTGACCACGGCCTGATTGAGCGTGTAGTCATTCAGCGCCATCTGATGCCGGCTCGCGATCCACGCCACCTCGGTGCTGGCCCGGCCGCCGACCGTCTTGACCGTGATGGGCTGCGCCATCATGAGCGCGAACAGGGCCAGCACGCCCAGCGCCGCCGCGGGGACGGGCCAGGGACGCCACAGATCGTAGCGATGCGGGCCCAGGCGCCGGATGTGGCGGGCGGCGAGGATGACGAGGCCGACCAGGACGAGGATCACCAGCACGACCGGGAGGGGATTCCCCCGGAGGAAGGGGCGCAGCGCTCGCCAGATGTTCCGGGGCTCGGCCAGATACGCGAAGAGCATCTCCCAGAGGTGCTGGTTGCGCTCGCGCACGAAGAGGAGGTTGACCGCCGACACCGTCGCGTTGATCGTGGTGATCACCCAGAGGGCGCCGACCAGGACGCGGCCCCGCACGTGACGCGTGAGCAGGGTGAGCGCGCCGATCACGAGCAGCTCGAGGCCCAGCAGCGCGGCGTCGAGGCGGAGCCCGTGGAGGAGCACGGCGGGGGTGTCCCGCCACTCGGCGCGCCGGGCGAACAGCGCCACGAAGAGGAGGCGATAGGCGGCGAGCAGCACGAAGTTGAGCGCGATCAGGCCGAGAGCATGGGCGGCTAGCCCGCGGGCGCGTGGCCCGGGGCTCATCGAACGCCGAAGAGGGACAGAAACGCGAGAGAATCGATCAGCCCGCTCTCCACGAGGCTGTCGGTCTCCGCCACCGTGTCGAGCGGCCGCAGGAACTCGAGAGCCCGCTCCCGGTGGAGATCGCGCACTCAGTGGCCCTGCAGGATGCGGGTGAGATCGAGCGGCGGGCGGGCCGCGCAGGCTTCTCGTACCGCCTCGCGGCTCACCGTGCCCCGCTCGGACCGCGGGATCGCGTCCACGAGCCACCACCGTGCCGGGAGCTTGCCCTCGGCGAGCCGCTCGCGGATCCAGCCGTGGAGCTCGCGCACCCCCGCGTCGTCGGGCTCGAGGAGGGCCACCGCGAGGCCCACGTTCTGCCCGTAGAGCGGATCGTCCACCGCGAAGGCGCAGACGTCGGTGACGCGCGGGCAGCCCTCGGCGGCCGCGTCCACCTCGGCAGGGGAGATCTTCAGGCCGCCCTTGTTGATCTCGTCGCGCTCGCGGCCGCGCAGGTGGAGCCAGCCGCGCTCGTCGAGCAGGCCGAGGTCGCCGGTGGCGAAGCGGCCGTTCCGGATCGCCCGCCGCGTGAGCTCGTCCTGCCCGAGGTAGCCGCGCATGAGGGCGGGGCTCTCGAGCCACACCTCTCCGACCTCGCCCGTCGCGCACGGCGCCGCGTCCGCCCGCTGGACGTGCAGGACCGCGCCCCACGGAGGGCCGATGAGCCCGTCGGCCGGCGTGAACGGGCCGCCCGAGGTGCCCGCCACCCAGCTCCCGGTTTCGGTGAGGCCGTAGGTGTTGAACACCTCCGGCGTGCCGGCCCATGCACGGACGCTCTCCCAGAGCGTGGCGGGCAGGGGCGCGGACCCGCAGTGCACCCGGCGGAGCGTGCCGCCGCGCGGCGGTCGCGCCACCCGGAGGGCCAGGCGCCACATGGCGGGCACCGAGGAGAGGAAGCTGATCCGGTGCTCGTCGATGATCGCGCCGAGGCGGAGCAGCAGATCGGGACGGAAGGCCGGGGTGATGAAGAGGTCCTGCCCGGCGAGCCACGGGAAGAGGCTGTTGCAGATCAGCCCGTGCCCGAAGTGGGTGGGCAGGAGGCAGAGCGCGCGGGCGTAGGCGGAGAGCCCGAGCTCCTCGCGCAGCGCGCTCCACCGGGCGGCGAGCGAGGCGTGGGTGTGCACCACGCCCTTGGGCACCCCGCTCGATCCGGAGGTGAAGAGCACGAGAGCGTCGCGCGCCGGGCGCGCCTGGTCGGCGGGAAGATCGGCGGGCGGGAGCGCCTCGGTCGCGTCCACCACCGCGGCTCCGGACGGGAGCGCTCGCGCGATCGACCCATCGGTGGCGTCGTCCACCACCGCGAAGCGGGGCGCGACCGTCTCGGCCAGGCGCTCGAGCTCGACGCGGGTGAGGGTGGAGTCGAGCGGCACCGCGACGCCGCCCGACCTCCAGACCGCGAGGAGCTCGGCGAAGAAGTCGAGCCGGTTGCCGAAGTGAAGGAGCACGCGATCGCCGGGACGGAGGCCGCGGCGTTGATAGCGGGCGGTGCGGGCCGAGACCTCGCGCGTCACGGCCGGCGCATCCCAGTGCCGACCGGTCAACGGCTCGACGAGCTGGCCGACGGTCAGCAGGACGCGCGCCTCTTCATGACCGTTCTGCATGATACCGCGCCGCACGCGCTGGGAGAAAAACACCACGGGCGCGGCCGAGAAGGGACCGCGCCCGTGATCGGCGCCGGCAGGCTACCCGGCGCCTTCGGCGACGTGAGTCCGCCGCGTTACCGCCGGGCCCCCACCACGAGCAAGACGACTCCGCCGGCCAGCGCGAGCCCGCCCAGGATCGGGGGGAGCGGAATGGTCTTCTCCTTGTCGGCGGTGGCCTTGATGGGGCCGAGGTCGATGATCTTCTCGCGCGTGGTGTAGGTGATCCCCTGGTAGGCGAGGGACACCACCCCGATGGCGATCAGCACGATGGCGATGATGAGCACTCCGCTCTTCATGTGAAGGTCCTCTCTCAGAAGCGGGCCGTGAAGCGCCCGCCTTTGCTGTCCTTGTGGCGCTGCTCCACGACCTCCCAGTTGACGTTCTCGAGGAAGGCCGCGATGTACGCGTCCCGGCCTCCCGCCCCGTGGTCCACCATGAAGGCGTGCTCGAAGACGTCGAGCACGAGTACCGGGTTGAACCCGGCCGGGTGGCCCTGCTCGTGACTCGACACCCACCAGTTGAAGAGGCCACCGGTGGCGGGATCCCGGTAGAGGATCGCCCAGCCGACGCCGCGCATCCCGCCCGTCTTGGCAAAGTCCTCGCGCCAGGCGCCGACCGAGCCCCAGGCCGCGCCCAGGTCCACCGCCAGGTCGCTGCCCGGCGAGAGCTTCGAGCCGGAGGCGAGGTTCGCGAAGTAGTACTCGTGGAGCACCATGCCGTCGACCTCGAAGCCGAGGCGACGCTTGAGCTCGGCCCACATGGGCGAGCCCGCCTCGGCCTTGGCCGCGCCGTCGAGAAGCCCGTTGGCGTTCTTGACATAGGCCTCGTAGAGCTTCCAGTGCTGGCCGATCTGGTCGTCGGAGATGCCGGTCAGCGCCTTCGGCTTGATGTGGTCCTGGACCTTGTAGTTCATGGCGGGGCTCGCCTAAATCGGCCGTCGACCCTGGATGACCCGGATCAGGACGACCGCGATCGCGATGAGGAGCAGGAGATGGATGAAGCCGCCGAGCGTGTAAGAGCTGACCATGCCCACCGCCCAGAGCACCAGCAGGATCACGAATATCGTCCACAGCATGTGCGTCGCCCTCCTGTGTACCGCGAGTGGGAATTCTCGATCCCGTTCGTGCGGGCTTGATACGCACGGCACGTGCCACCCGGGACGCGCGGGGCCGAAGTGCGCGATTCCGCGAAACAGAAGAAGGGATGATGCGCCGCGCGGCGCGGTGGTTCACGAGAAGACCGGTCAGGATTACCGAGTAGAACGGTTTCGACCGCGTGCGTCCTCACCCGGATGGCACGTCACTTGCCGTATTCGACGGGCATGAGAACTCAACGGCCGCAGGTGGTCAACCTTCTGCCGATGGCGGCCCGAGCGACGATCGGGCTGACGCGCGCGATGACGACGACGCTGGGTGCCCTCGTCCTCGTGACGAGCCTGGTTCCGGTGTTCGCGGTGTGCATGGCCGCGCTCGGCGCGCGGCCGCCCGATCACGAACGGCTCAGCCGCTCGTCGGGCTCAGCCCGAGGATGCGGTTGATCCCGGCGAGCGGGATCGCGACCCACTCGGGCCGGTTGTCCCGCTCGTAGCGGAGCTCGTAGAGCGCTTTCTGGAGCTCGAACGGGGCACAGGCGGCGCCGAGCGCGTCGGGAGTCGCGGGGGCGAGGCACGCCGAGCTCTCGGCCACCGCGTCCAGATAGCCGGCGAGGAAGGCGGCGCGGGCCCGCGCCTCCCACGCCATGAGGGCGGTGAGGGCGGCGGTCCGCTCGGCCTCCGGCCGACGGAGCGCGACCGCGTGCGCCGCGTAGTCGAGGGAGCGCAGCATGCCCGCGACATCGCGCAGGGCCGGCTGTTTCCGGCGGCGCTCCGCGAGCGGGCGCGCCGGCTCGCCCTCGAAGTCGATGACCACGAATCCCGTCGGCGTCTTGAGCACCTGGCCGAGATGGTAGTCGCCGTGGATCCGGATCTTCGCGGTCGCGCCCGCGAGCCCGTCCAGCGCCACGAGCGCGTGCTTCAGCGCGTCCGACACCCGCGCGCCTCCGACCTCGGAGGCGGCCAGCTCGCTCGTGATCTCGCCGGCCCAGCGCGCGGTGTCGTCGGGGCCGAGGGGCTCGGGCCGGAAATCGGCGTCGCGGTCGTCGGAGGCCAGCGCGACGTGCAGGCCTCCGGTGATCGCGCCCAGTCGGCGAATGTCGTCGAGGAGCGGGTCGGGTCGGCGCTCGATCTCCGCGCCGCGACCCCCGAGGACCGAGAGAACGTGGGTCCATCCGTCTCCGGTGTTGGGAACGAACTCCTGCAGCACCGCGATCGTCGCGGGTCCTCCGGCGCGTGCGTACTCCACCCAGCCCGCGAGTCGCGGCACATGGCGGAAGGCGGTCCGGGTGGTGAGGAAGCGCGAGATCTCGAGATCCGGGTTGAGGCCGGGCTGAGGCCGGCGCAGCGACTTCAGGACGAGATCGCCCACCACCACGGAGGTGTTGCTCTGCTCGCCGATGAGACGCCGGACCGCCAGCGTGGCCGGGTCACGGGGGAACACCCAGCCCGGGGTAGGGCGGAAGTCGAAGCGGCCGCGGAGGCCGTCGGGCGAGCGGCCGGCCGCGACGGCCGCGAGGACGCGGCGGCCGAAGCGCGGGTCGTGGTGGGCATCCACCACCGTCTCCGCGCCGACGCGGGCGAGGACCGCCTCCGGCGCGGCCTCGGCCGATACCGTCACCGGGACGTAGTACTGATCGCCGTCCACCGCGAGGAGCAGGAGCACGAGAGGTCCGTCCGGATCCAGGACCGCCCAGTCGAGCACGTCCACCGCCGCGATGCCGCGGGTCTTGGCCGCGAACCAGCGCTGCCGGATCAGGAAGCGCGTGAGATCGGAGCGACCGGGGCCCGAGAGCAGCGCCACGAGCGCGGCCGGGTCAGAGCGGCGCGGCCTCGATGCCATAGATGGGTTGATCGGGCAGCGGTGGCTGCAGCCGGAACCAGTAGTAGCCATAGGGCGCCAGGCTGATGAAGTAGGCGCCTTCGCCGATGGAGGGAAACCGGGTGTCGCCCAGCATCTCCACCGGGGTGTGCCCGCGCCAGGCGCGCAGGTCGAGCTCGACCGGCTGGGCCGAGCCGGCCAGGTTGTGGACCGCGATCACCGTCTCGCCCTCGTGCTCGCGGGCGTGGGCGATGACGCTCTCGTTGGCGGGGCGAAGGAAGGTGAGGGTGCCGCGCCCGAAGACGCGGGTCTTCTTGCGCACCGCGATCAGCCGCTTCATCCAGTTCAGCAGGGAGGACGGCGTGCGCTGCTGGGACTCCACGTTGATCGCCTGATAGCCGTAGACGGTGTCCACGATCAGGGGCAGGTAGAGCCGCGCGGTGTCCGCGCGCGAGAAGCCCGCGTTGCGGTCGCCGGTCCACTGCATGGGGGTCCGGACCCCGTTACGGTCGCCGAGGTAGATGTTGTCGCCCATCCCGAGCTCGTCGCCGTAGTAGAGGATCGGGCTGCCCGGCAGGGTGAAGAGCAGGCTGGTCATCAGCTCGATCTTGCGGCGGTCGTTCTCGAGCAGGGGGGCCAGCCGGCGCCGGATGCCCAGGTTGAGCCGCATGCGCGGGTCGGAGCCGTAGGCGTAGTAGAGG